>Ga0307515_10001007_pt1 | contig 64408 bp, 45 predicted proteins | sample 17_EM_MG_FD_194513 | JGI IMG/M metagenome (GOLD analysis project Ga0307515, IMG submission 194513) | Populus trichocarpa ectomycorrhiza microbial communities from riparian zone in the Pacific Northwest, United States - 17_EM | ecosystem: Host-associated > Plants > Roots > Unclassified | place... | reverse complement strand
TAGATAAATTGCTGTAGATATCTATCAATTGATAAACGGGCTAGATGACCGCTGAAAAAGCCGCCCTTGGCACAGATCGGCCCGGTCGAGCCCTGAATCTGACCGATCTGACCGCTTCGGTTCACTGTCTTTAAGAAAGTAGTATAGGATCTATAATAGTTCATGAATGTGAGCGAGGGCATAAATATGTCGATAGATGATCGGTTTATAATCTGTGCCGACATTGGCAGTGCCATCATGGCTTTGCATACCTACGGTCTGTCATTCCAAAAGATTTTCGTCATGCGACCTAACAAGGACACAGATGTAATTCATGGCGACATCAAGCCCGGAAACATGCTAGTTTTCAAGGATGAAACAGGCAAGACGACAATAAAGGTAACTGCCTTCGGGTATTCCACTTTTGCCACCTGCGAAGAAGGATGTGTTTTTCTGCCAAAGTCAAGGCTGTGGAATGGACCCGAGCATCATTTTGGGGGGTTCAATATCCGTGAAGCCAAAAAGACAGATGTGTACTCTTTTGGTATTTTCGTTCACAGCACCCCCTGGTCTTCGCACATTTCTTGAGCAGTTAAAGGATGAAGATCAAGTAGAGCATATGGCCAATCAACTGATCGAATCAATGTCAGGCTTGACTACTATACCAAGGATATGCCTAAAAGAATTTTTCGGCTGGGCTGTTCAGCTGAATCCCAAAAAACGGATATCTGATATTGAGAATCTAGTGGATCTTCTTCACCAAGAACAGTAAGTTTTATCATTTATACCAGATGCAGGGCATTCCCTAAGATGTTTAGAGCTGCATTAGATATCGCACCATTTCAAACCAAGACGAAGCTTCAAGCGCAAGCAGATTTCCGAGTAATTACCAATTGATTTCAATATTACTCCAAAGAAACCAAGCTGAGCACGGTTTTAATTCAAGCTTGCCAAACACCTCGCCGATCTCGTGGTAGCCGACTATCGTGTGCGGTCACAAATCAGAGACAGCCTCGAAAAGAAGTACTTCAGGAATCAAAATCCAGCCATTGCCGCCTACACTGTCTTCCAGGTTGCCTTTGGTTATCAAATTGGATTTGGGGCCAAGTCAGATAAAAATAAATGTCATATGTGACTACAGAGAAGTGACAAATGTCTCCAGGATCTAAAAGTTGAAAAAGAAGTAGTACAACCTACTTTTTGGAAGAGTGGGAGGATGCGCAGTTTCAGCGGAATTGTTCGAGTCAACCTTATTGACCAATATCGAGCATAGGAGTTCCACAAATTAGTGCAAGACCGGAAACAATGTCAGAGGGAAACTAGTGATATGACCCAAGAGTTTAGAGAGTTCGATTTTATCCCTTTGCCGGTAGCGGGCCGACAAAAGGGCCTGCTTTCGCGTGTGCTGCGCCTTGTCGCTTACCACAGCACAGCCACCCACTTAACCCCCCCCCCTAGAGTATTATGAATTGAAATACAACTAGTAGAAGCTTCTATTTCTGAATTCTTGTGACAGTGTGGCAAATTCTGGGGTGTTGAGTTCCATATAAATAGCAGTACTGTAGAGATTATGAGAGTACCATCCTCCAGCCCAGTGGCAACCACCTTCCCACTTCCCATCTACCACACCACAACAACCATGAGCAGAGAAGCCATCAGACCACCGGGAAAAATGACCATGCGCGACGCGCAGCTCATAGGGAGCCAATCGATATTTCTTTCAGAGTCCCAGGATAGCGAGTACCCTTGTATTTGTTGCGGCAAGAATTGACTGTTTGAAATAGGTCATTAAGCAGCAAGTCGAGGTATCTAGCTCCGCTATAAAATGTGGTGGATAAGCTTTCTAAGTAAGCGCAGTAGATGCTCGGGTATGGGCATAAAATCGGACACGGGTCTGGGATAAAATTAAGCAGCTGCGGTTAGCTGAAATAAAGGATTTGTATAGGAGCATTGACCACCAACAAGATCGTATTTCCATCCTTTTTGTCTCTCAGCACCCACCCCGCTGTTTAGAGACGCGGGGTTTTTTTTCTGAATTATACCCACATCTGAGCACGTGGATATCAAGTACAAATCTCGCTTATCGTGCACGTACGAGTAGAACTAGTGCAGGTTATATATAGATCCGGTTAATTTAGTAGCGTAGAATGATATGAGATCTTAGATAAACAGAAAGCTTATCTTCACTTCAACACCCACACACTATAGTATTCCACACTAGTGTATCCCGAATTCAAACAGTACCCACTGGGTTTTCTTCTGTCGCAGCAAGCGATTAGTTCGGCCCAGATACTGTAGCGAGCGCGAAGCTTCGGACGTTATGTTTCGCAGTGCCGTAGGGCAGCAATAACCACCAATTTTTGTCAGCCATAGCCAGGCCACCTGGGACTTACTGTATCTGAATCTTCTTTCCTCATTCCGGGAGAAGCCGGGAACTAGACACCATCACCATCAAGCAGAGTTGTCAACTCATGTTCACTCAATTACACAACTACATACGTACACATGACTTTACGGTGAGGCTAACAAATGAAGAGCATTACAATTGTCAGAGGCAAATGTAATTTTCCCCATGGCTAGAACCCCCATTTCTGGTAATTCCCGCTGCTTTCTAAAACTCAACACCAGTAATAAATCTCGCGATGCTTTTAAGTATTCCACATGCTCTGAGTCCATTATTTTAATGTATCAGCTTAGGTATGTATCCCAGGAATGTGCCAGAGAATGTACCATTGTGGTTACTAATCCAGCAAATGAACCAGAAATGTACTAACAGCGGGGATTCGTATTTCCAAACACGTTCCCGAAATTTGTATGAAGATGTATGGGAAAATTTATCAGTAGATACATTTACAGGTATCTTAGAGCCTGAACTGTATTGGCAAGAAAGGCATTTATGATATTTGACCGAGTGATGGCCTCATGATGCGAATGGCGAGCTACTTACCGAGCAAGTAGACTCAACTGACTATGGACCTCAATGACAGCATACGCCCGCTCTTCCACAAGTTATTATCAATTCGTTCCTTAATGCAGACTTTTCCAGCCTTAGCTTTCTTCAAAAGTTCGGAATTTATCCGTTACTTTAGCGGACAGCGATTAAACCTCTCACGTAGTACAGATTCGGCTACTGAAATGGTCGCTTTATCCCTGCCAAATTATGTTGTCTATATAGATTAACTCGGGTCAGTGCGCAATAAGCGAGAGTTTAGCTTCCGCTAGCGTGAAAAGCTTATCATCACTTCAATACCTACATGCACGGTCAGGGTTGTCTCTGTAGAGAGAGACTTTCACTGGTGAGGTGGAGAAGTTGAAATGATAATGGAGATGAGATTAATTGGACGATATGGACCTAGATTAGATAGCGTAGGTTCCTTGCCGCGGTTATGTGCCGTGGATATGCTCAGAGGGGAGTTCATCATCACTTCTCCCTCCATACGCCATAGGTCACTCTTCTTAGACCTGTCTACAATTTCTGAGATACTGTTGTAGCAGCAATCGCGAATCCCACACTAGCGCCTACTCCGGCGCCACCCACCCCATTCAATTCCAACCAAACTCACCGCTACGCCGTATCCGTTGAGTAGGGAGCTACTACTTACGTCTACATTATGAGATAATTATATTGTAAAGCGCTCAAAAAACTTATGTTGGCTAATTGAGCCGACAAAAAGTTCATTGCTTCGAATGCAGTGTTAGTATTGAATGCTAACGATCCGATTGAAGACAAATCTGCCGCTGGTGCATATGTAATACCCGCAAGCAACTTGAAGTGGGAAGGCCTCTGACCTGAAGGCAGTTGTAGTATGTGACGATTCGGTGGAGAGATTAGATGTGAGAGATTAGATGTGAAAGATTAGATGTGAGAGATTAGATGGCCAATAATAATATTGCATAGATAAGATAATCAAGTAGATTTCAGTACTCGACAAATACAACCATAGGGATTTAATAGAGGCAGCTAGGTCTGGAATCATGCGAAACCTGGATGAGCGAGACTTCATCTCTAATTTCAACCACATATCTTCTGCATATCGTATCTAAAGATAAAAGTTTTAGCCACAATGTGGCGGTCGGCCACTTAATGGACGTGCACTCAGATGTCCGTACAACTACTACAACATCTTCCCGACCAACCGAATTTTTGACAACGGCCATATGGATACATTCATTCGATCTTCGAGAGGCAAACAGTAATTGAACAAAGCTTCCTCGCCATTATAAACCTATTTTACCATTGTAAAGCATAAGACTAGCTCGGTAGATTTCAGTGATCAGGAGCGGTGGATTTCCTTATCTAGGCCGGGCGGAGGCTGCCACACGAAGACGTCTTCGATCAGCCCTAATTCAGCGGAATATGACCACAGTCGATCATAAGATGTAGGTTGTAACTACCAACCTGGCTTGGAGATATGTATGGCGATCGCGTGAAGGAGTACTGGAGGATATTAGTCATCGCTGTCTGTGTCGATGTTAATGCTACTAATGGGTTGATTGGTTATTTGGATTATTGTGCAGATAGCAGCCTTGGTCATGTTGTGGATATATTTTAACGTGAGTCTTTGATGATAATGGGACGCACGAACAAAATTTATTGAAATTCGCTCTTCGAACCCCCCTGGTTATGCAATTCGCCAATCTCGTCTGAATGTAGTATTAACGCTACCTCAACACACCGGAAGCGACTATGCTGTATTTTGTATCTATTCATTCATATGTATGGCAATAAGTCAGTCACATTTAACGCACTAGATTCACCTATGCCAATATCTACGCCAATTATACACTTTTTAGTAGTGCCCTCCACTGAAACATGAACCATATCAACATATTCCCATAAAACCTAAATACTAATCCACCGCTTAACTGCTTCAACCCTGATACTAGCATTGGCATTGAGTCTCTCCCTGAACCTCTCGGCTCCGGCAACAAATCTTCCCCAGAGTTCGGTCACGTGATCAACATAGTCCGCTGATCTACCTTTCGCCGTTTGTCCGTCGCTCCGCTGCAACTATCATTGTCAACTGGGTGAAGGAGAATTCAGAGGTCAACTCACCTTCACCTTCCCATGATATTTTAGCACTAGAGTCAAGATGGCCACAAAGAGAGCACCAGCGCCAATGACGACAGTTACCACTGTGGCCGAGTTCCATGGCGAAGATTGGAGCGTTATGTTGGTGCTAGGCTGCGGTGGAATCGTTGTAACAATTGTGTTAGCAGCGGTGTGGCTTGAGATACTGCGTAGGTTAGAAATTGTGGCGACTGTGGCTCGCCGCCGCCGCACGTAATGGGATACTGCACGAAGTTCAGTATTAACCTGCACAATTATGATTTGGTTTACCATTCGCCTTCGATTGTCGTCGGGTATGTTCTGTAAATGCTCTCGGTGTCTCTTTTGCCATGTTCTTCCCTGCGAAACTGTAAATGAAATGCAATTAGAGAGTAACCAACAAATTGGTTGACAGATAGCGTAGTGCACGGACGTTTTTCAGGGGTCAGACGTATTTAATGGTTATATAATCAGGCAATGGGAGGCAATGGTCTGAAGAGATGATGATAGACGATGGTATGTTAGAAATGGAGAATCTCAACTCTTGGGGTTCATATAGTCTGCGAATGGTGAAGATGATTAGATGAGAATGTGACAGCAGGACCAAAGGCAGAATTCGATAACAGAAGGACGTACGCAGCTAACTACAGACAGATAGACAGCAGCAGCGAAGCAGCAGCAGTAAAGCAGAACACAAAAATAATGTCTCACGGGTGAACAGTTGCGTCGAACTAAGAAACCTACGCTAACTGGCCAGTCTACAATGCACAAAACCCTCTTCCGTCAACTAATCGACTTAAAAAAGGAGGGATGCGAACGCGAACTTTCTTCAGAAGTTCCAGGCTCGTTTAAGAAAATCCATGTGCTAAACGTCAAGAAATTAGACGAATGTGTTGTGGTGCCGTCGAATAGAATCCAGGTACCAAAGGTTAAGAAGAAAGAAAGTGTGGTGGTGCGGTCGAATAAGATCCATGGGCTGTTAAGACAACATCGTACTGTCGAATAAAATCCATGTGCCTGAGGTTAGGAAGAAGAAAGTGTGGTGGTGCTGTCGAATAATATCCATGTGCCAAATGTTAAGAAGAAGAAATCATAATATCAGTGTTCCTAAGCGGCCAGGCCCGGCCGGCCTGCATGAAGCCTGGCCTGGCCGCCGCCAAGCCAAGCCTCCAAAATCGCGGCAGGGCCGGGCCGGAACATTGAATCATCCCGTCAAATAAGATTCATATGCTAGAGGTTAAGAAGAAGAAAGTCAGTGTGGTGGTGCCTTTGAATAAAAAGTAAAGAAGAAAGTGAGTGTGTGGTGCCGTCGAATAAAATCCATGTCTCACAGGTTAAGAAGAAGAAAGTGTGGGGGTGCCGTCGAATAAAATCCACGGAACCACTCGAAGCGCCCCATTTTCCGGAAAAATAAATCATGAGATTTAGGATTTCGGTCTCCAACTGGATACGAGACAAGGCTGAATGCATGATCCCATTGATTTCGCCTATGGAGATCGTCTCTTCTCTACTCCGACTCGGGTTTTACTCTTATACTGACTGCCTCCTTGATATCGCCGTAGCCCCCCAATATTGGGGTATACATGTACAGGATTCTCATATATCATGTTCAGATTGGAAGACTTTTTCTATTGTTGGCAAGTGAAACTGCAGGCTACGCGTGGCGAACGTTTTGCATGGACAGCTGGTGGAATTGGCAGCAAACGCCTAACGTGGTACAGCGCATCAACTCGATGCCAAGTCGATAGCAGTATCGAATTCTGACGGTTTTGAAAAAGTACATGGCAGAAACTAAGCAAAGGACTTTCACTCAGAATAGGCTTCTGAATGACTTCGGAGTGCTTCAGGAAGGCTTTAAGAATTTATTATTAGAGACTACATGCGACAATCAAATCCAAATTTCTCATTCAAGAATTCTCACTGATATAGCCAATTATCGGTGTGATCGACTGTAGGTCTATCAGCTTGTGTGCAGAAGAGAGTGTGAATTCTCGCTTAGACTTGCTCTGGGCCCACACTGTCTATTGCGAATGTCACGAAACCCTCTTCTGTCAATTAAAGGGCTTAAAAGGGAGGGATGCAGGCACGTTCTTTGCCATCTGCAACGCACGACACCCTCTTCCGCCAATTAAACTACTATAAAAAGGGAGAGATGCGGACACGATAAGATTTCTTGATTTTACAGCCTGGTTACCTTGTGTGCTCTAGGAGAAAACGTCTCAGTGCAAACGCCGAGTCCAGAAATCAGCGCTAACTCGTCCAATAATTCCGACGATCAAGAGTTGGACACTTTATAGTTACACCCAGCCCAATAATCGATGATTCTCACGTCCCCATCGTCTTGTCGATACTGTTCAACGTCTGCGGGGCTGCAAAGGTAGTTAGGGATCAGAATGTCTAAGTCCTTTTTTGGTAGCCACTTGCTCACAGTTGCTTCCGCGAGGAGGCTGTGAATTTACAAGCAAGCACTATATACAGTCGCGGAACGAAAGTGAGTGGCCACTTGCAAACGATGATCTCACACAACAAAATTATGGTACAAAACAACACCGCTTTACATTATTTGATTATACGCTCTCCTCCTTTATCAATTACACTCTTAATGTGCTTTGGCATGTTATTGTCATATCATAGATATTTTGCTACTCTATAAACTTTCACTCTTCCTTTGCTGCCATTTTGTGTTAGGGTCAGCACTCGCAAATGGTAACTCACTTTCTTACCACGACTGTACTCGGAGGGTGTCAAAAGTCGGGCGCGCCCCATAAAATGTGGAAATTCTACACTTCCACCACAACAATAGAGATAAATTTTGAATGAGGGGGGAGTGATAATAGGTCATCAGAGATGATTCTATGAAGTTTTCTCAGAAAAATATTTGTTGTGTAGTGAAAGATGCAGATCTTGGCATTTCTTGTTGTATGGGAGAAAAAAGTAGGGCGCTCTTTTGCCCTGTGTGACCGCGCCCCAAATACCCTTGTACCCGAGTACACATACCAGTAATACAGCGCGTGCATTCGGACGTATACTCCCCGTACATGGGTTTTGAAGTTCTGTAATCAGAAACGCTAGGTGTCAACAGCGCCAGCCGCACCCTGGGTTTTTAATTCAATGTCATACCATGGTCAGGGCTAGGCATCTGTGGGGGATGGGGTCAGAGTACGCTGAGAAATTATTCGGGCATGGTTGAGAGAAGTATTTCATATTAACTAAAGATTGTCGTCAAAATAATGATACTTTCTCTAGTTCCCAATTTGTCTAGCCACGAACTCGCAAGCTCGCATGTGGCTAGCAATTTATTTTGTCATCACACTGGGCACGAGAGAAAATGATACTTGGTAATGATATTCTTGATCAATCAACATGAACAGCCCTGTTTATCAGTCAAAACTAATTTTTTATCCTGTACGACCGCAAAACAAGTGCTTTCCACCCAAACTAGACCACAGACCAGCGCATATTATCGCAACCTTATACCGACAAATCGTTACCCCCTTTCAGATAGCTTTCGTATCAGACCCATTCCACAGGGCTTCGTATGCATTCCGTGTGTTTGCTCCGCATATACCGTTCACTGTCAGCGCCGCCGGGGAAGAAACAGCTGTGAATCACCAATTCAGCTGCATAGTTGTCATCCACTCTGCCTTTAACAGTCCACCATACCTCCCGGTAGCAGCCAAACCATACTAAGCAGCCTGTCCGGCCGAAACGCAATTGTCCCCGCCTCACCACCCTATATTACATGAAGACAGCTAGCGGAAAATCCAAGGCCGGAAGGAGCACGTTAACCAACGGCTAGCCATGGCGAGAATATCGCGTAGCGAAGCAATCCTCTCCGTCTCGAAAACCATCTGTCAGTCCATTGTCGATATATACAGTATTACTGGCTCCACGCAGAGGTCATTTGAGCGGCACAGCAAGGCGACAGGGTTCACCAGTCATACTCGTAAACTCCATTGACTGACACTCAAGGCATCCAGGATGGATGGTACGAAGTCGCAAACGTGGAGATCCTCATAAGGGTGATTCCAGTAGCTCTCGCTTCAGAAAGGAAACCGGTCGAAACACTGCACCTCATGTCCAGGTCACAACAAAACGCACAATGTAAACCAGCTCAGTTAACGCAGAGATACCGAGACATACCGAGTCGTTCACGAGAGTCGTTTCTCCACGGAGATTCGCTCACTGTACTTCGGCCTGTAGTGACCTTTAAATCACAGCTACCTGTTAATCATGTCATGATGTCAGCCACAAATCCAAAAGCTGGGGAACAAATTGAGGGGGGGAATGGGAAGGAACTCAGATCATGATCGGGTGGTCTAAAAAGGCTGCGAAACGAGTGAGAAAATGTGCTAGGGTGTGTAATGGACGTGTTGTTAGGAAAGGAAGATAGAATGACATTAACAGATAGTTGTACCGAGATGGGATCAGAATGCAGATAATCGGTCATGTTGCGGTAGTTCGTCGACTCGGGGGAGATAAACCAACATGTTAAAGCCCTTGATTGACTGCGTGTAATCAACTCACAGATAACATAGGTTGAGTCAGAGCGCTAATGCAGCCGCGAGCGAGTGGGGAGCTTTTGCTGTCCACCGGGTTTTGTTTTTGTTGTCTAACTATCTATTTGTGTCTTATGATAGGCTACCATGTGGCTACTTCGGCTATCAGGGGCCACTTCGGCTTTCAGCGGCAGGTGCGGGATGCAGGAACTCGTGCTAATTTAATACACACGTACCCAAAAACAAGCCAAAACTACTTCTAAAAAGTATCGAATTTACGCCAGACAGTTTAAATCTTTATTCCTGGCTGTGTTCGAACTCTATCTGCAGCACGGGATTGTCTATTTCTTGGGCGTAATTTTCTATCGGAGACCGGATGATAGTAGATATACAGTAAGTAGTCGTTCTCCGGCGCGGCAGCACGTAAAATAATAACCTTGAACTCCCCAACAGTGAGTTTGAAGCGACACTTTAGGTAAGTCCAGCTTCCATTCATTTACTCTAGGAGTGCGATGGAAGCAGGAGTAGGATGGAAGCAGGAGTGAGATGGAAGCAGGAGTGGGATGGAAGCAGGAGTGCGATGGAAGCAGGAGTGCGATGGAAGCAGGAGTGCGATGGAAGCAGGAGTGCATTGGCATCAGTCACGTGTTGTTAACACAAGCTCGTGATCGGCTGCATCTCGACGTCTTATTCGCCGTTTACACACTAGCGCGCTAAAAAAGCGACGAAAAAATTAAATTTCATATCATAAAATAGACGTAACAACGCGACATCTTAATCCAAGGAACATCCTGGAATCAAGATATTCGCGTCTTTTCGTTTCTCTACATACATCGAACATGGACACGACCTAGTATACTCAGGCGCTCACTCTACGGGGTCACAATTTCCCCCATAGTAACGTAGGCGAAGGAAATGCTTGGGTACAATCGCCATGAAATATTTGGTGCATTTTCTTACAATTGCCCATATAAAGAAGAATAACCCTACAATTTGCATTACAATTGTCCTTACAATCAAGAATATCTCGAAAATTTCCCATACAGTTGCCCATGCTACCGAGTATTTCCCAACTATTTCTTGTACAATTGCCCATGCAATTGAGTATTTCCCAACTGTTTCGCTTACAATGCCCTACAATTGCGCACTCCGGTTCACTTAGGATATTCATGGAAAATGTGGTGTTGTTTCTGAATACGGAATTCGTGGTATTGAGGTTTCTGGAAGGCTCTAGAGACCTGATTCTTATCTGGAGCGGCAAGGGGTTGTCACTTCTCCGATGGAGATTTAGGTATAGAGCCTTCTGGCTGCGTTCCGGGTCTGCTGGGGGAATACGCGTGGGTGCATTGCCCCAAATCACAGACTTGGTACAATTGAAGACTATTAAATGATATCAATGATGCTCAGGGCCTGCATCATGATGTGCCTGCAGATGGTGACTACTGACAATTAATTGCTAAAAATTACACCAAAATTACATGTCAATGTAGCAGGAAATTGTAGGTCCACTGGAGGAAATTGTATTTACCCTAATACAATTCGCTCTAATTCTCTTCTTTTTCCTCACAATTTCCCGGTATCTGTAGAGTCAATTATGCAGAGCGGAGGCTGCTCTAGATTCGTGATGCTAGATTGCTGCCACGAGGATCCAAACAGCAGGATTCTGTACCATTGGCGGGAACTCAAAACCGTAAATATTACATCGCAAACTAGTGACAGTTGGTAGCCTAGAAGAGAGTGTGTCATTGACACCATTTTTCCTATCTCTCTACCTCTCTACATATATCCCCACCGTCATATGATAGCCGTTACTAGTTTGTCATATATCCCCTCTAGAGATTATTTTTTGCTAGAATTTTCCGAACGAAGCAAGGGGTGTGGTAGAATTGATGGCACTCCAGGTCAAGCGTGGGTGCGGAGATCTACAGCACTGGCACTGCTGACTATCGATCGCACTCCCACCAATAACCCTTGACAGTGAGATATGGTAATTTTTCGAATTTATTCGGAATATCATAACACGCGCTAGGGCAAAACAGCATCTTGTTTAAAACTTGTACGAAACTCTACTCATTCCATCAATGTAGCGCGCTCTATCTATTCTGCCTCTCGTAACTAATATTCGCACATCCAAAGCGCTGCCTCGGAAGTCTATTTTATGTGACTGGTGCCAGTCCTAACGATGGCCTAAAGATACCGGCTCGATAAACTACTACGTTCCCACAAAATTATCTGCTAGTCAGCTACTATCATACCCCACCACATATCAGCCATATCGAGCGTTCGGAATGAATCATCGGGTATTGTCTTGCCAGTGCTTCACTATGGCCTGTTACACCCGGCCGGACTAGAAGTATCAAAATGTTGCTCATACTGAATGCATAACTCTGACGTCACAAACGTATCCATAATTAAGATAATCAAAGTCGAGCGGTGTGTTTCCCTAGGACGAATTCTTCCCCCAACTACCAATCAGTCCCTACTTGGTGCCTTCGCAGCCAGTGCGAACAGTAGCAAGAACACAAGATTTTAACAAGGCCTAGCACAAGGGCTGGAAATTGACCAACCGCTTCTCGATTCGATATGGTCGAACATCAGTCAAATCCAAGGCTCCACTCACGGTGGAGAAGGACGTTCGGCCGTCATAACCCGAATAACACAACCGGCCGGGAAGAATGCCACTGTCGCCCTCACCACGGTCATATTTGATTATCCACCGGACACCCGACCAACATCCCTCTTTTGATCGCGAGGCTGAATAAAGGGCTCCCAAGGTTCCCAGTCGAAGGTTCACAACACCAAGGACAATTAGTCTTAAATATCTCCAGTGCATGAATAGTAGTTGATAACAAGTCGAAATATTCAGGCACTGACGGTCCGAAGTGTCAATAGACGCCCTGTGGTCGTCCCGGGCGCTGCACCGCCATCCATTCTGAGACACTATTCCGCACCCCTAGGGCTTGGTCCATCGATGGGCTATCGCTGTCGGAGTTCAGGTCGAGTTACTCCCGACAATGGCCCGTATCCGGTTGCTGCAAATGAAGCCAGACTCCAAGTAAGCCTATGGGATTGAAACAACACTGTATGTCAGTCGCCCACACGGTTGAAATTCCAGCTCAAATCCACACCCTGACAAATGCGACAATGAAACCATCACTCAGCAACCCTAGGCGGCTAGAGTCGCGCAGCGCTAAATCCCAGCGACGGCAATCCATAGTCCGCAATAGGTTCGACCTACGCCTGGACGGGACGTAATTTGGTCTACCTCGCTGAGTATTTCCATCGATGCACGGGGTCCTCTAAACGACTCGATTTTTCTCGATGATGTTTACATTCACTCACTGTACTTCTGGCCTGTAGTGACCTCTGAAGCACAGTCAACTGTATTATTGTCACGTGTTAGCAATCTAATTTGGGAAATGGGAAGGAAGTAGCGAGAAGGAAGGGAATGGGAATAACTCAGGCAATGAATTAGTAGACCCAAGAAAGGCCAACGTGTTGGGTCCTCCGAATGTTTTTGAAAAGATGCGATCGGTTGTACTGGCAAAATTCTATGATTAACATAATGACGGAAGAGAGATAAATGGGACGAAGTCGAAGGTATGGATCGAACAAAAGTAGGTGCTAGTTCGAGTGTGACTGAGAAGGAGAAATCTTGCCGGGACCAACTTGTTATATGGTGGATTATTCGATGGCACAAGGGTGTGTGTGACATGCTGAAACAAGCCTGTTGAAATACGCGAAGGCAGGGTTTCAGATGAAACATCTTGTGGTAGCGAGGTTGATGATTGGATTATAACTGCCGGCAGGCTGTGTGCTGACGTGTTTTGCATGAAAAGAGGGAAAGCCACAGAAGCGCCTGAAAGTATGTCATACATGCGCCAACCGCAACACCGCATATAAGCCCCGCGATGTCATTATAGTTCATTTCGCGCACAGTAAAATAGTTCGATACGAAGAGATAATAATTTACCTATGGATACACTCACCTCTGGTAGGGTCAATGTTATGCAAGCATGTCATGAGTGCAAAAGCGGATGTACCGAAAACCTTATCTTCACATCAACACCCACATTGCGCTAGCTTTCGATCCCATGGGGAACGAGGAACAGATAATCAGTCGTTAATCTACTAGCACTATTGAAGATGTATCTGTGTATCACTCGTTCCAAGACTACTGATGCAGTAAGATAATGCTGCACGTCCAATCATCGGTCACATGTTAATCATCCACATAAGGGATCCCCTTATAAGAGTAGGTTTCCTTTCTCCCTATCCGAAGTCATGCACTTTATGCAAGTTCTTATACAACCCTTCGACTTCATATCTTCTCTATATTCCTTCTACCTTCGTATACGTTATATATTCCGCACAGTTACACCTTTGAATGATTTTTCAAATTATCACTACCTCCGCAAATGCTCTTTCATGATCAAGGAAAGGTTTTTAGCAACGTTGCGCCTTCTCGGGCCTGCCCATCTATCAATGAGTTACTCCTATTCCTCATTATCTCGTTCTTGCTAGCATCGTGGTGGAATATATTGCTAATAAAGCCCTACTTATACAGGAAGCTGTGCTTTAGAGGTCACCACAGGCCAGAAGCGCAGCGAGGGGAGCTGCTAACGTCAGAGGCGGAGCTTCTAAGTCACCATCCAAAAGATTACCATCGCATCCATCTACCGCTTCGTCCCTGTCTACACTGGCAGGACGTTGAAGTACCGATTGGGTTACCATTCGCAGAGATCGCTCTTCGCTTGGCTCAATCATCACGCATGATTGGCAGACGGGCTTTTCCGAATAAGCTATGCATCCCACACCGCTTCCTCAATCGCTCACATGGGTCGCAGGTGGAAACTTTCGGCGACAATCCCCGATTTCCTAATACACAATTCCGAAACTACTATCTGTAGTGGAGTAATTGGTGGGAACGATAGTATGGGACCGCAGATAGTTTATCGAATGGAAAGACGTATTTTGACGTTATCCAAACACCTTACTGCTTGAATATGATCATCATAATAACGCCACTGCCGCTAAAGTACGTAAATTGTGCACTTGGTCACTGACAGGACAGGCACAAATATCAAAAAGCCGATTCCTAGGATAGTGCTTCAAGTGTGGGAATGCTAGTCCATAAAGTAGAGGGGTAGAGTGAGCGGGTTTTGATAAAGCAAGTGGGTTTCACTAGAAAAAGTTCTCAAACAAGACGTCAACCCTGATAGATTGTTATTGTATCCTATTCAAGAAATATGAAATATATACTGACTACTGTCACATACACCCCCTCGTCCATCCGACATGAAACGTAAAGTCTATGATCCAGCCCCCCGTCTAGCGTTACCCATTACGTCGCAAGCAAATTTCCAGAGCTTTCCAACGCCCACACTATAGTTTCCGAATACCCAATCCAGTCTAAATGCTTCAAAAACACCTTGAGTAAATCTTATCAGGATATCCCAGATGCTGGCGATGCTTTCTGCAAACCACCGACCTAGAGTAGCCGCACCATCACCGCCACAAGCATATTTCAAGGCATTTCCAATTCCATCAGTGTAGTTTCGGAACCCCCAACCGAGTGTCTCTTCGTCATCTTCAGGCTGCACCGAACTTTAATTAATGAAGATCATAGAGGGAGGACAACGCCCACCATTCTATACCCCAATACTAGCCTCCTCACTAGGCTATTGAAATTCAGCAAAAGACCTAAGATGGCCATAAAGAGTGCTCCCGTCCCAATGATGACCTGTGCAATGTCGGCCGGGCTCCACCTTGGTCGTGGTGACACCATGTTATTTGCGGCGATTGATAAGGTAGTAGTCGGAAGAGAAGGGAGAGCGGTAATCGTGGAATCAGATGGATGAGTGGGTAGACAGACTGAGGAATCTGTCTGTAAGAGATATTTAGCTTAGGAAAAACGGGAAGCGGGAATAGGCGACCAAAGCGGATGATGAGGGGCAGCTGCAGTTGCGTATACAGGAGAACGGGTGGTAGAATTGAAGGATATGCGTACCAGAGTTATCAGGAGAAGCAAAAGCGCATATAGGTGGAATATGCTCATGTTGAGGAGGAGTTGGAATTTCGGAATATCCTGAGGTGAGAGGACCGACCCTAGAAATTTTGATGAGGAAAAGGGTGTTGAAGTAGGTGGTAGAACGGGAGGTTTAAAGAGGCGGCGAGTACAGTAACGTCGCAAAAGTGAGAAAACGCCCGAAACTACCAACACTTCCCGGTGTTTAACTCTCAATAATGACACAGAAACTATAGTAACCAAAATCAAAAAACAGTTTAGTGGGGGGTTTTCTATCTTTACCTTCCTTTATATAGGTTTTCGTAGGCGATGTTAGGATCCATTGTTGTGTTTTTCGTGGCAGGATAGCATGCGTTTTCTCTTTTTTGCGATTCTACTGTATAATCGCTCGTGACATTCCTTTGCTTTCTAATTGGATTGCAATTGAGAGTTACTACTCCGCCGCAGGGATTATTCGATTTGACATGCTCGACACGACAAGCACCCGTCATTTACGAGGGTCAATCAATCAATTACCTTGACAGCTGAATGTTTAGTGATATGCCCAAGGGTGCCAATTCGTCGGATCGCAAAGGATGGACACCTAATAGGTTAGCGCTTATTACTGGTCGCATAACTTTGCGATCCGACTAGTACAAAAAAGATCTTTCGCTACCAATATAGGCATCTCCGACCGAACTCTGAAGCACACCTACTTCCATCGCAGAGTGCTCTGGCCTGCCAAGACATTATGCTCACGCATTCATATCACATCGCTGTTCGAACAGCTATACCTGACTTCTCAACTTTGACTTGATAGTCGTGTTTTTTCTTCGGCATCTATTTCGCGTTCAACTAACCTTGTAGAAGTGCTTCATCCCGAGTCTTAGAAACAGTACTGCGGCCGAACCTTCGAAGCTTCAAGTCTTAACAACAGCACCCTGTGCTTGCACACACTTACTCTAATCTCTTCCAACAAACAAACAGCATTCCCCTCCCGTCACATCTACATAAACGACTCTTCATATTCGACCGCCGACTGCCTAACAACGACAACACATCCGTTATCACACCGTCCTTTCGATATCCGACTTCTCAACCTTCGACAGTCGCGACATTTCATCAGCGTCTATTCCGCACACTTCACGGTGCTTAGCCAACCTCTGTTGATACGCTTCACCACCCCGAGTCTTCGCATTAGACAAGGCACTGCTTGCTATTGATTGAGGGTCTCGCTGCTATACGACCACCACAGCTTATTTAACCCTCACACCCCACTCAACTATCCCTAGTTTATTGCGTTGTGTGCAGCATCTACCAATATAAGGCCAATGACAACCGCTACAGGTACTGAATCCCAAACCATAAGTCTAAACTAACAACATTAGTTGATACACAAATCTTGACACAATCGACGGCTATGACAGAGTCTGGATGGAGTCCTGCCAGTATAACAACCGCCACCATTGAAGCTGCCGCATTGTTTGTCGCCATCTTGGCTCTTATGTTCAAGTATTCGGGACAGATTAAAGTGTTTGCGTTAAAGTTCATAAGGGTATGTCTTACCTACTCCAGAGATATATCCAGTGACTGACGGATTGCCTCTCTCTGCGTCAGAAAATACGAGATGAAGAATTAGCACAGACCAGAGGCAAGGGTTTGGCTGCCACGGTCGGTGTATTTTGGGGAAGGTTTTCTGTTGGGGCGGTGGAGTGTTGGCAGTCGTTCCTGGACGTTGCTGGTGGTAGTATTGCAGCCGGGAAACGGTGGTTTGGTATCTAGAATCTGGGAATCGGATTTAAAAAATTTTGGATGCACAGACGGAAGTTATATCTTAGTGAAAGAATTACTTAAATGCTCACCTGTATATTGCAAATTACGCACGGTGCTATCCCCTACACGCTCAATATCCTTAAATTCGTATCCTTTTGAGCCTCAAAAATTGATTGGCCTGAACAGTGCAGATCAATTGTGTCAGCCAATCAAATGCTGGACTGCCCAGCCTTGGTAGCGTTCTAACTAATCAACTTGCAAGGTTCAATATGATAAGAATTTAAGGAACTGAGCGTGTAGGGGATAATACTGAAGATTTCCGTCACTTCCATTAGAATCTAGACGCCATTTTGTAGGCCTACCTATATTTGCCGTTCTTTTTCTAGCTCGTGGTTATGTATACAAGGCTTTAGTCTTGGGACTCTCGAATTTGGATAAACAAGTTGTCTCGGTGGGAGCTCCGAACTGACTGGACGCTTTCGGGGCTCCGAAAAACTACAGTCGGATCGGACGGTTGGGGCGCCTACGAGGAATGCAACTATACAGTCTGTGATGCGGCGGTGCCTCCCCAGGACCCAAGGAACCGAGAAGCACCAGCCTCTCAATAGATGACATGCTCCTGATTCCGTCAAGTTTTGGCCAATAATCCAACCTTTAAAACGTTTTAAATCCTGGACGAAACAGGCGATGGAGTGACGGGAGGTTGATTATGGAGGAACTCCTACTGCACGGTGTTCACCACGTACCGATGCGAATGAACAATTTTGATATAATTTTCTTTGTATAAGTCTACGATTGAGATATCTCGTACCTCAAGCTTTAAAACATAAATGCCCTCGCAGGTGAAGCCCTTGAGTTTCGGTGAATGTGGGTTTTCCGAGAGTGTCAGTTGTTCAGTTTGAGATCTACAAACCGAATTCCAAAATTTATAAGTAGTCCTGTTAGAAAATTCATTCATATATCCGCCTGAAACGCTAAATAGAGAGTAGATGCAGCAGTTACATATCAGAGCAAAAGATGGGGCAATACTCTCATCACTAACTTGTAACAATGGGAAAAAGATTCAGAGGAAGTTGGGAATTCAAACGGGCCATGTAGCGACGAAGCCTTCATCTCCATTGTCTATGAAACCAGCATCAAACTGTCCAATATACGTGCTAATATACTTACGGAATGTGTTAGCAAGAAAAGCCTCGATACTGTTAACGGAGATGCTAAAAGCCATAGGTCATAATCAATCACTTGTCCCACGTTCCAGATGACTTCTCAAGCAAAGTTGTTGCTATATGAACCGCAAACTGATATGATGGTAGAGCCATAGTTTCCAATTTGTATTGAGTCATTAAGCAGAATGGTTAATTCCAGCGTTAAATAGTTCAACTTAAATAATATTGAGTGTGGAAATGCCTGTACAGTACCTGGTTGTTTGATATCCAGATAAGGCTTTCTGCAATTCCGGGGCTGGTAGAAACTAAGATCTCGCTTATCGATGACTGGCACCTGCTATGCTAGTTTTATCTCAAATCAAGGATTATTCTAACCGGATGTGTAGCTAGCCGATTGGCGGGTCGTGGATAGGCACACTACGTAATATCCTATCCTTGCCGTGCAGATTGATGTGTACTGCGAGAGACGAGCACCAACACCCTGGTACGGGGTTTTTTTCGTTTGTTTTTTGTTTTAATCATACCGTATTCGCTTTACTTAGAGTATGACAGACCCCTAAACACCTCCACCTCCGGGCTGGCCAGCTAGATGGCGGAGCTCCACTCCTGCTACCCGTCGTCCCCCTCTGACAAAAGAAAGCAGTTAAAGAAGTGACTGATGAAATACAAAAGAAATCACACAAAGAGAGACCACCGGCTCTTACTCCTCCACTCGCTTGGGTGGGAACTTTCTGACATTAGTGGCCGCCAGGAAGTCCATCACCGCTTTATCGCACTTCTCCATGGAGAACAGCTCAGAGACCTGAACTTGTCGGCATCTGCCCGTTTTCCATCCTGTTGCTTTCCCCATCGCTTCCCAGAGCATTTTTTGCTGGTCTTTCCATTGGCTGGAGTTGCGGAAGAGGTGTTCCCATGTTTGGGCCGTTCTGCTTCCACTGCCGAACCACCAGCATTTGTCGTCGTCTTGGTGTCTGAACTGTTTCAAGTACATGCCTACTGGTACATGCCCTGGCTTAGTTGGTAAAACCTGTCTGCCAGCGACTTCACACTATTCATTGGGATGGGTCTCTTGCTCCCAGCCTTGCCTTTCAGTCTGTAACCGTAATGTTTGCTGCATTTATTGGCCTCCCACTGAGCCTTCCCCACTGACCTTTCTTCTGAGATTCGTCTGGTCATATTCGCTGTAGAGGTGTATATTCGTTCTCCTACTGTACCTGCTCTGCAGCCTACTCAGGCTAGGTTCGCTTGGTGATCTTCTTCCTCATTTCCGGGAATGCTAGTGTGTCCCGGAACCCAGTGGATGTCTGTTTCAATACCGACTTTGCCAAGGGTCCTCACGCTGTGGTTAATCCACGTGGCTAGAGGCTGCGACAAGCCTTCCAGCCATCTCCGTGTTTGCACACTGCAGCGGCTCCCACTTTGCCGTCGTCGGATCGCAATCCGTCCGTCCACCACATCCAGACCCCCGTACCTACTTTGGCCTCCTTCTCTCTTGCCCAGTGTGTCACCTCTCTCTTGGCCGCAGTGTCGTCACTCAGTATGACCGTCTTGACAGCCGGTTCTTCGTCAGGGTTGGACCTGTGCATGGTCTCTGCTTTCCGGCCTCGCTTATGATCTTTTTGATAACTCTGCATATCGGTGCGCCAGATGTAAGGTAGTCGTACACCTCCTTCAGCTTAGAGCCTTCGCACGCATTCGCGAGCCTCACTGCAAATCGTTGCTACCTGGAGTCCAGGGCTACTGGGGCAGGTGAGAGCCCTGAATCTCTTATAACTGCACCCAGTGGCATCGTGGGCAGGGCACCCAGGGTTGACCTAGCCTGCCGATTAAAAAGGAGTTGAAGATCCTCTTGTCTGCCGGTCTCTTTCGGATCCCACCAGAGCTCGCTTCCATATAGTGCGACAGCTTGGACGCAGGCTATTTGGACAGCTCTTACCCGCTCTGGGATGATTCCGTGCATCCTCATGAGTACGCAGAGTCGGGCTTCTGCGGCCCTGGCCTTCTTCAGGTATCTGTTGTGATGCTCTTTGAACATCAGGAGGGCATCCATCGAGACTCCCAGCCACCGTGTCACTTCTTTGTTGAATTGAACGAAACCGTTTCCTACTTTGATTTTGGCTGTGAGTTTCGGCCGGAGGTGCTTCTTGTGGCCTCTCCTGCGTGTGAAGAGTGCTGCTTCCGTCTTCGCAGTGTCGAACTGGAGATCTCGTCTGCTGGCCCATTCGATGCTCTCCGCTGCGCAGGAGCACTTCACGGTGCGTAATCTGACGCGCTTCGCTACTCCGAATCTTCCAATTGGAAAAAGCACCACCCCAGCTTATTTCACCCCTGCAACTGACCCAACCAACCAACCGGAACCGTATTAATTTACCCATGTCCTCACGCCAAAACATGGAACAGTTCCAGCTACAAGTTGCTCAAAATATACCTAACTCAGTGACCTACTAGCAAATAGTAAATCTCCCACCGTCGCCCACGTTTATTCTCACTGAAGCGTGGTCAGCCACATCCTCCAACTCCATGCCAAGCCACAACCGCCGCAGGTATTTAACACTAAACCCTAAGCTTAAGCTAACTCTACCTATTGTTACACAAATTGTGCCACAATCGACGGCTACGCCACAGCCCCGGTGGAGAAACAACGACCGCAATCGGGGGTGCCGCGATGTTTGACGCTATCTTGGCTTTGATGTTCAAATATCATGGGCAAATTAGGAAGTTGTTACAGATGTTTAGACAGGTTTGTCTAGTGCGACCTTATCTTTTGTCATAGACTAATAGATATCTTCTCTTCGATAGCGAAAACAAGGTGAAGAATGCGCACAATATGTGAGACGGAACGACGACGCAGGTGGTTTCTTCAGAACGTTTGTGGTTGGAGCCAGGGGGTTTTGCACGTCGTTTATGGACGTTGCTAGTGGGAGTATGAGGGCCGTGAAACGGTGGTTTGGTCTCTAGATCGGAATGGATCTGTTGAAATTGTTGGAATAAATTTCTTGCTTGATCGCATCTGCTCCACTAGATTACCCTTGGTGATATAACACAATGGAGAATATCTCTGAGTTGTAATGGCTACCAAACGCATCCTGTACAGTCTTCGACATCTACACCAACCAATGCAACCTTGCCCCGGGCACCTAGATGCACGGTTGTCTTATTAGACGACGTACTCCGGATTCTGTCTCGTTTTGGCCGTACTTAGTAGCATTGTCTTATATCATCTATCTCGTTCCGACTAGTAATCCAACCCATTGACCACCCCAAATCAGAGAGGAAGTGGATCGTGGAACGACCGGAGGATGATAATGAAGTACCTATTGTTATACCAGTGACAACTTTGATGAATGGGAGTGAGTCTTGATATAATTTTATGCATACATCTGAGCTTCAGATATCTTCAGATATTGTTTCGGGAGTGGTACCTATTCAGTTCGATATTTCCACCTCATTCCAAAATTTTACGGCAGTTCAGTCCGAGAACTCGCTGATATACTACCTCAACCATCAGATAGAGAGCAGAAGCAGCAGTTACATACTAAAGCAGAAGGTAACCCAATATTTTCAATCAAAATAAAAGGTTTAGGGGAAGTTGGAAACGTAGGAGGCCCAGTAGCAACGAAATTCTGTTGCCTATGGAGCCTGCACCAGAACTGTCCCAACGACGGGTATGTTCAGTAAACTCACGAGACTACAAACAGATGCTATAGCTACGGATCATGTTCAATCACTCATATCACTTTTCCGATGACTGTTGCATGTGTACTTGGATCGTGAGTCTCAGCACCGTCTGATGTCTTCTATGAGGATGAAGACTCGTATGAAGATGGTGGCTGTATGAGGATATGCATCAAGACCAGGGTGATGCGTCTCAGGTCAATAGAGCATACGCGTACGCATATGGGTGATTGTACATATACAGGCCTTTGGCCCTCGAGATAGAGAGAATCAAGCCAATCCACAAGTGAAAGAAGCATCCAAAGTAACAATGACTTCTGAAGCCGACTCGCTGCTATGTGAACTCCGAACTAGCATAAAATTAGTGCCAATGCTTACAACTTCTGCAATGCTAGTAATGTTTGGATCTTTGATTAGAATTGTAAGCGTCAGTGTTAAAAAGTTCAATCTTATTGTCTTACACTACGGGGGGCTCGAATAAGTACATAAGCCTCACATGGGTTTGAAGTGAGGCTTCATGTATTATTAAGTTGATGTGGTGCTGTTTCGATTTGCAGGCTGATATGTGGAAACCCAATCTGTTAGCAACACCAAAATGTAAGCCTGTCTGATTTGACAGCAGCACAAAGTCTGGGAAGGTTGGTAGAGTTGACAGGCTTGCAGTAGTGTGTAATACTAGCAGAGTGGTTAGGTTAATAGGTGTAACAACCTGACATCAACTTGTCGGGAGTAGAAGGTGTTGCTGTGATGAGAATTTTTTCGGTTACAGTGTAGAGCTGCAGATATCACCAGCTTCCCACTTTTGCTGCAGCATATAGCAGCAAGTGTTGGAATTGGGATGATGGGTTTGTCACTTTTAGGATCTACTTTCATTTCCAGATTATATTCCCACTGCTCCTATAATTTTTATGTGTATACGTGGGTGTAAGGCATGCAGCTGCTGTATTGTGATGGTGATGGTGATGGTGATGGTGATGAGAGTGGTGGTTGTCAACGGCAGAGTCTGCTGCGGCGATGGCTGCCGCAACGGCCATCTCTTGACAATCTGACAAACTTGGCAGGCTGACATGAAGGTCATTAGGCTGTCACTCAAATACACCTGTAAGGCTTGCAATGGACTGCAAGGTCAACAACTGTGATAGCCGAAAATACCTAACAGCCTAGGAGTGAGAAAACATGTCCAACAAGGTTGTTAAAGATGATAGCCCCATGTGAGGTTCATGTCATGTTTACCTATTTAATCAAACCCCCCATAAAGTATTGTCTGTGGGAAATGCCTGACCTAGCTGTTTAATGTCAAAATAAGCTTTTCCGTATTTCTCGTACTAGTAGATTCAAACTAAGATCTCGCTTATCGCGCACTACTAAAATCAAGGGGGGCACGCTAGAGTTCGCAATATCTATCACTTTGGTTGCTTATCCTTGCTAGTAATGCTACGGTAAAGCACTAAGCAAGGTGTAATCGGCGCGCATTACAGTTTACCGACGTTGACGGTTTCGTGCGCCCAACATACATGCGGTGTCGGGTATCGCGCCGTTTGTTTGAGCCGCCAACGGACGCCTTTGGATATGAAAGGGTGCAGGGATTGTAGTTGTTGATCATTTCCTCAGTGTCTCTAGCGGTGAACAAATTCGGACGGTTTCTAAGATTTCACATATTTGCACCTATCGAGCAGCCATCCTTGCGATTGAGTTGGCTTTACCATAGTTCTCATAAGTTCGTAGAGTTTCATTAAACCAAACATTTATTGCCGTGTAAAAGTCACTTCAAACTTTTAACTACAAAGAAAAATCTGCAACCAGACAGCCCGCAAAAGCAGACGCCAGAAACAGCCACAATTCAGCAAGGAAGATAGCAAAAAAGGAAGTCCGTACGTGAGATACCCCACTGCATTGCGGAGGCTATGGATGCACCGGGATCGACGTCTTCACAACATTAGTGATATCACCGTGCGTCCCTGAGCACGCCAGACTTACCTCGCCATTGGCTGCCTCGGCGGTACCATCAGACACGGTGTTGACGGGATGCTCCATTGCTAATGCATGTTAATTACGGTAGGTAAGTTCAAATTATTAAGGACTTACCGTATGGTTTACGAGGCTTGGGGCGCGAGCAACGTGTGCAGTACGCACGCGTATCTGGGTTTGTGCAGCTACACTTCGGACAATACCAAGACATGTTCGTTAAGGTAGAAGTTGTGTGGATGTTGTGTGTTGTGGAATTTGTGAGTTTAAAAAGATCGTAGTTATTAAGAACGTAGGCGAGGATGGAGTTGATGTTGATGGAAAAAACGGTGGGAGGGGGGAAGAAAAGGGGGCTTATATACCGGATATCGAGAGTTAAATGGTTTTCTATTGGAGCCCTTTCAAGGAGACTATTGAATGTAACTTGAAGTTGAATTCAAGCGTGGAAGAAGATATGCTTTTTCTACACTTATCCTTAAACACTGTTAAATTACGTTTGTATCTGCGGTGCCGAATTATTAGTGATGCGCAAAATGTATCTATTTAGAGCACTATGTACTATGGCATCACGAATATTCCGCACAAGTGGAATCAGACGTAAACCATAGTTTAAACATAATATATCACTCGCTCATTCTACAACGCGAACTGTTACGATATGGAAGTTGGGGAGAACCGTGTGCGTGTATTCTATGGTACAGAGAAGAGAGAAGGAAAAAGACTCAAGATATATGGACGAGACGTCAGCCCCTGCAGCCGTCACCGTGTATCAGATCTGTAGCATATCTCCGGCACAAGTATACCTGTAACACGAACTGTTGCATAAATAGATCTCAGCTCTCATACGTGCTGACTGAGATGGCTCTGATACGGGTTGACGAAGCTCAGCCGTCTCTACATTTAGATGAGTACGTATGTGTTCGTACCGTATATATATGGCCTTGTGGCCCTCTTAGAAAATACAAGGCTTCTAGCAATCAGTATTTCAACACGAACTGTTGCATATATAACATATGAGGCGTGTTACAGACCTGATACAGGCTTACTGTAACTGAGGATGATGGTAAGGCATCTGTATATATCTCGAATGTTTCTCCTTCTCTTCTCTCTGTACCTTAAGTTTATACACACGGTTCTCCTATATCGTAACACGAACTGTTGCATATCCAGTGGTGGCAAAGGTGGCAAAGGCCGCATAACAGTTGCCACTCTCTAGCACTATATATCTCGAGTCTTTTTCCTTCTCTCTTCTTACGGTACCAGAGTCTATGCACACGGTTCTGCCTTCATATTCCCAACATGAACTCTAGGTGAAGGCACCTATTCCGAAACAATTATCGTGACGTGTTACAGACTATCACCTAGCACGACAGAAGTGAGTATACATCTGTACTTAAAGTTCCTAGTTCCTAGGAGCAGGAAGTTTAAACCATATACAAGCAGTAGAAACATATCCGGCGGTTATATAACAATTTGATGCAGGTGATAGTCAGGTTGATGCGAAGGTATAGGCGGCAGACCAGCCACGGCATAGCTGAGCAACGGGAGAGCGGTGCAACTCTCCCAACATTGGAGGGATGTCACCTACCACTTACAAGTGTTATCGCAGAACCAATCGATCGGATAGATACGAGAATTTCGGCAACACACCTATCATTTCTGCCCCATTAATCAAGCCGTATACTGGTCCACTCTAGAGTAACGTTAGCAATGCACGAGCCACGGGTTTTAGTTGCACAAATCTGAATTCTAGATTCTTTAGTGCCTTGTTCGCAATTTCAAATTTCATATAAACTCGTTTTATGTTTTAGTGAGTACACTCAAACATACATCAAAATCATCCGACTCATACAAGTCATACATAAATAGGAGCGTGGGATCCTGACGCTTGGATACGGCTGGAAGGTCGATAACCCCGATTTCTTCCCCGCCTTTTCTGCAGAGGTATAGCTATAGAACGAGATACTTACCGCCATTGCTGGCTACTGTGGAAAAAGGAAAGTATTTGTGCACTTGCACACTAATTAGCCCAAGCTAGAGTATGGGTCTTTTGTATGATTCGACTACACAATTCCGTTAAGAAAGTGCCTATTGAGCCATTATATTTGATGAATAATTACAATGCAAACATGTGACAGCCTTATCAGTCGGAACCACAGCTCTGAACAAAAGTTCACCACTTCAGGCAATATCTTTAATGTACCGGCAACTCTACACTCCGAACTGTTATCCTCTTCCGCCTAGATTTCGCTCCGATTTTTTTCTGTTTTTATTCAGGATGTCCCTGGAGAAGCTGTATTATGTGCGATAACCCCAAGCAAACTTTTTTATGCAAGATTGACTTTTGCTTTAGCGACCCACACAAACAAATAATTGAAAACAGAATTTTGAAAAATTAGTCACAAATAAAAAAGTCAAAAGCAATAGACTGACTACTAGGTAAAATTCTGGGATTTTCAGGTGCGCCTCCAATTATTGTGGAACCTAACTACATACTAGATGTTGCCAGTATGTAATGAGTGTGTAATGAGGGTGGTAACAAAAAATAATGGCTAGTAATCTCCACAGTATTTGAAGTTTAATGTGTTGTCAGTGACAACTCAGCCCATCTATTTTCTTAATGAAACCAACTACCAACACAAGACCACATGCACCAGCACCACATCTCAAAAAACTTAGAAAGATGCGATAACACACCTTGGGTACTTGAAAGATCAGTTCTATGTTTGGACATGTGCTTCAGTTTCTTTTGTTATTCTTATTTTCCATTGAGGGTTATCCTGCATAATATGACATTGCTGAGGGTCATTTCACATAAATACCAAGAACTCATTGGTCATCCTACATAAAATTGGGCTTGAGGGCTATCCTACATATATGGCACCCCCGGGAGTCATCCTGAATAAAAACCGAGTTTTTTTTTATAGCCCCTATTTCTGCCTATTATGACACGCAGGGATTCGAGATTTGTATCTATGGAAAAGCGCATCGGCTCAGTTCATAACTGATGGAGGGTGCTTATGTGATTAGTGTTGGAAATGGCGGTAGTAGAAATTTCTGGTAAACGCTCTCATCCGCGCGATAATACCTATACTATTATATATATAAGTACCGGTAGAATTGTAAAATCTGGAATAGTAGATGCTACGGAAGCTTCTTTTCAGAGTGGTTTCGTATCTGACATCCGTCTTCGTGGGTGACAGCAAACTTTTCCGAACACTGCAATCACTAGTAGCAGGAAGCGAGGTCAAGTAGTCTTAACCATCCAACTAGGAGACCCGGAGGGACAAAGCCGCCATAACCTCTAACTCTCAACTCCCAACTGCCAACTGCGAACTTCTTTGCATGCCACCACCCCACCCACAATTCTTTCAGATGTTCAAAATTAGTTTCGCTTTCTGGGCGAAAAATAGGGGGGTATTTATTGAGATAGATTGATAATTGGAACCCATGGTCATATAGCAACTTCTTCACAAAAGTTGGAACTTGGTGCGGTACACATTAAAAATTGCACCAAAAAATTCAAACCTTCGAAAAAGAACCCCTTGAATCTGAGTACTGTTAAATTAGGGTTCAATGTTTAGCTAGTCTGCAAAGCACTTACTTTGCAGGCACTCTGCCTGTCAACCAAGCTGTTTATTTGTGAAGCCGAAAGTGATGCGGGGTTGTATGGTACTGCGCAAGAGAGTTAGAGCTGGGAGTTCAAGGTTATGGCGGTTTTGTCGCTCCGAGCCCCCATAGTCTTAACTATCCAACCTGTACTTCTTCAGACTTTAGCGTTCTGGGTTATATGTTAAACTATATCGTCTTACGCTAGCCTAACGTAACCGAGTGATAATAGATGTGGTTAGCCTCGCTAGCCCAGATTACTAGAGAGTATCGAACGATGTATCATTTTGTAGGTAGCAGAATAAAATGAGAGTGCAGGCTTGACAATCCCTTAGCGTTGATACTACTCTTTGGCCTGCAGTGACGTTATGGCGCTTTCGGTGGAGAGTAACAGGAAGAGACCACAGTTTGGCTTCATGTAAATTGCACTAGTTTGGATTGATACCGTGCGCGATGGGCGAGATCTTGGTCTCAACTGGCTTATAGAAAGCTTATCTAGTGTATGGTGGATTATAAATTATGTTCATGAGACGTACTAATAAGGGAACAAGCTCTCAGCAGAGGTCGTGATAGTCCGTCCGCCTGCCAGTCTTTCAGATCCCCATGTCGTCGTCTAATCTTGGGGCAAGATATTGCAAGACTAGTACCCGATCCAGGCGATGGGAGTGACGCCTAGGGCTGGGGTTACTCAGTGTCTGCAATGTGTTGCAGGTACATCAAGTTCTATTACTGTATTGACTGGATTCTGGAGTTCCGGGGAAGTACTACCAGCTGTTTTACAGTTTCCACTATAAGCAAGAGTTTTATCTTTGTTGGGTACTACCGTCTTACTATCTTTATGTTTTTGGGGATGGTGTAGGTTTCTGGGGAGTTTCCTGCATCACGGCTGTTTCATACCCAGCCGGGCATATCAGTCCTTCGTCCGAGGCTTTCTCATTTAGCTTTGTTAGTTCTGAAATTCTTGCTGCTTTTGGTATGATTTTATGGAGCACAGCAAGAGGGGAAGTGTTGCATGTATATATAGAGCTGACACGAGCTGACCGCTAGCGGGGCTGATGGCACACTTCTATTTCATATATAACTCGCGTCTTTCTTCTTCTCTCTTCTCTCTGTATCTAAGTCTATACACGCATACGGTTTTCCCCATATTGCAACATGACTTTTCACGCCGAGTTGAACCCAAACAAGCATGAATTTGGTGTCAATGTTCACAACTTCTGCAATGATTGGGTCATTATATAGAATTATAAAGGCCAGTATTGAAAAAATTCAATAGTATTTGTCAGTGGGATATGTCTCTACCAGTCTATGTGATGTCAAGATAAGCTCTCCCCATTTCGAGCTAAGCTCTCGCTTATCGATCGCTAGCACCTGTTATGTTAGTGTAATCTGAAATCAGGCTAGTTGGTCGGCGGATTGCTGGATAAGTTGGGATGGGTAGCGTGTGATGCATCGATGTTTAATCTACACAATGCACGTATTTATTGCGACTTCCTTTTATTATTCTTGTGATTGGGTATGCGGGAAAAGGTAGTGGGATCGGCTGCTACCATCCCGCCATCGATGGCACTACGCGATAGGTTACAACTACGGTATCTTACTAGGGAGGAGCCCTTGCAACCAGAATGGTTGATAAGGAGCGGAAGATATACATCTGTGGTGGACACGCCGCCGGAAGCCAGGAAAGACCATCATAATTTGCAAAGGGAGGAAGCACCACGTTGGTGTGTTTGTACGGGAGGTGATCCTTGCAACCAAATATAAGTTTCTTTCCTCCGCACGTCTATCAAGACATACATGAATTAATTGAGAAACCAAATCACCTCTTCGCACAATCAACCGTACCGCCGGCAACTTCAACCAAACTTCCCCAAGCCTGTCTGACAATGTCACTAAGTCTTCTCCATAATTCCCCGACTCCGTTTTCAAATCTCAATTTGGACTTTTTCAGCAACACTCCAATCTACACATGATACTTGAACACCAGTGACAGGATAGCAACCAACAACGCTGCAGCCGCAGTTTCAATGGTGATCATCGTGATTTCGGCAGAACTCCAAGTATAGATTGTAAGGTAACTGTAGCTTGTGAAATTACTGCTATTGTTGTCATCGGTAGTAGGATTTGGGGTTAAGTCTTACTTGACACTACAACGGTACTGTCCGGTTCCGGCTGCTGTGGGAAATGGTGTAGGGGTGACAGGGGGTTTGGTGGTGGGCGGATTGGCGATTGTGAAGTGTGCATAGGCTTAGCTGAAAGTTCGGAAGGGAAGGTGAGATCAATGGAAGAGATGTAATAAGGTAATAATAAATAAACGATGGAATACTAATGGAACAATCAAAACTTTCAGAACGATTTATTGAGCAACAAGTTGAATGGCAAGTAGTTGGATATTTCGTATGCGTGACAAAATACTAATCATCTATTTCTGTTCAACTGTTTCCCTCCGTTAGCATTCGCAATTTACTGTTCCAGATCTTTCGTTCCTTCTTTTATTTCAGGGTTGGGGGAATAGACGGATATTTGGGCGTGACGGAGGGCCACTTATTACTCTTTAAAGTATTACTCTACCTCGCTGTTCACTTAGCGTAGCGACTGCTAGTTTTCGCAGTATTCATGCTTGGCGTTTTCCAATCCCGAGAAAAATCTTCTGCCGCAGCTTGAGCCACACTGTCCGAAAGAGTACTGTACATGGATTGAACCGAATGCTGGGGCCGGCAATGTCCATGCAACTACACTTTTGACCTTGCTGGTGATAACCGGTGCAAAGAATTGATTCTACGAAAAAGCAAATTTTGCAGTATGCCCAAAAGGGACGGCTTCTACTAGGGCAAATGGTTCTGAGGCTATTTACCTACAGGGCTCTGTATTCTCTGAGTGCTAGGAGATTTTGTGACCTGGGTGCTGCGTGAAAACAAAAGGTCAACTCATAAATGAGTCAGATCCTGGTGTGAATACCTCCACATGTACCTCGCAAAGAATGTGGCAGTAAAGACCTACGGAGTTATATTATCGTGTATGGCTTGACTCCGGGAGGGAAAAATATTCGCCGACTCAAGTCACTCGACTGGCCTGATACTACGAAAAAGATTACTACGCCATCCAACGAACGGAGCATGGATTTATAACGTGTACCATTTACAATAATAGGTTTGGCTTGAAGCTAGTTCTTAAGTGAAGAACAACTACATAACCGAACTAAAGACCATTTATTCTGAAGTGGTTCAAGTAGTGGTATCCAGTTATCCCTATCTGCGCAACGGCGGTAGTTAATGGAGATAACTGCAAGTGTATTCTGATTTAATAAGAACATGCCACAACTTCCATACCAAGCCTAGAATCCAAACCAATTCCTTACAGCAACAACGCAGATACAAGCAACGGTAATAAATCTTCTCCAATACTCTCCAACACAGACTACGAAACCCCGCCGCTGAATCATTCCCCCCTCTGCCAACTACACAAAAACTGTCAATGAGTGTCCCCAATCGAATTCAAACAATACTAAGACCAACCTTCGAACACATTAATGCTACTTTCGTAATCCGCCCATAATATTTGAATACTAGAGCGAGGATGGCTACAAGCAATGCTCCCCCGCCAATGACGACGGTTACGACCTCGGCTGAAGTCCAAGCCTGGACCTGTGGCGCAATGTACGTGGCAATTGTAGGTTGTGGCAGACCACGTGTAATAGCTGTGGCGAGGTTAACTTAGGGCTTGGGGCTTCGGGTTTAACCCTACCTATGTCAGTCGTGGTTTGGCTCAGCCCATGGTGAGTGGATGAGGTTGACACTGCATGAGGGTAAGCCTACAAATTCGAAGCAAAGTTGGGAATTGATTTACCATCCACAACTAGCAGTGATCCATTGCGCCGTTTCAGAGCTTCGCATTCGTGGTCGCTTTCCATTGGGTCAGTTGTTTAAACTGTCGATAAAATCATGTTAGAGTAAAACCAGCAATGTCATTGGAATACAATGAGGAAAAATAATTGCAAACGTGTATCCCACTTCAGCTACATCGCTGAAAAGAATATCGTGGGGTCACATGATAAATATGGGCTGTGGCGAGTGGGTGTCGCCAAGAGTCAGCTGATACATGTCAGGAAGTGGGTTCATACTCTCAAGAGTGTGGAGGCGGCAAATATTTTATCTCACGCGGGAAAGCGGAGTCAATGAAAACCGAGGGAGGAATATCGAAATGTAGTCGTAGATAAGAAGAATATAGACACAGTCTGTTCAGACAATGGGATATTTCGCTTTCTTCGCGGGAATACGATAATTGTGTGATATAGTGCCGGAACAGGAGGTGCGGAATGCGACAGGCGCTGTGCTATATATTTGGTATGAGGGTGAATATCATTAACAATTACTAGCATAAGAGCATACTGATGACCCAGTGCGAATGAGCATGAAGCGCACAGAATCAACACAGCAGTCAGGGGTAGCTGATTCGCTGGCAGTGGTATCGTAGGCTGTGGTATCGCCCAAACAGTCCAGTCTTAGAATACCACCCCGAGTCTAGCCCTCCTCCGCTCGTTCGTTCTTTCATCATAATTGGTGAATGAATGTGAAGTGCACGAACCTACAGTCAAGGGTAAGCGAGAAGCGCAAAAAGAAATTTATGTTTTAGAATACCCCTCCAAGTTCACACCTTCTCTGGTTCTTCTGTGCCTCCGCGCTCGTGTAGTGCGCATGAATGAGGAGCATGGGTATCAACCTGCAGTAGCCCAAAAAAAAGTACCGTCTTAGAATACCCCTCCGATTTTCCATTCTTCCACCCTCCCGTTCGTTCGTTAATCACCACGAGCGAATGAGAATAACGTTTAGTATACTCGGTCCGCAAGGGTAGCCAGAGTTTTTGCGGGGCTCAGATGCAGATGATTTTCGCCCAGGGGGCACAGGATCGGACTCGCGTTGTGTTGAGTATCCTCGGACAACCAGAGTGCCATCGGATTCAAAAATTACTCTAAAAATTTGGGGAAAGAAAACAAAACAGAAAAAAAAGTGTGCGATCACTGCCGACGAACGACGAACGAACGAGGAATACCGTTTCTCGTACCCTGTCTAGCGCAAACTTAAAGAACATTCCCCCACGCTCATCATCAATGGTTTTGCTGAAGCATACGCGCCATCTACGATAGGATTTTTGCTTGGAGCATCGGTAATCAATTCGCATCTTGTCTCGGCGTTGAACGCGAGATTTAAAACGCCCAGAAATCGATCAATTCTGCACAAATGCATGATGATCTGGAGTAGACATTTTTTGCCAGCCTCAGTTATTGTGGAATGGAACTTGAATAGTAAGTAGAGAAGTGAATGGAAGACCAGCGCAACCTATTTTACCTGCTAAGCGCTCAGATCACTATTCAAAAGTCCTCTCTTATCCGCTTGCACTGTAGCATAGAATCTACATTGACAGGGCACTGGAGTAGAAACTGTTCCCTTGGCGGGCAGGGTATACTGAACGATTGGTCGCGAGTGAGTGTGAAGCACATAAGTCTCAACCTGCAGTCAGGGGTGGTTGATTCGCTAGCACAATATCGTACTAGTATCACAAGCGAGAAGCTCAATAAAAGTTCCATTCTTAGAATGCCACTCCGAGTCCACGTCTCTTCTCCTCTGTTTCCTTCATCATCGTTATCATCATCATCGTCGTCATCATCATCGTCCTGTCCAATTTCATCCTATCCCTATTCTCCCTCATCCGTCTATTTAGCCCGACCACACACCTCTTTCAAGGGTAGTCGATTCGTTGGCAGCGGTATTACAGGGGATGTTGGCTGCGAGGTCGCAGGCGAACAGATCATTCCTTATTGCCTATTCTTGTCTCCAAATGGTGGATGTGGATTCGCCTAAGCCGGAATGTTCTTATTCTGCAGCTTTGCAAACGTCTCGAACCGTGTCATTGATTCCTTCACCACCGAAAGAGTCTGACTTTTTATAATTCATAGGTAGAACCGTTGATATTTGCTGCAAAAGAAGTTCTATTATGCTCATAGTATGAGTAGCAGTCTGGTGGAAGGACTTTGTAATAGATCAATGTCACAGAATTTCCGTCCAGGATCTTTTGTATCCAGCTACCAATATTAACGACGAAAGCAGACCGAAAGGAAGAATGAAGGAGAAAAGGAGTGCATAAGTATCGGAACGTTCGGTTAGGGAACTTCTTTGGATCTGACGGAATCACGTGGTCTTCGGTCGGTAATGTCAGTTTTAGGACCTGTATGACAGTCTCAAATGCGCGTACGCAAGAACCGCTTTGGAAAACTAATGCACTATAATTTCAGTCAGGCGGGAGAGTGAATATCCAGGAAAGATATCAGTAGACTCATAGACTGGTATAGTCCATCGAAAATGTATTATCATGTACTCGGTAATGAATGGTGACTGTCATTGGCTATACTCCGGTCATTGTGGTATTAATACGTTGAGGTACATACGTAGGTATACGTACAGTTTATTCGTCTCTGAAATGCCGCACATTAATCAGTGTCTTGTGCGGTGTTAACTGCTCTTTTACATCCATTGCGTTTCTCCAGCCCCTCACACGGAGAAATGACACTGGCAGTGTAAGTACTGGTACACACTGAGCGCTCAGGTTGTGATTAAGTTGGTGGAAACAGTAGAGTACGAGGGTCGGCTGCGTTGGAATGTACCCGTCCGATTTTAACAAAGAGTGATAACCCAATCAGATCTAATCTTATCAGTATCATCTAACACTTACAAGGGTATCTGGAGACTTGAAATCAGCTAAACCCGGAGATTGCGTCGTGGGTACCACGTGTGGTACGGTCGAGGTACATAGTTCCTCTCAACCGTCTAAGTATCTGCACTGCATTCCGCGAGTACCGGGAGGGCGTAGTCACTGCGCCTCAGAACGACCTTTTCATCCTAATCACCCTTCAGAAGTACCCCTTCGCTCGTTAGCCCTCGCCCACCAGACCATTCCTACGCCTTCGCTCCGGAATTTACTAAGCTTTATTATCTTTCAATTCATTCTTTTTACATAGATACAGGCTCCGTCCCCCTTCTTCGAGAAACAGCACTCCTTGTCTCTTATTCACGAACAATAACTCTAACCTTATTAAAGGAGAGTAACTTCCTCGAACAATAAAGTTCTCATCGCGTTGCCATCATAAATTGACTACTCAATCAACGCAGTAACTAACGTTTAATTATTAGTAATGTCAGACTCTTTCCAAATAATATAAATGATCACTACGTTAATATTACTAGCCCCATAATATCGGCCTAACATTCACCAGCATCGTTCTACATTCACACAACCTTTCGAACCATCTCAAATGTCCTAAGAATCAGTCAACTTTTCAATCAAAGAATCAATCAACAAAAAGACGTAAATACTCAACATCCTCTATCATCCGTTTTCAATCACCACACAGTCCCCTCGATCCTTCCAACAATACTCCCAACCATGCGACTGTCTGTCGCTGTTTATTATCAACAATCCGATCAATGAAATTTCCCCTTACCGCTACTTGATCATTCGTAACTCAATCTTCGCCTACCCACGATTAGTCTTCGCTGGCTGAGGGAAGGGGAGAGATGGACGATTTAGTTGTGTGTTTAGTGCAGGGTTAGCTTCCGATCAGGGATCACTACCCACTAACGGCAGTTTTGGGTGGGGGCCATGCACGTTTTCAGCATCTGACTTTGTAAACGCATAAAGCTCGGAGACCAAGGTGACAAATTGCGATGTGGCAATGGTTTGCATCCTAAATTTATCTTCTTAATAAATTTAGTTCGTAGCCAAAGACAGCAACCGTGTATTCATGCCATTATGCGCCTTGAAATCACTGAGGCAGTTTTTTGGCCAAGTGCGTGTAATCATACGCCATCACTATTGTTTTGCCTTTGTTGAAAAGACCAAATCAACTATCCTCTCACACCCAGTGGCCGCGAGCTAGTGAGCATGTGGTTAGAAAAACTAGGCAGTAGAGAAAACCAATTAAGTACTCGCTGCATGGGCGTTCCAGCGCTATGTGAATCTCACTTTCCGCTCCATGTGGCGGGTTGCGCTATTGTTGTGCGATATTCTAGTGGGGTGATACCATCGCTACGCCTGTACAACAATATATAGTTAGCGGAACTCGATAAGTGCAGAAATGCTTTCGAATTACAGATGAAGATACAAAAGATTGAAGGACAATAACGAGTAGCAAACAATCGACGATCCTCCAAGGCTCCGGGTCGGTTTCATACAAACTCAGATAGTGGAATTGCAGTAAAAGAAACTAAATTAGTTGCATTCAAAATCTATTTCAATTATCAATTATAAGAAGATTTGCACATGACTGGTCCTGCAAAGAGGACGTCGGGAAAGGACACTGCAGCAAGAAAGAGCGAAACCCAAAGTCTCTGTCTATGATGACCCAATTACCGTGGCCGTTGCACCAGGACTTACGTCTTTATAATCAGCATTTCCACCCTGCCCTACAGAGAACGGCCAAAATACCTCGTCACTAAATGTCTCCGCGGTGGTAGTGTCACACATGGAGTCGACAGGTGTACTCCATTGCTACTGCATGTTAATCACGGTAAGGTAGTTGAAGTCATATAGTACTTGCCGCGCGGTTTGCAGGGTTTTGAGTGTGAGTATCTTGTGTAGTAATCACACATGTCTGGATTAGTGCATATATAGTTGGGGCATCGCCCTTGATGAAGATTCTGTGTGGTTATGTAGGTGTTTGGAAGATGTAGTGCGTTGTGGAAGCTGTAAGGTTAGAAGTTGGTAGCTGTTAGGGAGGCGAGGTTACATGCTTACGGCAACTAGGTATTCTGGGCGGGGGGTTGTTAAAAGTTTCTTGTCGATATTAGGCGGGCGCAGCTATCTTATTTAGATTAATGATCTTTTTAGGCGTAGTTGTTATTACTAATGCACCGATCTTTATTATTTCACTGGGCTGTTCTGACAATCTCATTGCTGTCTATGACCAAAGGTTGGGGTTTGTTATTTACGGAAAACCGGATTGGCCAAGTCAATGGCTGATTATGGGACATCAACAAATCAGGCGCAAAATATTTTGCCAACATGGGCAATCGGTAAATATCACGTGTGACTAATTAAGGGTTCTTACGCGATTACTGTTTGGGATGGCGGTAGTGGAAATTTCATCAGGACCGAGTGAATACTGCTCTCATCCGAGGTAAGGGCCATACCCTCCCAGAAACTATAAGCACCAGTAAAGTCTTTAAAAGTCTAGATAACATGCCACGGAAGCTACTTTTCAGAACGATTTCCTATCTGGCTTCTGTCTACATGGGCGAAGCTGAATTTCTCCGGACGTTAAAACTACTGGTGGCAGGAAGCGAGGTCAAGTAGTCTCAACCATTCAACCTGCTCTTAGCTCTCTACATGACGTAATACATTGTATCGCCTCGTAAACGTTCTGTTGTGATATGGATGGGGAGAACCGTGTGCGTAGATTCAACAAATACGGCGGTGGCTTCGCCACCTTCTAGGGTGCTAGACTGCCTCCAGCCCAGCCAGCCCAGAGTTACTATCTCCAACGGGCTAACCTCTATTCTCCTAGGTGTTCTTGACTCCTTGCCTGTGGTGATGAGAAATGAATTTTCCCACCACAGTGGCCAGGATAGACTGTTTCCCGACCAGCTCCCAGTGAATTTATCTTAACCGTCACCAGCCTGCTTTCAGCCAGCCATGTCCCATCTCTAACAACTCTCAGTGATACGATGTCGCTAATATTCATGGAGTGGGCTATACAAAAACGCTTCATTTGCGCTCTTTTCCACAAGTATTAGCAGGGGTCGCAAAAGTCCGTCCCACATTGCCCTGCCCCAGACTATGATTTCCATCCTGGAGTTTTAGACTGTGGGACTGTCGGTGTTACATGTGTACCTGCATCGTGAGTCTCAGCTCCATTTGATGGCGGCTTGTTTGAGGATATGTATGGTCAGCGTCAGGATCAGGGAGAGCATCTCAAGATAGCGTAAAACGCGTACGCAAACGGATATGGGAGCATGTACATATACGGGCCTTCAGCCCTCGAGAGATCAGTTAAGTCAATCAAGAAGTCACCGAACCATCCAAAGTTACAGTCGGTGCCGGTGGTCTTCCAAGTGATGGGCAATGATGCGGGTGATATCCAATATGCCTCCCAACCACATCTATGGTACATATTTAACACTATAACCTACCTAGTTGATCATCCACAGATTAGCAAGATTACATCACTGTGTCTCGATCGAAATAACTGCATAAGTATAGGTGAATCAGTAACCCCAGCCCTAGGTGTCACCCCCAGTCGCCCTGATCGGGCCCTGGTCTTGTAATATCTTGCCCGAAACTAGACGACGACGTGGAGACCTGAATGACTGGCAGGCGGACGGACGGACTATTGCGACCCCTATATGTTAGAGATATCGTAATCAAAGACTGGGGAAGTGAAAGAAGGTTAATGTATACCCATTTCATGTATAGAACGCTTTGTGATCGGAGCTAAACCCGTGGACTTAATTGGTTGGGCGATTTTGGTTTTAATTTCAAGCTATGTGTTTACTTTGCTGCAATCAGTCACAGTATGTAGATACGTACCATCTATCAACCAATAAGAATCCTTCGAGCTAGCAATCATGTGTATAACTTTTAGTTGGCACAGAGAGAAGCGAGAAAAGACTCCGCATATATACAAGAACCTCGGGTATATCTTCGGGTATGCCGGTGCCACCGTTTGCCGCTCGCAGCTTATCACTCGGATATTCAACACATTCTGTTGCATATGTACCTGCATCGTGAGTCTCAGCCTCTGTTTGATGGCTAGTATGAGGATATGCATGGCTGCATCAGGATCAGGGTGATGCGCCTCATGTAAGATAGTGCATGTGCGTAAGCATATGTGAGCCTGTACATATACGGACCTTAGGCCCTCGAGAGGTCAGTCAGTCAATCAAGAGGTCACCGAACCATCCAAAGTAACACGTTCTGTTACGATATGGGGAGAACAGCGTGAATAGGCTTAGATACAGAGATACAGAGAAGAGACAAGGAGAAAGACTCGAGCTATATACGAGAGAGAAGTGTCTTACTATCAGCCCCGCTTACAGTCAGCTCGTGTCAGGTTTATGTATATAAGCAACACATTCTGTTGAAATTGACGCTCCTTTGGACTATCGGTCTTGGCATCTTTTCAAGACTTTTTGCCACGCTGACGCGCGGGTGGATCCCTTAGACAAATATCAGAAGTAACTATATCACTGTCAAAAATGACAACCAGTTTTGAATTGTGCTCGCAGGCTGAAGAAATAGAGGAATCAGAGAAGCTAGCATTTGCAGTGACGGATTAAAACAATCCTTCGCTTGAAAGTCCGCTTTTGCTATCATTATCAGAGTGACTGCTGCACGCAGGCTACCTAATTACTCAAGGGAGAACTTGTGCTTAGATATCTGACGGGCTTCTCAATAGTCCGGGCGGCCGCCAGTCTTTTAGGCCCGGCCATCGTCGTCTAGGGCGGGGTATGCGTAAAAACACCTAGGGCCCTGAGCGGGAATCTAGCGGGCCCGGGCGGAGGTTACCGCTCCTTATCTTGAGGTTCTTTAGATTAAAACCACTCATTTTGTAACAGATTACATAGCACACAATTCTCCTATCCCAATATTAGGCACAAGAACCTTGTCACAGGTGTGGATGAGCAAAAATTGAAGTAAACTCCGGTCACCACCACATTACTCGCTTCACCAAGCCATCACTTGGCTTACATGCGGGCCCGGATGTTACATATCCAGTGGTGGCAAGTGACTCAGAGTGGTGAGTGCCTCAAGAGTGGCGAAGCATCAAAGTTTTCTCTCATAATTCTCTGTATATAAATCGAGTCTTTCTCCTCTCCTTCTCTTCACTGCATTATAGAATATGCACACGGTTCTCCCTAAGTACTATAGCAACACCGGAAGTTCCCTAGTCCAAAAACTTTCCCCCCGACAAATCGTTTTTTGTTTGTTTGTTTGTAATCATATTGCATTCACTCCGAAGGGGTGCCCAACTAAGTTACCATAAGCCGGCTGGCCGCATAGCGGTCATGGCATATTTAAACCCATTTCCCCGGAACTTCCTCGGTCTTCAGTCGGCGGAGGGCACAAGGCCACTAACCCACCTACCTCTCTCCTAGGCAAAGTCGTCCCTCTTACTTCCTGCTACTCAAGGGAGGGCACTAAGGCCACTAACCCCTCAAGCCCACCCCCAACCCGACAAATCGTAGTCCGGGTTCGGGTAGACATCCGCCCGCCCCGGACGCACTTTTGGGAAGCCTGGATATCTGGTATACGAGAGACAATACACGATTGCACCAAGTTCTAGTGTACATACAGAAGATAATGACAGTGAACATCGAAACAACCTCTTAATACATTCAACACAAATGAAGAAGCCCGTCGCTAGCCTATGAAGTTGTTTGAATGAATGACTAAGTTGCTCTCTAGTAGAATATACTGGTTGTGCTGTTTTTCTGAAGAAGCAATCGTAGATGACACGCTGAGCTGATTCCTACTATCATATCTTCACCGGGCACATGCACACCCAACGCCAAAACATGTTATGTACAAAACATAGTAAGATGCATTACACAATGGCAATAATTTTTGTGCATTGTAAAAATATCCCTAGGCCTCTCGCGCTTCAGCGTGACAAAAGCCTTGGAAGGATGTCAGGACGGATGGTCCGGAGGGGCGTCAGTTGAAATAGTGAAGGGGAGAACCGTGTGAATAGACTTAGATGCCGAGAAGAGAGAAGGAGGAAGACTCGAGATATATATAAGAGAAAAGTGTGCCTCGTGTCGTACCATTAGCCTCGGATACGGTTAGCTCGTGTCAGGTTTATATATACGTTCAAGTCCGACGTTATGGAGTGATGATGTGTGATGGCGTGTTAGGAGGTTTTGGAAGAGGTCAGTCTAGCCATCTCAGATCACTAGGGGAGGATCGAACGATGAATCAATTCGTAGGTAGCAGGACAAATGACTGTACGGGCCTTTGATACTGCTCTTTCGCCTGCAGTGATATTGTTATACAGGCTTCGCAACAGTATGTACAAATTGGTACGGTGTCAATAATTAAACTATACTGAACTGCGTAAAACCAACTGTTTAAGTTTTAAAATGCACTGGGCAATAATGTAGTAAACTGTACTGGTTTGTACCGGCGAACTGTGAATACATAAAACCGCGGGTGAAAGCCTGTAGAAGTGAAGCTATGGCGCTTTAGGAGGAGCCACAGCTGAAATTAGCTGTGTAATAGCCTGCGACCACTAGTCGTGTGGTGTTGCTGGCGGTGGTCGACGTTAAAGTGAATTCTTCCGAAGGTGTACTAGTCAATTTGGTAAGATACTTACGAGTGTTGGAACCTCTACAGTCACCCATATAGTATGATTCAGTGTAACAGTACTATCCTTTCTCTACTGCAGTCCATAATCTTTCAAACTGTACCAGCAATTTCCAGAACTACACCAATCGATATTAGAAATCCGCTCAACCCTGCGCCCGAGTCACGCCCGATAGCGGCGTGGCCAAAGTGGCCTTGTCATTCCGTACAGCCATTGGCAAAAAAAATCGGGAAATGCACAAGATGACAAGGGGTTTGCATATCGCATATACTTGTTCTATAATCTACACTACATGACCAAAAATACACACTTAGCATTGAAACCTTCTACCAGCCCAATAGAAAGCTAACCCATCATCATCTCACACATGTATATGCGGCACCTTCCCTCTTGTGGGAGACACTTTCCTTTGCACGGTAAAGTCGCACGAATTCCCGATTAAAGCTCCCGATGGCTGTATAGAGGTCGCTTAGTTAGAGACAACGATATGTCTTTTGGACTTTCTTACAGCGCCCGCTACCATCTCCACCAATCAACTGTTTTTCCTACTGATATTTTCTGGTTTGCTGGTACATTAGTACCGGTATACTAATTTAGCTTTGTGGCATATGTGACTCTCAGTCGTTGTCTCATGTGAACGGCCCTAGTTTAGCTTGAGTCTGTGCACGATGGACGAGATCTTTGTCTCCACTAGCGGCTCGCAGTGGGTTTGTCTCCGCCTCACCGCTTACATAGAAATCATTACTTCGGGTACGAGTGCTCAATTCCCCACTCGAGGAATATTCATGGATTTATTTATTTGAATTGTTGTGTGTTTGTTCAGGGGATGAGGGAAGCTGTAGCTTGGACATCCAAGCCATATCGCCTTGTCCGAAACTTTCTGGGTGTCACACGATGTCATTGACAGTGGCTTCTATCCGCTGGGTGGGTAATTGGTCTAGTGTTGTAGAAATAGTAAAATGGGCAGCAACTGCACCCCGGCAGTTCGGTGTTGGGATTCCGACCAATTTCTGGCTCGCCACAAAGAAGTCGGCGTCACACCCGTGACTGGTATTCCGTCCGCCATTCAAAAGTACGCGGAATTTGGAACTGCAGATGGAGTGACTATAGGTCGTGACTAAGAACAATCGTGTGACTCGTGTCCGACTATCCCGCGGTTAGACGGTTAGCGGTTCAGCCTTCCTCTTCCTGCTTATTGTTTCTTTCAGCACGTAATACATTCGAGTTCAGGAAGTCTACAGGTTGGATGTCGCGTGCGACACCTGGCTCTATTATTCAACGTATGGACAAAGGTTAGGAAGCGAGAGGTTGGTAATAATGTGAAATGTGCTGTGGCTGCCCTAGGTGTACACAGGTTTTGACCTTTGGTCAAAGAATGCTGAGATGTCACTCGCGCAACCGCGTCGCTGCCGGATAGTCGAACTTCGACTATCCCTAGTCGCGGCTGTGACTATGTGACTTAGGACTAACTGAAATTTTCTTAGACAGTACATGCGTGGAAAGAGTAAATGAGATGATGCTGGATAGTGTAACAATGGAATATCGAGACTCAGAGGCGACAGTGAGGATAGAATACCGTAAGTAGAGTATCGTGTGTTTTTAGCTCCCTATCTATGGAGGCTTGCAGACTTCTACATACTGTCTGACGGAAACACACGAGCTGCTTCTAACGCTTGATATTGACCTTTTTCTTGTTCTAGCTCAGCAACGTACTTCCCTTAATGGGCTACCGACGAAATGTCCAATTAAAGGTGCTTCCTCGGCCGCAACGACTTTTCAGCCGACCGTGCCAACGCAGCTGGGGGGTGTGGCGAGTGAATTCTGTATGGCCTGCCGGTTGGTAAAGCCAATCAATGATACTGGTACATATTCCCAATTCGCTCGACTGCAGCACTAGTGCTGACAACACAAACCTGACAATTCATAGTCCAATGAACTTTTAGCGCGTCCCACCACCTTGCAATTCGCTATAATCCTACTTATACATTCGCAGTCTTGCTGAAATACCAAACCTCCGACTATCTAGTATCACTATCCCTCCGCTTCCATTGTTAACCAATGTGTCGAGCAGCTATACTCCTCCGACCACAGGATTCACGTTCTCGTCTATTCGCTCATTTGGGACTTTTTTGCTGAGCTGTGGACCAGCTGTATTGCCTTTTTTTCGGGTCTTCCTAGTAACCACCTGAGTTATTTCCTTTCCTTTTACTCTCTTTGCGCATATTCCTCTCTCTGTAGAAGAGATCGCTAACACACTACAATTCCACAGGTGGCTGTGCTTCAGAGGTCACCACAGGCCAGAAGTACAGTGGTTGAAATCCCCTGTCACCGACTGGAATTGAGCGGATTGTAGGATGCCAGACTCTTAAGGTGCACGCCATACGGCAATAATGGAGGTCTAAATCATGCTTCTGGAAGCTATGAGGATGTGAAGCAGCGGAGAGCCGATGGGCGTTGCCGTCCTAGGGATAAATACTTCGTTCGGCATCAACTAGTCATACACTTAGTCGGCGATCTAGAATACTCAGAAAGGAATGGGGTAGTTATTTTGGATCGTTCTGTTCTCGTTGCTTGCAGCAGTCCTCCATAACTGTTAGAGCAACTCATAATAACTCAACTTGGGACACCTACACCACCGCGAGATATGACCGAAAGATGTATCGGTATTTCAAGATAGTAGACCGGCTGATGGCTTCCCCGACAAGGAAAATACTAGTCTCACTACTTACCACTCGGATATGGTTTCACCACCTCAAGTTACCCGCAAGATAGGCACCAATCTTAGTACACGAAGGTTTTAATGTGCCGGTCCATATACGACACTAACATAAAGGGCTAGCAGTGTGGGGAGTTGCAGGCTCTGGTGGCGAAGGTCCGAATAAAATGCCATTTTTTCCGTCCGCGAGTTATTATATTTCTCCCAAACGATCAAGAATACATATATAATACCAATAAATGCCACGGTTCCGTTTTATTGTTCATAGAACTGTGATCTGGTGCCACGTCTACAGCGCCTATTGCACCACCGGTGTCCGCGGCGGGTAACATACACAAATCCTTATTTAGTTCATCGTCACCAAACCACTAATTCAATGGAACTGCATCAACAACGCAGCATGCATGTCACCTCAAAAACTCACAGATGCAGTACTACACAGCTCTGATCCAATTGCAGCCGAATGTGATGACGCATGACGAGACTTTGAGTTGTTGCCTGGGCTGTTGGATTAAAGTTCACGTTTGCTGGATGTCGGATGCAACTAGTCTTACGGAGGAGGTCCAAACTGCTGTCGGATCTCCTCAAATGAGTACCTTTTCTACAATCAGGGTTTCATATGGCGATAGAAGATCATCCACAGACAATAATAAACACCTTGTAAATAATGGCGCGCCCAAAACGGTCGATTTGATGGGTCCACTTGTGGTTCACCAGTGAGTCGTGCACAAAATCTGCACAGAGGTTTAGAAATGCAATTTGCAGTGATAATAAGTGTCGATTACTGAGTGCAGCCGACGATGCAGCCGTAGAAGCGACATTCTGAAGCGGGGTTCATTCGACTGAATACCGGGTTCAACACAAGGCGCGCGCAACAATTGGGTCTCTTAAGCTACAGCTCAGCTGAATTTGCTTCATTAGAGCACGGTTGTCGCGGTAGTGTGTGCTGTTTCCCAACATAGAAAGGATTCGCGCTCAGGACATTCCTGGGAAGGGCTGACAGCGCAGTGGATAGTTATCACAGGACAATTAAAAACGGCGCGATAGGAATGTTGATAACCACGCCACGTTCCAAATAGCACGACGATAGAACTGTTCGCGAAATTCGCCACGTCGATATTCGTAGTCGATCTGCTTCATTGATATCGTGTTTTTATAGTTAGTGACGTTGAGCTCATTGATTGATGGTACGGATGCAAGCCATGTCCAACTCGTTCGTACTATACTAGTGCAATAGTGCAAGGGGAAAGTGCCAGGGTAAGGGTCTTGCAATCTGCGACAAGAAGCCGGATCATATCGGGTTCAAACTGACTAAGTATTCTACGCTTGCGATATTCTGCTCGCGTCTCTGGATCCTGCTACCCCATATTTCAAGCTCTGTTTCCACTACTTCAGACCCCGCCGCGCCCAAATCACTACCTCAACCCTTCCCGCCTCGCTATTCATGGCTGCGCAATGTAAGGGATCTACTATATTCTATTGCGCAATGGCCTTTTAGCTGTTTATTTTAATACATTATCTTTACAGTCACAGATCCGAATAGCACCAGTGCCGCATTGGAAGAGCAGCGTATATCACAAGGTATATCAATTCCAAGCTTCTCAGAGAAATTTGAATCTGATCACTCCGAGGTAGCTGCGCAACAACGGTCGGCGGATTGGGCCCCTTCCGAGGTCGCCCAAGTTGTACTTGCTTCTGGAGCACTATTAGTTGCGGTTTTGACTCTGGTATTGAGATACTACCACCATATTAAGATGTTTTTATTCGGTGGGAGGGTATATATTATTTTCTTCTCAATTAGCCCTATCGACTGACATCAGTCGCAGCTACGTGATGATGTAGCAGCCCCAGATCGTGGGCTCATACCCGCTGTGAGAGATTTTTATGTGAGCTTCATTGACTGCTTCCGAATATTCTGGGAGACATTTGACGACGCCGCAAGAGACTATGTTGTTGCCGTTAGGTGGTGGGTTGGGATATAAAGGTTATTTTCAGGGGATACGAAGGGACAAGAGATCAGACGAAGCGATACAACTAGATTGATTCATGTTAGATATAGGAGTTTAAGGGCTGGCTGTTTCGACGTGATGCATGGTATGGAGGAATTTATACTGAATGGATAACTTCACCGAATCTCAATGCTCCACATTACACAACCTCCAGGTTTTTTACGAGTCAAAAGTCCTATAGACGTTTAGGTGCTAGTATACCTAATTCTACCCATATAAATCAAGTTGTCAGTTGCAAGAAAAACTGATGAGAAATAAGGTGTTTCTTTGTTCAACCATCTCGGCTCCCATCTGAGTGTGATGCAACCTTCACGTTACTGTACTCCACCAAAATAAGGTCCTAAGGCGCCCCCACTGAATACGTCTTCCGTTGTTACAATTGCACAGCAATGGTCCGAATAGCGAAATACCTTCATAGCTCTTGACTAGCCGAAAAAAAAAAGATACAGGAAATACCTAGGCATACACAAGGTAAACACTGGCAAAGCAAACGGCCCAATCAATTGCTTGTGGGAAGCCTTTCAGAAATTTGGGACAAGACGACCTACTCATTTCATTACAGACATCTATAATGAAAGGGTGGAGGGTAAGTTTACTGTTAGTCTAAGAAGATTTCTCCCACCCCATGTACTTATCAAACACTACCCCGCGTCACTTCCGCCCCACCCATCCATAATCGACGAACACGCCAGCTTGCAGGGTGCAGCAAGTGCAGTTGCGCACAGCAGAATTCCTGCAATTCAGATTAGCCATGACTTGTGGGGACCAATCGGGCCGTCATCCATTTCAAAGAAGAAATCAACTCGTGGTGTTATTTTACAAGGAAAAACGATCGATAGCAAAACTGACCAAAACCAAGGATCGGAGATCCAGGTGGATGAACACGCCAGCTCAGCTCTGCAGAATGTGTGCAGTTCCGCACCACAGAATTTTGATTCGTCACGGGCATGTTTGCGTAATCATCCTACACTAGTGAGAACAATACATTTGCTGCAATGTTTTTTATCACCACTGTTGATTCACAAATGTATTGTACTGCGGCTTAAAATCTACCAGAAGAGAAATTGCAACAAGACATAGGTCGTATTTTAAAACAGAACGGCCGAACCTCCGACCGTCGTTGAACTTATCATGACAATTCAACAATTGTTTATCGCAAGAGACAAATTTGCAACGTCTGGTTTTGTTTTGTGGTACTGCCGTCGCTCAAACACCAAGTTGCTATCGGCATCCGCCTCGTTGCTTTTACGGCTATAGGGACCCTCGGGAGAAGTCTTCTGTCTCGAAGAGTCAGTTCAAGTATCAATCCGAAATTTTTGCCACGTTCTTGCGAGTTGTATGTATTTCCGAAGATTGAACGACCGGATATAATCGTAGGTAGATTGTTGCATGGCTGAATCGAATTGCTGATTAGTGTTTCATGTGATTCGAACGAACTGTCAAGAGCCTGGGGAATTGCAACCATTTAAGTCATCTTACGGCGATGTCCGTGCCGGGCTCGTATAAAGCACTCTAGTTTATCCTAGGGATCCATGCTCTAATACCAAAACCCGAGACCCACAACCTTTATCATAAATCCCGCCCCCGATAAAGGTAGCACTGACCATGTACTAATGTGAATACCATAATGACAACTGTCTGCAGACGACCACGTTCAGACTTCGTTACTTTTGATCGCAATACACTGGATGGCATTGGTCCCGACGCTCTGGGTCACGAGGCGATTATGTAGCATTCAATGTCGCATCGATTCCTGCGAAAACGTTCGATGCGTTTTATCATAAAAATTTACCTTCACATAAATGTACTCTAGAAGTAATGCGCAAAATCTGTGTACACAATGCGTACGCACAAACTCGAGCAATCTACGCATTCCAAGCAGGTACACTGCTAGCAGAGATAGTAGTGGTGACCGGAGTATACGACATTATCACAATGTTTTAAGAGAGCAACACTTTCCCAAGCACAACTAACTAAATCCAGCGCCAACATCAGCAACTAGAGATTGCTAAGAGCATACAACTTACGAGCAGTGTTAGAAATTGTAGCAAGCGCTGTGAGAAAGTTCAAAAGCGATACCGTTCTCTTTATATATATTCATAATAGCCAGACCAAATTAGCTACTCCGCCACCCGAGGAACTCCAGCGCGAAGTTGAGCAGATTTCCAACCAGTGCGTCTTTGATGGCTGCAGATGATAGCACATAAGATTAATAAAATAAATAAAGCCTAGAGTACTAGTGGAACGCTCACCACTAGAGAAATAAATGTGTACATTTTTGCCTCCCAGATATATTCGTACTTCGCCTTACCATATTCCGGTTATCGGGTGGGCAAAACTGGATTGCGTATTTTCGAAATGTGGTATACATTTTAATTCTATCATTAGGGCACATGGCAACAGTAAACCCTGCCGAATGGGATGGAAGATACAACGGGTTACACTCGGCGCTGTGCATTACGGAATGTCTCTGAGGGTGGGTACCGTTTAGCACAGACTTGTGTAAAGCAGCTATTAATTAAGCGGTCAAACAATTATCCGCTTTGAAATATATTTCAATTCATTACTTACTTTATACTATCATGAATACCTCTCGGCCGGGTGAATTTGTTGGTACAGTTGATGGTGGCGACGGCAGTAATGCAGGCTGGTGGCTGCAAGCACTTCTCTACTACCGCCCATCAAGCGTACTGAGAAGTGGCGTAACAGCGTACACAATAGTACACGGAGTAGGAAACGATAGAATCCAGTAATGACATTGTGTTGCGGTTAGTCGTCGCACATGACCGATATCTTTTTCCACGGGCGCCCACAGATGCAACAAAAAAAATACGATGTTATTCGATTAGATAAATAACATTAGATGGTGTTCGGCTAGATCCGACCCGACGGGATTGCACATCTCTCCCCACCTTGTAATACATCGGGTAGGGCTGATGCCACGTTACATGTTGTCGATGCCGGTAGCCGATTCGGTACCACCGTTCTTAATCCCGATCTTGTTTTATCCCAGATTCAAATTCATTAGCGACCCAATAATTCTATAATATAGTATGTTTACGTTATTTGAGTTACGCCAACGAGATTTAGCCCGATGATATTAACGAGCAAATCACTCTGAGTACTTACATGGTTACTCTACATGTGGTAATGCTAATAACAACGATCATAAGAAAACTCATGCACACAATTGAAGTCAGGGGATATTTGTTATTGATAAGTCACCGGAACAAGCCTAAAAATTAAGGTGAATACCGAATTGAATTCCTGGACGCTGCGTATGCTGATCTTCTTTCTGTCAGACTATACAAATTTGTTAGGTTGGTCATGAGAAGAATATTTTCGGAAGATTGCCACGCATGTGCAGGGCCTAGCAGTCGAGTCCAAGAAGTGCTAGCAGAAGCAGTACCGGCTAGAGACACGTGAGTTGTGACGTATGGTAGCATTGGATTCTTATTATGAACTCTCGTAAATCGGAAGTTTTCGGAACTTGAAGCCTCGATTGAGAATCAGCGTAACCACAGAACCCGTGTGGAGGTCCCTGACATGACAAATTCATGTGTCTAGGCGCGTCTGTAGAGAGGACAGTTAACCACTGGTACCTCTGACGGATACCGGAGGACGGGGCTCACTCGGCATCACTCGGTTCATACAAACGTCGCTGTGTTGCATGTATATATAGAGCTGACCGCTAGCGGGGCTTGATAGCAAGGGGCACACTTCTCTCTCATATATAACTTGCGTCTTTCTTGTTCTCTCTTGTCTCTATATCTAGGTCTATACACACGTGGTTCTCCCCATATTTCAAACACGCCGGCCAGTTCGAAAGTGTCACTCAAGCCTACTATTAAATGAAGGACCACAGTAACATCATCGTTCGACTTTCTAAGACCGTATCTCGCCATTAAAATGTTTTACAAAGGCATTCAACTCCAACCTTTCAACGGTATCATACAAACCCATCCAAACCCCCGTTTCCCAATATATAAACACCTTCTTGTTTCCCCCCTCTCCCCTATTCTCACCATCCACTCCAGCTCAGCCTCTATTCCCAACCACATTCACCACATTCTAACTTCACAGCGTCCACATCTTCCACAACTTCTTCCAAACACCGACTCTACATTCCCCGGCAACCATGACTTGGTATTGTCCTGCATGTAGCTGCACGAACCCGGATACCCGTGCTTACTGCACGAGGTGCCAGCGTTCGAAACCTCGCAAACGTATGTCACCCGTCTCGATCTAGAACTACGATTAACAGTGTATAGTATCTGAACACCCCGTCAATTGCAAGTCCGATACCACTGAGCCATACGCCACCGTCGTCGAGACGTCCAGTGAGGAGGTAAGTTCTTGTGTTCTCGGAGACTTGGACATAATGGTGTCGCTAACATGGTGAAAGCTTAAATCTCTCTTGTACTGGATGGGATAGCTGCTAAAGCTAGGCTTGAGAGCTCCTACAACTGGTCTGCTACATAGTGGGACATCAGCGCTTCATGCGGTGTTGCAGGGAGTTTCTTTTTCAATTTTGTTTGGGTTTCCTGCTGTTCTTTACCGTGTGATTGTACTATTCGGTTTGTTTGAGCAGCCTGTACACTGTGCCTGCTATGTGGTTTTGTGTTGCTAAATCTTAAGTTACCTACGCTACAATTGTAGTATTGCGCTAGACTCTTTTGACATTGCTTATACGTTGCGTGAGGTTCTTGCTTAAAATGTATGATCCTTGCGGAATTAAGTGCTCGCACATATTCTCACATAGTTTTGTGCACATCCGACTATTGCATTTATAGCGACAACCTTCCCTCTGTGACTGCGGTGTGCGTCTTGATAGTCGATGAATGCGACTCATTTGTTACAAACCGCTATCTCTATAGGTTATGAGCGCGGGAGTGCCAGATACTTGAATGGTATGCGGCATACGAGGCGAACTATACTGATTCCGAGGTTTCTAGTTTCTCATTGGTTCGCCCTGGCCTCTATCTGTCATTTTCCATACACTTATGAAATCTTAACAGATAACATCCTTTCCGTGAAACCATCACCACGACATGTGCATTTGAGCTAGTAAACTGCGTAATCTAGCCGGATTCATACTTATTAACAACTTATTCTTATCATTACTGCTAATATATGCTCCACTCGACATATCATTGAAGATTCCTCCCACGATAGTGTTGCTAAAGTAGAAAGCACGTTAATATTAGTATTATTTATAAAGGATTAAAAAACTTGCAGCTTGTACAGTACCTAGGGCTAGCTCTGGAACAGAGAGTGTAGCAACTGAGGACAGAGCGGAAAGCTACGAGGAAGCAGTGGTCTGCTAGCGGGAATGTGGGGACCGGTATACAGTTCACACTGCAACATGAATCGATGAGTAGCCACTGATTAGAAGTTACAGCTACCAACTGTCTCGATTTCGTTGTAAAGATTGAATGTTGCATGTGTACCTGCATCGTGAGCCTCACTACTCAGGTCCGTTTGATATGCAGTTAGTTAATGATGATATGCCTCAGGAGAGCGGCTCATATCAGTGCAAACAGATATGCAAACGAATATAGATATGGATACGAATATGGCCGTGGATATAGGAGACAAAGTCTGCATATATACGGGCCTTTAGACCTCGAGAGATCAGTCAATCAACAAGTCTTTCGAGCATCCAAAGTAACATTTAGTATTGCATGATAGGTCTCTGTCTTTTGTGGCCGGAGATGAGTCTCGTATGGACGGAGGTGAGCCTCGTATGACCGGAGATTGCTGTCGGCCTGAAGGATCTATACATAGATGCGTACGCACGCATTCACACTTGTACTCATATATATATATGGCCTTGTGGTACTCTTAGATAATATACAATCAAGCTTCTCTAAGTATCACTATTTGAACATTTAGGACGGAGAAATTCCCGAGTGAGGATTCATGGAGGAGCCGTTCAGGAAATGGCGCGGAATGATACAGCAGCACCCAATATTACCTAAAAGCGCGGAATAAGAGCGAGTCGATCCCTGCGTCGCAACGGTGGAAGTACTCGAGTGACTATATAATCATTCAAAATCACTCGACACTACCATGGTGCAGTATGTTGCATGAACCTGACCGAGCTGAGCTTCAGCTGGGCTGATGTCAAGGCACACAGCCGGTAGGGCATAAGGCACCCAGATACCTTGTATATATCTCGAGTCTTTCTCCTGCTCTCCAGTCTCTGTATCTTAAGTCTATTCACACGGTTCTCCCCTTCCATATTTCAACACAGTATGTTGCTGTGTACTTGGATCGTGAGTCTCAGCATCGTCTGATTTCTTGTATGAGAATGAAGACTTGTATGAAGATGGTGGCTGTATGAGGATATGCATCAGGACCAGGGTGATGCGTCTCATGTCAGAGCATACGCGTACACATATGGAAGACTGTACATATACGGGCCTTTGGCCCTCGAGATAGAGACGATCAATCAAGTCAATCAACAAGTCACCAAACCATCCAAAGTAACACAGTATGTTACTTTAGATGCTAGAACGACTTGTTGATTAACTAATCTTCTCGCGGCCTAAAAGCCCGTATATATACAGACTTGACTCCCATACCCATATCCAGATCCGTATCCATATCTATATCCGTTTGCATCTCTGTTTGCACTGATATGAGCCACTCTCCTGATACAGACGGAACACCAACTGCTTAAGAGCCAGCAAACGGGCCTGAGACTGCATACGGAGCTGAGGCTCACGATGCAGGCTCGTGCAACACAGTATTGCATGTGTGAACATAACCTTCTTCACATAAATGCGTCCCCAGTAATGTAAATAACTAGGCTGGACTTGTATTGTTGACTATGGGACATTTTAGCTGCGGGCCCTAGATGATAGATTAGCAAGCCGTAACTTTGGCATGAACACTTCATTCCTACACAAAGACCCATTCAGCGTCTTCTGAAGGTGCCTTGAACTTCTGATCATACAAGTGCAATACCCAGGTACGTACCAGAGAATTGTGTCGTGAGTTTTACCTTGGGAAATCTAAAATACTCATACACGTATAACGCAACAATGTCAGATCTCTCCAGATTCTAAAGTTGAACGATTGAGTCCTGAATGTAAATTCTCTTATATTTCATTATTGATTAATCACAGTAACTCAACGTTCCCTTGTAAGTGTCCAAACTCAAATAGAAAACCCGTTCAACTCCAATACCCAATATATCCGTCACCCTATCTTTCCCACATTTCCACCACCGCCTACATCCTCAACCATATGCCCCAACATTCACAGCTCATATCGTCCATATCTTTCCAAATATCAACATTACTGTACAACTTCTGCATCTTTCCAATTATCACTCCGACAGCACACTTTCTGCATTTATATCAATTGAACTACCCTGATACTGTGCTCTCGTGGTACGACAAACCCGGGCTCCCGAGTTCAGTGTGCTGAGTGACAGCAGCCTAAGTCCGTAAGCGGATAGCAGAAGCTAGAACCAATGAAGCATCCGGTCAACTTCACGTCTAAGGCGGCCTGACACCCAGTCACAGGCTTCCGAACGCTCCGGGTAAACAGGCGTTCCTATAGGCCCGGTAGTGCGGAGTAGTTTCAAGCCCCAAACCCAGTCCTGATCCGTCTAGGTGGTATTAACTTGTATTCTTAAATTCTAACTTATACGAAGCCGAATAATCCAGAGCATCCTGCTTTGACAAATAAACTACCAAAAATTCCACTTGTGTTCCTTAGAGTACTCGCCGAATTTTCAAGTCTCCGGACACCCCTGCAATGAGTAGATGATTCCGATAAGGTTGTCTTATGCAATAGTCCAACTTTGTTGTGTAGTTGTTACCAAACCTTTGATGTGTCATCAAGGGCACGTATAATGGAGTATCCGGAAACTTAAAATCCGACGAGAAGTTTGTATCAGTCACCAACTATCACTCATGACTGCAAGGTCGTGTGTGTTACGATATGGAAGTTGGGGAGAACCGTGTGCGTGTATTCTATGGTACAGAGAAAGAGAAGGAGAAGGACTCGAGATATATACAGGAGGCATCGGCCCCTGCAGCAGCACCGTGTATCAGACCTGTGACATGTCTCCGGCACAAGTACACCTGTAACAGTGTGGGTGTTGCATGTGTACCTGCATCGTGAGCCTCAGGTCCGTTTGATATGCAGTTAGTGTATGAGGATATGCCTCAGGAGAGCGGCTCATATCAGTGCAAACGGATATGCAAACGGATATAGATATGGATACGGATATGGGAGTCAAGTCTGTATATATACTGGCCTTCTGGCCTCGAGAAGATCAGTCAATCAACAAGTCTTTCAAGCATCAAAAGTAACAGTGGGTATTACTTTGGATGGTTGAGTAGCTTCTTGATTGACTTGACTGATTTCTCGAGGGCCGAAGGCCCGTATATGTTCAAGCTCCCATATCCGTTTGCATTATCATGAAATCCTCTCTCTGATCCTGATACAAGCCATGCATATCCTCATTCAAGCCACCATCTTCATACGAGCCATCAAACGGAGCTGAGACTCACTATGCAGGTACACATGCAACAGTGGGTATTCAGTGCAAATAATTATACCCTACCTTCTTAGTCTATGATTAAGCTAAAATCGTAGTCTTGATCCGGGAAGCGCTTTGCCCGGACGGGACAGACTTTTGGGAAGAGTGAGGAATGTGCAGGATTCTCAGCACGTATCATCACTAACTTTTAAAAGACATAGATCCCATCTATAATTGGTCGCATCGGAGCATCATATTATTTGGGGTTCTGTATGATGTTTCTGGTTTTACAGAGGCCTATTTTGACGTCATCCGGGGGGTTTTGTGTTCTGTAGGTGACAATTTTCGTTTCAAGCTGCGGTCACTTTTGCCACAATGTCAAGGCATTCCTGTGAGTCGATGGCTTCAGTTCTGTGAACGCTTGTCGTGACTACTGTACCTGTCATCGAAGAAAGTACGTCAGCTGTCAAGAGAGTGTATTATAAAGTTTTAATTGCATTTTTAGTCGATTCTTGAGCATTCGAGGTCAGAAAAATATGTTAGCTCGATAAGGTGTAATTTACTTAGCGACGGGTATACGTACAGTATCAGTACAATTTTGATAGCGGCGTTGCACGGGATGTTAGAGCGAAGATAAACTTTTCTCGTGTGCGCTTGCTGAGATTTAGTTCTCGCTTATCGTGCATAACGAACGCTAAACTAGCGCGATCTTCCTGTTATCCGTGAGTGCCTAAGACTAGTAAAATTACTTCTCTACCATCTTTGACTACCTGACTCTTTAGCATCGTTTCGCTTTTGTGGCGTGTGCTAGATCATGTATCTGAAGGCGCATGGGCTACAATGGTGTAGATACTTTGTCAGTTATCTGCCGGAAGCCTGGGAACCACAAATTTAAACACGCGATATAACGAAATCCGCAGTTTTCACAGTATAATACCCGGGGTGAAAAATGTCGACAGTAGACACGATTTACGTCACTGATCGAAGGGTTTAGCCCTAGACCTCCCACGGCAGAATATTTACTGGTTTCTCTTAACTTTTATACAATATACTAATCACGGTATATCTACTTACGACGATACGAGTGAATACGCGTCCCAACAAACAACATTAGCTACAGCTGTACAGAGGGCGAGCGTTTCAACCAGACATTTATTACAATTAGATGCCTATCAACTACTTTACACCATTAATCGCGCGGCAAATTCAATTAATCTAATCTTCTCTAAAATCTCCCGATGCTATATGAATATTTCTCCAAAGCTCTTTGGTGCCGTTTACCAATCCACACTTACATTTCTTCAGCAGCACCCCGCTCCGCGCGTGATATTTGAACACTAGTACCAAGATAGCGACTTATACTGCGGAGCTGTAATGGCGGTCATCGCGGTACGCCTCCGTAACATAAGTCCTGACATCCGTCCAAAATATTTGCCACAGTAAAGCACGACTGTTTCAGTGAACCAGTATGAAATGTACACCGGGACCGCAAGTTCCGTCGAGGTATTGGCTGACAGGTATTGAGGATGGTGAAATGAGCAATGTTACAAAGCGTTAGTGCAAACTCCTTGCTCGGGATATGGGGTAGTCCCTAGCAACTCCTCACGAAGGAGCATTTGGAGTAGCATTGGTTCACCACTCGCTTCATCATTGCTTACCGATAAACGAATCCCGTTTTGTGCGGTACGTAGTCAAGAGGGGAGAGAAGGATTATCAGCTTTGCCGTTCAATGATTGACAGCGGTAATGACTCCCCGCTCAACGTGCTTAATCTTACTCACATCCCTGGAGTGTCGATGGTTAGGCGAGGTTCATTTACCGAATTGGGTTCTAATCCGAGTTAAATCCAGTCATGCGCGCTCCAGTCCAGCCAGAAGTTCTGGACGGATGGTCCGGAAACGCGCCGCATAACTCACCAGCGAAGTACTACCCAGGTCACTTTTCGAAATATGCATAGAAATTGTCACGTATAATTCTCTTGCCATTAACTATTTCGCACTTACTTTCTCTCGAGCATTGTAAAGATCATAGGCTGTCACTGTGATTAACCCATTAGTGTATCCCTTTGCCGCTAGCAGGCCCACGAAAGGGCCCGCTTACGCGTGCGCTGCGCCTTGTCGCTTACCCTAGCACAGCCACCTATGTAAACCCCCCCCTAGAATATTATAAATTGAAAGACAACTAGTAGAAGCTTCCATTTGTGAATTCTTGTGGCAGTGTGACAAGTTCTGTGGTGCTGAGTTGCATAGAAATAGCGGTAGTTTGGAGATTGTGAGAGTACCATCCTCCAGCCCAGCGGCAACCACCTTCCCACTTCCCATCTACCACACCACAACAACCATGAGCAGAGAAGCCCTCAGACCTCGGAATCTTAATGTCAACTACCTACCCCCACTACTTATGTCCTCATCTTCACTATCCTCACCAAAAAATGTTAAAAAACAAAGTGCCAAGCGCCGCATCATGGACGATCACTCTGGTCCAAAGCGCACCTCCTCCAGACCACCACCACCACCTACCATGGTACAGCACTGACCTGTCACTATAGCCGATGTGTCTTCACCTACTACTGAAGCTCCACTAGCAATGCTCAACCTTGACGATAATTGTAGCGCCTCAGATGAAGCATATATTGAGCCAGCTGGATCGATCACAACTGATCACTTGGCCAAGCGGCATAAGAAAATGTTGCATATATGGTTTATCTCCCTGGCGTATGGCTTCAGTTGTATGATGCATAATCTCTCTAAGATGATGGTCATTCCAGACTCAGCTGGAGATGCCAGCTGAGTGCGCATGCATGCGTACGAGACATACAAGACATACTCCGAATACCGCGTATATAAGTTCATGAACGTACCTGTACTTTAGAATATACAAGCTTCTAGCAATCAGTATTTCAACAGAAAATGTTACTTTGGATGGTTCGGTGACTTCTTGATTGGCTTCTCTATCTCGAGGGCCAGAGGCCCGTATATGTACAATCTCCCATATGCGTACGCGTATGCTCTGACATGAGACGCATCACCCTCGTCCTGATATATATCCTCATACAATCACCATCTTCATACAAGTCTTCATTCTCATACAAGACATCAGACGGTGCTGAGACTCACGATCCAAGTACACATGCAACACTTCCCCCTCTTGCTGCATTCCGTAGCAAGTCCATAACTCCGTAAGCCCATACATACAATGTCCATGTCAATAGTCTTCCGGTGCCTCATTAAAACCCTCCTCCTAATAACTGCGGTAGGCAGGGAAAGAGTGCAATCCGTAGCCTGATCTGGGATGGCCATCCCATACAATCAAAGTAAAATTCATTGAAAAGAAGAAAAGTGAAACAACATTAAATCCAATCTTATATCGACTTCCGTCATCCGATGAGTCGAATTGGAGTTCGTATATAATGAAGACAGTCGTGTGCATTGCCGTTGCCGTTGCCGTTACGTTGCCGGTTTCATTATGTTGCTGTTGCCGTGAAAGAGAGACCGAAATGAACTGTAAATATAAGATATCAGAGGACTCTTTTTGCAGTGGTCATATGGATGAATAAGCTGATATTCGCAGGGTAGTCTTTGATGCTTTCGAAGATCGTTTGGTAATCTCTTTGATGATGTCGAGGATCGCTTCCTAGTCTTTGAAATCTTCGGGTTCCTTGCCCCTGATCCTCGATCAGATCCAGCTTCGAATTGCGCTAAATGAGAGTCATAGCGTTGTTCGAGGAGTCCTATATCTTCGATGATTGCAGGTATGTAGATACCTTAGTATTTTCTGGTAATAATATCGAGTACGTGGGTGCATTTTGGCAGTATCATGTGAATATCATTGTCATTGATCTCAGTCGTCGTCATTGATCTCGGTCGTCATCGTTTATCTTGGTCGTCATTATTGATTTCGGTCGTAATCATTGATCTTGGTCATCTTCATTGATCTCAGGTTTAGAATTGCGGTGACTATATATATGTTCGATTTTCCATCCACATCTCGCGAATAGAGAGATGAGATATCAAATAGTAGTTGGCATTTCAGTTGTAGTATATGTCTTACCGATAGTAGACTGCTCATTGCCTTCGGTACTGATGACATCAACGCATATGCAGAGGCCTTGTCTGGACTTTTCGTAACATGATTCGTGGCTTGGTCATTTCATGTGTATATACTGGGGCTGTCTTGACAGCAATATATATCTTCATTTATCTTCGTGTATGTCTATTGATCATAACCTCTTCTCTTGATGGGGCTTGTGTATGAGAAGGAGGTTTGGACAGTGACTGCTGTGTCCATATGTGTGTAGTCAGCGTCCTCGTCAGGAGCCATATGTGTGGTATGATGGGCATCTTTCGCACCTGAATCAGGTGGACTTCGATCTTCGTGCCCATTATTCGTATGCCCAGTTTACGAAAGTTCGGGATTTGCTCCAGCCGCGGGATTCCCGTCATTTCTTTGGTGAGCATCTTCGGTGCGGCCATGAGACATGCTTTCATCCTTTCCACTCATTGTTGCTGGAAGCCCTAAGGTTCACGATCGTGACTGTCTCATTAGACTTCACACCATGACTGCCCTTTTAGACTTCACACGATGCTCGCCCTCATGCTCATCATATTTAAGACGCACCTTTGTCCGTCTCTCTTGTACCTACAATCAACTCACTCATTCACATCAAGAGGTTATGAGCCCGGCGGTCGCTACTGACTAAAATCACCTATTTTTTTTCTTTCTATAATTCCACGACCTTCCAAAACCCTCGTCGATCACCAAGACCTCCGATACCTCGAAATCACCGTCCTCCCACTCTCACCAAGACCCCCGAAACCTCCGTCCTCCCAAGACCTTCGAAGCCTCGAAAACACCACCCTCCCACACAACGCCTACTGAAACTTTCAAGAGCGTTTACGGCAACATCCCTAAGTTGACCGAGAACAACTAACCAATGTGGAAAGAGAAAGTGCGCCTTGTAATCATGGGAGCAGACGCTTACGAGATCATGACTAGAGTCGAGCCTGAGCCAGAAGGCAATACCCGGGAGGGCCGTACCGAAACTGGCGAAAACGACGAATCAACGCCCAATCCATCATCTATATGGGATGCTCCGACCAGATCCTTCCACATATCAAACACACTGTCGACCCTGCAGAGATGTGGGACTTCCTCGACGATGGATTCGATAACACACTCTCCAAACTCGGCCGAACGCAGATCTTACGCGAATTCCATGCCTGCCACCCAGGAATAGACGAGAAGATGAATACCTACTTCAATCGCCTAATCGACTACCGCAATCAGTTGAGCGGCTCTGCAGAAGAGATCTCTGAAGACAGCTTTGTGACTCATATCTTCACACACATACCAAAGGAATTTGCCACAACGATCAACATCTTCGAGAGACAAGCTCCGCCTCCCACTTCACAATACATCATGGATGCCATTCGACTGGACAAAGAGAAGGTGTCCTTTGTGACCGAAATCGCTGAAGCTTCGGCTGGTGCCGCCCTATATTCTCAACGCGGAGGTTATTGCGGTTGTGGGTGTGGTGGAAGTGGGAGATTTGGACGACGAAAGACATACCGATTAACCTACTGCAAGATGGACCTTCAAACCACCGAAACATGTGGCAAACAGAAGCGCGCTCAGAGCGGAAATGGCAATTCTGTCAGAACGGCAATTCCGGTGGAAATGACTGCCCTGGAGGAGACAATGCTGGAGGAAGCGACGAGAAAGCGTGCTACCATGGCGGGATCCCAGGCCATATCAGACCCGATTGTATTCACTACAAACGAGCGAAGGAAACACGAAACACAGTTCGAAAAGGCACAGCTTCAATCGACACGGCTGGAGATCGAGATCCCCTCTGACTATCCGGTAATGCTCTCACCACCTCCTCCGCCCATACAACTTGGGTCATTGATCCCATGGCCTCTCACCATGTGTGCAACAATTGCAGCTTGTTCAAGTCATTCAACAAACTACGCCGAACTATGCTCATTGAACTTGGCGATGATAACACAGTAAGTGTAACTCATCATGGACTTGTTGACGCTACTCAGGGCTATGAGATCGATGCTCTTTATACTCCTACATTCTGTCTTTGACTCTTCTCCATCAATCAACTGGGCTCCACCGGATCTACAGCCACGTTTGGCGGGGGCAAATGCTCCTTATCATCGCCACAATCACAGATTACAATCACTGGTCATCATGTCAATGATCTCTACTTCATATCTCCCAACGTTGCAAGCCCACACACAGCGACCTCGGATGGACTTCCAAGCATGCCTTCGAACATCGATTCAAGCATAATCTCCAAGTCCAAGTCCAAGTCCACTTGGAGAAAGAGAACACGAAGCACACTCACCACTGAATCTACAAGTCCATCTCCGACCAGTCCTCCGTCCGCACCTCCGAACTCATCTCCGAGCACACATGCCATCTCATCTCTGAATGCACCTTGGAGTGCACTTATATCTATCTCTCCAAGCACACCTGCCACCTCATCTCCGAATGCACCTACAACTACCTCCAGAAGCCCACCAATCACCGCCACGAAGTCAAAGTCCACTTGAAAGACTCTCACCATCTCACAGTCCAGACCATGGCATCGGCGCTTGGCTCACATACAGCCTGCCTCCATGCAATCTCTCATCCCCGAATACAGGAACAACGATTTGATGTGCACCGTGTGCATCCAAGCCAAGCACAAGCTAAAGTTCATTCGAGTCAAGGTCAAGCGCACATCGAAGCCCTTTTGAGCCGGTACACTCAGATGTATGTGGTCTATTCTCTATTCCCACCTTCGGCGGCAACAAGCATTTCATACTATTCGTTGACGACTATACCCGCTTCACATTTGTATGGATGCTCCCAGATATGAAGTCGGAAACTTGCACCACCGCCTACAGGGCCTTTGAGGCCCGAGTCACTACTTTGGGCTATCAGATCAGACGGTTTCGGTGCGATAATGGCCGAGGGGAGTACGACAACAAGACCTTCCGCTCAGTGCTCACTGCCAGCAGTATGACATACGCACCGTGCCCGCCTTACTCTCACCACAGGAATGGAGTCGCTGAGAGAATGATCCGTACCATCAACGAGAAGGCTTGAGCTATGACGCTTGACTCCCAGGGACCTGTCCAGTTTTGAGGAGAAGCCGTCAACACTGCGGGCTACCTCCATCAGCGATCTCTGAACGAAGGCCTGACAAAGCGAGATGACTGAGATGGCTACAAAGCACCATACAAAACTCCATACGAGATGCTCCATGCCTTTAGCAAGACAACCCACGATGATGCTGGCGACAAGATATCATTCAAGGCTCCTATTCACCACCTGCGAAAATTCGGCTGCTATGTGAGCAAGCTTATCCCTGAAGCCCAGCGCCGAATTGAGTTCGGTCCTCGATCAAAGCCCTGCTTGATGGTAGGCTACACCCATCATTCAATGACATTATGGAGGATTTGGGACCTAAATTTTCAAGTGGTTCGAGCACAGTCCGAAGTCGTCTTTGATGAAGAGCGGAATGCATATGTTTCATGCACCACAGACGGAATTGATATTTTTGGACTGCCAGGAAATGCAGAATACATTCAGGAGCTTCATACTGCAGATGGACTTCTCCAAGCACAGAACATTGGAACGGATGGAGATGGACTTCTCCATGGCAGTCCCAAGCATATCAGTGGAACGGGTGAAGGCCACAGAGGTGGTGATCATGGCCGCACTGATGGTGTCACAGATGTCCATTGCCATCTGTCTGACGACCATACACTTCGTCGAAGTCTCCCTGCACATACAGGTTCGTGATCATATCCTCCTGACGAGGCGGATACAATCATTCTCCCACACACTCGTGATCATAGCATGGGCGAGCCACCGGCGTTGAGACAAGACACTGAACACAGCCGAAATCTCTGCCGCGAGAATCGCACTGCCTGCAGGCAAGCCGCGGCGGCAAAGTCAACTCAATGGCCACCACCATCGACCACGTGACGCGTCACAAGAAGTCAAGTCAAGCCCTCCACGGAAGCATTGATGGCACCAGCACTGGCATCAACCACTATCAATGGGGACCCATGGACATGTGCCGAAGCTATGGCAGGTCCACTTAGAGATCACTGGAAGCGAGCCATTGATGAAGAGAGCGCTTCAATCCTCTTGAACAACACCATCACCACATTCGACTCCAAAGAAGCCAAGCAATTCCTTGAGAAGCCGGTTGGCTCCAGATGGGCCTTGAAGACTAAGAGAAACCCCGATGGGTCTACACGTTACAAGGCACGCCTAGTTTTCAAAGGCTATGAGTAGACTGATTTCGGAGAGACATATGCTCCTGGTGGAAAGCTGACTCCCTTTCGATATCTCATCTCCCTGGTCGGGGGATGTGGATGGAACATCGATCACTTGGATGTAGTCGCCGCATTTCTCAACCCTGAAGTTAATGAGGATGATATCTATATGGTACTACCGGAAGGCCTCGACGCACACGCTCTGCCAATCATAGTGCGACTGAGACAAGCTCTCCAGGGCCTCAAACAGGCACCACGGCTTTGGCACAACAATATGAACACCTTACTCCTCTTCCTCGGGTTCACACAGTTACAAGCCGATCCTAACCTCTATATGCGCAGCGATGGCATTCTCATCCTTCTGTACGTCGATGACATCTCCATGATGTATGCATGTACGGAGTCTGCCTCCAAAGCAGCGATCGAGGTCAAGGCGAAGCTTGCAGAAACATACAAGATCACGAACCTCGGTCCAGCACGGCAATTCCTCGGCATCGAGATCCACCGTGATGAAAACGGCACTGGCATCAGTCTTGGCCAGAATGCTTTCATCACCACGATCCTCAAGCGATTCCACATGCAAGATGCTCATGGAGTCACAACTCCCATGGACCCTAATGTGAAACTCGACTTAGCCGACGATCGGGGGGAGAAGGAACTCGACAAGGACAGTGTCAAGCACTATCAAGGGATCGTCGGATCTTTGATGTACACAGCACTTGCCACACGGCCAGATATATCATATGCAGTCGCTGCTCTCTGCCGATACAATTCTCGTCCATTCACCAGCCATATGACCGCGGCAAATAGAGTGCTCCAGTATCTCAAAGCCACAGCAGACTTTCGACTGCACTTCAACGGCAACGGCAACGGCAACGGCAACGGCAACGGCATCGTCAACGGCAATAGGAACTACAGCGTCGTCAAATTTACAGACTCTGACTGGGCCAGCGATAGCACCGACTGCAAGTCTCAAGGTGGACACGTCTTTCTCACATGTCACGATGGTGGTGCCATATCATGGCAGTCTCAGAAGCAACACCTCATCGCCCTATCCACACTCGAAGCCGAATATATTGCCCGCTCCGAAGCCTCCCCACAAGCGAGATGGCTGCTACAATTGCAGAGAGATATTCATGGCTCTCAGAACCAGGCATCACTGCCATCATCCCCGCTAGTACCGATCTACTGTGACAATCAGGGCGCCCTCACGCATCTCACTACCGGAGTGATCAAGGCCACAACGAAGCACATCGATGTGTGCTAACCTAATAGTCGAGATCTGCATGCTCGTAAAATCGTAGACTACTCCTACGTACACACGAACGACAATGTGGCCGATATTCTCGCGAAGCCGCTCACCAACGGGAAGCACATGAAATTCACCAAGGGAATGGGACTGTAGTAATGCAGATACGAGAACGAGGTGGAATTCAATGGAATTGATTGGATGAAGAACAGAAATTGAATTTACGATTGTTTCTTGCATTTGTTTGTTTATGGATGGCCATCCACAGGCTACGGTGGTACTCTTTTCCCTGCTCACACAGTCACTTCTCACGAGCAGGGTTTTTAAGGAGGCTACTATGGGAATTACATGCAGCGCACGTACGCTATCATTTGTTTATCTGGATGTTTCAATCATGTTTGGTACTCGCATTTGTTTAGTTCTTGCTTCACGGAGTATAGCAAGAGGGGGGAGTGTTGCTGGAAGCCCTAAGGTTCACGATCGTGACTGTCTCATTAGACTTCACACCATGACTGCCCTTTTAGACTTCACACGATGCTCGCCCTCATGCTCATCATATTTAAGACGCACCTTTGT
>Ga0307515_10001006_pt1 | contig 64436 bp, 64 predicted proteins | sample 17_EM_MG_FD_194513 | JGI IMG/M metagenome (GOLD analysis project Ga0307515, IMG submission 194513) | Populus trichocarpa ectomycorrhiza microbial communities from riparian zone in the Pacific Northwest, United States - 17_EM | ecosystem: Host-associated > Plants > Roots > Unclassified | place... | reverse complement strand
GAACCCATCGGCTACATCCCGCCTGCAGAAGCTGAGGCAAACTACTACCGGCATCTCGCCAATCAAGCCACCGCGATGGCGGCATGACTTAAACCAAACAGCCTCCACGATTCCCGGGGCGGTTCACTCAACATGATCGACCTCGTCTTTTACGGAGAGAGAACTCTGGGAATTCATCGACGAAGTACGAAGGAACAACGCATCCTCGATGCATGGAAAGAGTACTTGGATCACCTCAACAACAGACTTCCCGACGATCAGATTCAACTTTGGATTGCGCAGGGGGCGGAGCTATTCACAAACCTCCTGTACGCAATGGCTCAAGACATTGGCTATAAGTTTGATCGCGTCCAGTTGAAGCGCGACTCATATTCGCCCGTTGCTCATGGAGAACTGGAATCTGAAAACGCAGAGCTGCGCAAGGCAACACTCTCGCTAGTTACTGGAAAACACGCTCTAAAAATGAACGTTGTGGGCTTCCCCATTGATGCCGAGGCACTTGAAGCCAACAAAACCGCCATCCAGAACGTAGGCAAAGCGCTTGCGTCGGGAGTTCTTAAAGTCGAAGTCCAGCCCGGTACCGAGTAGCTAACCCAATCGAGATTGGTGTGCCCCGACAAGCCGGACTCAGCTCTGAGCCGCCGGCGCCATCGCCGCCGGATCCATCCACAACGCGGCCCACATGTGACCGTCGGGGTCGGCGAGGTCCCGGGTGTACATGAAACCCATGTCCTCGGTCGGGTTCACATCGGCCTGCCCGCCGTGGGCAGCGGCGGCACGGTTCATTGCGTCGACGGCATCGCGGCTGTCCAGCGCCAGCGAGAGCATCGACCCGGCCGTCCCGGCCGCCGGGAATGGCCGCTGCGTGAAGGTGCGCCACTTGGGGTGGGTGACCAGCATCACGTAGATCGCCTCGCTCCACACCATGCAGGCGCCGTCGTCGCTGCTGAATTGCGGGTTCAGCGTGAACCCCAGGGCCTTGTAGAAGGCGGTCGAGGCGGTGAGGTCGGTGATCGGCAGGCTGATGAAGATCATCTTGGACATGGGTTTTCTCCTGTGGGTTGTCTGAGGGCCTGAAATCTCCACGCAGGTGGAGCTCCACCCCCACGACGATCGACGACCGCCTGAATCGACAACCGAAGAGCGTTCGTTACAGGAAATCGGGTGCGCCCCGTGCAGCCCGCCCCCGACGCCTTCAGAACCCCAACGCCAGCCCCGTGTTGCGCCGTGGGTCGTTGGCACCATAGAACCGGTTCTTGCCGACCGGCTTGCCATCGAGCGCGGGCGCGCCGACGATGATCGCGGCCACGTGGTTGGCGGGCTGCGGGTCGGTCAGCTGGTGGCCCATCGCGACGAGCAGCTTGCGCGTGTCAGGGCTCAGGCCGCGCGGCTCGACCGAGGTGCTCTCGGGCAGCCACTGCTGGTGGAAGCGCGGCGCATCCACCGCCTCCTGGATGTTCATGCCGTAGTCGACCACGTTGAGGATAGTGTGCACCACCACCGTGATGATGCGGCTGCCGCCGGGCGTGCCCAACACAATCAGCGGCTTGCCGTCGCGCGAGACGATGGTCGGGCTCATCGAGCTCAGCGGCCGCTTGCCTGGGGCGATGGCGTTGGCCTCGCCCTGCACCAGGCGGTACATGTTGGGCACACCCACCTTGACGGTGAAGTCGTCCATCTCGTTGTTGAGCAGCACGCCGGTGTTGCCGGCCGTCACGCGCGCGCCGAACCAGTCGTTCAGCGTGTAGGTCACCGACACGGCGTTGCCGGCCTTGTCGACGATGGAGTAGTGCGTGGTGTTGCTGCCTTCGTGCGGCGGCACGCCGGGCTTGATCTCGGCCGACACGCCGGCCTTGGCCGGGTCGATCACGGCGCGGACCTTCTCGGCATAGGCCTTGTCGAGCAGGCGGGCCAGCGGGTTCTTCACGAAGTCGGGGTCGCCGAGGTAGCTGTTGCGGTCCATGTAGGCATGGCGCATGGCCTCGATCTGGTAGTGCACGCCTTGCGCTGCGCCGTAGCCCAGTTCCTTCAGCGGGTAGCCTTCGAGCACATTGAGGATCTCGCAGACGACCACGCCGCCCGAGCTCGGCGGAGGGGCCGACACGATGTGCACGCCGCGGTAGTCGCACTCCACCGGCGCGAGTTCTCGCGTGCGGTACTCGGCCAGGTCTTCCCGTGTCACGATGCCGTTGCCTGCGCGGCTGGAGGTGGCGATGGTCTTCGCCACCGGCCCGGTGTAGAAGCCGGCCGCGCCCTTCTGCGCGATGAGGCGCAGCGTCTTCGCCAGGTTCTTCTGCACCAGGCGCTGGCCCACTTCATAGGGCTCGCCCTTGTTCAAGAAGATGGCGGCCGAGTCAGCATCTTTGCGGAAGTCTTCGGTCGCAACCTGCAGCATCTCGACGTCGCCCTGCTCGAGCACGAAGCCGCGTTCCGCAAAACGGATGGCCGGTGCCAGTAGCGCTGCGCGCGACAGCGTGCCGTATTTCGCGCGCGCCGTCTCGAAGCCCGACACCGAACCCGGCACGCCCACTGCCAGGTGGCCGCGCGTGCTCAGGTCCTCCACGACATTGCCGCTGGCGTCGAGGTACATGTCGGGCGTGGCAGCGAGCGGTGCCTTCTCGCGAAAGTCGAGAAAGGTCTTGCGGCCATCGGCGAGCTGGATGGTCATGAACCCGCCGCCACCGAGATTGCCCGCGGCCGGGTAGACGACGGCCAGCGCATAGCCCACGGCCACCGCGGCATCGACGGCGTTGCCGCCCTTCTTCAACACGTCGACACCAACCTGCGTGGCCAGGTGCTGGGCCGTGACGACCATGCCGTTCTCAGCCGCGACCGGCGCCGCCGAAGCGGCCTGGGAGAGCGACGAAGCAAACAACGAACACAGGCTGGCGGCGGCCGCGAATGCGCGCAGCGAGGGGGCGATGCTCATGGAATCTCCGGGGTCGATCCACCGGCGTAGGCGCCGGGGTCAAGGCAATGTAGCGCCCGCCCCCGCTCGCGTTGCGTCAAAGGGTTTCAGGCCCTTCGATCGGCTCCACCAAGTGCTTTCGGTTCGATGGCGCGGCATAGGGTTCGGGCCAGAACTCGACCTGCTTGACGATCTTTCCGCCAGCCACGGTGAAGAACGAGATGCATCGAGCCTTTTGCACCCCATCGGTCACGCTCACATCCGAGACGGCCTCGAACTCGCCGCCGACGATGCGATGGATCTGGAATCGCCACGGGCCGTTGGCCGGGTACTCCGCATTCATCTTGGCGAAGCGCTCGGCGCCGCGGATGCGCTCATTCGTTTGTGGCCACTCCAACACGTAGTCCAGGGCGAGCACGGCCTCGACGGATCTGAAGTCGTTGGACGCCATGAGGCGCCAAAACTCGCGGACAAGCTCGATGGCGACGTTCATGCGAGGTGCTCACTGGCGAAAGAAGCTGACGGTGCCATCTGATCGGGTGATTCTTGTTTTGCCAAAGCTTCTGGTGATCGTGTCAACTTGCTCCGACCTCATGTCAAGCAGCGGCTTCTGCTCTGTACCGATTCGCGTCTCAATCAGAACCTCTGCAGTTGCTGTCTTTTTGTCAGGCGAAATGGCAATCGACTTGATCGTCACTTCGAAATTTGTGTGCAGCTCCATTCCAGTCGCCGCCTCAAGCAGCCTCTTCTTCTCGTAGATGTCTTCAACGGCAGCGCACGCGCTTGCTTTGTCGAAGCTTTCCTTGACCGTCATGGATCGAGAAGTGCTTTTGAATCGGCCGCTGACTTTCGCATCGAACAGCTCGCACAGCGCCTTTCCTTCACGGTTGTCGAACGCTGAGAGGTAGTCGGCGTACAAACCGCGCACATGTGATTCATCGACCTGCTTGCCTCCAACAAATGCATACCAAAAACCAACGGCAGCGAGACACAGAATGGCGAAGAGTGTTTTGCCCACGAGTTGCGACTTTCTCTGGTGTGTGAAAGGGTTAGATTTCTAGAAGGGCGTACATGTCTGTGGCATACGACTCATACGAACGCCAACCGAGGATGAAGGTGATGTTGCTGGCAAAGCTGTAAAGGAGGGGGTTGGATAGATCGAGGGCTGGATCTTTCAACGACGGTTTCTTGCGAGAAAGGTATAGCTTCTCGAACACTGCAACATTCACTCGATTCAAGCTCTTCTCGTTGAAGTGAGTATGTTGGTTGCGGCCGGCGAAGATGACCAGCCCAATTGGAACCTCGTGAATTTCTCGGCCAATACAGAACGGCACTGCCGCCTGGCTTTTACCAACGATCGGCTCTACGGCTGTTGGGACCGACTTGTTGCCCGAATAGATTTCAATGGATTTTTCGGCTACTTGAAGGACGGCCCCGCAGAGTGTTGCCATGGCAAAGGCTTGCTCAGCGTATTTGCGTTGAGCCTCCATCGAAGCTTTAAGGGCCGTCGCGTTTTTCTTGGCCCATGCCTCGTACTCGACCACGAACTTTTTCTTGTCGATCTGGCCGCTAACAAAAGTAGTGCCTTGGATTGGCCGAAGTAGCTCTGTGTAGGACTCGATGCCATCGAACAACTTCCGAACTGCGGACTCGGTACGTTCGAGGTAGGTGGCTGGGGAGTGCATTGGGAAACTAGGCGTTTGACTTAAGCGGACCGCCGTAGGCAAGTCTGCTTGAAGAACGGGGTGGCTCCTGCTCTCACAGTAGCGGCCGCCTTTGATTCACCCAAAGCTGTACGGTTGGCCGAAGCCACTGCTGCTTGGCATACGCCACCAGTCTTTCAGGCACTGAATCACCATTCAGGATAAGGCGATTGAGCATGAGCGCGAGGTCTACATCGGCGATGGTCCACTGGCCACATATGTTTTCAGCACCGCGAGGCAGTAGCGACTCGGCAGCCGCGAAAAGCTTCTGCGCAGACTCTCGAGCAGCCGCGGAAAGCGGCGGCCGTTTTGCTCCGTAAAACACGACCTCGGTGGAACGCTCTTGCCTGATAGGCATCAGATCGCTGCGAAGCCAAGCCTGAACCTGACGTGCTCTGGCCCTGGTTCGGAGGTCTACTGGATACAACGGAGTGCTTGGAAACAACTCGTCTATGTATTCGGTGATCGCGGAAGACTCTGACAAGGAGAAATCGCCGTGAAGAAAGGTCGGTACTCGGCGCGTTAGCGACATGCCGGCGAAGCTGGTGGTTTGATTCTCCCTCGCTGCAAGGTCTACAGTTGCGATCTCAAATGGCAAGCCCTTCTCATGAAGTGCCACAAACGCAGACATTGCGTATGGGCTTGCGAACTGGGAATCTACGTAAAGGCGAATGGACTCGTGTTTCAAGAAGAGCTCCAGCGGGGCTAGCGAACAGCGTTTATCTGACGCTGCGGCGAAGTTGGACGAAGGTACGGCATGGCGTCAGACAAACCCTGCTGAACTGAACCGCCGGGATGGCGGGGGGCTTGGGCAGTGTAAGTTTCAGCTAACGACGATGGCAATGATGGCCACTGCCAGATGGGCTGAGCCGTATCGAGCAAGACGCCGCTGTTCTCACCCCGCCTTAGACTGCCCCACGCCCACCACCAACGAACGAGGATTCGATGGCCCTGCACACTTGGTTGCTCTATCTCGTCGCCGCGTTCGGCCTGTCACTCACACCGGGGCCGAACAGCTTGCTGGTGCTGACCCACGGCGCGTTGCACGGTCACCGCAAGACACTGTTCACCGTGGCCGGCGGGGCGATCGGCTTTGTCGCACTGATCGCGTTGTCGATGGTCGGCATCGGCACCTTGCTCAAGGCGTCGGCGAGTGCGCTGACGGTGCTCAAGCTGATCGGCGGCCTGTACCTTCTCTGGCTGGGCATTCAGCTGTGGCGCGCACCGGCCATCCAGCTGCGGCCCGATGCATCGAAAGAGAACACGCGGGGTGCCGAGTTGTTCCGCCAGGGCCTGCTGACCGCGGTGTCGAACCCGAAGGCCTTGCTGTTCTACGGCGCCTTCATGCCGCAGTTCATCGACCCGAACCGCGACCTGCTGATTCAGTTCATCGTGATGGCGACCAACTTCGTGGTGATCGAGTTCCTGGTCGAGTACCTGCTGGCGCTGCTGGCCCATCGCATTCGGCCTGCGCTCGAACGCGTGGGCAAGAAGTTCAACCGCGTCTGCGGCGGCATGTTCGTCGCGATGGGCATCGCCCTGCCGATGACGAAGTGAGGCGGCCGCTCGGGTTAGGCAAACGCGCGGGGCGGCAGCGGGTTCGCCGCAGGCTCCTGAAGAGCGCGCTGCCACCACCCCACGTCGTGCCAAGCACCCTGCTTGAAGCCGACGTTGCGGTAGGTGCCGACGGGCTTGAAGCCCACCGACTCATGCAAGCCCACGCTCGCATCGTTCGGCAACGCGATGCCCGCAAAAGCCTGGAAGTAGCCGAGGCCGGCCAGCTCCGCGAACAGCGCGCCGTACAGCGCCTTGCCGACGCCCCGGCCTCGGCTGTCGGCCCGCACATACGAGGTCGTGTCGACCGACCACTGGTAGGCCGCGCGCTCGCGGTGCCTGCCGGCATAGGCATAGCCGTTCACCGCCCCCTGCTCGTCGAGCGACACCAGCCAGGGCAGCAGCTTCAGCGTGGACAGCACGCGGGCGCGCATCTCGTCGACCGACGGGGGCTCGATCTCGAACGAGATCACCGTGTCGCGCACGATGGGCGTGTAGATGGCGGTGATGGCTTCGGCATCGGCCGGGCTGGCAATTCGGATCGGCATGGCTAGGGCCCGTAAACGCTATATGGGGCGGCAGGCGCGGGGCTGCGTTGCTCATTCACATGCGGAACCACCCGCAACGCGGCAAAGCGACGATACCCAGCACGGCGGACAAGCACAAGGCGCCGACATCGCATCGATCCAGGTACAGGCCGAACCGCCAGGGCACGAACGCCTGCGCAATGCGCCACGAGCTGCTCGAACCTCATTCCGCTGGTGCGATCGAGCACGCCATCAACGTCGCCGAGGCCGAGCCAGCTCGGACGCTGGCCGCAGCGCCAACCCGCCGGCCGCGCGCCGCACTCCACTGTCGTGCACGGCCTCGCCGTCTTCCTTGATGAAGGGCGGCAGCCGGCCAACCGGCAGCAGTTCGAGCACCTCTTCCGACGGCCGGCAGAGCTTGGTGCCCAGTGGCGTGACGACCACCGGCCGGTTCATCAAGATCGGGTGCTGTCCCATGAAGTCGAGCAGTTGCTCGTCGGTCCATCGGGATTCACCGAGCCCCAGTTCGGCGTAAGGCGTGCCCTTCTCGCGCAGCAGCGAACGCACCGGGGCCCCCATCGCCGCAACGAGCTCGCGTAGCGTGTCCTTCGTCGGCGGCGTCTTCAGGTACTCGATGACGGTGGGCTCGATGCCTGCATGACGGATCAGCGCGAGCGTGTTGCGAGACGTGCCGCAAGCCGGGTTGTGGAAGATGGTGACGTCAGGCATGGGTGGAGCTTGGTTTGGCAATGGCAGCATCGCGCGATGCGGCACGCCGGGTGAAGAGGCCGTTCACGGCGAGAGCCAGGCCAACACCCGCCAGTTCGGCCAGCACGAAGCCCGGCGCGCTGGAGGGTGCAATGCCGGCAAAGCTGTTGCTGAGCATGCGGCCGAGCACCGCGGCAGGGTTCGCGAACGAGGTGGAGGCGGTGAACCAGTAGGCCGCGCCGATGTAGCACGCCACCATCGCCGCCGCGCGGGAAGGCGGCGCCCGCAGGACGACCAGCAGCAGCCCGAAGCTGGCCACCGCCTCGGCGAGCCACTGGCCACCACCGCTTCGCAGCTTGGTGGAAACCTGCAGGATGCCCTGGTCGAACATCGCGTGCGCCAGCCACGCGCCAAGCACGGCGCCCAGCAGCTGCACGGCGATGTAGGGCAGCAACAAGGGCCGCGGCAACTCGCCCCGAGCAGCCATGGCGAGCGAGACCGCCGGGTTGAAGTGCGCGCCGCTGATCGGTGCCAACACCTCGATGAGCACATACAGCCCACCGACCGTGGCCAGCGCATTGGCCAGCAGTGCGATGGCCATGTTTCCACCGGCCAGGCGCTCGGCCATGATGCCGGAGCCGATGACGACGCTCAGTAGCAGCGCCGTCCCCAAGCCCTCGGCCAACAGCTTCTGTGCCGCAGATGGCGGCGATTCAGCAGCCACAGCCCGCCTTCAGCAGCAGCGAGCGGCCGGTGCCGCATTCACCGCGATGGCGACGGGCTTGCCACGCGGTGCAGCGCCTGCGCAGCAGGCTGCAGTGGCCGGGGCTTCACTCTCAGGCACCTTCTCGCTGAACACAGGGATGTTGCTCAGCGTGTGGAACTGCTCCCACGCGATGCCTTGCGGGTCGGTGAGCCAGTATTTGTCACTGCGGGCATAGCAGCACGAGGTCTCGCCCACGTCGAGCAAGCTCATGTCGGCGGCTTCGGCCTGCGCCTTCAGCTCGGCCAGCTCTTCTTCGGTGTCGGTCTGAATGCCCAGGTGGTCGACGCCGAGCTTGCTGCCGCGCGTGGAGATGGCGAAGTTGATGCGTGGGTCTTCGAGCATCCATTTGGCGTAGTCGCTCTCGACGCGCGTGGGTTCGGCTGCGAACATCTTCGAATAGAAGGCGATGCTGGTCGGGATGTCTTCGACGTGGGCATGGACATGAAAACGCTTCATCAGATTCTCCGGTGGGGGTTCAACACTTGCACGCAAGCGCCGGCTCATTGACGGCGCATGGCGAGCCCTGGCAACAGTTCTCGGTGAGATAACCCAGAAGACCGTTCATCTGCTCATAGGCCGCGCGGTACACCAGCGTGCGGCTGGAGCGCTCGACACTGGCGAGGCCCGCAGTCGACAGTTCCTTGAGGTGGAACGACAGCGTGGTGGCGGGGATGCCCAGGCCTTCTTGCATCACACCCGGCGTGAGGCCGCTCGGGCCGGAGACGACCAGGGCGCGGAACACCTTGAGCCGCACAGGGTGGGCCAATGCGGCGAGGGCCTTGATCACTTGGTCTTCTGTCATGAAGACTACTATACGAGAATAGTCGAAGTATTCAAGCCATAAATGCCATCGCACCCCTCATCGCCCGTCACGAAGGGGCCGGAGGGCTCAGTTCGCCCGAAGCGAGGAGGCACCGTCCGCGAGGGACTTATTCAGCGTTGCCTTCATCCAGGTGCTGAACTTCAGTGGCCGAGAAAGGCCCATGCTGAATGACCTTCACCACCGGCGTGTACGCCGGTGGCGTTGGTGTGGTCACGAAGGGGCGCGGTCGTGACGAACTTTGACGTACCGCGGGGTAGCTGCGGTTTGACTGCGGTCGATGCTGCGAGCGCTGCGCATCGCCTCTTCTTTCCCTTGGCCATTGACGGCCATCAGGTACTGCGCATAGGGCCCGGGCTGCGAGTCCGAGATCGGTTGAACGTCGGTTACGACGCTCTGTGCGCGCTGCTGTTCGAAGAAGGAGGGGCCCCCAGTGGCTTGAGCGAAAGCGCTGGGTGCGAAGAGGGCGGCCAGTGAAAGGGCGGCGGTGGATTGGCGAATGAAGCGGTTCATGGCATTTGGGGTAAGAGTGCACCGGTGAAGGCGCGGGATTGAGTAGGTGATTACGCTTCTGCTTGCTTCAAGCGCCCACCAAATCCAACAGAGCGTTGCCAATGCCGCAACAATTGGCCAACGGCGTGGCGTTCGCCGGCGACGGTCGCGCCCCGTGCCCTCAGCTCTTCACCAAGAGTTCATCAAGCGCCGCAAGCAATGCCTCGGGTTCGACGGGTTTGGAGAGATGCCGATCGAAGCCCGCGTCGCGCGCCAGCTTCTTGTCGTTCTCTTTCCCGTAGCCCGTCAGTGCGATCAGGCGGCAGGACGTGCTGCCTGAGGCCGCGCGAATTCGGCGTGCCAGCTCGTACCCGTCCATCTCGGGAAGGCCGATGTCCAGCAGCGCGAGGTCGGGCTTGAAGTCGGCCAGCAACGCCAGGGCGTCGCTCGGCCGGTAAACGACCGTGACGTCGAAGCCGCTCAGCTTCAACAGGTCGGCTGTCGAGTCGGCGGCATCCCGGTTGTCGTCGACCACCAGCACGCGCAGGCCTTCGGTGGCATCGGCGTTGGCCGCCACACGAGCCTTGCGCTCACCACCCCCCGGCGGCGGTGCAGGCGTCGTCGCGTAACTCATGATCGGCAAGACGACCGACACGGTGCTGCCCAGGCCGACACCGGCGCTCGACGCGGTGACGCGCCCGCCATGCGCCTCGACGATGCCCTTCACGATGGCCAAGCCCAGGCCCAGGCCACCGGCCGACCGCTCGATGGATTGCGGCGCCTGATAGAACGGGTCGAAGATCCGCGCGACCACCGCCGCGTCCATGCCCGTGCCGTGGTCGCGTATGGACACCGTCACCTCGCTCCCGCCTCCCTCGCCCGCGTCGATGGTGACGACCAGCCGGCGAGAGGCGTCGAACTTGATCGCGTTCGTCAGCAGGTTGCTGAAGACCTGCACCAGGCGCAGCTCGTCGCCGAGCACGTAGGTGGGCAGCCGTGGGCGGATGACTTGGGTCGACTCCAGCAGCTTGGGCGCCACGGCGAGCACCGCTTCGAGCGAGCGCTCGACGACGAGGCTGATGTCCACCGCCTCGCGCCGTATCTCGAGCTGCCGGCGCGTCACGCGCGAGATGTCGAGCAGGTCGTCGACCAGGCGCTTCATGTGGTCGACCTGGCGGCGAACGATGCGGCGCTCTTTTGCGGTGGACGCCTCGGCCTTCATGTCCATCAAATGCATGGCGCTGACGATGGGCGCCAAGGGGTTGCGCAGTTCGTGGCCCAGCACGGCGAGGAACTCGTCTTTCACACGCGATGCTTCTTCTGCGCGCTGCAGGGCTTCGGCCTGCGAGCGGATCAGCGTCTCGCGTTCGGCCGAGGCCGCGGCGAGCGCATGGCCCATGTCGTCCAGCTCGGGGATCTCGCTCGCCTGGATGCTGACCGGCTTGCCTTCTCGCAGCAAGGCGGCCTGGCTGCCGATGGCCTGGATCGGGTCCAGGATGCGGCGCGCCTGGTACAGCGCCAGCAACACGCAGGCAATCAGCGAGGCCAGCACGCCGATCGCGAAGGTGGTGCCCGAGGTCAGCGCCACCGCGATCATGTTGGACTGCGGCGCGCCCACCACCACCATCCAATCGAGGCCGTTCACGCGGCTGTAGCCGGTGAACACCGTCTCGCCTTCACTCGTCGTCGTGATGCCGGTCCCTTCGGCGAGGCCGAGGCTCAGCAGCTTGGCGAGCGACGGTGCCGCATGCGTGCCGAGCGTTCGCTCGTGGTCCCGCGAGCGGGCCACCCGCAGCCCGGCCCCGTCGAAAACCGACATGACCCAGTCCTTGGGCCCTCTCTGTCGCGAAAGGATGTCGACGATGCGGTCGGGCTTGACCACTGCCGTCACGACGTAGGCAAGCTCTCCATTGCGAAGCGCCGGCACCCGGACGCGAAATTCGACCTGGCCAGACTCGTTGCGTTGCAAGCTGCCGACCACCGGTTTCTGGGTTTCGAGCACCGTTTTCAACGAGGCACTGTCCGTCTCGTCGGGCATGCTCTGCCCATACGGGTCGTTGGTTCGAAACAAAACCTTGCCGTTCTTGTCGAGCAGGGCCATGCCCGTCCAGTTCTTGCGTGCCTGGACGGCCGACTTCGCCACCTCGTAGAAGCCCGGGATGTTGCCGTCCCGCAGCAGCTTCACGTCCGACAGGCCATTCAGCACGGTGATCGTGGCCAGGTGTTCCGACTCGACCGCGCTGGCCAAAGCGCGCGAGATGGCCAGGGTGCTGCGCTCGACCTCATCCGTCTGGTACTGCAGAAGAATGGCTAGCCCCCAGGCGCCGAGAATCGCCAGCGGCAAGAGGCCCACGCCGGCGAGCAGCAGCAGTTGGGTGCGAAGCGGTCGCGCGTTTCTGAAAAGGGTCATGTCATGCCATTGCGGTCACGATGCGGGCTGCCCTGGCATTGTTAGCGAGCGGGCCGCAGAAAACGGCGCGCTTTCGTATCGAGACGCTTCAGAGCGCATGAACGCCGGCTGACAGAGGCCGGCTCGCCGCCCTCACCCGCCCGCCGTCACCCCGCGCGCCACCTGGGCCGCAGCCGCATTGCGCGCCGCCTCGTCCGCTTTCGCTTCGGTCAGGTAAACGGCCACCACGATGGGCGCCCGCCCCGGGGGCCAGAACACGCCCACGTTGTTGGTGCTGCCGCGTGCGCCCGTGCCGGTCTTGCTGGCCAGGTGCCAGCCTTCGGGCAGGTCGGCGCGTAGGCGTTTCACATCGGTTCGGGTGGCTTCCATCCAGCCTCGCAGCTGTTCGCGGCTGGCGGCGGACAGGGCATCGCCCACCAACGTGGCCCGCAGTGCCGCGGCCATGGCGCGTGGCGTGGTGGTGTCGCGCGGGTCACCGGGGCGGGCCTCGTTGAGCGCGGGCTCCCAGCGATCGAGCCGCGTCTTCGTGTCGCCGAGCGTGCGGGCATACCGCGTCAGTGCAGCCGGGCCGCCGTAGCTCTTGAGAATCAGGTTGCCTGCCGCGTTGTCGCTCACGGTGATGGTGGCCTCGCACAGCTCGGCCAGCGTGAGGCCCTCGCCGCCGGCAGCCTTCGAGGTGATGGGCGAGTTCGGCACCAGCATCTCGCGCCCGAAGCGGATGCGCCGGTCGAGCCGCTCCTGCTGCGCGTCCACACGCTGCAGCACGTGCGCCGCAGCCAGCCATTTGAAAGTGCTGCACATGGGGAAGCGCTCGTCCAGCCGATGGCCGTCGATGCGGCCGTCGGCGGTGTCGAGCACCGCCACGCCCAGGCGACCCTGGGCGGACTGTTCGATGTTTTTCCACCGCTTGGCTTGCGGCTGGGGCAGAGTTGTTTGTTGGGCAAGACTCGCCAGCGGGCTGGCGGCTGCGAGGGCTGCGATGAGGTGGTGGTTGAAATGGCGTCGGTTCATCGGGGTCGATCTCCTGTGAAAACGGGTGTGCCTGGAATGAAGGCCGAGCGCACGATAGCCACGCCAGCACCAGGCCACAAACGGCGATTTCGATGGGAAAGGCGCAGAAAATCTTGGGCATGAACCTGCCATTGAATGCCCTGCGCGCCTTCGAAGTCTCTGCCCGCCACCTCAGCTTCACGCGCGCCGCCATCGAGCTGAATGTGACGCAAACGGCTGTGAGCGCCCAGGTGCGCAATCTCGAAGATCGGCTTGGCACACCGCTGTTTCGCCGCCTGCCGCGCGGCCTGGCGCTCACCGATGAAGCGCAGGCCCTGCTGCCGATGCTGACCGAGAACTTCGAGCGCATCGGCGCTGTGCTCGACCAGTTCCAAGGCGGCCGCTTCCACGAGGTGCTGACGGTGGCGGCGGTAGGCACCTTCGCGGTGGGCTGGCTGATGCCGCGGCTCGATGCCTTCCACCGCCAGAACCCGTTCATCGACCTGCGCTTGATGACCAACAACAACCGCGTCGACCTGGCCGGCGAAGGGCTCGACTTCGCCATTCGCTTCGGCGACGGCGCATGGCACGGCACCGAGGTCGATGCCTTGCTGGAGGCGCCGCTGTCACCGGTGTGCAGCCCCGCGCTCGCCGCTCGCTTGCAAACACCCGCCGACCTGGCCGGCGAGACCTTGCTGCGCTCCTACCGTGCCGACGAGTGGACGCGCTGGTTCGGCGCCGCCGGCATCACGGCGCCGCTGCTTCGCGGCCCGATCTTCGACTCCTCGCTCACGATGGCGGCCGCGGCGGTGCAAGGTGCCGGCGTGGCCTTGCTGCCACCGGCCATGATCGCGGCCGAGCTTCAGCAAGAGCGGCTGGTGCAGCCTTTCGAGATCGAGGTGTCGACCGGGCGCTACTGGCTCACGCGCCTGAAATCGCGCCCGGTATCACCGGCAATGCGGGAGTTCAGAAAGTGGCTGCTGAACGCCGTGAGCACATGACGTCAATCAGCATCGAGCTTCAGCCCGTCGGGCTGGCGCCGCTCAATCGCCCACTTGAGCAAGGCCGCGCTGCGGTAGATGCCATGCGCGAACTTGCCGTAGGGCAACGTCGCGAAGAGCGCCATCACCACGCCGAGGTGCACGGCCAGCAGCAAAGGCATCGCCGCTGAATCGCGCCAGCCCAGCAGAGCCAGACCCGTCACGCTGGTCAGCAGCAGCAGCGCGATGAAGGCACGGTCCATCGGACGCTGCGCCACGTCACCGGCCGCAGGGTTGCGTTTCAGGTTCAGCCACAGCAACCCGGCCGGCCCGATCACGAGGCCGATGCCGCCGAGCGTGCCCAGCACGACCGGCAAACTGGTAGCGGCGTAGGGAGCGTGCAGGTCCAGCAGGTAGTGGTACAGCGTGGCGACGCAGGTCGACGCGAAACACAGCATGAAGCCGTAAAAGGTGAGGTGATGGAAGCTGCGGCGCGCGAGGGTGAAGCGGTCGTCGGCCTCGTTGCAGCCGTCACCATGCCCACCACCCAGGTAGCGCAGTGCCAGCACATTCTTCGTGGCCTCGGTGAGGGCCGGCGGGGTGATCGCGCCGGGGCTCACGTCACGCCAGAAGCGCGTCACACCGATGCCGAGCGCGACCATCGCGAAAGCGAACACCGCACCGAACATCGACGCCATCAGCGTGTGCGGAAAGACCGCATAGAAGTCGCCGGCCAGCGGCTCGCGGATCAACGGACCCGACAACGCCACCGCGAGGATCAGGAACATCGCCAGGCCCGCAGCGAGTGCGATCGCCACGGTCAAGCCATTGCGGTGGTACAGCGCGCCGAACGACGGCGGCCACGCATATTCCACATAGGTTTCGCCGCGCACCGTGGCCATGGCCTGCGGCACGTTGACGGCGAACTCGTGCGGCGGCGCGTACTGGCAGGCGTGGTAGCAGGCGCCGCAGTGATGGCACAGGTTCGCGAGGTAGTTGACGTCGGCCTTGGCGAAGTCGAGCCGGCGCGTCATCGCGGGGAACACAGCGCAGAAGCCTTCGCAGTAGCGGCAGGCATTGCAGATCTGCATTTGCCGAGCGACCTCGCTTTCAGCGACTGTGAGCGAGATGACGCGTTGCACCGCGCGATCGTCAAACGGTGGCTCGCGTTCGACCTCTTTCACCAGCGACTCAAGCGGCAGCATGCGCGAAGCCTCCGCGCTTCACCGACGACAGCGCGGCCTTCGCAGCCTGTGCGCCCGCGATCCTTCCGAACGCCGTGCCGATCGCCATGCCCACACCCGCGGTGTAGCCCTTGCCGAGCACGTTGCCCGCCATCACCTCACCCGCCGCGAACAGGTTGGCGCTCGGCTGGCCATTGAAGTGCACCGCTGCGCTCTCGTCGATTTTCACGCCCAGGTAGGTGAAGGTGATTCCGGGCCGCACAGCGTAGGCGTAGAAGGGCGGCGTGTCGATCGGCCGGGCCCAGTGCGTCTTCGCGGGTGCGAGCCACTCGGTGCGGCAATCGTCGAGCACCGTGTGGTCGAAAGTGCCCGCGCCGCAGGCCGCGTTGTAGCGAGCGACCGTCTGCGCAAAGGCGTCGGCATCGAGCCCAATGGCACGCGCCAGCTCGGGCAGCGAGTCGGCCTGCACACCGGGGAACACCGGCGGCATGAAGCGGCCGATGGCCTTCGCGTCGATCACGGAGTAGGCGATCTGCCCCGGCTGCTGCGCGACCAGCCGGCCCCAGATCGCATAGCGCTTGGGCCAGAAGTCTTCGCCTTCGTCGTAGAAGCGCTCGGCGCGGGCGTTGACCACGATGCCCAGCGACACACAGTCGATGCGGGTGCAGATGCCGCCGTCGTACAGCGGCGCGCGCGCATCGATGGCCACCATGTGCGCCTGCGTCGGGTCGCCGATCTTGTCGGCCCCCTGCTCGATCAAATGCTTGAGCAAAACGCCGGTGTTGAAGCGCGTGCCGCGGGTCAGGAAGTTGTCGGCCACCCATTCGCCGTTGACCTGCCCCCAGGCCTCGCGCAGCCACTCGCGGTTGGACTCGAAACCGCCGCTCGCGACCACACAGCTCCTGGCCTCGAAGCGCTGCGCGCCGCTGTACGCGGCAACGAAGCGGCCGTCGCGCAGCTCCAGCTGGTCGACCGGCGTGTCGTAGCGCACCTGCACGCCGAGCTTCTCGGCGCTGCGGTAGTAGGCATTGACCAGGGCCTTGCCGCCGCCCATGAAGAAGGCGTTGGTGCGCGCCACGTGCAGCGTGCCCGAGAGCGGCGGCTGGAAACGCACGCCGTGCTTCACCATCCACGGCCGGCAGGTGGCCGATGCGCGAATGGCGATGCGCGCCAGGTGCTCGCTGGTGATGCCGCCGGTCACCTTCAGCAGGTCTTGCCAGTACTCCTCTTCGGGGTAGGCATCGACCAGCACGTCTTGCGGCGCATCGTGCATGCAGCGCAGGTTGCGGGTGTGCTGCGAGTTGCCGCCGCGCCATGCGCGCGGCGACGATTCGAGCAGCAGCACGCTGGCCCCCGCTTCGAGCGCCATCAGCGCAGCGCACAAGGCAGCGTTGCCGCCGCCGATCACCAGAACGTCGACCATCGTGTGCCGCACTCCTCCATCGATCCGCCGACTGTACGAAGCCGGGAGTGCCCCGGCCAGCCCTTGCGCCGCAAGAGGTGTTCAGTCTTCGTGAAGACCTCTTGCGTCCCACCTGCTGTCGCAGGCATTTGATGCGGCCTAGAGTGGCATTCCGCAAGATGGGCCTTGCTGACCGAGCATAGGAGACACAGCTTGAAGACTCCCGGCGTGCTTCAGATTCCTTCGATGAAAGAGCGCTGCTCCGAGGCCGAGTGGCAAGCCCGCATCGACCTCGCAGCCTGCTACCGGCTGGTCGACCTGTACGGCATGTCCGACATGATGGCCAACCACATCTCGTCGCACGTGCCGGGCGAGAAAGGCGCCTTCCTCATCAACGCCTACGGGATGATGTACGAGGAGATCACCGCCTCCAGCCTGATCAAGGTCGACCAGGCCGGCAACATCCTCGCCAAGCCCGACTTCGGCGAGCTGAACTACGGCATCAACAAGGCCGGCTACGTGATCCACAGCGCCGTGCATGCAGCGCGGCCCGACGTGGCCTGCGTGATCCACACTCACAGCTGGGCCTCGATGGCGGTCTCGTCGCTCGAATGCGGCCTGCTGCCGCTCACGCAGACGGCGATGCGCTTCCTGAAGATCGGCTACCACGACTACCAGGGCGTGGTGCTCAACACCGAGGAGCAGGCCTCGCTGCTCGCCGACCTGGGCGACCGCGAGGCGGTGATCTTCCGCAACCACGGCGCGCTCGTCGTCGGCCGAAGCGTCGGCGAGGCCTTCAACTGGATGCACCGGCTGGAGCTGGCGTGCCGTGCGCAGATCGGCGCGATGTCGTGCAACTCGCCGCTGCAGAAGGTACCCGCCCACGTGCTCGAAGAAACCTGGAACAACTACCAGCCCGGCACGCGGCGGCCCTACGGCCTGATGGAGTGGCCGGCGCTCTTGCGCAAGCTCGACCGCATGGACCCGAGCTTCCGCGACTGACGCCCGCCTCCGACAAAACAACGACAGCCAGGAGACAAGCATGAAACGAAACGCGATCGCCATCGCCAGGCAACTGCGCCTCGGCGCGCGCCAGGGCCACCGCCGAAGCCTGGCCGCGGGTTTCGCCGCCGCGCTGGTGGTGAGCATGGGGCCGATCGACCCAGCCCAGGCACAGGCCTACCCGACCAGGCCGGTGCGCGTGATCGTCGCGTTCACGGCCGGAGGCACCACCGACATCCTCGCGCGTGCCGTGTCGCAGAAGCTGTCGGACAGCCTGAAGCAGCCCTTCGTCATCGAGAACAAGGCCGGCAGCGGCGGCAACACCGGCACCGAGTTCGTCGTGCGCGCACCGAACGACGGCTACACACTGATCGTCAACTCGGTCGGGCCGATCGCGGTCAACCAGACGCTGTTCAAGAAGCTCAGCTACGACCCGCTGACCGACTTGGTGCCGGTGGTGCAGATCGCCGACGTGCCCAATGTGCTCATCGTCAACCCCGACGTGCCTGCCAAGACGATGGAGGAGTTCATCGCCTACGCCCGCGCCAACCCCGGCAAGCTGAACTACGGCTCCACCGGCATCGGCACCTCGTCACACCTGTCGAGCTTCATGCTCAGCAAGCAGATCGGCGTGGAGACAACGCACATTCCGTACAAGGGCGCGGATGCGTTGACCGACCTGATGGCCGGCCGCACGCAGTTCATGTTCGCGACCATTCCGTCGGCCATCGGCTTCGTCAAGGCCGGCAGGCTGCGCGCGATTGCGGTCAGCAGCGCCCAGCGCTCGCGTTCGCTGCCCGACATTCCCACCGTGGCCGAGAAAGGTTTCCCCGGTTTTGCGGCCGGCTCGTGGTTCGGCTTCTTCGCGCCCAAGGACACACCGGCCTCGGTGATCGAGGCACTGAACAAGGCCGTCAACGACGCGCTGCCTTCGCTCGAAGCGCAGATGGTGCGCGAAGGCGCCGACCCAGTCGGCGGCTCGGCCACGCAGTTCGCGAAGTTCACGCGCCAGGAGTACGAGAAGTGGAAAGTGATCGTGCGCGAATCGGGCGCGACGGTGGAATGACGCTGCGCATCCTGATGTCGGCGAAGGCGAGGCAGCAACTGGCTGCCGACATCGCCGCATTGCTCGCCGGCACGCCGCACGCCTTCGCGGATGTGGGCGAAGACGCCGACGTGGCCTTCGTCTCGCGCGACATCACCGGCCTGTCGACCAAGCACGCGGTGCTGCCCGACACGCAGCGCTTCTACGACGCGATGCTCGGCGCCCCAAACCTGCGCTGGGTGCAGGCGCATTCGGCCGGCGCCGACCGGTCCATCTTCATCGAGCTGCGAAGGCGCGGCGTCACAGTCACCACCGCGTCAGGCGCCAATGCCAGCGTGGTGGTGCAGACAGCACTCGCCGGCATCCTCGCGCTGGCGCGGCAACTGCCGCAGCTGATGGACGCGCAGCGCCGCAAGGTGTGGGCGCCGCTCGTCGGCAGCGGCCTGCCGCGCGACCTGGCCGGGCAAACCGCGGTGATCGTCGGCTGGGGCCCAATCGGCCAAGGCCTCGCGACGCTGCTGCAGGCGTTGGGCTTGCGGGTGTCGGTGGTACGCAGCAGCGAAGCGCCGGTGGCGCAGGCCACCGAGGCGGTGTTGTTCGAAAACATCCACCAGCTGCTGCCGCGTGCCGACTGGCTGGTGCTCGCCTGCCCGCTCAGCGAGCGCACACGCGGCTTGATCGACGAAACCGCGCTGGCCTTGCTGCCGCAGGGCGCCCACGTGGTGAACATCGCGCGCGGTGAAGTCATCCGCGAAGCGGCCTTGGTCGATGCGCTGGTCAGCGGCAAGCTCGCCGGCGCCTACCTCGACGTCTTCGAGCGCGAACCGCTGCCCCAGGACTCCCCGCTGTGGACGCTGCCCAACGTGATCGCCACGCCGCACTGCGCCGGCCAATCGGATGGCAACGAGCAGCGTGTCAGCGCGATCTTTCTCGACAACCTGAGCCGCTGGCGCGACGGCCAGCCGCTGCGCTACATCTCCCGCTGAAGGCGCTCAGGCGCGGTGCAGCGTCGCGCCGATCCAGCGGCCCTCGCGCACGAGCTGCGTCACCACGTTCGTCAAGGTCACGCGTGCGGCCAGGGCCGTCGGCGACAGCTCGTCATCCGACAGGCTGACCAGCAGGTTCTGCCGCCGTGCACCGGCCTCCTTCAACTCGACGGAGCGCAGCGGCTCGCCCCAGGGCCGGGCCAGCGCCGCGCCCGGTTGCAGCGTGGCACCGACACCGGCGCGCACGGCATCCATCAGCAGCGCGAGCCCGTCGATCTCGGCCGCGATGCGTGGCTCGGCACGGCGCCGCGCAAAGGCCGCGTTGATCAGCGCACGCAGCCCGTGGGTGCCGGTGGGCAGCACCATCGGCAGCTCCAGCATGTCTTGCAGCGTTGCGCGATCCTTGCTCGGCATGCCGGGCAGATCGGCGCGGCCGATCAGGAACAGCCGCTCGCTGAGCAGCGGGATCACGCTCCAGCTGCGCGCCGCCTCGCTCTGGAACAGCACGGCCAGGTCAAGCTGGCGCGCATTGAGCATCGTCGCCAGGTGGCCCGACAGCGCCTCGACCAGATGCAGCCGCACCTCGGGGTAGCGCTCGCGCATCGCCGCGAGCAGCGGCATGCCCAGCATGGCCGCGGTGCTCGGCGCGAGGCCGATGCTCACGTGGCCGGAGAGCCTAGCCTGCTTCGCCGCCAGCACCGCGGCATCGGCATGCCGCAAGGTCAGCTGCGCCTGCCGCAGAAAGGCGAGGCCGGCATCGGTGGGCACCACGCCGGTGGAGCTGCGCTGCAGCAGCCGCGTCGAGAGCTCGCTCTCCAGCCGGCTGATCTGCTGGCTGAGCGCCGAGGTCACCACGCCCAGCTCGGCGGCGGCCTTGCCCATGCCGCCGAGTTCAACGACGCGAACGAAGTACCTCAGCTGGCGCAGTTCCATGGCCCGCTGATCACTCGCGTGAACTAGAACCCGTGCACGGGAAAGTCTGCAGGCCGCTGCAGCCAGTTGGTCGGCGCGTAGCTCGTGCGGCCATCGGTGGCATGCAGCGTGTAGGCCAGCCGTGAACGCGCCGAGCGGTTGGGTGCGCTGTAGTGCGGCAGCAGGCCGTGGAAGACGATCAGCGTGCCTGCCTCGCAAGGCAGCGGCACGGCGGTGCTCTGGTCGGGCCACGGCGTGCGGTCGAGCACCTCCAGGTTCAGCTGCTGACCCTCGCGCACGAAGCGCTCGCGCAGCGGGCCGCGGTGGCCACCTGGCTCGGCCCACAGGCAGCCGTTGTCGACGGCCGCGTCTTCGAGCGCGAACCAGAAGGTGGTCACGCTGACCGGGGTGCTGACGAAGAAGGTGGCGTCCTGGTGCCAGCGCACCTCGCCGCCGATGCCAGGCTGCTTGAAGATCACCTGCGACTGCCAGACCTTCGGGTCGGCCAAGCCAAGATCGGCCGCGAGCGAAGCGAGCTCCGGGCCGTGCGAGAAGCGCTCGAACACCGGATCGAGATCGTGCAGCGCATGGCCGATCTTGTTGATGGCCCGCTCTTTCGGCACCACCAGCCGGCCACCGGCATCGAAGGCTTCTTCCTCGAAGAAGCAATGCACCTGGTCGGCCGAAGCGATGAGTGCGGCGTCGGCCGTGCGCGCCTGGTCTCGGGTGGAAAAGATGCCGGTGCTGCCATCGGGCTCGAAGGCGTCGACCAGCGCCTGCGCGCGGGCGCGCACCTCGGCGAGGTCGGCTGCACTCTTGAAGCCGGGAAGCACGAGAAAACCGTCGCGTTCGAACTGTTCGCGTTGAGTCGATGTCAGCATGAAAAGTGGTCCGTCAGATCAATTTCAATGGTCGCAGGGCAGCGACTGGGTCTGGTTGCGCCCCTGGGCCTTGGCGAGATAGAGCGCCCGATCGGCACGCTCGATCGCCTGGTAGGTGTTCTCGCTCGAGCCGCACTGCGTGGCCCCGGCCGAGAAGGTGATGCTCAGCCCGGGAACGATGTGCTCGAAGGAAGATTTGGCCAGCGCCGAGTGCATTCGCTCGACCATGGCCACGGCCACCTCGGTCGTCGCGTCGGGTGCGGCCAGCAAGAACTCCTCACCACCCCAGCGGCCAAGGAAATCACTGCCTCGCAAGCAGCCGCGCATGATCGAGGCGAACTCCCGGAGCACCGAATCCCCCACCGCGTGGCCATGCTGGTCGTTGACCGCCTTGAAGTGATCGATGTCGATCAGCACCAGCGTCAGCGGCTTGCCGTTGTGCCGGCTCAGCAGTTGCTCGGCAGCCAGCAGCTCCATCACGTGGCGGCGGTTGCTCAGGTTGGTGAGCTCATCGGTCTGCGCGAGGTCTTGAATCCGATCCAGCGCTTTCTGGAGCTCGAGCTTGCGGAGGGTGAGCCGCTTGCGGAGCGCGCCCATCTGCGTGGACAGCGCCGAGGTGGCCACGAGCAGGATCGTCGCGAACGCGAAATGAAGCATCTCGATGCTGGCCGGGAACTGCACCGGGTCGGTCGCGCTCAGCCACAGCATGGTGCCGCCCAGCAAGCACAAGGCGAAGGCGCACAAGGCAAACGCATGGCGCGTCTTCAGCACGAACATGCCCCAGATCAGGTTCAGCAACATGATGGCGATGATCGCGCCGCGCAGCGGCGGGTTGACCGCATAGCCGATCGTCGTCGACACCACGCCGAACAGAGACTGCAGCATCGTGAGCGACCGGTCGGCACTGATGCGCTCGCTCCACCCGGTTCGCACCAGCAGGTAGAAGCCCAGGATGCCCGTCAGGCTGATGGCCGACCAGGCGATGGCGGGGCCACGCGCCATCAAGCCTTGCTGCACTTCGACTGCGACGATCAGCGTGAAGAGCACATACACCAGCACCGCGAGCAATGTCAGCTTGACAGGGCCTTGGCGAGAGACCTCTCGCCCGAAGAACAGCCCGGCCACCGCACCCGAGCGCAGCGCCTGGGCGCCTGCTTCGCCGATGGGGTCGTCAAGAGAGGGGTTGGAAGACATGGTTGGGGCTCGCGCTGCGCCACCGCGGAGGGGTCACGGCACCCGGCGCTTCGAGCAGCCGCGCCCGCTGAGGGATGGGCAAAAGCGTGGCGGGATTATCACCGGCCGGGTAGGCCGGAGCGCTTCGTGCTTCTGGTTGCACACGCAGCGGATGCTGGACTGAGCCTGAAGCCGCTGCCAGAATCGCCCGGGCTTGATGCGGATGAAGCGGTCTTCATCTGCAAATTTTTGAGTGGCTTAACACGTTCAAACGAGACGGGGCCGCTTGTACAAATTCAAAGAGGGGAGAGGGATGAAAGCCAGTTCGAAGCGTTGCGTTGGCCGGTTCACTGTTCGGGTGCATGCGTCAGCTCAATTGACGGTAGCCGCTCCATGAGCCGAAAACATGCGTGGGCGCTGTTCCTGAGTTTCCTCGCTTCCATGTGCTTCGCGGATGAAGGGCCGTCAAAGGACCCTTTGAACTGGTGCCCTCCGACTGGGCCGGGTCTCTCCAAACAGCTGTCCACAGAAAACGTGGGCTCGATGAAGTCCGGCTGGGTCACCGCTCGCATGCGAGTCCGGCCCGGGGCAGTCCCTGTGACCGACGTGCGGGTGATCAGCGAAGCAGGCGGTTCGGGTCTGCCCCGCACGTGGGTCCCGTTGGTTCGTCAGTGGGTCGGCTGCGCGGCCAACGAACGGGACACGATGTTTGAGACGAAGGTCACGCTCGGCGTGCTTGGCAACTATCAACTTCCAGCAAAAGAGGGCTTCAGCCCCAATGCATTCCTGCAGCCAAGAGGTGCACCCGTTCTTCCGCAAGGTGACATGGGAGTCGGTGTTTGTCCGATCAGCGCAACCCTGCAGTTGCGCCGCCCAGAGGCGCCGAACGTCATCATTGAGCTGGAGAGCAAAGGGGGTGTTCCGGTATTCACATGGCTCGAGCAGATCGTTCCAGACCGCGAATACATGACTCCGTCTCCTCAAGGCAACCGCATCGAGTTTGCATGTCGAGTGAAAGACGGGGTCGTCTCTTTCTACGACAACTGAGGCTCCACTGGCTTCCCTCCGCTACGTCAAACGCTAGGCCGCACAAATGGTCCCACTAACACCTGAGTGCGAGTGAGCGGTTTCAAACTTGAAGCGCAACACCAGCGATGTGGTTGAGCCTCAAGTTTGAAACCGCCCTCGCCGAGTCGCTCTACGCGATGTCTTCATGAATACAGAGAAAGTTGCCTTCTGTGTCCTTGAACCAGGCTGCCTTCTCTGCGCCAAGAACGCAGACATGATTCACTGTCTTGAAATCTGGGAAATCGTAGTTCTCGAATACCACGCCCGTCTTCTTCAATTCGGCAATGCTTGCGGCAATGTCTGAGACTCGGAAACTAATGGCCGTATGCTCGGCTTTCGTCCCCTCTGGCTTGGGGAAGAGTGCAAGCGTACTGCCACCAACCTCATAGATGAACTTGCCGTCGGGCCGGAAGCCGCTGGGCGTCAATCCGAGGCATCGTTCGTAGAACGTTCTCGCTCGAACCATGTCAATCACGGGGAGCATCGTCGTAACGGAGGCTTTGGCTAGCATATGCAGTCCTTTCGCTCTGTCCTGTCACACTCTTGCAAGATGCACCGCACTCTTGTTCAAAGGCGGGCAAACAGCATAGACCTCCAAGCGGTCAAATGCCAGTCAAGCGACGCACTTCAATTGCCTCGCCCCGGTAAGCCGGGGCACGCATCTCATCTCAAACGTTAAGCCTCGCGCAGGCTCCACGTACTTCGGGAGAACTCATGTTTGACCACGTCAAATTCGGAGTAAGCGACTATGCAGCGAGCAAAGCATTCTTCCTCAAGGCACTCGCACCACTCGACGTAACTGTTGTCACGGAGTGGCCGCCGAACGGCGTCGAGCTGAGCCAACCGAAGGGTAAGGTTTCATTGTGTCTGTATCAAACCGATGAGAAGCCGGCGCATCTTCACTTGGCGTTCGTAGCCAAGAGTCGCCAGCAGGTCGAGGCCTTCTATCGCGCGGCTCTGGAGGCGGGTGGCAAAGACCATGGTGCGCCAGGCCTGCGCCCGCACTACCACGCGAACTACTATGCAGCTTTCGTTATTGGTCCGGACGGGCACAACATCGAAGCGGTTTGCCACGAACCCGAGGCCTGACCTTTCCATCGATAGAGCGTCACAAGGGCTGCGCCTTTGCGCTGCCTCTCATGTCAAACGTTGAGCTCATAGAACCGTGCCAACCATCTTGTCCCATGTTGCGGTTCCTCTGGCACTGGGCCTCGGCCTGGGAAGCCGTGTGATATCACGCCCTTTGCTCTTGCTCGGTGTCGTCGCGTCGGTACTGCCTGACTTCGATGTCGCAGCCTTTCGGCTCGATGTGGCCTATTCCCACGCGCTCGGCCATCGCGGTGCAACTCACTCGGTGGCGTTCGCGCTAGCACTTGCCATCCTGGCCTGGGCCTTTGCACGGCGACTACACAGCGCACGCTTTGCCGCCTTCATGTTTGTAGGCGTGGCGGCTGTATCGCACGGTCTTCTGGATATGCTCACAAACGGCGGCATGGGCGTGGCTCTGTGGTGGCCATGGTCTGGCGAGAGGCTATTTGCTCCATGGCAAGTCATCGAAGCGTCGCCGCTGAGTCTTCGCCGCGTGTTCAGCGAGCGAGGTGTGGCGGTCTTCCAGTCTGAGCTCTTGTGGGTTTGGGGACCGGCCACGTTCGTCGCGGGTGCCTTGGTGGCGTGGCGCAAACTGATTTCCAACTATTCCTTCAAGCGGGCGCCTGGGGGCACCGCTTAAATCAATCGTCTAGGCCACAGAAAAATGCTCCTCCCGCGTGAACAGGCATTCCGATTCATTGACGGCTACAAGGCTGTACTTCTGAGAATCCTCAAGGATACAAATACACCAACGACCAGGTCCGTCAACAACGACCTCACGTCTGCGAGAACTCTGGTCAAGGCGGATCGCAGCTTGCTGGAAGCAGCCCTCTCGGAGCTAGAAGCCGAAGGCAAGCCGGTCGAGCCTGCAGTCGCTTTCGCAATACGCAGCCTCAGAGTCGAGCAGTGGGTGTACCTGAGCCACACCAAGACTTTTGCTGTCTTCCTGGACACAGGAGTTGAGAACGCATATGCCGTGCAAGCATTGACAACGCCGCTCAATGAGCTTTTGGACGAGCCGCCTTTTACCTTTGAAGCTGGCTTGTTGGAGTTCGAAGGCCGCTTCATCTGTGATGGGCTTGTCCTGAACCCCATTGCACTGGGTGCCGGCTATCGGTCACAACTCAAGTCAGCCTATGCCGAGCTTCGAAAAGCCGGCAAGTTCCATGCGCGCAGCGGTCTGACCTCCAGTCGAGAGGATGTGCCCCTCATCTCAACCGTTGTCCCTCGCGGGCGCATGCCATCCAAACCGATCGCCGCCGTCATGGTCCACGTCCCTCAAGTCGAGGCTGCGCTGGCTTGGTATCAGCGTGCGTTTCCTGAGGCAGTTCGGTCGCGCATCGAATCTACCAATCTCGAGTTCTTGTCCATTGGCGGCATTCAGCTGGAGCTCGTTCCATCCGATGAGAAGGTCTCTTCGGGCACATGCGGATCAGTCGTCTATTGGCAGGTTCCTGCATTCGAGGCAACGTTGTCGCACATGCAATCCATCGGCGCAAAGTTGTATCGCGGGCCCATGCAAATCGAAGGTGGCTCCAGCATGTGCCAGGTTCAAGATCCATGGGGTAACTGCATTGGTCTTCGCGGACCATCTTCTGCTGCGCCGCAGTCAACTGCACGATGAGCGTGGGGCCACGACCGGCCGGGCATGCGCCTCACGTCAGACGTTGATCGCCGAAGAGAATGAGCCGCCCGCTCGCAGCGAAGGCCAGCAGCAGCCCTCGTCGCATCACGCCGCAGCGATCATCATTTCGCGTACTGGCTCTCAGCGCCTCGCCGTTTGCTTTCCAGAAGGCTGCATTGCTTCCGTAGGCCAGCCGTACGACGCAACGAGAACCGTCTTGATCCCGGTTTTCGCAGCCTGCGGTGCCGGAATCAACCCCTCTTCTTTCTTCGCCGCGGGTTGCGCGAGCTGTTTGCCAGAGCGAGTCGCTTTCAGGTTTGTTTTCAAGATCAGTGTCATGTCGGTCAAGAGGGGCGCGATTGTATGAGCGCCGCCTGCACCGCCTTTTGGCGACGGCTTGCTTCGCCCTGGCGACGTCGTGCAAACTCAAGGCCAAGCACAGCCCAAGCAGATCGATGAGCTCAAACGCCAGGTTGAAGCAGCATGGGCCAGTCCGGTCGACGTGCGACTCATGGCAAGTCAGCCTCTCACCTCATGCCGTCAATGCGATACGCCGTCTTAGCAACCGTCGCCGTGGGACTGTGCAGCAGCGCCCTCGCTACCAGCTCCGCCTCATTCGAAGCGCAGGGCTACCTCCTTGATGTCGTCATTGGGGACGACAGCCGACCCATCGTGGCAGGCCTCAGCATGGCGACACCCGGAAGTGCGCGAAGCGTGCAGATTCCCATGCGTCACATCCGGATCGAGTCTTTCGACGCGGAGAAGCAAATCCTCTTGCTCCGTTTTGAGAACCCCGGCGATTCGACGCTTCCCAGAGACTTCTTTCTCACCGTCAGAAACGACAGCGCCGTGCTGCAGATCGACGGGAAGTCCGTTGCCGGCCGGTTTTCGTGGGGCATGTAGGCCCAGCGCCCACCGTTGTATTGACCCACAGAAATCCTGCCGAGTTAGCCCAAACCAGGAGCGCAACCATGCCCTCTGTCTTCGACAAGCTGAATCTGAAAGCGCAGCGCGAGATCCTCGTCGTCAACGCGCCATCGTCGTTCGAACCTGAGCTGGCGGCGCTCAATGGCGTCGCGGTGTTGCGCGACCCCAAGAAGGCCAAGGCCGTTCAGTTCGCGCTCGTGTTCGCGAACAAGCAGGCCGAAGTCGACGGCCTGGCGACGCTGCTGGCCGGCAAGGCTGAAGGCGATGCACTGCTCTGGTTTGCATACGCCAAGGGCAGCTCCAAGAAGTACCGGTGCGAGTTCAACCGCGACACGGGTTGGGGCGTGCTGCGCAGCCTCGGCTTCGACACCGTGCGCCAGGTCGCCATCGACGAAGACTGGTCGGCATTGCGGTTCAGGCGCCTGGAGTTCATCAAGTAGGCCCGCGGCGTACCCAGCCCGCTTGCCGCAGCGCCGACGCACTTCTCGAAGACACTCCGACATGACATAAACGGCAAGTTGGACCCAGCCCTTCATGTGCACCGTCGATCCTCATCAAACGAATCCCTCATGCGAAGAACTGTCTCATTGGCCGCCTGTCTGTTGCTGGCCGGCTGCGCTCAACGGCCCGTGCCAAAACCAACTGCGCCACCCCGCCCTTTCATACAGTCGCCCGCACTGCTGTCGGGCTGCGCATTGCCGTCTCCGGCTTTGATTGCCGCCGCAGCGCCCATGGAAGTCACTCTGCTTCTTTCCATCTCCGAAAGGGGCAAGGTAGAAAAGACCCAGGTCACGCGGAGTTCCGGAAACTCCGAGCTCGACGCGGCCTTCGCCTCGGCGGCGAGCGGCTGCGCCTTTCAGGCCGGCACCCGAGACGGCATCCCCACAGTGGCTGCGTACACGCTGTCTTTCGGCTGGGATCAAGCGTCTGCGCCACAGGGCTTGGGCTTGTGCTTCACGCCTGCTTACCCACTCCGGGCAGCCCGGATGGGGGATCAAGGCTTTGCCGAGGTTCAGTTCAGGGTCCCCGCCGCCGACTCGGCACCTGAAGTACGGCTCGTCCGATCGACGGGGTCACCCATTCTGGACCGCGAGGCGGTGCTGGCAGCGTCGCGTTGCCTGTCCAACGCTGGTGTGCGCAACAGCCTGATTCCCAATCAGTGGTACGGGCAGTCCATCGCCTGGAAACTCGAATAGCTTCGGCGCATCTCCATCAACCCGTTCCAGATCGCCATCGGAACCACCATGAATGAAGCCCTGCTCGTGATCGATGTCTAACGCGGCCTCTTCGAGTCATCACCCCCGCCTCACGAGTGACGGCAGCCCCTAGTGTTTGGGATGTCCGTCGCACCGTGCCTGCCGACAATGGTTTCTCCTGTCACCACAGAGGTGAGGCCCAAGATGGAGAAGCTGTTCGACAGCCTGGTGTCGATGGTGCAAGCGCAAGGAGGGAACTCGACCCTCTACTTCATTGCAGCCTGCGTGCTGGCGCTGTTCGCCTGGCACCAGTACCTGCGCATAACGCGGCACAAGGAAGACCTGGAACGCGAGCGCCTGATGGCGCAGAGCGCGAAGGAAGAGCTGGCGCGCCTCGAGGCCCGGCAACCGAAGCGCGAGGAGCAAAGAGCCGATCGCCGTGCACCCGGCCGCCGCGCGACGTCTCGCGTGCTGGTGGTCGAAGACAACGACCAGATGCAGCTCATCATCCCGGCGATGCTCAACAAGTGCCTGCAGAGCCCCGAGGTGAAGGTCAGCGCCTCGACCCGCGAGGCGCTGGAAGATCTGACCAGCTTCCGCCCGGAGCTGCTCATTCTCGATCTCAATCTCGGCGGGCAGAGCGGGCTCGATGTCTTGAAGCACCTGCAAGGCACACGGCCCGAGCTACCGGTGCTGGTCTACACCGGCTACGAGGAAGAGCTGGTGCGCGCGCTGGAGCTTCGCCGCCAGAACGGCCTGCACAACCTGACCGTGCTGCAGAAGGGCCCGGACATCGACGCTTTCGTTCGGCTCGTGCCCGGCCTGTTCAAGCGCCGGGCCACGGACGCGCCGACCACTTCGCCAGCACCCACCCCGCAGGGAGCCGCCGACCGGGACAGGCGTCGGCGGCCCGGCGATCGCCGGGCCCCACTCTTCACCCCGCGTCACCTGTCGGATCAACGCATGCGGTACCAAGCGGGTGTTTCGGCGAAGAACGGATAGACGCTACAGACCCACCTCGAAGGACCCCACCGTCACCATCTCCGCTTGGCCCGCCAGTCGCAGCGTGGCCATCTCGTCTTTCTGGTCGGCGCGGCCGAAGCCGGTGGTCAGCCGCATCATCAGCGTGGTGGCGGGGGCCACCACCTGCTGGCGGTGGCCGTAAAACTGCGCCTGCACCGTGTACTTGCCCGGCTTGGCGACGCGTAGCGCAAACTCTTCGGGGCCGTAGCCTCCCGTCACGTCGCGCGAGACGCGGCCGCCCTGGTGGCTGAAGCGATGGCCGTAGTAGGCCTTCTCGCCGTTCGGGTCGATGACCCAGAGGTCGATGTCGGTGTTGTCGGCGTCCCAGGCGAGGGTGATGCGCAGGTCGAGCGGCAGGTTGCGCAGCAGGCGCTTGTCGAAGGCGTCGGTCTTCAACGGCTGGCCGCTGCGGGCGGCGCGGGCGATCACGGCGTTCATCTCGGCGAGTGCGGTCATGTCGATGTCGGGGAAGCGGCCGTCCCAGGGGCGCGAGACCACCTGCCAGAGCTGGTCGGCGCTGTCTTGCCATTGCCCGGCTTCGGCCATCGCGAGGCCGAGGTCGCGGTACGACTGCGGCTCGTTGGGGCTCAGGCGCTGCACGGTCTTGAAGATCGGGATGGCCAGTGCCGGCTGCCCGGCTTGCAGCAGGCGGTAGCCGAGCACACGCAGGATGTGGCGGTTCTCCAGGTCCATCTCGGCCAGGTTGGACAGCACCCGCAATGCGAGCTCGGGCCGCCCCTTGGCGAACAGCACGTCGGCCGAGTCGAGGAAGAAGGCGGTGCTGCTGGTGAAGTCGGGGCGCTCGTCGAGGTAGCGCTGGTACACGGCTTCGGGCGCGGCCCCGCGCAGGCGTTTGGCGTACGGCGAATCGGGCGCCCATGGCGTGAGCGTGATGGTGGCGGGCGCGGCGCCGGATTCGTCGTTCGCGCTCTTGGCCTTGCGGGATTCAGTGCTGCTCATCACGTCGCTAGCGTCACGCGAGCGCTCGGCCAGCGCAGGCGCCATGGCACGCGCGACAGCGGGCGCCGGCGGCGGAGAGGAGGCCATCTCCTGCCGCAACATGCCTGCGGCGTTGCCGCTCGCCTGGCGCTTGTCCTGCTCGGGCGCAGCGCGCCAGTCATCTTTGGAGAAGCTCTTGTCCCACCACGCCTGCTGCTCGGCAAAGCGGGCGACCACCTGGTCGATGTGGGTGGCACGCGCGAGCTTGGCGCGCTGGCCTTGCTGTGCGAGCTGGCGTTCGTACTCGGCGCGCAGCGCAGTGGGCGGATCGATCTCGAAGCGCACGTAGTCGGCCACGGCGTCGAGCACGATCAACGAGGTCTCGCGCGTCACCAGGCCGAAGGCCTTGCCGAGGCGACGGATCTCGCCGCGCTTGTCGTCGTAGTCGGCCTCCAGCTCGGCCACGCGCAGGCTGGCCCAGCGCTGGGCGACCTGCGTGGCGTTGTCATGTGGTGCGACCTTGACGCTCTGGCGCTCGATCTGGCCGTTGGGCAGCTCGAACTCCAGTGCCACCTTGGCGCGTGGCTCGCTCAGTACGCCGGCGATGGCGAGGTGCCCGTTGGCGGCATAGGGTGACGACGCGACGAGGTGGCGCGCGCCGTTGCTGCTGAGGCGCAGCAGGCGCGCCTTGCGGGTCTGCAGGGCCTTGGCGGCTTCGGCAGTGGGCGTGCTGCTGAGGTCGAGCCACTCGCCGCCGCTGCGCTCAGCGAGCTGGCGCAGGCGCGTAGCGTCGACGCTGGCCGCCGCACTCACGGCGTAGAGCGGCACGCTGCTCGGGGCGAGCGTGTTCGTCGTGCCCCAGTTGGAGAGGCCGTCGGTGAAGAGCAATGCGAGGTCGTTGCCTTCCGGTGCGAGGAGTGCGGGCAGGTTGGTGGCGCCGTCGTAAGCGAGGCCGTCGAGCACGCGGCGCAGCTCGTCCCAGCGGCCGTCCTTCACATTGAAGCGTTGTGCCGGCTCGGCCACATCACGCCCCACGCGCAGCGTGACCTCGACATTGCGCAGCGCGCTGAAGTAGGCGCCGAGCAAGGCGAACTCGCGGCCGTGGTCTCGGCGTGCGCCGGAGCCCGAGGCGTCCCACAGCAAGGCGATGCGGCGCGGTGCTGTGCGCGCGGCCACGCGTTGGGCGACGGGCAGCTCGGCATAGAAGTAGGTCTGGTCGCCAGCGGTCTGCGTGGCGACCAGCGCTTCGTTGCGTTGCGGCAGGGTGATGCTCAGGCCTGCCGCGCCGCTGAAGTTCGTCTGATGCAGAGACAGCTGCGCCCAGCCGTTGTTGGCCTGGCTGCGGGTGAAGGCCTCCGGCGGCAGGCCCGGTGCGCTGGCGGTGATGGCGCTCGGCGATGCATCGGCCACGCGCACTTCGACATCGAGGCGCGGCACCGTCTCAGCGAACTTGAGCGGCAGCTCCAGGCGCGCGCCCTGCCCCAGCGTTTGCGCGATGTGGAGCACCACGCGCCGCGTGCCTTGCGGCGGCAGCGGGTAGACGCGCAGCTTGTAGTTGTTGCCCTGGGTCACTTCGAGCAGCGCAGGGTCGACGCGTGCGCGGATCACGTCTTCGAACACTTGCTGGCCCTTGGCTTTTTCGACCGGCACCGCGGGGCGCAGCTCGCCGTTGATGTCGAGCGCGAAGCCGGTGACGAGCTGGCCTTCGCGCAGCGGGAACTGCAGCTCGCCTTCGAGCACACGGTCGTTGGGGTTGCGAAAGACGAGCTCGACACGCGTGCTCACCGCATGGCCAACAACCTCGGCACGCAGGTCGACCAATTCGAGCCGCACCGGCAAGCGCGCGTCGCGCACCTGCAAACGTGGCATCGGCTCGGGAAAGGGTCGCTGATTCGTCTGGGCCAATGAGCCGAAGCTCGCGCTCAGCAGGGTGACGGCGGCCAGCACGCCGGGCAGCAGGGTTCGCATGGTGGTGTGAAGAAAAGTGTGGGACACACTGCTTCCACGGCCGAACCCGGCGAACGGGGTGAAACTTTTTTTGAGAGGGTCTGTAGGGTCTGCTCAGACCGGCAAAGTAGGCACTCGCCTGGGGAACATGGCTCGAACGCTCGTACCGTCCTCGGCCGTCGAGGTGGCCACGACTTCACCGTGGTGGGCCCGCACGATCTCGCGCACGATGAAGAGGCCCAGACCCACGCTGCGCTGCGACGGCGTGGCGCTGCGGTCGCCAGGCACCATCGGCTCGAACAGGGTGCGCAGCGAGGCCGCCGGGATCGGCTCGCCATGGTTGTGCACGCTCAGCACGAACATGCGGGCTTCGATCTGCGAGGTGACGGTGATCGGCTCCGTCGGGTCACCGTAGGCCACGGCATTGCCGACCAGATTGCCGATCAGCTGCGACAGGCGGTCGGCGTCGGCCAGGCTCGGGCCCTCGCCACGCCGCTCGTGCCGGAACAGCCAGCTCGGGAAGCTGTCACGCAGTTCGGTCAGGTTGTCTGCGACCAGCACGTGCAGGTCGACCGGCTGCGGCGCGATGGCCAGCCCGCTGCCGATGCGCGCCACGGTGAAGTCGAGCAGGTCGGCGATCAGCCGGTTGGCGCGGCTGGTCGCGTTGGTGATGCGGCTCAGCACCTTGTACTGCTCGCTCGAAAGGTCACCGCGCCCCAGCAGGTGCGCGCTGGCCTGGATGGCGGCCAGCGGGTTGCGCAGGTCGTGGCTCACGATGCCCATCATCTGCTCGGCCAGCAGGGCACGGTCTTCGGCGGTGGCGCGCAGGCGGGCAGCGTCGGTCACGTCCTGCAGCGCACCGACGAAGGCGAGCAACCGGCCTTCGGCGCTGAAGAAGCCCTGGCCAGAAGAACTCACCACGCGCTCCACGCCGTCGAACCCCATCAGCCGGTAGCTGCATTGGTACGGCGTGCCTGGCAAGAGCACGGCCATGTTGAAGGCTTCGGCTTCGTCCTCGCGGTCGGCCACGTGGATGCGGTCGACGAACCGGTCATGGTCGACGTGTTGCGGCGACGGCAAGCCCAGAAGGCGGGCCACGTTGTCTTCGTAGTGGCGCTTGCGGGTGAACGCGTCGACGCTCCACACATAAAGGTGCGCCAGGTCGAGTGCCATCCGCAGGCGCGTCTGCGCAACGGTGAGCGCGTCCTGCGCCTCTTGCTCATTGGCGAGCAAGGCCTCGGTGTTTTTGCGCATGCGCAGCATGTCGCTCTCGTGGCGCTGCCGGTCTTCGGCCACGAACACCGCGACTTCGTGCATCACGGTCGCGCCATGCTGGCGGCGCACCGCGTTCATCAGCATCGGAATGCTGTGCCCCTGGGCATGCACCACGTCGAGCTTGATCTCGGCCACGGACCCCTGAATCTGCAGCAGCGGCGCCCAGTGCGTCTGGTGAAAGATGCGCCCGCTCACGGTCAACAGGCCTTGCAGACGCTTGTGCCCCACCAGCTCGCCACGCTGGAAACCGAGCCAGCGGCAGAAGGTGTTGTTGGCCTGCAGGATCAGACCGCTGGCGCTGGTCAACAGCAAGCCGCAAGCCGCGTCGTCCCACAGCGCGTCGGCCGTGGGCAAGGCGTTGTCGTGAGCAGTCACCTCAGTGAGGGGCCACATGGCGCCACATGTTCGGGGCGAAACCGAAACCGAAACCGAAGCCAAAGCCGTGTGCAAACACCATCGTGGCGGAAGCGCTTCCGGTGACGTGTACGTTGTTGCGCTCGAGTGTGCGCATCGTGATTCCCTTCAAGCCGATGACCGTCAGGGAACTGACCGGGTGCAACGCGTGAGGCGCGATTCTTCCACACGGGCTCGGCGTTGCGAACCCGTTGGCATGCGTCATTCCACTCAGGTTCGTGACTCTTGCATCTGCTTGCGCCGATATTCACCTTGGCGCTCAAACATCCATCCCGGATATTCAGATGGGAGCTTGCTCACTCCATCGAGTTTCGCCATCTCGTCGACGTTGAGCGTGACCTTGGTGGCGGCCAGGTTGTCGGCGAGTTGCTCGGGCCGCTTGGCACCGACGATCACGCTGGTGACCTGCGGTTGATGCAGCAGCCACGCGAGCGCTATCTGCGCCACCGATACATCGCGCTCCTGCGCCATCGGCCGCATCGCGTCGATGCAATCGTGAGCGCGGTCCTTGTGCACGGGAGGGAAGTCGAACGCGGTGCGGCGGTTGCCTTCTTCGCCGGGCTGGTTGCGGCCGTACTTGCCGCTGAGCAAGCCGCCAGCGAGAGGGCTCCACACCATCAGGCCCACACCTTCGCTCTTCAGCATCGGTACGATCTCGCGCTCGAGGTCGCGGCCGGCCACGGTGTAGTAGGCCTGCAGCGACTCGAAGCGCGCGAGGCCAAGGCGTTCGGAGATGCCCAGCGCCTTGGCGATCTGCCAGGCCGCCCAATTGGAAACGCCGATGTATCGCACATGGCCGTGGCGCACCAGCTGGTCGAGCGCGCGCAAGGTCTCTTCAATCGGCGTGGCCGGGTCGAAGCCGTGCACCTGGTACAGGTCGATGTGGTCGAGCTGCAGGCGCGTGAGGCTGGCCTTCACGCCGTCGACGATGTGGCTGCGCGACAGGCCGCGCATGTTGGGGCCGTTGCCCATTTCGCCGAACACCTTGGTCGCCACGACCACCTTGTCGCGCGGGATCTTCAGGTTCTTCAACGCCTGGCCGGTGATCTGCTCGGACAGGCCGCCGGCATAGACATCGGCGGTGTCGATGAAGTTGATGCCGGCGTCGACGGCCTGGCCGACCAGGCGCTCGGCGTCGCTCTGCTGCAGCTTGCCGATCTTGCCCCACTGGCTGGCGTCGTCGCCGCCGAAGGTCATGGTGCCGAGGCACAGCTCGGACACGAAGAGGCCGGTGCGGCCGAGGGAATGGTTGCGCATGGTGATGGGCTCCGTCCGCGGGATGAGGAACCCGGGCCGCACGGTCCGGGCGAGCGGGCCAGCATAAGCGCAGGCTGTATGCCTGCGCACATCGCGGTTATCTGCTCGCTGTGGCCGGCGCGGCCGAAAGCGACGCGCTCATCATGCGTCTGGCCGCCACATCGAGGGCCGGCATGTCCGACTCTGCATTGCCGTCGTGCTTGGCAGAGGCGGCCGTCGCATGGATCGCCTGGTGGCGGCGCTGGGCCCGGACCAACATGCTGGCAAAGCTGAGGGGAGAGGGTCGCGTGTTCATGGGGAAGCTCCTGGCGGATGGTGGTTCGTCGTGGCTGTCTCTATTTCTATTGTTTTTCTCGGGTCTCGGTTCATTTCTTGGCGGGGCGAGTGTCGACCGGCAGGCACAACAGGGCCGTCAGCAAGGCCAGGCCCACGTGCAACGCATACAGCGGCACGAAGTCGGCGCGCTGGATGCCTGCATGGCCGAGCAGCAGCACCGTGATGGCGACACCCAGCACCGAACCAATCTGGCGCGTGGCTTGGTTGACGGCGCTGCCGACGGCGTATTGCTCGGCCGGCAGCTTGTTCACGGCAGCAGCCGACAGCGAAGGCAGCACCATGCCGACCCCGAGGCCGCTGAGGATCACACCAGGCAACCACTGGTGCAGGTAGTCGGGCGAGAGGCCGGGCACCAGCAGGAACCAGGTGCCGCTGGCGGCGTAGATCAGGGCGCCGCCGACCAGGAACGGCCGGTGGCCGATGCGTGCCGCGATACGGCCGGTGATGATGGCCGTGGCCACCACCAGCAGCGGCCCCGGCGTGATGGCCAGGCCGGCGCGCGGCAGGCTGTAGTGCCACACGTCGGTCATGTAGAAGAAGAAGCCGAAGAACATCATCGCGAAGGCGATGCCGAAGCTCAGCGTAGCCAGGTTGACGAAGGTGTAGGTGCGGTGCCTGAAGAGCCCCAGGTCGACCAGCGGCTCGGCCGCCTTGCGCGCCCACACGATGAAGGCCGCCAGCGCGATGACGCCGGTGCCTGCCGCGACCAGCAGCTCGCTGCGCGACCAGGTGGGCGCATTCGACTGCACGATGCTGAGTGCGAGCGCGCCCACGCCGACGATGACCATCGTCATGCCCACTACGTCGAGCTTGCGCGCGGCACCCGGGCGGCGCGCTTCCTGCAGCAGCGAAGCGCCACGCCAGATGGACAACGCGCCGAGCGGCAGGTTGATGAAGAAGGCCCAGGGCCAGCCCACCGAGTCGACCACGAAGGAACCGAGGCTCGGCCCGATGGCCGCCGCCAGGCCGCCCACCGCGCCCCACAGGCTCACCGCCACGGCGCGCTTGCTCTGCGGGAACGCGGCCAGCACGATGGCCAGCGAGGCCGGCGTGAGCAGCGCCGCGCCCACGGCCTGCAGCGCACGCGCAGCGATCAACCAGCCCACCGTGCCGGCCAGTCCGCACGCCGCCGAGGCCGCGAGGAAGATCGTCACGCCGATCATGAAGATCTTCTTGCGGCCATGCGTGTCGGCCAGGCCGCCAGCGGGGATCAGCATCGCGGCATAGACCACCGTGTAGGCGTTGAGCACCCACGACATGTCGGCCGCGCTGGCCCCGGGGAAGCCGGCGCGCAAGGCGCCGAACGCTGCGTACAGCATCGTGGTATCGAGCGACACCAGGAACACCGCCACGCTCGCCACCCAGAAGATGGGCCACGGCGATGCGGGCGTCGGCGTGACGGAGGCGGCATTCGCCGCGGCCATCGTCGGTGTGATCGGCGCAGTGGTTGGAGCTGCGGCCAGCGCCGCCGACGTGGTGTGGGTCTTCATGGTGGGCTCGCTCGGTGGGGTGCGGTCAGCGTTGCAGCGGCAGCGTGTAGACGCCCGGCGTGGCCGACAGGCCTTGCTTGACCTGCTGGGTGATCTCGTCGGCCAATACTTCGTCGGCACCGGCTTCCAGCGCGTCGTAGGTGCGCTGCGCCACCACCTCGGGTGGGGTCTTTGGCATGTCGAGGCCGCGCACGAGGTCGGTGTCGATGAAGCCGACGTGCAGGCCCAGCACCTGCGTCTTCTGCTCGCGCAGCTCGTGGCGCAGGCCGTTGGTCAATGCCCAGGCAGCCGACTTGGTGGCGCCGTAGACGGCCAACATCGGCGAATTGATCCAGCTCGCGATCGACAGCACGTTCAGCAGCGCGCCACCGCCATTGGCCTTGAGCACCGGTGCGAAGGCCTGGCTCACACGCCACATGCCGAAGAAATTGGTCTCGAGCAGCTTGTGCCCGGCGTCGATGGATCCTTCGGCGAGGAAGCTGATGGTCTGGCCGATGCCGGCGTTGTTGACGACGAGCGTCACGTCACCCGCCTGCTTGACGGCGGCGGCAATGTCTTCTGGCTTGGTGACGTCAAGCTTGATCGGAATCACGCCGGGCAGCGTGACACTTGCCGGATCTCGCGCGCCGGCGTACACCTTGCGGGCGCCGCGGGTCAGCGCCTCGCGAGCGAAGGCCAGGCCGAGGCCGCGGTTGGCGCCGGTGATCAGAACGATGGCGTTGTCGAGTTTCATGGCGTGCTTTCTTTCAGATAAATATGATGTTCGTCATATTTTTGGATGAACAAAAAACCGAGGCGGCGCGATGCTTTCCCGGGGCTATGGCTGGGTGTCGTATTGGTCGAGCAGCGCGGTGCGCGCGGATTTCAGCAGCGCACGCGCCTGCTTCTCGTCGCCGAGGGCACGCGCCAGCTGCAAGGCACCGACCATCGTGCTGGTGATCACGCCTGCATCGGACTGGCCGCCTGATGGCAGCGACTGGCGAACGCGGTCGATGAGCCCAAGCACCCGCGCGGCCGAGGCCTCGCGCACCTCGAGCGCCTGGCGGGGAATTTCGGACACCAAGGCCGAGACCACGCAGCCGGTTTCGGCCGACGCGAGGTGCGTGTCGGACAGGTAGCCTTCGATCAAGGCGCGAAACGCGCTTGTGCCCTTGCTGCGGTTCTGAGCACGGCGATCGACCAGGGCCGCGCTGTCGAGCCCGGCGCGTGTCACGGCCTCGGCCAGCAAGGCGTCGCGCGATTCGAAGTGGGCGTAGAAGCCGCCGTGCGTGAGGCCCGCCTCTTTCATGATGTCGGCCACGCCGGTGCCGGCATAGCCGCTGCGCCGAATGGCGCGCGAGGCGGCTTCAACGATGCGGTCATGCGAGATCTCTCGGCGGCTCAAGGGCTTGTCCACGGCAGGTGCTTGGCGATTGAAATATGACGATCATCATAATTCAGGCTTTGCCGTTTTGCAAGTTCAGGCGAACGCGTGAGATGAAAACGCCGTCGGCACCAACCGCAACACCTGCGGCGGCGCGGCCAGCCGGGCCTGAAGCCGCGGCAGCGCCTGCTTCAGCCATGCCGTCGATTGCGCCAGCAGCGCCTGGCAACGCACATGCGCCGCGCCGTCGCTGAAGCGCGCCCAGGTGACGACCACGTTCTCGCCTTCGCGCACCGGCAGGCGCGGAAAGGTGTTGGGGCCGGGCTCGGTGACCAGCGTCGCCAGCCACTCGGCACCGGCATCGCGCCACAGCGGCGCGACCGTCTGGTCGAAGAACGCGAGCAACTCGGCGTCGGCCGCCTGGGCCAGCGGCCAGACCGTGGCCACGTGCAGCCCGCTCAGCGGGCGAATGACGCCAGGCTGCGCGGGCTTGAGCAGCAGCACGTTGTCGGAGTCGATCATCGTGGCGTTGACAGCGTCGCGATGCTGCTTCCACACCGGGCCGCCGTAGAAATCACCGAGCGCCTGCGCACGCTGTGGCAGGCCGGCAAAGCCGCGCAGCCAGACGAAGCGGTCGGCGTCATCGAGATCGCGGAACTGGCCGAGCAGCGTCATGCCAGCCTCTTGCTGCGGCGTGATGAATTCGCGTTCGAAGAGCTCGATCAGCGTTTCGCGCTCGCCGGGGTGAAGTGTGTATTGGCGGAGTTCGATGATGGCCGGGAGGTGAGGCATGGCGATTCTTCCGTTGGAAATGGATGTCAGCGAGGGAATGACGCCATGCTGCGCCCCATTCCCTGCCACCACATGTCATGTATGGCGTGACAATCAGCTCCATGCAAGCGAGCCGGTTGCTCTCCCTCCTGATGTTGTTGCAGACGCGCGGTCGCATGAGTGCGCAGCAGCTGAGCGCCGAGCTCGAGGTGTCGGTGCGCACCATCCACCGCGACATCGATTCGCTCAGCGCCTCAGGCGTGCCGGTGTGGGGCGAGCGGGGCCGCCAGGGTGGCTTCGTGCTGCAGGAAGGCTGGCGCACCAAGCTCACCGGCCTCACCGCCACCGAAGCGCAGGCGGTGTTTCTCGGCGGGCTGCCGGGGCCGGCGCGCGAGCTGGGGCTGGGCGAAGCGATGGCCTCAGCGCAGCTGAAGCTGCTGGCCGCGCTGCCCGCCGGCTGGCAGGAAGACGCGCGCCGCGTCAGCGCGCGCTTTCACCTTGACCCGATCGACTGGTACCGCGGCAGCTCGCCGGTGAACCACCTGCCCGCGGTGGCGCAGGCCGTGTGGCACGAAGAGCGGCTGCGCCTGCAGTACGAAAGCTGGGAGCGCACCTCGGAGCGCGAGGTCGAGCCGCTCGGCCTCGTGCTGAAGGCCGGCATCTGGTACGTGGCCGCGCGCACGGCCGTGGCGAACGGCAAGGTGCGCACCTACCGCCTGAGCAGCATCCTCTCGCTGACTGCCACCGGTGAACACTTCACGCGGCCGAAAGACTTCGACCTCTCGGCGTACTGGACAACGTCGACCCAGCGCTTCGAGGCCGAGCTGTACCAGGACGAAGCGGTGCTTCGCGTGACGCGCCAGGGCCTCAAGACCTTGAACAACTTCAGCCCCGCAGTGGCCGAAGCGGCAGGCCGCACGCAGGCGCCGGATGCGCAGGCAGGTTGGCTGCAGGTCACCATTCCCATCGAATCGGTGAGCCATGCCGCCACCCAGTTGCTGAGGCTGGGTGCGCAGGCCGAGGTGCTGAAGCCGGCCGCCCTGCGCCGCGAACTGCGCAACACGCTGCGCGACTGGACCGCGCTGTACGCCAGCTAGCGGCGCTTGCCGCCCTTCGCGCCGGCCACCTTGAGCAGCAGCTCCAGCAGGAGCAGGCGCTCGGCCGGCGACAGCACACGCAGCGTTTCATCTTCCATCGTGGCGGCGATCTTCAGCGCCCGTTTGACGAGCTGGCTGCCGCTGGGCGTGAGCACCACGATCTGCGCACGCCGGTCTTCGGTGCTGCGCACGCGCTCGACCCAGCCGCGCTCGACCATGCGGTCCAGCGTGACAGCCAGGTTCGGCGCCGACACGTCGAGCGCCTTGCCGAGCTGCTTCTGGTTGACCTGCTCGTTCGAGGCCACCAGCGTCAGGATGGAAAACTCCACCGCCTTCAGCTGCAGCGGGCCGATGTGCTTGCTGAACGATTTTTTCAATTCGACCGACGCGCGCGTGGCCGCATAGCCGACCAGATGTGTCAGGCCCGATTGGTCGAGCGGCGCGGAGTGCGCCCGGGTCTCCGCGATGTCGTCGTCGAGTTGCGAATCGTTCATGCAGACAAGGTCGTGAGGTGCGGCAATGGATTCTGCCCGGCGCGAATGCGTGCCACGCACAAGCTGGCTTCGGGCAACACGACGTCGAAGTAATAGCGGGCCGTCTCGCGCTTGGCTATGTGGAAGGCCGAATCGGTTTGCGCCGCCACAGAGTCGGCACGCGCCCAGCCCTGGGCGAGCAGCACCAGACCGGCCAGTCGCAGGTAGTCATCGGCCACGCGGTAGGGCAGCTCGCTGTCGGCGGCCGATTGCTGAACCACCTGCTGCGTGAGCTGCTGCCAGTCGCTCAGCCAGGCCCTCGCCCGCGTGGCCAGTTCGCTGGCTGGCAACTCGGCATCGAGGCGGCGGATCAAGGCACCGAGCTTGGCGCCACCATCGGGCAGCACCTTGCGCACCAGCAGGTCGATGGCCTGGATCTCGTTGGTGCCTTCGTAGATCAGCGAGATGCGGCTGTCGCGCACGCACTGCTCGGCGCCGAAGTCGTGCATGTAGCCGTGGCCGCCGAACACCTGCTGAGCCGAGACGGCAGCAGCGAAGCCGTTGTCGGTGAGAAAGGCCTTGATCACCGGCGTGAGCAGCGACACCTCGTCGTGCGCGGTGGCGCGCACCGAGGCATCAGCGTGCTGCTCGGCCACGTCGAGCCAATGCGAGGTCTCGTACGCCAGCACGCGCCCGCCTTCCAGCAGCGCGCGCTGGCGCAGCAGCTTGTGGCGCACGGCCGGGTGCAACGCGATCGGGTCGGCCGCTTCGCTCGCGCGATCGGCAGGCCGCTGCGGCGCACGCATCTGTGTGCGGTCGAGCGCATAGCGCAAGGCGTTCTGGTACGCGCTCTCCGAGTGGCCCACGCCCTGCAGGCCCACGTGCAGGCGCGCTGCATTCATCATCGAGAACATGGCAGCGAGGCCACGGTTCGGCTCGCCGACCAGCCAGCCGGTGGCGCCGTCGAAGCTCATCACACAGGTGGCGCTGCCCTTGATGCCCATCTTCTTCTCGAGGCCGTCGCAGCGCAGGGTGTTGCGCTCGTCGCCCGGCAGGAATTTGGGTACGAGAAAGAGCGAGATGCCCTTGGTGCCGGCCGGCGCATCGACGATGCGCGCCAGCACCATGTGCACGATGTTGTCCGTGAGGTCGTGCTCGCCACCGGAGATGAAGATCTTGGTGCCGCGGACGCGAAAGCTACCGTCGGGCTGCGGCTCGGCACGCGTCTTCAAGAGGCCCAGGTCGGTGCCGGCATGGGCTTCGGTGAGGCACATGGTCGACAGCCATTCGCCACTGACGATCTTGCCGAGGTACCCGTTCTTCAGCTCGGGCGTGGCATGCGCCATCAGGCATTCGTAGGCGCCGTGCAGCAGGCCGGGGTACATGTTCCAGGCATGGTTGGCCGAGTTCAGCATTTCGTGCAGCACGGCGTTGATGGCGTGCGGCAGCCCTTGGCCACCCACGGCCGGGTCGCAGGCCAGCGCGGGCCAGCCAGCGGCCACAAAGGCCTGGTAGGCCTCGCGGTAGCCACGCGGAGTTTTCACCTCGCCGTCGCGCAGCGTGCAGCCTTCGAGGTCACCGACCGCATTCAGCGGGGCAATCACCTCTGCGGCGAACTTGCCGGCTTCCTCGATCACCTGGCGCGCGGTGTCGACGTCGAGCTCGGCATGCGCCGGCAGCGTGGCCCAGTGTGCGGGCAAATTCAGCAGCTCCTCGGTGACGAAACGGATGTCGCGCAGCGGGGGCTGGTAGTGCCACATGTCAAGACTCCCGCCGGGCCGCCCCAAGGGAGGACTGCGCCCCCTCGGAGGGCAGCGAACAAGGTGAGCGTGGGGGCGTCATTTCATCAGGCTTTCTTGCGAGCCGCACCGAGGTAGGTGTCGATCACGCGTGAGTCCTTGGCGAGTTCGGCCGCGGGGCCTTCGAGCGCGATCTCGCCCATCTCGAGCACGTAGCCGTGGTCGGCCACCTCGAGCGCAGCGCGCGCGTTCTGCTCCACCAGCAAGATGGTCACGCCGGTGGCGCGCAGGCCGGTGATGGTCTTGAAGATCTCCTTGACGATCAGCGGCGCGAGGCCGAGGCTGGGCTCGTCGAGCATCAGCAGCTGCGGCTTGCTCATCAACGCGCGGCCGACGGCGAGCATCTGGCGTTCACCGCCCGAGAGGGTGCCGGCGAGTTGCTTGCGTCTCTCTTTCAGCCTGGGAAAGAGGGTGAAGACTTCTTCCATCGCCTGCTGGCTGTCTTTTCTGCCGAGGCGGAACTGGCGGTAGGCGCCGAGCAGCAGGTTGTCTTCGATCGGCATGCTGCCGAAGAGGGCTCTTGTCTCCGGCACGAGGGCGATGCCTTGCATCACGCGGTCTTCGAGTGCTTGCTGCTCGATGGGGTGGCCGTTGTATTGGATTTTCCCCTTCGATGGGAGGACGCCCATCAAGGCGTTCAGCAGCGTGGACTTGCCGGCGCCGTTGGGGCCGATGACGGTGACGACGCTGCCCTTCTTGGCTTCCAGGTTGAGGCCGTGGAGGACTTCGGCTCGGCCGTAGCCGGCGTGGAGGTTCTCTACTTTGAGTAATGGGGCGGTCATGGTGCTTTGCCCGTTCGGGCTGATCCTGTCGAGGCCTTGTTCGCATGCTGCGGGCCGTTCGGGGTGGGGTATCGAAGGCCTTGTTCGCTTTGTCGTTGATTCTTCTCACTGCGTGAGGCTGCGTCGGGAAATGCCCCCGACAGGGCAGTAACTTTCTTTCGCTTCCCCGAAAGAAAGTCACCAAAGAAAGGGGGACCCGACGGAGGCGGTCGGCCTAGGGCCGACTGCTCTGCGGTGCTCGGTGTTTGGGGCCTCGCGCCGAACTCGCTTCGCGGCCTGCGGCCGCTGCGCTCAGACAACCGCGCGAAGTCAGAGGACGAAGCGTGCTGCGCACGCGGCCCCAAACCCCTGCGCTCCTCGACGCCTCCCACGGGGCCCAAGAGCAATACGGTCGTTTGCTTCGCAAACTTTCCCTGTCCACGCCTCGCTTCGCCTCGGCGCCAGGGCGCGCAGCAGCCCGAAGCGTCATCGAGCCGATGCGAAGCGAGCCGAGTGGTGGGGTACGTCGAAACAGGTGTTCCGTGATCCGAGTCTGTCCGCAGGCGACAAGTCGCGGAAGGAAGCAGCCGAAGCGGTACAGCAAAGTGGAGAGCGTCTTTGCTTTGGTTACTTTCATTTGACGCGACAAATGTTCGCGCAGCGGGGGTTCGCTCACTTCGCGAAGCGAAGTTACGCGAACACCAAAGTGACTCGCCCGCCGGGGCGACCACCCGGCGCACCCGCCGGTAGGCAGAAGAACCACCCACGCGAAGCGGCGAGAACAAAGGCGAAAGCAAAACCATCAATGCTCCGTCCCCAAATAAGCCGCCCTCACCGCAGGCGAAGCCTGCACCTCAGAGGGCGTCCCCTCGATCAACTTCGTCCCAAACTCCATCACCACAATCCGATCCGTGATCTCCATCACCAGATCCATGTCGTGCTCCACCAGCAAGATCGACAAGCCTTCATCCCGAAGCTGACGCAGCACCGCAATCAACCCCTGCTTCTCCTGCAGCCTCAACCCCGCCGCCGGCTCGTCGAGCAACAGCAAGGCCGGATCGGCACACAGCGCCCGCGCGATTTCCATCAAGCGCTGTGGCCCCAACGCCAGGTTCCCGGCCAGCTCGTGCATGTGATCCGCCATGCCAATGCGCTTGAGCTGACGTTCCGCCTCTCGCAACAACCCCCGCTCCTCGGCTCGGTCGAGGCGCAGCATCGCCGCGGCCACACCACGCCCGCCGCGCATGTGCGCACCCAGCGCCACGTTCTCCAGCACCGTCATGCCGGGGATCATCTTCACGTGCTGGAAGGTGCGCGAGACGCCACGCTGCGCAATTCGCCGTGACGACAAACCATCGATGCGTTGGCCGAGGAACTTCACTTCGCCGCGCGTGGCCGGCAGCACGCCCGTCACGAGGTTGAAGGTGGTGGACTTGCCCGCGCCGTTCGGCCCGATCAGGCCGAAGATCTCGCCGGCACGCACCTGGAAGCTCACGTCGTTCACCGCCACCAGGCCGCCGAACTCCTTGCGCACCGCGTTCACGTCGAGCACCAGCTCGCCGTGTACAGGCTTCGTGCGCTCGGGCAGCGCGGGGGCGTCGGCCCAGTCGACCTTGCGGCGAACCTTGGGCAGGCGCGCTTCGATGAAAGCCCACACGCCGTCGCGTGCGTACTGCAGCACCAGCACCAGCAAGATGCCGAACACGATCACTTCGTAGTTGCCGCCACCGCCCAAGAGCTTGGGCAACCACACCTGCAACTGGTCTTCGAGCACCTTCACCACGCCGGCACCGGCGAGTGCGCCCCACACGTGGCCGATGCCGCCGATCACACCCATAAAGAGGTACTCGATGCCCATCTTCAGGCCGAACGGAGAGGGGTTCACGCTGCGCTGGAAGTGCGCGAACAGCCAGCCCGACACGCTGGCCAGCAACGCAGCGAGCACGAAGGCAGTGACCTTCATACGGTAAGTGTCAACACCCATGGCCTCGGGCATGGTGGCGCCGCTCTTGAGCGCACGCAGTGCGCGGCCGGTGCGTGAATCGAGCAGGTGGATCACCGCCACCGAGGCCAGCAGCACCAGCAGCCACAGCAGGTAGAAGAAGCTGCGGCCGGTGATCAGCTCGATGCCGAAGAACTTGAGCGCCGGGATGCCAAGCAAGCCGTCGTACTTGCCAAGCGCCTCGACGTTGCCGAGCAGGTAGTACAGGCTCAAGCCCCACGCGATGGTGGCGAGCGGCAGGTAGTGGCCGGACATGCGCAGCGTGATCCAGCCGAGCACCAGCGCCACCACGGCGGTGAGGCCGAGGCCGACGAACACGTTGAGCCAGGGCGACAAGCCAAAGTGCGTCGACAGGTAGGCGGTGGTGTACGCACCCACGCCGACGAAGGCCGCCTGCCCGAAGGACGTGAGCCCAGCGACACCGGTGAGCAGCACCAGGCCGATGACGACGAGTGCGTAGAGGCCGATGTAGTTGAGCTGGGTGATCCAGAACTCGGGAACTGGCAGCAACGGCAAGACGACCAGCAGCAGGGCGAAAACGATCAAGGCGTAGCGGCGCATGCTCATTCCTCGTCGTCGTGGCCGTGTTGAAAACTGCGCCAGAGCAGCACAGGCAGGATCACGGTGAACACAATCACCTCCTTGAATTCGCTGGCCCAGAACGAGCCGAAGGATTCGAGAATGCCGACGAAGATCGCGCCGAAGGCCGCGGCCGGGTAGCTGGCCAGGCCGCCGAAGATCGCGGCGACGAAGCCTTTGAGGCCGATCAGGAAACCGGAGTCGTAGAACATCGTCGTCGTCGGCCCGATCAGCAGGCCCGACAGCGCACCGATGAAGGCGGCCAGTGCAAAGCTCAGCTTGCCCGCACCCGTGGTCGAGATGCCCATCAGCCGCGCGCCCAAGCGGTTGACTGCCGTCGCGCGCAAGGCCTTGCCGCGCAGCGTGCGCTCGAACAGCAACCACAGCGACGCGATCAGCACGATCGACACCATGAAGATGATCAGCGTCTGCCCCGACAGCGTGAGCGGGCCGATGTTGAATCGGTCGTCCCAGAAGCTCGGGTTGCGGAAGCCTTCGGCACCGAAGAACACCAGGCCCAGGCCGGTCATCGCGAAGTGCACGCCGACCGACACGATCAGCAGCACCAGCACCGTGGCATCGGCCACCGGCTGGTAGGCCAGGCGATACACCAGCGGCCCGAGCGGCGTGACGATGGCAAGCGTCAGCAGGCATTGCACCGCCATCGGCCACTGGCGCGGTGCGGCGATGGCCGACACCGCGCAAACCAGCAACGGCAGCCACAGCGTCTTGGCTGCGCCCACCAGCACACGAGACATTGGCTGATCACGCCTGCGAATGGCGGCCACGCCATCGAGCAGCGCGACCAACAGCGCCAGGATCAGCAGCAGCCACACCGTGCCCGGCAGCTTGCCCAGCTGGAACATGGCCAGCGTCAGCGCGCCATAGGCCACGAACTCGCCCTGCGCAATGAAGATGGCCCGCGTGACGGCGAACACCAGCACCAGCGCGATCGCGAGCAGGGCGTAGATGGCACCGTTGGTGACACCGTCGAGCGTCAGGATGCTCGCGATTGAAAAGTCCATGGGTCGAACTCAGTGAGAAGAGCGAGCGGAACAAGAGCAAAGCGAGGGCAATGCCCCGCGCTCCGAGCAAGACCCGGGGCCAGGGTCTCCCTGGACCACGGGTGGCGCCCCTCGGGGGCCGAGCCCCGGACACAAACGGTCCAGTGGACCGTTTGTGCCTGGCGAGGGGCTGGGCCTTTAGGCACAGCGCGGCCTGCAAGGCGGCAGCGAAGCGACTGGGGGGCTCTAGTTCGCCACGACTTGCCAGTCGCCATTCACGATCTTGAGCAACACGCCCGTGTCCGGCGTGAACCCGAAGTGGTCGGTGGCGGTGTAGTTCAGCACGCCTTGCGACACCGGAATGCGGCCGCTGTTTTCCAGCGCGTCCTTCAGTGCCGCGCGGAACTCGGGCGTGCCGGGCTTGGCTTTCTTCAGCGCGATCGGGATGATTTTCTCCAGCACGATGGCGGCGTCGAACGCATGCGCGCCGAACTGGTTGGCGGTGTTGGGGCCGAAGGCCTTCTCGTATTCCTTGATGTAGCGCGCGCCCAGCACCTTGCTGGGGTTGCTGTCGGGCAGCTTGGGTGCAACGAGGGCGGGGCCGGACGAGACGTACGAACCTTCCACGTCCTTGCCGCCCACACGGATCAGGTCCATCGTCGCCGCACCGTGCGTCTGGTAGATCTTGTCCCTCGCGAAACCGCGTTCAACCAGGCCTTTGGCCGGCATGGCCGCACCGCTGCCCGAGGCGCCTATCAGGATCACGTCGGGCTTGGCGCTGACGAGCTTGAGCGCCTGGCCGGTGACGCTGGTGTCAGCGCGCGCGAAGCGCTCCACGGCCACGCTCTTGATGCCGGCGGCGGTGGCCTGGGCGGTGATGTCCCTCAACCAGGATTCGCCATAGGCATCAGAGAAACCGAGGTAGCCGTACGTCTTCACACCGGTCTTCTTCCAGTGCTCGATGATGGGAATGGCCATCACAGCGGTGGACTGCGGCAGGCGGAACGACCAGGCACCCTTGCCTTCGGGCAGCACGATCGGCGACAGCGTGAGCTGCACCGTCTGCGCTTCGGCTGCCACGTCGGACATGGCGATCGCGATCGGCGTGGCCGCCGAGCCGACGATGAGGTCGACCTTGTCTTCGGTGACGAAGCGGCGCGCGTTCTTCACGCCGATAGTCGGGTCGGTGGCATCGTCGAGGATGATGACGTTGAGCTTTTCGCCGGCGATCGACGTCGGCCACAGCGTGATGCCGTTCTTGCACGGAATGCCGAGCGCCGAGGTCGGGCCGGTCAGCGGCACGCTGACGCCGATGGTGATGTCGGCTTGGGCTGCCGAGGCGAAGGCCAGGGCGGCGATGGCCAAGGCAAGCGGTTTGAGGGCGTTCATGTTGCTTATGTCTCCTGCTGATAAAAACGAATCGTGAAACGCGGCACTAGCGTGGCATTAGCGCGGCATCAGCTGCACAGTGCCTTGATGTCGTCGGGCACGGGAATGGCGCGCAAGCGGTTGGGGTCGTCGGCGTCGCGCTTGACGAAGGCACGCACCTCGCGGCCTTCGCACACGAGATCTTCACCGCGCGTCACGCGATGTACCTGGATGAAAGCCACACGGCGCCACTCTTCGATGTGGGTGGTGATGGTGATGGTTTCACCGTAGGTCACGGTCTTCAGGAACTTGGTGTTGATCTCGAGCAACGGCGTGCCCATGATGCCGCGCTCGCGCTCCAGCTCGCGCCACGGCGGCACGCCGCACTGCGTGAAGAACATCAGCGAGGCCGCGTCCATCCAGCGCGAGAAGTTCGGGAAGAACACGATGCCGCCCGGATCGCAGTCGCCGAACTGCACGTTCACGGTGTGGAGGGTGGTGCGCGTCATGGCGACTCCGGGGTTCGGCGATTCAGCGCGCGGCCATGCGCAGGGCGCCGTCGAGGCGGATCACCTCGCCGTTCAGCGACAGGTTCTCGACGATGCTCACCGCCAGGTGGCCGAACTCTTCCGGCTTGCCCAGGCGCTTGGGGAAGGGGATGCTCGCGGCCAGCGACTCCTGCACCGCCATTGGCAGCTCGGCCAGCAGCGGCGTGAGAAAGAGCCCTGGCGCGATGGTGACGGCGCGCACGCCGAACTGCGCCAGGTCGCGCGCCAGCGGCAGCGTCATCGCTGCCAGGCCGCCCTTGGAGGCCGCATAGGCCTCCTGCCCGACCTGCCCGTCGAAGGCCGCGGCCGATGCGGTGCAGACGAACACGCCGCGCTCGCCGTCTTCCAGCGGCTCGAGCTTCACGATGCGCGCCGCCGCGAGGCGGATCACGTTGTAGGTGCCGATCAGGTTGACGCGGATCACGCGTTCAAAATCTTCCAGCGGTGCCGGTGAGCCGTCTTTCTGCACGATGCGCTTGGCGGTGCCGATGCCGGCGATGTTCATCACGATGCGGGTCGGGCCGTGCGCTTTCTCGGCCGCGTCGAGCGCGGCGGTGACGGAGGCGGTGTCGGTGATGTCGCACTTCAGCGCGATGCCGCCGATCTCGGCGGCGACCTGCTGCGCCAGCTCGAGGTTCACGTCGAGCACGGCCACCTTGGCGCCGCGCCGCGCGAGTTCACGCGCGGTGGCGGCGCCGAGGCCGGAGGCTCCGCCGGTGACGAGGGCTGCTTGGTCTTGGATCTTCATGATGGGTGTGAGAGTTGAACGTATTCGGCGCTCATGCGCCGTCAGGGTTTTCAAGCAGCAATGCGATTCCCTGCCCGCCGCCGATGCAGGCCGACGCGATGCCGTAGCGCAGGCCGCTCTCGCGCAGCTCGCGCGCCACGGTGATCGTCAAGCGCACCCCGGTGGCGGCCAGCGGGTGGCCGAGCGCGATGGCGCCGCCATGCACGTTGAGCTTGTCGCCGTCCAGGCCCAGCTCGCGCTGCACGGCGAGTGTCTGTGCGCCCTGCGCTTCGTTGATCTCGAAGCGGCCAATGTCCGACAGCTTCAGGCCGGTGCGTTCCAGCAGCAGGCGGATGGCCGGCGCCGGGCCGATGCCCATGATTTCGGGTGGCACGCCCACCGCGGCCGCGGCCAGCACGCGCGCCAGCGGCTTCTTGCCGTTGGCCTTGATGTACGAGCCGCTGGCCACGACGGAGGCGGCACCGGCGTCGACCAGCGCCGAGCTGTTGCCGCCGGTCTGCACGCCGCCGGCGTAGACCGGCCGCAGCTTGGCCAGCACCTCGACGGGCGACGGCCGCACGTGCGTGTCACGCGCCAGGCGTTCCACCTTGCGCGGCAGCTCCAGCGAGCGCGAGGCGTAGCCGTCGAGCTCGAAGGTCTCGGGCGTGACCGGCACGATCTCGCCGTCGAAGTAGCCCGAGGCCTGCGCCGCCACGGCGCGCTCGAACGAGCGCGATGCGAAGGCGTCGACCTCTTCACGGGTGATGCCGTACTTGCGCGCCAGGTTCTCGGCGGTCTGAATCATCGTGATGTTCGGCGCCGGGTCGACCAAGGCTTCCCACATGTAGTCTTTGAACTCGACCGGCGCGCCAAGCTTGAAGCCAGTGCGGTGGGTGAACGAGGCGATCGGGTTGCGCGTCATCGACTCGGCGCCGACCACCAGCGCGGCGTCGCAGTAGCCGCGCTCGATCTGCTCGGCCGCCTGGCGGAAGAGCTCGAAACCGGTGCCGCAGATGCGCTGCACCATGATCGCCGGCACCTCGGTGGGCACTCCGGCGTACAGGCCGATGAGGCGGGGAAACATGAACTGGTAGAAGTCGGACGGCGCCATGTTGCCGGCGACCACCGAGCCGATGTCGGCCCCCGGCACGCCGCTGCGCTTGAGCACCTCGCGTGCGACCTTGATGCCGAGGTCGGTGGCGCTCACGCCGCCGAGATCAGAGCAGTAGTCGACCATCGGCGTGCGCACGCCATCGACCATCCACACGTCGTCGAAACTGCCGAAGAAGCCTTTGCTGGCCATGTTCATTCCTTGGTTGTTCGCGCGCCACCACCCGCTCGGGTGATATGTGCAGTCATTTCAAATTCATCGGCGTGGAAGGATCAAGCCTTCCACGCTGCCGTGGTACAACGCATCGACCAGCGCGGCCCGGTGCGTCAGCACCGCGCGCTGGTTGATCGAGCCCTTGTCGGTGATCTCACCCTTGTCGATGGACGGCGGCGCGCGCAGCAGGTGCAGGCGTGCGATGCGGTTGGCGCTGCCGGTGCCGTCTTGCCACAGACGGTCGGCCAGGGCCTGGAAGAAGGCCACCACCTTGGGGTCGCTCAGCACCTCGTTCACCGAGGCCGATTCGGGCAGGCCCGCAAACTGGCGGCATTCTTCGACCCGCGGGAAGACGAGCGCGCCGACTTCATCGCGGTTGAGCCCGGTGATCACCACGTCTTGCACCAGCGGCGCGCCGCCGGCCACGATGCGCGCCTTCAGCGGCCCCACGCTCACGAAGGTGGCGGTGGAAAGCTTGAAGTCTTCGGCGATGCGGCCGTCGAACATCAGGCCCTTGGAATGGTCTTGCGGGTCAACCCAGGTCACGGCGTCGCCGGTGCGGTAGTAGCCTTCTTCGTCGAAGGCCTGCGCGGTCTGCTCCGGGTCGCACCAGTAGCCGGGCATCACGTTGGGGCCGCGAAAACGCACCTCGGTCTTGTCGCCCAGCGGCACGAGTTTCACCTCGACGCCGGGGCACGGCAGGCCGATGTAGCCGGCGCGCGCATCGGTGCCGAGCACGAAGGTGCATGAGGGCGCGGTCTCGGTCATGCCCAGCCCGCCGATGATGCGGATGCGCTCGCCCACCGTGGCCTCTGCATGCTGGTCGATCAAATTCCACGAGGCCTGCGAGATGCCGGCACCGCCGCACATGAAGGCCCGCACGCGCTTGAACAGCGACTCGCGCAACGCCTCGTCGCCGCTCATCGCCGTGGCAATCTCGTCAAAGCCCTTGGGCACGTTGAAGTAGACGGTGGGCTGGATCTCGCGCAGGTTGCGCAGCGTCTCGGCAATGCCTCTGGGCGTGGGCTTGCCGTCGTCGATGTACAGCGTGCCGCCGTTGTAGAGGGCAATGCCGACGTTGTGGTTGCCGCCGAAGGTGTGGTTCCACGGCAGCCAGTCCACCAGCACCGGCGGCTCTTCGGCCAGGAAGGCCATGCTCTGGCGAATCATCTGCAGGTTGGCGCACCACATGCGCTGCGTGACGATCACCCCCTTGGGCTGCTTGGTCGAGCCCGAGGTGAACATGAATTTGGCGACGGTGTCGGCGGTGACGCGATCGTGCGCTACGCTGCCGCTGGCCGCGAGCGGCGTGTCGAGCAAGGCATTGAAGCGCGTCGCCGCGCGCCCCGGCACGGCGCCCTCTGTCACCACCACCTCGACATCGCTGCCCAGGCAGGCGTTGATCGCGCGCGCATACGGCTCGCCGTGGCTCGCGAACACCAGGCCCGGCTTGAGCGTGTCGACGATGTGCTTGAGCTTGCCGTAGTCCTGTGCAATCACCGAGTAGGCCGACGACACGGTGGCATGCGGCACTCCAGCCCACAGCGCACCCATCGCCAGTGTGAGGTGCTCGAGGTCGTTGTCGGACAGGATCACCAGTGGCCGCTCGGCCGACAGGCCGCGGTTCACCAGCGCCTGGCCCACGGCCTGGGCGCGGGCCAGCATGTCGGCGTAGGTGATGCGGCGCCAGTCGCCTGCGTTCAGCCGTTTGGCAACGAAGGTGCGTTCGGGCTCTTGCCGAGCCCACTGCTCCAGGCGGTCGGTGATGCGCTCGGGGTAGGCCTCCAGCGGCTCGGTGGAGCGCAGCACCTTGACGCCATCGGCACGCACCTCGAGCGCGGCGTCGACAGCCCCGCCGACCTTGGCGCTGCGATAGACGGCTGTCACGACTTCACCACCTTCCCCGCGCGCTTCTCGAGAAACGCGCGCAAACGGTCTTTCGCATCGGGCGTGCTCTCGGCGATGGCAGCCATCAACGATTCGGTGAACAGCCCGTCGGCCAGTGACTGGTCGGCAATGCGCGGCAGCGCGTGCGTGACGGCGTAGTTCGACAGCGGCGCGTTCTGCGCAATGCGCTGCGCCAGTTCGAAAGCCTTGACCAGGCCCTGCCCGTCGGCCACCACGTACTGCACGAGACCGGCGGCCAGGCCTTCTTGCGCGTCGTAGACGCGGCCGGTGAGCATCATGTCGGCCATGCGAGCCACGCCCATCAGGCGCGGAATGCGGGCCGAGCCGCCGCCGCCGACAAAGAGCCCGCGCTGGCCTTCGGGCAAGCCGAAGTAGGCCGAGGTTTCAGCCACGCGGATGTGCGCGGTCGACGCGAGCTCCAGCCCGCCGCCCACCACCGCACCGTGCAGCACCGCCACCACCGGCACCGGGCCGAACTGGACGGCATCGAAGGCCGCATGCCACATGCGCGAGTGCAGCACGCCCTCGCCCACGTCGCGGTCGACCAGCTCCGACAGATCGAGGCCGGCGCAAAAATGGTCGCCCTCGCCGCTGACGACGGCGGCCCGCGCGTCGCTCGGCAGGTTCACGAAGGCGGTGTGAAGCTGCTGAATCAGCGTGTCGGAGATCGCATTGCGCTTGGCCGGGCGCGACAGGCGCACATGCACCACGGCTCCCGCCTGGGTGATCTGCAACAGATCGAGCGAAGCCAGCAGGCCAGAGACGGGTCGGAATTCAATGCTCATGGCAGCGTTTCGCGTTATTAGTTAAGTTAAACAACTACTTTGTGGAGCGATCATCATAAAAGCCCACCCTGCTCCGCGCAAGTTTCAACCTATGAGAATGCCTAAGTGTTTACCCCCAGGATCAAACTCAATTTAGTTCAATAACATAATCACTTGCGCTTGCCACAACACCCGAGACTCCTATGAGCAAACTGATAGATGCCAAGGCCGTGGCCGGCCTGATCCCCGACGGTTCGACGGTCTACCTCGGTGGGCTCGCGATGATGGGTTTCGCCGAAGAGATCGCGAAGGCCATCGAGGCCTCGTTCCTGGAGAGCGGTCGGCCGCGCAACCTGAGCTTCTATGCGTCGGGCGCGATCGGCAACGGCAAGGACGGCGGCATGGTGCACTTCGCGCACCCCGGCCTCATCAAGCGCGTGGTGGGCGGCCACTACGGGCAGGGCGGCGCGGCGCTGATGAAGATGATCATGAGCGGCGCCATCGAGGCCTACAACTTCCCGCAGGGCTCGCTTGCCAACCTGCCGAAGTACGTGGCCGCGCGCACGCCCGGCCTCTTGACCAAGGTGGGCCTGGGCACCTACATCGACCCGCGCCTCGAAGGCGGCAAGATGAACGCTGCCACCACCGAAGACCTGGTGAAGGTGGTCGAGTTCGCCGGTGAAGAATGGCTGTTCTACCCGTCGCCGAAGTTCGACGTGGCGCTGATCCGCGGCACGCTGGCCGACGAGAAGGGCAACCTCTCGCTCGACAAGGAAGGCGTGCTGCTGGAGACGCTCTCGATCGCGCAGGCCGTGAAGGCCTGCGGCGGCATCGTGATCGCGCAGGTCGAGCGCATCGTGAAGACCGGCTCGCTGCACCCCAAGTCGGTGAAGATTCCGGGGCTGGTGGTCGACCACCTGGTGATCGGCAAGCCCGAGAACCACATGCAGACCATCACCACGCAGTACAACCCGGCGCTGAACGGCGACATCCGCGTGCCGGTGAACGCACTGCCGCCGATGGCGCTCGATGCGCGCAAGGTGATCGCGCGCCGCGCGGCGGCCGAGCTGGCCCGCGGCGCGGTGGTCAACCTCGGCATCGGCGTGCCGGCTGGCGTGTCGGCCGTGGCGAACGAAGAAGGCCTGGCCGACGCGTTCGAGCTCAGCGTCGAGAGCGGCGTGAACGGCGGCGTGCCGCAGATGGGTGGCGACTTTGGTTTGTCGCTCAACGCCGAATCGATCATCGAGCAGCCGCTGCAGTTCAACTTCTACGACGGCGGCGGCATCGACGTGAGCTGCCTCGGCCTGGCGCAGGCCGACCTGCACGGCAACGTGAACGTCAGCAAGTTCAGCGGCCGGCCGGTGGGCTGCGGCGGCTTCGTCAACATCACGCAGAGCGCGAAGAAGCTGGTGTTCTGCGGCACCTTCACGGCCGACGGGCTGGAGCTGGAGGTGGGCCACGGCACGCTCAAGATCGTCAAGGAAGGCGCGGTGAAGAAGTTCATCGCCCAGGTCGAGCAGGTCACCTTCAACGGCCGCGAATCGGTGCGGCGAAAGCAGCAGGTGGTGTTCATCACCGAGCGCGCGGTGTTCACGCTTGGCGAGCAAGGCCTGGAGCTGACGGAGATCGCCCCCGGCGTCGACCTCGAACGCGACGTGCTGGCGCACATGGACTTTCAACCCATCGTGAAGAACCTGAAGCCGATGGACCCACGCTTGTTCTCGGCGAAGTGGGGCGGGCTGGCCGAGGCGATGGACAAGCCGCTCGCCTGAGATTCCCTGGGGCGTGATGCCGACGCGCACCTGCGCGTCAACACCTCAGCGCCTCGATCCATTAACGCATCAAGCCCGCTTGCGGCAGCGCGCCACCTTGTGCAGCAGCTCGACCAGCATCGCCCGCTCGGCGGCGCTGAGGGTCGTGAGCGTCTCGCCCTCGCCCTCCAGCAAGCGGCTGACCGACTTGCGCGCCAGCGCGGCGCCCGCCGTCGTGGCGCGAATGTGCTGGGCGCGCGCGTCGGTGCTGCTGCGCTCGCGCTTGACCAGACCGCGCTTCTCCAGCCGATCGATCCACACCGTGATGTTCGGCGGCGTCACCGCCAGCGCGCGGGCGAGCTGGCGCGCCGACACGTCGGGGTTTTCGTGGATCAGGCTCAGCATCGTGAACTCGACCGGCCGCAGCTCGAAGGGTTCGCCGACCCGGTCGGTGAACACCTGGAGCGTGGTGATCGCGGCCTGCGCCAGCTGGTAGCCCACGATGTGGTGCATGCCGGCCTCGCTCAGCCGGGCAAGAGGTGTCTGGTCGTCGGGGTGTGCGCTCATGGGGCGATTGTCGCGCGCCGCGGCACGCCGAATGCTCCGATCGCATCGTGCCAAACAAGTGCACTGATTGAATGATTCGACTTTCGCCAACAAAGCGGGATAACCCGGTGCTTTCCGCAAAACTGATTCACTACATTAACTATTCAGGCGGTCGGGCTCGACCCACAAGAACCGCCACCAGGAAGCCCAACACAAGGAGACAGTCAGATGAAATGGAACCCCCTGCGCGGGCACGCGCTCGCTCTCGCGTCACTGCCGACGCTGCTGATCGTCACCGCCTGCGGCGGCAACGATGACGACGCGCCCGTCACGCCCGCTCTGCCTCGCCTGAGCGCCGCCACGCCGGCCGCCCTGTCAGGCACTTGCGCCGACCTGGCCGCCAAGCTGACGACCCTGGCCAACACCACCATCACCGCAACAACCGATGTGCCGGCCGGCACCTTGACGGTCGGCGGCCAGCCCGTGGCCGAGCATTGCCAGGTCACCGGCTCGATGTTCCCGCGCGTCGGCACCGACGGCAACAACTACGCCATCGGCTTCGAGATGCGTCTGCCGCTGAACTGGAACGGGCGCTTCTTTTACCAAGCCAACGGCGGCATCGACGGCAACGTGGTCACGGCCACCGGTGGCGTGAACGGCGGCCCCGGTTTGACGAACGCGCTGGCGCAAGGCTTCGCGGTGATCAGCTCAGACGCAGGCCACAGCGGCTCGCTCGGCCCCAACTTCGGCATCGACCCGCAAGCCCGCCTCGACTATGGCTACCAGGCCGTGCAAAAGCTGACGCCGATGGCCAAGAGCCTGATCCAGACGGCCTACGGCAAGGCACCCGACCGCTCGTACATCGGCGGCTGCTCGAATGGCGGGCGGCACACCATGGTGGCCATGGCCCGCTTCGCCGACCAGTACGACGGCTTCCTCGCCGGCGCCCCGGGCTACAACCTGCCCAAGGCGGCCATCGCCAACATCTTCGGCGCGCAGCGCTACGCCACAGTGGCCACCAACCCGGCCGACCTGTCGACCGGCTTCACACCGGCCGAGCGCGCCACGGTCGCGACCGCCGTGCTCGCCAAGTGCGACGCGCTGGACGGCAGCGCCGACGGCCTGGTGCAAGACGTCGAAGCCTGCCGCACCGCGTTCAACTTCAAGACCGACGTGCCCACCTGCACCGGCGCACGCGACGGCACCTGCCTGTCGGCCGCGCAGAAGACCGCGATCGAACCGATCTTCACCGGCGCGACCACCAGCACCGGCACCTCGTTCTACGCGAGCTTCCCCTACGACCCGGGTGTGGCGAGCAGCGGCATTCCGTTCTGGGAGTTCATCGCACCGGTGGCACTCGACACCGGCGGCGTCGGTATCATCTGGAAGGTGCCGCCCGAACCCGTGGCCACGTTCAACGGCCCGGCCTTCGCGCTCGGTATGAACATCGACACGGCACTCGGCTGGATTACCGCAACGGATGCGACCTACACCGAATCGGCCATGAGCTTCATGACGCCGCCGAGCCCGACCAACCTGGCCACGCTGAAGAACCGCGGCGCGAAGGTCATGGTCTATCACGGCGTCGCCGACCCGATCTTCTCGGTGGACGACACCAAGGCCTGGTACACCGGGCTGACATCGGCCAACAGCGGCGACGCAAGCAACTTCGCGCGCTTCTACCGCGTGCCGGGCATGGCCCATTGCTCGGGTGGCCCCGCCACCGATCAGTTCGACATGCTCACCCCGCTGGTGGCCTGGGTGGAACAAGGCCAGGCACCCGCAGCGGTGGTCGCCACGGCGCGTGGCGCAGGCAATGCGGCCGCCGTCAACGCGGATGTGCCGGCCGGCTGGTCTGCCAGCCGCACCCGCCCGCTGTGCCCGTATCCGCAGGTGGCTCGCTACAACGGCAGCGGCGACATCGAGGCGGCGGCCAGCTTCAGTTGCAAGTGACATGGGTTCGATAGCAGTGTGACTAATGGCGAGTGATGGAATGGCCCGCGCAATGCGCGGGCCTTTTTTCTTGCAGCCATCGTTCAGTCCAGGAAAGCCGGCGCCAGCGGCAGCTTCGCGAACGCCGCCGGGTCGTGCTGCACGATCACGCGGGCATGCAGGTTCTTTGCGATGCGCTCGATGCGTGCCATCGAGGCCAGCGTGTCGGCCCGGCTTGCGTTGACCGTGGGCACGAGTTGCCGGCGGCGTGCGTCGTCGGAGAGATAGAGGTCGCCCGACAACAGCACCGCGCCGGCCTTGCGCAGCCGCAACAGCAGCACCGCACTGCCCGGCGTGTGACCCGGCGCATGCAGGATGCGCACACGGCCGTCGCCGAACACATCGTGGTCGCCGTCGATCCACTGCAGCTTGGCCTGCGCCGAGGCGCTGAACCATTGGGGCTGCATGCTCACATGCGCCGGCTCGGCCTTCGCCCACGCGAACTCGCTGCGGTCGAGGATCCAGGTGGATTGCGCGAACTGGTTGGCGTTGCCCACGTGGTCGAAGTGCAGGTGCGAGAAGGCGATGAAGTTCACGTCAGCGGGCGTGATGCCGAGCACCTGCAGCTGCTGCGGCAACGGCGGCGCGGGTGTGATGCGGAAGCCGGGCAACTGCGTGGGCTCGCCTGGCGGTAGGCCGGCGTCCCACAACAACCAGCCCTTCGGATGCTTGATCAGGAAGCACGGGTCGGCCAGCTCGGCCGGGCGGCCGTCGAGCTCGCCGGTGTCCGACGCGACGCCGATGTCGTCGAAATGCGCGTGGCCGCAGTCGAAGGTGTAGAGGCGGATGTCGTCTTGCGCCGCGGCGGCGAGCGGCGCGAACACCAGCGCAAGGCGCAGCAGGTGGCGAAGAATCATCGAATGCATGGCGTGAACGGCTGAGTGAGGTTGCCACCACTGTGCGTTGCCCGCGGCGGTTGATAAAGCCTGCTATGGTGGTTTGATTCAAAACCAATGGTGTGGAATCGTGGACAAGATCGACAGCATGCGGGTCTTCGTGCGCGTGGCCGAATTGGGCAGCTTTGCCGCGGCCGCGAAGGCGCTCGACATGTCGCCGACGATGGCGGCCAAGCACGTGCTGGAGATCGAAGCCCGCCTGGGCACACGCCTGCTCCACCGCACCACGCGGCGGCAAAGCCTCACCGAGGTTGGCCGCATCTACCTCGAGCGCAGCAAGGGCCTGCTGGCCGACTTCGACACCACCGAGGCCTCCGCCACTGAACTGCAAGCCGAGCCACGCGGCCTGCTCCGCGTGACGGCCCCGGTAGTGTTGGGCACGCACGGCCTCGCGCCCTTGCTCGGCGAGTTCATGGCGCTGTGCCCGCAGGTCAGCGTGGAGCTGGCGCTGCATGACCGCGTGGTCGACCTCGTCGACGAAGGTTTCGACGTGGCACTGCGCTCCGGCCCGCTGCCCGACTCGGGTTTCGTCGCACGGCCGCTCGCGCCGCTGCGCATGCTGCTGTGCGCCTCGCCCGCCTACCTGCGCCGCCACGGCACGCCGCGTACGCCGGCCGATCTGGCGAAGCACGAGTGCCTGGGTTTCGCGCACTGGGTGCACAAGGACCGCTGGCGCCTGATCGGCCCTGCCGGCGAGGAGCGCGCGCCCGTCAAGGGGCGGCTGCAGATCAACAACGGCGAGGCACTGCGCCGGGCCGCGCTGTCGGGTGCCGGCATCCTGATGCAGTCGGAGATGCTGCTCGCCGATGACCTGGCCGCCAAGCGCCTGCTTCGCGTGCTGCCCAAGCACGCGCCCCCAGCGCGCGAGGCGCACCTGCTGTACCTGCCCGACCGCCGCCCGCGGCCCAAGCTGCAGCGCTTCGTCGACTTCGTGCTGGAGCGGCTGGGGCCGAAGCGGGCACGGTGACAACCCGGGGGTGCAGCGCAGGCATCGACTGGCAAACTGCTTCATGCACGCGCGCCGCATCGGCCGCCACCGGAGCCCCTCATGTCAATACGCCTCAAAGCCACGCTGGTCGCCGCGCTCTGCGCGCTCGGCTTCACCGCCCACGCCCAGCAGAAGCCGCCGCTCAAGGTCGGCTTCATGCTGCCCTACACCGGCACCTACGCGAGCCTGGGCAACATGATCGAGAGCGGCTTCAAGCTCTACGTGCAGGAGCAAGGCGGCAAGCTCGGTGGGCGCGAGCTGCAGTACTTCACGGTGGATGACGAGTCCGAGCCGTCCAAGGCCACTGACAACGTCAACAAGCTGATCAAGCGCGACCAGGTCGACGTGCTGGTGGGCACGGTGCACAGCGGCGTGGCCCTCGCGATGGCACGTGCCGCGAAAGAGAACAACACCTTGCTGATCGTGCCCAACGCCGGCGCCGACGCCATCACCGGCCCGCTGTGCGCGCCGAACATCGTGCGCAGCTCGTTCAGCAACTGGCAGCCGGGTTATGCCGCCGGCGTGATCGCCTCACAAAAAGGCCACAAGCGCGCGATGACCATCACCTGGAACTACGCCGCCGGCGCAGAGACGGTGAAGGGTTTCACCGAGGCCTTCGAGAAAGGCGGCGGCAAGGTGCTCAAGGACCTGACCGTGCCCTTCCCCAACGTGGAGTTCCAGGCGCTGCTGACCGAGATCGCCGCGCAGAAGCCCGACGTGGTGTTCGCCTTCTTCGCAGGCGGCGGCGCGGTGAAGTTCGTCAAGGACTACGCGGCCGCCGGCCTCAACAAGACGGTGCCGCTGGTGGCCTCGGGTTTCCTCACCGACGGCACGCTCGAAGCGCAAGGCGACAGCGCGCAAGGCATCCTCACCGCGCTGCACTACGCCGACAACCTCGACACGCCGCGCAACAACGCCTTCCGCAAGAGCTTCGCGCTGACCTACAAGGCCAATGCGGACGTGTACGCGGTGCAGGGCTACGACGCGGCGCAGATCCTCGCCGCCGGCCTCAACGCGGTGAAAGGCGACCTGGCGCAGCGCGACGCACTCGCCGCCGCGATGCGCAAGACCAGCGTCGACAGCCCGCGCGGCAAGTTCACCCTCTCGGCCGCCGGCAACCCGGTGCAAGACATCTACATGCGCGAGGTGAAGGGCAAGTACAACGAGTCGCGCGGCGTGGCCGTCAAGGCGCTCGCCGACCCGGCGCGCGGCTGCAAGATGTGATGCCGGCCCTCAGGCTTCTGGCCGGCAACTGACGCGCGAAGTTCAGCGTTACCTTAGTTTCTCAAACGCGCTCAACCGCCTTGACTGCGGCCCGCAGCCATTTCGGCGCGGCATCGGTGATCACCACGTCCACCTGATCCAGCCCCGCGACGACCTGTGGCTGCACCAGCTCGAACTTGCTCGCGTCGGCCAGCAGCACACGCCGCAGCGCGCACTCCAGCATCGCGCGCTTCAGCAGCGCATCACCGGCCTGCGATGACGTGAGCCCCAGGCGAGGGTGCACGGCGCAAGCGCCGAGGAACGCCCAGTCTGCCCGGTGCGCACGGATCGTGGCCTCGGCCTGCGGCCCGAAGAAAGCGCGTGTCTCGTGCAACCACTCGCCGCCGGCCAGCACCAGGGTGACCTTGGCATCACCGCAGAAGAGCAGCGCCACGTCGAGCGCGGCAGTGACGATCGTCAGAGGCCGCGGGGCATCAGCCGCAGCGAGCGCCTGTGCCAAAGCGAGCGCGGTGCTGCCGCTGTCGATGAAGAGCGTCTGGTGCGCCTGCACCCTGGCCGCTGCGGCGCGGCCGATGCTGCGCTTGGTGGAGACCTTCACACCGCTGCGTTGCGCCATCGGCAGCGCGCCCACGTGCAGCGCAATCGCTCCGCCGTGTGTCTTCTGCACCAGGCCACGCGATTCCAGCAGGCGCAGGTCGCGGCGGATGCTGTCTTCCGACACCTGGTACAGCGTGGCGAGGGCTGCCACTTCAACGCGGCCAGCCTCGCGCAGCATCTGTGCGATCGCGCTCTGCCGCTCTTCGGCAAAGCGCGGACGGGCTGCCTCGGGCTTGGCGGGCTGATCGGTTTTCCGGGTAGGTCGATTCGCGTTCATGGGCTTTTCGGCTATGTGCACGAATCGGCACATTCTGGCACACTGCCGCAGCCGGTCGCAGCGCATCGCGACACCGAAATTCCGGACCTCGCCCATGACTTCGATCAGCGCTTCGGCACACCCCGTGCCGCATTCCCTCTCTGCCCTGCGCCGTGCGCGCTGGGCCACCCGGCTCCAGTTCATGGCGCTCGGCACGCTCGCCGGCACCTGGGGCGCGCACATCCCGTCCTTGAAGGCCCGCTACGCGATCAGCGAGGCCACGCTGTCGATGGTGTTGTTCTCTGCGGCGATCGGTGCGGTGCTGTCGCTCTTCGTGGCAGGCCGCATCGTCGGCCTGATCGGCGCACGCAAGGCCGCGATGCTTGCGTCGCTCGTGATGAGCCTGATGCTCGGCCTCGTGCTCGAGTTCCCGAACGTGGTGGCGCTGCTGCCTGCCATGCTGTTGTTCGGCGGATCGATGAGCCTGTTCGACGTGGCCATCAACACCGAAGGGTCGGAGCTCGAGAGCCTCAGCGGCCGCGCCGTCATGAGCAACCTGCACGGCATGTTCAGCGTCGGCGGCATGACGGGTGCGGCCCTCGCCTCCTACCTGCTCGGCGCCGGCGTGCCACCGCGGCTGCAGCTCTTCGGCGTGTGCGCCGGTGTCGCGCTCGTGGCCGTCATCTCAGCGCGCGGCATGCTCGAAACCCATGCAAGCGGCAGCGATGAAAGCGAGAAGTCGCACTTCGCCTGGCCACGCGGCCTGCTGCTGATCATCGGTCTGCTGATCTTCGCCGGCATGACGGCCGAAGGCGTGATGTACGACTGGTGCGTGCTCTACCTGAAACAAGACGTCGGCATGCCGCAGGCCCAGGCCGCGCTCGGCTATGCGGCCTTCTCCGCGGCGATGGCCTTGGCGCGCTTCGGCGGCGACTACCTCCGCGCGCGCTACTCCGAACAGGCCCTGCTGCGCTTCGGTGCCGGCCTGTCGGCCGTGTCGATGGCGGTCGTGCTGCTCTCGGCCAACGCGTGGGTCGCATTGATCGGCTTTGCGCTCGTCGGTGCGGGGCTGGCGCCGGTCGCACCCATCCTCTTCAACGCGGCGACGCGCGTGCCGGGTGTGAGCCGAGCGGCTGCGATCGCGTCGGTCACCTCCATCGGCTACAGCGGCTTCATGATCGGCCCGCCGCTGATCGGCAGCATCGCGACTGCGGCCTCGCTGACCCTGGCCCTCGGCGCGGTGGTACTGGCCTCGGCACTGCTGGCCTATGGCGCCCGCTACGTGCCGCAGAAAGCGGGCTGAGCGCTCGAGCCCGCAATAACCCGGCGCTCGGCTGGAGCAGCAATGGAAGCGACAAAATCGATCTCTCAGAACGGCTGAGGATCGACGATTGCCACGGCGGAAAGGGGCCGAGGACCCTCGAGAAGACGCGCCGCAGGTCATCAGCCGAGTTATTGCACAGTCTCGTTAGGCGGCGAGAGATCACCGCCAGTGCCGCAACTTCCTCACAAACATGAAACATCTCATCGTTCTTCTTGCTCTGCCCGTTGTCTCGGCCTGCATCAGCATTGATCTTCCGGGCGTGGTGTCCGACTCAGCGAAAGTTGCTAAAGAGACCTACAGATCCGTCGCCGGAAAGAAGGATGAACAAGAAGTGACTTCTTCAAGTACTGATTCTTCCGAAAGCGTGTCCAACACCTACATCGGTCAAGAAACTCAAACTCCGGCGGAAGTGAAAACTCTTTGTGTTGGTGAAGCCGCTGCGAAGCTCTTCAAGGCGAGTGCCAAGGAAGTGCCTTACACGATCACACAGAACACCATCTCAATAGTCAACAACTCCATAGCCGCCACCTGCACGGTCAAGGCCAGCAAGATCGCTCAAGCACCTATGCCAGAGAAGAAGTGACCCCCGGCTTCTTTGCACATGAGCAAGACAAGTGACGGCACGAAAATCGCCGCCTTCCTTCAAGCGGACGTGCCTACGGCAGGCCGCTTAAGTCAAACGTCTAGGCGTCGACATACCGCCGCCAGACGAACGTGCAACGATTCAGCAGCTAAACGGCCGAAGACAATGGAGATGCATAGATGTTCAGCCACGTGATGGTCGGATCGAATGACATTGAGCGCTCAAAGCGCTTCTATGACGCCTTGCTCGGCGTACTTGGGGCGGGAGAACCGCTGCGAAATCAGAACAACACGGGGCAAACGCGCCTGTTCTACAGGCACGATGGTGGAACGTTCTGCGTCAGTGAACCGATCGACGGTGACTCCGCAACGTTCGCCAACGGCGGCACGGTGGGGTTCAAATGCAGTTCGCCAGAGCAGGTGCAGCAGTTCCATGACACAGCCGTAGCGCACGGAGGTACTTCGATTGAAGAGCCGCCAGGCCTACGTGAAGGAAAACTTGGTGCCATGCACTTGGCATATGTGCGCGACCCAGACGGCAACAAGCTTTGTGCACTTCATCGCCCAAAGTAAGTACACGTCGGCGTTGCCATCTTGCTCGGCGAGGGTGTGACGGTACCGCCTCTCAAGAAACACCCTGAATCGCCCCGGTTTCTGTGGAGGCTCCAACTCTTGAGAAGATGGAGCTATGAACAAGTCGAAGAAGTTCTCACCTGAAGTGCGCGAGCGCGCGGTGAGGATGGTGCAGGAGCACCGTGGGGAGT
>Ga0307515_10001005_pt1 | contig 64496 bp, 52 predicted proteins | sample 17_EM_MG_FD_194513 | JGI IMG/M metagenome (GOLD analysis project Ga0307515, IMG submission 194513) | Populus trichocarpa ectomycorrhiza microbial communities from riparian zone in the Pacific Northwest, United States - 17_EM | ecosystem: Host-associated > Plants > Roots > Unclassified | place... | reverse complement strand
GAGGAAATACACAAATTGCAAGAATCTACAAAAACTTCGCTACATTGTGTGGGTCGAAGAGCTGGGAATGATACAGTTTGTATTATTGTTGAATGATATGATGATGTCTATCTACTCCGGCCTCTTCCAGATATGCACTCTCTATTGCTCTGTCCCTCCCTGTTATCCCTATATCTCTGGACACCTGCTCCCAGCATTAGTCCATTTCTGATATCCCTTGATCTCCAAACACACCCGACCAGCTTCCCCCTGCCCTACTGTATGGCGGTGGTGGTGAAAAACAGACTTTCCCACCACACCGCTACCATAGCCACCACCACTCTCTTAACTAAAAGTGTCTCCTTTTGCATAGTACTACTCTCTCAAATGATCTTGCTCCAGTATCTCGTTTGTTATCAATGTTAGGGCAAATTAAGAATTACTTTATACTGAATGAATCTTGTGGATTATTGCGTAATGCAATGGAGATCACTGCTCTGGAGCTTACACCCCAGGACCAATCTAACTTCATTCATATAATGTAATGCTTCATCAGCACTCATACTGACACTGTCAAGACTCCAGTTGATGAGTTTCAAACCTTTGCAGACAACATCTAGACCAGAAGATATTGTGTTACAACTTGTACAATAACTTTCAAATGTTGTAGCAATGTAGAGCATTGTAAGATGATGATTAAACAGTCCAATTCCCTCCAGAATATCAAGATATGCTCACTACAGAAACTTGGTGACCTGTTGACACATTGTACTCATCACCAGAAAATATTACATTATTCCAATAGCAGTGACCAGTGGCCATAGTCCGCTGCAATTGCCAGCCAAACATTCCAAGAACTTATGTTGGCAATGACCTACCTCAATCAACCATATGTTAGCCACATTATCAAGTTATACTACAAGTTTCAGTCTATCAAGGGGTATGCTTCCGGAACATTCTTGGAGGTTAGAAAGCTGTTAGATATTACTTGCCCCATGCTCGAAGCAGAAGTTGACTATGATGCCATCAGCTTGAAAGAGTACCTGTAATTAGTAAGCCCACTTAGTGATTACCCTAAGACAAATGGCTGCGACCATACCAATTGACTTCATACCATGACACCATCAGTACCATCTTCTGATATTGAGAAACTTACACCTCCTTCATTCTTCCAAAACAGCAATATACTTCCACCTGCAATCCTTCCTCTCATGAATGGAGAAATGCAAATAACCATTTGTATCTTTGGGGAGCTGGTGATGAATCTTCCAAAGGAATTGTCTACAGATAATGTCAGCACTACCACCCCTGATGACACCACTGTTGAAAACATCACCAGTACTCAAAAACAATTCATTCTCACACTTACCAATGATACTACCACTACCACCACCACCACCACCACCACCACCACCACCACCACCACCAAGATGAGAGTTATGCTAACTCCTACTAGAAATGAAGTCTAACAACTCCAGTGAAGTGTACCAATCCCAAGCTACAGAGGATGCAGATATTCAATCTGCATTCAACACCTAGCAGTATACGTGCCCAATTGGATAACAATACTGAAAATAAACACAAAGATATGTGCCACATTTCAGCTTCACTCAGCATCAACCCAAACTGCAAAAGATTACTGGATTACAATCTGAAGATGTTGCCGCTTAAGACTGATTGGTAGGGAACAAACCTGCCCATAGCATCCAACAAGAGGTGAACCATGATCCTCAATAATTTATAGAGGTTCAGGCACATACTATCAGACAAAAGTCTTGGCAAACAAACAGGGCGCATTAAGTAAACAACAACAATAGTGATTCAAACACGGACAGCAGCGATCGATTCGTAACATCCAATTGACCCCAGAACGAGCTTCCCAGCACTTCTCGGACCCCCAGAGGAGGGTGCTCACAAGAATCAACACAACCGAGTGGATTCGCGTAAAGGCTTGGCAGAAAATGCGATTGACACAACGCATCCGCCAACGAGCAAGGGACGACGAGCACGATGAGGCTTGCCTCACAGAAGTGACAATCGAATTTAGAGTCAGCGAGAGGAGCGACCTGGACACAGGAGAAGCAGCAGATGGAATGAGCGACGCGCCAATGGCTGTGGTGATGGAGATGGCGACAGAGGTGACAGCCGACACCGCGGAGACTGCGGGTGGGACGATATTTGAGCCGATGGTTAGAAACAAGTACAGAAAATGGACAAGGAGGAGCTAGGCCCTGGCAACCGCCGTGGCCCCCAGCGACTGGAGGAGCCGTATGGACAGGACGATCCGACAGCAGTCACAGAAGCTAATGCAGCTGCACCAAAAAGTTCAACAGCTAGCCAATCTGTGGCAATCCCGGGCAGCCTGCGAAGAGACACAGTGGCAAGGAATGATGGCATGGATGCAAGAGAGAGAGCAGAAGTGGGACGCCTGCCATGATGATGACAAGCTGTGGGGGGCGGGCATCACGAACATGATCGCAAAGGTCATGAAAGGAGTAGCACCAGGCCAGGAAGTGCGACAGAAAGAGAGCAAAATGACTGCAAGGACGGATGGTGGGGAGCTAGAGGCATCGCAACATGCAGATACAACGCGAGAAGGAAGCCCAGAGAAGCTCCAACAGCTGCACCAGAAACCGAAGCCCAATCTGCAACTCAAACTGCAGCCTAAACCGTGGTCTGCGCCCAAACCAAAGTCAGCACCCACACCCGCTAGACGGTGGGAGACCGTCCCCCCACGAGACAAAAGTCAGAGGGCACCCGTCAGCCCAGGCCCAGGCACCGCCCCGACCGCTGGATCGAGTATCGCAGAGACACGCCTCATATTAAGGAGAGACGAGAGTGTACTGCTCTCCAATAAAATGGACCAGGAAATTGCGTCAGCAATCAACAGAGCGCTCTTCCACAAGAAGGCTCCGGCCCACATTAGGATCATGAGCGCCAAAAGGAATGCCAAGGGTGCGATTTCTGCGATCACGCACCCGAATGCGACAGCAGAGATGGCTCTGCAGTACCGCGACATCATCATCACAGCAGTGAGGACAGTCGATGAAGGAGTTGTCGACGTCGAAGAAAATGAGTCCGTGGAACAGCTAACGATCCATGCAGTCCCTCTCAGATGGTACATGGGGAAAGGCACTGAACGCCTGCAGAAGATGCGAGAAAAATTCGAAGCGGTAAAAGAGGGTATAGTGAGCCCCACCCAAGTATGGTCGCTTGCGAACCCCTGTACCATCAGGGAGAGAAGGCAGAACGCTGAAATTGCTGCGTCATCGGTAGTTTTCATCGTAAAGGGGAGGAGGGTGGCACAGAATTTTTTCAAGACAGGCATCGAGGAAGCTGGGGTGTGGTACCGAGTCGACAGGTACACATACACAGACCCTGACAGCAGGTTTGAGCTCTGCTGTGGGTGGGGCCACATCGAGAACAAGTGCGGCAGCAAGCCAAAATGTGGCTGCTGTTCAGGCCATCACCGGACAAGCGACCACAAATGACATGGGGTGGGATGCACTGCAAAGCAGGGATCACTCAGCTGCCACACGCTGGAGAAGTGCCCTGATTGCAAAGGAAATCATATCGTGTTTAGCAGCAGGTGCTGGAAGAAGACCGAAGCCGCTGATGTGGCACGGCAGAGCAGAAAAATAGGGGTAGCAGGATGAGCATCCACAAGTGCAGCTAGGGACATGGCAATGGCAATGGGCTCGAACAGAGTTGTGCTTGGCCCTAGGCCCAAGGGGATGGCAGAATGAGGGGGAGAAGAAGAGGAGATAGCGGATGTGGACGAAGAAGAGGAGGCAGTGGGGGAGGCAAGAGACGTCACGATGGCTGAGACTGAGACTGCGACCATGACCACGACTGATACCGAAACTGAGGCTGAAACGGGTGCCCTGCTTACCAATCAATAGAGTGATCCAGCAAAACTGCGCAAGGTCATACGAATGGCCCATTGCGGCGCTGGAGACGGGAGTCGAATGCGGGGCGGACCAAGTGCGATTGCAAGAGCCACCGAGAGAAATGGGAGATATTGGGATCAGCCATTCGGCATATGAATTAAAAAAACAACACAGAGTTTGGACCTCGATACGGATGGGGAGCGGCCTGGTGGTTGATTACCAGACGGATCTAAGCAGAGGTGCTGACGACGGTGTTATTGCCACTGACGTCAGGAGAAGAGGTGAAAACATAACGAGCATTGTCATTGTTTAGGTTTAACGAGACGCGCAGCCAGGAGAGAGAGAGAGACCGGCACGAATGTTGAACTGGCAGAGAGTCATTCAGTGGCGCAGCACCATCCTCACAGGAGATTTCAACGCCCACAGCAAACGATGGGACCGAAGATGCCAAGTGCTGCGGAATGCTGCATTCTGGGAAGACGTGATTGACCAGAATGGACTGGAGATTAGAAATAATGGCAGGCCCACCCACCATTGGACAAGAGAGGGCCAGGAAGGCGAGTCGGTCATCGACCTGATGCTGGCAAATCGCCCAATAGTAAAGTGGACCATACTGGCCGATGACCACGCCACAGGATCCGACCATGAGGTTATAGAATGGGAGGTGGGAGTAGACAGCCAGGAGGAGGGGGATCACGAGAGGGTACTAGGGTGGAATTTAGCTGCAATGACAGAGAAGGATGCGGAAGCAGCGGAGAAGCAATGGATAGAACTAGCGAAGGAGAGAGCTCAACTATATGCAGAGTGCACAGAGAACGAGGTGGAGCAGGAGGCCTCATGGTGTCAGGAAGCAATGAGCTGCGTTCTCGATGCCAAGGCAAAGAAAATCAGAATGTACCGCACATCAATGAGGTAGTGGAATGCCGACATCAAAGAAAGAAGAAGGACGGTCGGGAGAGACAAATGGAGAAGATGGAACTCGGAGGAGGCCGGCTGGGCGAAGGCAGAGCTCCAGCAGTCTCTTCGGCAGTCCAAGAGCAAAATGTGGAGGGATTACTTGCAAAACCTTAGGGAAGCCGAGGTATGGAGAGCAGCACGATACACAAACCTCGAGCGGGCATGACCGTGGAGGCCTTGACAGAGAGAGAATGCATGCAAGCAAACACATCATTCGAGAAGGAGGAGATGCTGAGGCCTGAAACTTGTGCCCCAAATGATGGCGACCAGTACTACGAACTACCTCCAGCCGGAAGCGCATATACATGCATTACTGAGCAATGAGATGAGCGAGCCTTCCAATTTCAGTCGGTCAAGAATGCACCGGGACCAGACAAGCTGTCTTTTGGTGTCATATGGCTGCTCCGGAAGTGGGATGAAGAGAGGATCGTGAGGCTGACGAGGGCGGCATTTCACATGCGAAGACACCCCGTGGTATGGAACCAGGCTAGCAGTGTAGTGATCCACAAGACTGCCAAAGACAACTATACGAAGCCAAAGGCCTACCGCTACATATCGGTGCTAAGCGGGATGGGAAAAGTGGTCGAGAAAGTAGCTGCCGAGCTGCTGTCAGAAGAGCCTGAAAGATGAGGGCTACTGAGTGACGGACAATTCGGAAGCAGGAAAGGACGGTCAGCCATCGATGCAGCAGCCATCATGGTTGACAGAGCTCATGCAGCTTGGACAAATGGCCACATAACAGGCGTGCTTCTCATGGACATTAAGGCAGCCTTCCCAAGCGTGGCAAGAGGATGACTAGTCAACTTGACGAACGTCAGGAAAATGGATGGAGACCTTATATGATGGAAAGAGAGCTCTCTATCAGAAAGAACAGTGGAGATGGTAATCGAGGGCAACACCAGAGAAAGACACCCAGTGGAAGCAGGGGTTCCGCAGGGCTCACCTGTGTCAACGATCCTCTTTGCGATCAACACTTCAGGACTGATCAAATGGGTCGAATGGTACATATCAGAAGACCAGGGGCGATCCTTTGTAGATGACCTCGGCTGGGTGGCAACCGGAAGCGATATCAACCATGTTGTCTCGATACTAGAGAGAAGCGCAGCAAAGCGCAGCAAGTGGGCAGGTAGATGATGGCTACAGTTCGACACCGCAAAGATAGAGGCGGCACTATTCACGCGCAGACGAGGCCACAGGAAACACCTCTGGCCAAAATTGACAGCAAAGATAAGAGTCGGAAACAGGGTCATATGAATCAAAACACAAGCGAAACACTGGCTGGGCGTCTGGATGGACGCACATCTGACGTTCAAGGAGCAGCACAACCGATGCATGAAGAAAACCAGGGCAGCAAAAGCTACACTCTGAACCCTTACCAAGACATATGGCGTTGTTCCTGAGAGCGTACGGGCCGTCCACGTGGCGTGCGCCCAAGCGGTCGCACTATATGGGAGCGAGCTCTGGTGGCATCCCAGAGAGTTAGGCAGACGAGACAACCTCCAACTCCCCATGAATCGACAAGCCAGGTCCATCCTGGGCGCGCTGCCCACGACCCTGAGGGGTGCACTGATGAGAGAATCAGGGCTGACTCATGCGCCGGCAATCTTAGACTCCAGACAACAGCGATTCGCAGTGAGACTAGACAACGCATGCAGTGGCAAGCTGCAGGAGCTACACAACAACCCCTCTTCCGGTGCACCAATATGCAGAGTCGTCGGCAAAGAGCATCAGCATGGCCGGACAACCGAAGGCATGTACTAGTCAGCCCTGGGCGAAGAACTAGTAGTCAGGACCACCATACTGGACGACACCACTGCGGCCAAATGCGCCACACAACGCTGGGCAAGATAGAAAGAAGCCAACATCGGAGCAGGGGTCTGGATGTGGTGGACGGATGGATCGCGCTCAGACGATGGCAGAGTGGGAGCCGCAGCAGTGTTTAATCACTGAAATCAATGGAGGTCTCGCTGCAGCTTTCTGGGCACTGGACTTATGGAAGGTTCCAACACTGAACTGTGGCCAATCAGACTCGTGTTTGACGTGGTGATCGAGAAGAGAGAAACATTACTGAAGCATGGAGTGAAGACGGTGGCAGTGTTCAGCGACTCACAGGCCGCAATTCGACAAACAGCGCACCTGGATCCGGGCCCAAGACAGCGACTTGGGAGGTGGATCAACAGAAGGGCGAGCAGTCTCCTTGCCCACCGCATTGCACCCGAGATCCACTGGATCCCGGGACATTCCAGCATCCCCGGAAAGAAGAAGCAGACCGTCAGGTAAACTTGGCCCGAGACGCAAGTGGAAGCACAGTGATAGAGCGGCCATAAACGTCGGCCTTGAATAGGGCTAGATGAATCTCCGAGGGATGATCAGCAGCTAAGGCTAAGTGTGAGGCCGACAAGTGCAGCAAGCACTTCAGGTACAGACTCAAGGGCAAGGCAGGGACCAAGAGACCTGTCCCGATGACAAGCGTAAAGTCGCTGGCTGCCAGGTTCTGCCGACTCAAGTCATGGCATGCGCCCACTGGAGTCTACCTGAAACGGTCTGGCCACCAAGATGACGACAAATGCTGGTGGTGTGGAGGGACAGTGACCCAGACGCGGGAGCACCTCTTCCGCCACTGCAGCCGGTGGCAAGACCGGCAGAAAGAGCTCTGGGAGGCAGTGGGAAAGGCCACGGGATGGAACGTGGGCATATGCCGATAAGTGCAGATCTCAGAGCATTTTTCCATAGATGAGTGCGACCAAGCGGTGATGGACATCCTGGCACCCACCAAGGTCAGGAACGTTCTGCCCAAATGGATTAGAGGCAGGAAGCGGGCTCAAGGCTTGGGGCTCAGGTGCGGCATTGGCATTAACGGGGTTATACCCTCCTTTCTTTCTTTCTCTCTTTCTTTCTCTCTGTCTTTCTGTCATCTTTCATTTGTCAGCGGGGATGGAGGGTAGTAGGGGGGGAGCTCCGCCATCTAGCCGGCTCGCCCGGAGGCGGAGGGGGTTATTAGGGTCCTGTTATACTCTAATTAGAGTGAATACAGTATGATTAAACAACAACAACATATAGGTTCAGGCCAAAATTGCAACCACCATAAACAAAATATCAAATATCATTGGTCCATTCCATACTCTGCTGGGTAATATGTTGAATATCACTATCGGCTATCTCAATACAATGGCAGATGTGAAGGGAGGTAGAAAGAAGTAGGTGTGCAAGAAGTGAAAGAATTTCTGTGTTTATGCTTTCCTATAAATTTACAATTTTTCTTTTGTTTGATATTGCTCTTTTCAGTGTATGCGATTCTCAAGAGAATTGTGATTGGGTAGAATGTAATTAGAGAAAGTGGAAGTGTAATTCAGACAAATGGTAAGAGAGGGGTTGTGGTGGTAAAATCAGTTTGATATAACTATTACTCAGATTGGCAAGGACAGCCAGAAGTTGTACTCGGGAATATATTGGAATATCAAAAGTTGACTGGATAATGGGAAGTATATATTATTTGGAAAATCTCAGGGTAGATAGATATTGTTTCAACTGACAACAGAATACACACCAAATTGATCTTGATTTTGGTTCCACACACTTGCATTGAGCTTTTGTTAATCTTTACAATATGTGTAATATCTTACAGCTGGGTATTGTATCAAATCCTCTTAGCCACTTCCTATGGTGCTAGTTACTGAACTGCTCATTTCTAACAGATTAGAATTGAATGTTACGAGAGGTTTAGTAGAGTATTGACCATAAAATCTCTGCCTGGCAGCCACATTGTTTATCCATACTGTTCTTGAGTTTCTCCAAGAAACTATTACATAGTATAGATGGCTGATAAATTGCATCTTCATAATCCACTGAATCCAGCTCTGCTGTAGAGGAACTTCCATCATAATTTGGTTATCTTGTTCTGCAAGGCAGCACTCAGACTCAGAGAACTGCAAAACCAAATTGAAGAATATAGTTGAATTAGAGGCTCCAAGTACTATCCAACCTGGAGTAACACCTCCAATGCAATTACATATTGCTGTTGGCAATACCTGAATTCCAGATTCTGCTTGTCTGTATTCAGAATGTGTCAAATCCTCAGTTGGTCAGCTAGGGTTATTGTGAATATATACACTTCTCCAGTAATTCCTGATATTGACATTGTTATACATTACAAATATCCATTACTAGCAAAGTAAATTTTCGATATTGGAGAGTGTCACTAACAGATGAATTTTCTCAGTCACCGGAATCTCTACTGCCTTAATAGTCGCAGGCTACCATCCAGTCATTGTAATTATCCATTCACTCTAGTGTTCTTTTCAAATTCACTTCTCAGTTGAATTACAGTTAGTAGACCAACTAAATTGTAATACCAATATTATATCCAATATTTGGTAAATATAGAATTATCAACAGTAATTTCTCTTCGTTTGCTTGAACATTCTGTACAATTCAAACGACATGGCAAGTGAATATCCACTTGGTTAGGTTGTATATTGGACTTATGAGTAACAATGTCAATAGTGCTTGACATATTGATAGATTCATATTCCAAAAGGGAACAAGTGAATCCAATATATTGAACAAGGTTTGCATTAGAAGGGCAATTCTGACTGTAACAAGGTATCGGAATATGGAGATTTATGTGGACGTTATTGGATATTTATTCTGGTAAGCTAAACACTCTACTAGAGATAATTATTACAACGGTTGATATCAGTATTGCTCTGGACTTCATCATCCCATCTTAGTGATGATTCAAGTTGGAAAGATTATATACACTCCATGTATGGATTCAGATATGTTTCATATCAAGTTAATTATGACTAGGCTTATTCTAGTATAACTACACCATTGGGAGTTTAAGTAATATTGTAATACAATGGAATCAGGTAAACAATAACTAGATGTTTGTATTGAGAAAACAAACAATATTCAGCAGCCAAAATTCAAAGGTTGTTAATAGCTTATATTAAGCAGTTAACCCATAAAGAGAAACAAAAACTACATCCTGCACCTTCCAAGTTTCTCTCTTTAAATACTGTGTCATTACTACCTTTGATTATCCTATATACTTTATTTTACCATATATATCTTCAAGAATAATCTCACAAACCTCTAACAGCACTGTCATCTGCCCAACTGCACTTTCTCTTCTGATATTATATTGCATTCCTATAAAATACTCAACAACATCACCATCTTTTTCAATTGATATTGTAATACTTTTGTATTCAAAAACATCTATCTCTTTCCATCATTATCTGTATTTCTCACTATCACTTGTTGTTGGTCAATTTATTCCCCTCTCAAATCCTTGTACCCTAAATGTTGTACATGTACACAACTGGACATCACCATTTTGGTATGTCCTTGGATACTTACCTGCAAGAATATTATAATATGTACATTCAAACATACAGAATATTGGTAAGTGTGCAAATTGACAATCGGCTGCAATACATATATATACACACACATATAGTTCATAGCAAGCTATTCATCAAACTCTGGTAAAGGGTACAGCCCAGAGTTATCTATCATGGATTCATAAAGATTTACATGTGGGCCAATGAAATTATATAATTCTGGGAGGCTAAGAAGAACCTATACATGTCTTTACTACCTGGAGATTTTGCTATTATACTGGTACTGCACACAGTATTGATGTGCCGCCTTAGGAGCAAACTGGAGCTTGAGAGACTGCTTCAGAGCCTGCGTGAAAGGCCACTTGAGGGTCTGTTGGGTAACCTGCATAATAGCCTGTTTGAGAGGTTGCTTGAGAGCCTAATAGAGAGAGCCACTCTTAAAGACCTCAAATTAAACTGAGTAGTGCTTACCATGAGAAGCTTTGGGCTGATGGGCAACTTTGAGTAGGTGTAAGCTTTGTTAAATAGAAGACTGTATGTGTGTAAAAGCATTGACACTAACAGTTATATACTCGATCTACCTGTCTAAATACTTCTGATACTATTCTCACCATTACCAATACTCACACAATCCCAATCGCCATCTCCATTGCCATCACCTTTGTTATCATCAGCACCAGCCCTGTATGGAATATATTATATGCACTGAGAATTGGGGCAAAGTAGGCAGCAGATTTTCCTGGAAATTTTGAGTCAGAGATGTGCTCACTCCCATATTCAATTGTTTATCATACCGATAGAATCTACAGCTGAACTTTTCCATTTAATGACTGTGATGTATCGTGAGATCATGTTGTAGTAAATCAATCAAAAATTTAACTCAGACTATCATAAGGACTAATATCATAATTTTGACCTTTCTGCACCAGTTCCCTGTCTTATACCGTATACTACATATTACATGCCATCTGTGAAACACTTCCATCGACATGCCTTCTACTTTATATTTCATCGTTACCGATACCTGGAGCTCCCCAAGTCTCCAAATCAACCAAGCCATTGCAAATACAGCAGCTTATACTCAAGTGAGATTGAAAGTATCTTGCATTTTTAGAAGAATTGGGAGCGAAGAGTCAAGACTAATGGGAAATCACCAATAAGTGTAGTCAGGTGCATACTTAAACATATGCCCTAGAATGTACTTGAAAGTATGCTTGAAAGTGCACTGGCATCATACTAGAAGGTGTACTTGTAGGTGAGCTTGAAAGAATTGTCCAAGGTGACTTGCAATATACAGTCAATCAGACTGGAAGTATACCATCAAGTGTAATCAGGAGTGTACTTTAGAGCTTTCTTGCAAACATCCAATTATATGTACTTGGCAGATTGCTTTGTATTTTGTTGTGTGTTGTATAACATGTAGTATCTAGTACACATAATTGTTGGCATGTCATAGTAATATTGTTACTCTGCTGATCTATAGGATCATATAGTACTACACATTCAATATGCAAAGAATTACCATCCTAGAATAGGATTCTCAATTCACTTTGTATTACACATAGTGCTTTTTGCTGAAGGATATGGTATAATATATAGTATCCAGCATAGATAGAGCTAAACATTCATTAGCATGTAAACAAAGTTATGTGAAAAAAAACAACTACAAATACTGAAACATATACGAATCTGTGCAATATTTATTGTAATACTGTATATGCTACATAGTCAATGCAACATTGGAAAACTGATATTAATTTTAATTGTAGTTTAGCATTCTATAATAATGTCATTTACTTGCCATACAGAAATTAAGGTAAAATTTAGTTGTTGGTAAGATTAAAGTTAATAATAGTTATTAAAAGAAATGGATAGATATTTATCAAGTATGTACCCTAACATCAAACACTAGTAACAAATCAATTAATTTGCACAAATTTCAGATTTCAAAAATATAGAACTTTAAATTTGCAGAAAGAGTACAAGCATTCATTAATAGCTGCTAATTGCTACCACAAGCTACTGCTGCTTATCAATAAGGTAACATTGTTAAATTCATTGTACTTTCGAAAAGGGATGTAATTTTTCAGACATATTCATATTTGCCTTTTGGAAATTAATATAGATCCTTAAATTAATAAAAGTTTGAACATTGAGAGTGTGTTTAAAAATTTATCCAAATTTAGAGAGCATTATTAATATTTAAAATATACTTTGCTTGCGATGCAGCCATTAATAGAATCAATAACGGGCAGTTAAATAAACTGTTATATATTTATTTTCAGATATCAGCTGACAAATAGTAGATTGCTTTATAATGCCTATTACTGACAGGTATATAATATATATATCTACAAAATATATAAAATAGTATTGCCAATTGCTCAATTATATTATTGCAAATATATTTCCTTCTAACCCACCATATATCTAGTCAACATATAAAATCTTCTGAACTGTAAATAGAACTTCATTTTGCAATGGAACTTATATCTTATTGACAATTGAAATATTTCACCATCTTTTATATTCAAAAGATCTGTACGACTATGTATAAAATACATTGAACAGATAAAATTAAACAATTACACAAAATGGAAGTGAAATATGATATTAAAATCTACAACTTTGATACTCAGTGGATATTTATTGCTGTTAATTTTACTTATGACAATAACAATAATTTATAATTCAGTAACTAATTATAATCTATTGTTGAATTCTAACTGTTAATTTCTAGATGAAACCATATGGTTGTTTTTCAGTTAACTAGCTACAGGATAGTAAAAGCAAGCTGCATATCCAATCGCCTTCATTTCAGCAATTATCAATGCATAGTTTGAGTGAAGACTATGGAACTGAATAAAAATTGCAGAGTGGATTAAATTGTAAATGACAATCTGTGAGTAAGTTTACTTTCCAGAAAGAGATGTTACCTGGCCCCCAAAACTAAAAATTCAACTTTGCTCAAGTTCTGGCTATATATTCCTGCTCTGCATTTTACTTGGTGTTCAAGTGTATTGCATGAATTGTCCTAATTACTGTGACATTTATTGAATGCAAAATAATTTCAGTTTTCACAGTGTGAATGAATTTCAGTAAATACAACCCATATGCAACATAGTATGTACATGCTCTGAATCTTATTCAAATCAGTCTGATATATCACGACACTGTTTCGTGACAAATACAGCAAAACTGTGAACAAAACAAGAATTGAGCTTTGCCTGAAGCTTTACCAAGCACACAAAGCCTACCAAATAATCAACCACTTGTTTACTATACATCTATGATTTGGGATACTATAATAATACCCCTAATTAGTACATTGGGGATATTAAAAAGGGTAATATAGATATTGAATATAATAATCTGATGGCACAACTACCAGGCAACTATTGGCAATCTAGCTGTTGCTGCTTTGTACACAATAAAGCTAGAGTGGATCATTGTGAGTCATATTCAATTGAGGAACACAAATTCCATTATGAACATCCCAATCTATGAATGTAACCACCAGACTGATGAAATTCATGAAGTGCTCTAGTGCAGGGCAGTTCAACATTGAATGTTTAGATAGTACTATAAAGATGCTGGGTGAGGGAATCAACAAGATTGCCATCATGTAGGCTAGCAGGAGGCAGTCCTTTGGTAATCGCTGGTGGGTTATTTACCTTATCTCAGTACACAGCAAAATGTACAATGGTTCGGAAGTCATAACTTAATGACTCAGCATTTCTGAACAGCCACACCGATCCTTCCAGAAGCTCCCAGAAGCTCCCAAACAGGCTGAATGCAAAATGATGTGCTTCTTAGATACTCTGAGTGTACTTTCGGGTGCTCTTCAACACTTCTGAAGTCGCGGAACAGAAAACAAGAAGATTCTGCAGAGTATGAAGTCGTCTTCACAATGCTATAAAATCATGCCTTTAAGAAGGTAAAATTTCAGAGCTGCTGGGACTAGGACACTGGTCTCCAAGATGATTCTGGTGCACCTGGAGCCAGACTTTCCAGGAGTGATGATATATAATGTCTATATCGAATAGTAAAATTCGATAAACTATCTCACAGCTATACACCTGAATCAGGCATTCTAATCTAATTGATATACAGTCCAGTAGGTATTCTGATCAACATGATTATTTACAAGCCATACGCTATCAATGCCACCCGATGCAGCATTCTCCCCCACCTAATGTGCCAGTCCAACTATTGCTCCAAAGGGTGCAATATGCATCATATTCATTTGTTTGACAACCCGGATGAACCCATCAATACAATCAGCCCAACCATGAAGATCTTTGTACTTTGTTGGAATCGCCACCACGTATTCTTGAGCTTGAGGACATAATACCCAGTGTTGAGTCTTCTTGCACCTCTTAGACAAGATTGATAATACTTTCCCGGTTGGCAGGCACTCCTGAAATTGGAGGTTCTGATTTAGTGGAGTCCAGCTTAAGAATAATACAGGAAAAGAAGGAAGTCATCCTTGGAAGGTGATATCAAGGTCAGTCTCTTCACTTTGCATATACTGGACCCAGATGTCATGAGCTTCAGGCATGATCCCTTGGTTGGCATTGGTATATTCTACATTGCAATCAAGTCCCAGACGCTCAACAGAAGTAGGATTGTGAAATGGTTGACGGTAATACAACAGCCAATTCTGGAGTGTAATAAATATACTGTCAAGGAGTACATTCTGATCATATCCGAGTATGAGTCCACTAACTTCGTGTCCCCAGTCCTCTTCAATTTGCATATGGAATAGCTGTCCAAAGTTGGGATTTCCCAAATCTTCTGATGCAACTCGGAGTGAGGTTAATTGGATACTTCTGCACACTCCGCTGACATGGGTTTCTCTCAAATGATATACCTGCTGTGATACAGGGCGGATAAAGGGCTCGTCCTCAATCGTTTGGTGATGTAACAGATGGGCTCTGCATGTACTTCACCGCTTATCGGTAGCGGACAGTACATTAAAAACCTTTGCAGAGTCAATATCGTAATAGCATTGGAGTGCAAGATATGACAGTGTCTCGTCCATATAGTCAAGACCAGTACACTGGGCATTGTGCATAAGCATCTGACGAATGTAATTGACTTGGTTGCTTGATCGATATGCTTCTTTCACGTTGACGATATGTAGCCGTTCAGAAATATCAGTGGTAAAATTGTCACTCAAACCCATTCGCCAAATTCACTCTGATATATGGCTCACAAGATGCATCTTTGGATATCGGAAATTTATTACACAGTGTTCAATGGTTTTCCGCAGCGCCTGAATGCAGATTGTCTCCCACCAAGCTTCAAACTTGATCAAGCAGATGGAGAATTCCTTCTTGAACCGCTTCAGTTCATTTGAGATGATGCCATGAATCTCTCTCTCCAGCTGGGTAGTGACCCACTCGGCATCAACCATGCTCCAGGTCGTAGCATCTGTCTCAGCATCGGATAGGCTGATCCAAAATTGCAGTCACATGTCCGCGGTCATGTTTGCCACACCATAATCCTCGTCCTTGCTGACAGTTTTCAGTATTGCATGTTCTTTGGCAAATTTGCTGCTCCAATCGGTTGCCCTAGTCCCGACTTCCTGCAATAGTTGTCGCTCATGACGTTGGAATTATTTATCCAAAAGCTTGTGTTTAACTGGTGTCACCTGATGGATTCCGCGCTCCAATCGCTCAATTGCCTTCTGATGATCAGCATCTCACCTAGTGGTTGCTGCTTGTCGGGCTCTGTTCAGGCGCACCTGAAATTGCCTACGTCTCGTTGTGGAAACCTTTCCAGCCCCAAACACAAGGGCTTCCATTGCAACACGAATGGTATAATTCATGTGTTCCCATAACTGATGGGATTCCGTTGCCAACAGGTCATCCAGTTTGGCCTTCGCAGACTTCGGCATTTTCAGTTCTCGAATAATATGCTTCTTCTGGTATGATCGCTTGAGTGCATCGTCTTGTGCTTCGAGGGATAGATCCGAGAGATGTTGTTGGCTGAGAAGTAGAGAGGATTGACATATTATCCACACTGCTTCCATTACCATTTGATCAGAGGCATTCTGCCCTGCAGTTTTCCCGCCATCATTGGAGCAGTCAAGAATTGGTGCAAAATTCACTGCCTCTGTTCTGATCATTCCACGGATCTCTTTACCTTGCCAGGTGCATCTTTGCAATGAATCGATGGGTTCAGAGAAGTGCTGGAGGCCGGGATATTGTGGCACCGATGTGAATCGATTGTCAACTTGATCCTTCAAATTTCTAGCTTCCAGGTATTTGAGCAGCCAGCGCAATAAATCTTGAACTCAACCCAGGAGCAGCTGATGCAATTGATCAGGCTGCGAAAGGCGATAGACATTGCAGAGAGGGTATTGCCAGAACTGGTTGCGGATTGGGTTGACACCTAGAGTGTGAAGCGCATCAAAAGTATTGTCCTCCAGCAGCTCCAAGTAAATAGGGTGGTCGCTTGAGTTATCAAGTGGTCAAAACAATGAATGCCCCATCGGGGCACCTTTAGCAATTTCACACAGCAGGCATGAGCCAAATGAGACTTGAGCAACCATGACTTATTCGGGATAATCCCCGCCCCAGGCAGCCAAAAGAGGGTAACAGTGTCGCTGGAATCCATCTGCACAATCGCATTTCAAGCCAGGGCCACTGATGTCAAGATGCCTCATTTGAGACAGCACAGTTCCAACCGAGGGGTGCCATTCTTCATCAATGTTTTTGACACCTTTCGGGGGACATGAGCTCAGCCCGCCAAGAATCCAGACGTGCTCTTTAGGTGTGTGGCGGATATCTTTTCGAATAGTACCGATCGTGAGATACAGTGGCCATGCATGCTAGTTGCCAGAACATTGGTCCAGTGACTCTTCACAGATGCACATATGACTGGCACAATCGTCGCTCCGGTACAAAGTTGATAGTCTGTATCACACCGCCAGTCGCCCATGTTCGTCTCGCTGTTGATTCAGCAACTTTCAGAGTCAGCTAAGCGCACTGGCTCAAAATCGTTGTGTGCCTGGAATGGGAGATGTGCCAAAAGGAACTGGATATATTGGAAAATATCCTTGTAGTATAATGTTCCGATGAGATGTGAGTCAGCTTCAATCCAACTATCATCGCCGAGCCAGAATTCGAGTCCGGAGAGGATCTTTCATAGAGCATCTGCTGATTGGAATGATTTGAATTTGAAGTTGTCCAGTCCACGCCAGAGATGTTGAACAATCCCCGTTTTCATTTGCTGGCTTAACGACTGAGCCAGCAGCAAGTCGTGTGTGGACTGAAATGGATGCCATGGATTCCATTGTTCTGAGTACATTCGATGATTGTTGTACAATCCAGTTGCTTTGCAATACGCTTTTCCCCCCGCATTTTCCACTCCAACTCCCTGCCTATGAGACCTTATTTGCGTTGGATCAGGGGTACATGTGAGATCAGGTTGCTGAGGGTCTATAGATTCTTCGTTGGGAGTATCTTCAGGTGGTGGTGCACCTGGTACGTTGTCTATGAGTAGATCATTAATTGACAGCTTGTGGATGGCCATTCAGGTGCACCTACTGTAGTCAAACCATGATGGCTCAAGGTGATCCCAGCTGGCAGGTGGTAGAATGCCGTTGGGTAATAGCCCTTCATTCATCGATATAGGGTGATATTGTTGATACTGAGCTTCCTGTGGGTTCTCGTTGCATAATGTCTTTTTGCAGATAAAGCATTTGACATGTTTCTGGCGAGTGTTGACCATATTTGAGAAATGCTCGATGTTCTGATGAATCTTGATGATGCTTCAGAGGGTATGGTGTGTTGCTGGATTTGAGCCTCAGGGATATTTGTTTGAAAGGGAGCTAACTCAGGTTAGTGTATCACTTTCAAAGCCGCATCGCACCCCACCAAATGTAGACGGGTTCAACATAGTCACCTCACGATCAGTTTTCTTCACAATCTACCATACTATCTATCAACTCCCGCACAATGATGCTGCACATTATCTACTGAAAATTGTTAGTGGAGAAAGTTTGTTTTGTCATCACTGCGATCAACTCTTAATACTGTTCATCAGGTGCTACTGCGATCATCCTTATCGTATACTACATCATTGCAGCATTGTGCTGATTATGTCTACGCTCAAGCCTCAAGCAGCGGATAACATCAGCTTAATACAATGAATAGGTAAGTTTCTGAGCTGGCTGTATACCAACTCAATGATCATCAAGAACTGATAGGCTGGTGGGATGTATTCGTCAGTAACGATCCTTGACCGGTAGGTGGATCCTGAGGAGATAACAAAGTTTACACAAGGAGCTCAAATGGAAGCAATCACTGTTGCTGCTTGACTAACAGGCCTCATATTCAATGAAGTAGTAGGTTTTGCACTAACATTTTGAGTGTGAAATGCCTAGTCATGTAAACCTTCCAACCGGATATAGTTCTTGTTGGTTTCATGGAGATATCATGTCGAATCCCTTATATGACCTCTACAGTCATGAACTGAACAATGGTGAGCTTCTATCCAAGTTCCTAGTATACAAATTCGAGCATATTAGAAAGAAAGGCAGGATGTGTGTGATTATGATTTCTATTTCTCAGCCGGGTTTCATGAGATCAAAGGTGCAGTGAACCACAACGGTTCGTGACAAATAGGATGGATATAAGAGGCCTTTATTCTGCCGATGGTCTCTGCTAACAGCAATATTCTCAACTAACCTCCGCTACATTCGAAATCACCAATTGAATTGATATTTTGTTTACCACCATCTTCTGTTCACATATGATGTGAAAGCACAGATCTCCACCGAAGACAACCAATATGGCTCCAACAGGTGGGCTGTTTGCCACAGAACAACGCCCAGAGGACAATGTGGGAGCATGAGATAATAATATTGGAAATATGCCAAGCAAAGACACTCAATTCAGGCAACCCCCAAATCAATGTCATCCTCCACCGGGGTATAGTTACCCGCCTTCGCAGTCACCATTTCCAGGCGCTCCCCAGATCTACCACCCAGCCCCATTCAACATGACACCAAGCTCACAAACAAGCTCTGGTGCAACCAAGGGATGTCCGAGTTATGGGCCCTCGTGGCAAGCATGCGACTTCCCCCAAGGAGGTCATGGTGGACCTCAAATGTTCCCCCCTCAGCAATTCACAGGACAGGGGCCATCATCGCCAGGGGCACCTTGAGTGCCTCCAGCACTGCCTGGAAACATTCCAGTCATTCGGCCGAGATCTTCCGCCTCTACTCCATACGGACAAATTCCCGCCACCTCTAGGAGACCCCCCCCATTGGCCTCCCAATGAAAGTATTTCAGCCAGCTGCGGAACTGCACATGACAGCTGTTGCAGGGATTGCGGATATGCCCCCATCACCAGAGATTTCCTATGAAGAGTTTGATGCAGATTATGAGAGTGATGATTCGTCGGACTTGGGCAGGGCTGAAGGCAAAGCCCCAATCAGCTTGAAGCAAACGGAATTCTCCTTGAAGCAATTTGCCAACAGGATGGGGCAGCCCAATTTTAGAATGTTCAACATGTGGCAGAATGTATGGGTGGCTGGGTTTCGGGAGAAGAAGCATCGGTCCATTATCCCGGGACAGAACCGTTTGAAACAGCTGTGAGATGGACCCCTGCAATGGGAGATGGCGGTTGGAGTGATTTTGTAGACTTTCGAGACGTGGCGACCATTGGAAATTTTTGATACTGCTGAATGGATTCGGAGACACTGCGTTGAGATGTTGTTGAAGAAATGCGCAAGTGATGCTCGGGACACGAGAAAGATGGGGAGGCGAGGCAACAAGCCACAGGCGATGAATTTGGGAGAGTGCGCGGGCACACAAGTGAGAGGTAACATCCCAGAGTTGCCGAATATAACTTTCATGGATGTAATTCGTTGAGTGCTGAATGGCGACAATGACCAGACATCCAGGATTCAACTCCAAGCTTCGTACACAGATGGGAGGCACTGGGACTAGCTGATTGATTTCATCGAAAAAAATCGTAGCCCTAAAGAACCATACCGTCTGACTGCGATATACAAATGCAACTTGATGCAGGAAGAATTGGATGAAGAGTATATGGGATTAGACACACCTGGGCAAATGATGAATGACCCTCTATATGGTCAGATTTCATACAACAGTTCCCTTTCAAATGCCTTCAAGTTGAAACTGGGACAGAATGTGAAACAATTTTTGGTAGAAATGAAGTCAGCGACAGGGAGGGATATTGCGGAGCACATAACGAGACCGGCCAAGGAAATCCCCGCTCGACTTGTCACGGTTAGCTATGCCCGCTGCTAATCAGCATACCTAGACTTCGAAGGGATCCTATGAAAATGAAAGAGTGGTGGATGAGGAGGCAGGTGGGAAAGAGACTGACAGTAGTATTAATGTAAGTTCTGATTGAGTGAATAGAATTGATTATATTCCACATATTATTGGGTCCAAAAGCTTGTCTGTGAAATACCTAACATTGCGATGAATTTCAGGTGCGCCAGAGTATGAGCCCATCTACCCAACTTACCTTGGAGTAACTGAAAGAGATAATTGAAGACGAAATGAAGACCGACCAAGGTGCAAGAGAGGTCAGGAGCAGGTGGATGGTGAGGAGGTCCGCGATCCACATAATACCAGCTCAGTATTGAGCACTGGTCCGAACACAATCAACAACCAATCTGAACATGAATGTCTTGATGAGGCTGTCAGGCTGCTGAATGTCAATCCTATTCACCAAGCAATAGTTAACCGTGTTCCAGGCCACAAGTATCCAATTCCAGGCCTTCCCGGAACTAGGTCCCTGGTGCACCTGGATTGGGCCATATGGTTCATCGTGAGGAGATGGGTTTGGGATGCTGATATACCAGGAGCACTGGTGGGGGATGAAATGGGTAATGGCAAGACTTTCACCTCGGTTGCCGTGGCAATGCTTTGCAAATTGGTGACTCAGAAAGTTGTAATGGGGTTGCCACTGTCCATTTTATGTGGGAATACCCTTGCAGAGTGGGTGATTTTGGCGCACAATGACTTTCCCGGCATTGTCGGTGAAGAACAGGAGTGGTATCCGCTACTGAGATTGAATTCTGTGCCCCGTCGCCTGTTGGAGATACAGACAACACAACCTCACGAGCATCCAGCACTTATATCAGTCCATGAACCATTCTTGGTGGTCACAATGCCTGCAGCGGCAGACACATTCTAGACTGTGATCGACGAGATGACCCATGGAACCTATTTCAAACCCGTCAACTTGTTACACACCCAAATTGCGAATCTCACCCACAAGAATCTGAACACCAGCCTTGACGAGCTGGAAAACCGATGTAATATGCACCTTGTGTCGTATGATACCTCAACCTCCAGAGCGAAACCATCAAGCAATGGCCAGCTCTCACACTGTTCATGGAGTGTTGGGAATTTTGATGAATCTCATCAGTAGAAGACTAAAAATAGCATGGGCTGGAGAATTGCGATGAATGCGAGAATTGGATTGAAACTTCAATTCATGGCAATGCGCGGATTCCATTCACTCTATGACTGGTGTTGTCCGACAATGTGGCTGTTTTCAGGTGCACCTGAAGATCCAGAGGATGATACTTTGATGAAAAAGAACCGCACCAATGTGCTGTATTCCGCACTGAAGTGTTTGATGCATGCCATCCGGACTGAAGACGAAGATGCTCAACAAGATGTGGCACACCGAATGATTCAAATTGCAACGCCCTGGATGATTGGGAGGTGGCCAGAATGCAAACTCGCGAATGGGAAACCACTTGTTCGGATACCGAAGGAGAATGCACACCTTGTTGATCCTGATTGGCCTGAGGACATGCAAGCTAAACTAAAGACCCTTTTGGAAAGATACACTTCACAAGGTGCTTCAGGAGTGTGGAGGGTACATAGCTGGCGGCTGGCGTGTTCCTGATTAGTATTGGGAGACACCGAGGATCGGAAAGATGTTTCTGGACGATGGTACAATGAATGGCCACTCGATACTTGGGTGGATTATCCCATTTACCGATGGCTGAGAGAGACAGTTGCGCCAATGCTTCTCAACCAATCTGCAGAGTATCCCGAACCTGACGAAGATGAAGCATCAAATGAGGCGATTCTGCACACACCTGAAAGTCATAAATGCACCTTGCCTCATGCACCTACTCCTCACAAGGCCGTGCTATTTTGTGATCTGCCAGGCCAAGTTCATCCTTTGAAGTGGTTGCTCAAAAAGTTTTTTGCGCATCATTTGGATATTTTCTACATGTACGCAGAAATGGGCAACGAAGAGTGCACAGACATGCAGCTCATAATCCAAGATTTGCCAAATCCCTCTGTGTTTGTAACCACACCTAAAGTGGGTGGGACAGGCCTCAATCTCACAGCAGCAAACCATGCAGTAGTAACTCAGATGTTCTGAGTATTGAATGAGCAGTGGCAGGCATTTGCACAGGTTGTCCGACTGGGGCAAAACAGAGTTCCACACACATCGCTGCGGAACACTGGCCCCATTGGTTATGATAACAGAGCGAGTGATCTGCACCACCTCTCTAGAGTGGCTCAAATGAGACTCCTGCATGGTCTGATGAACCTACCGAACATCACGACGATGATGATATTCTGAATCCTGGAGCATCGTCAGGACCATAAGAAGTGGCTTACGGAGCATCGAGACTTCATGCCTTCAGATGGTGAGGATCAACGATAATTATCAGGGCAGTGAAATCAAGGTACGCCTCTTTAAACATTCAACCAACACAATCTCACCAACTGATTCAAAATAGACAAATGGTATGGAGAATAAGGTGCAATTGAGAAGTCCAGGAGTATTGGTTAGAGTTGGATTCCATTTCATGTTAGATGATTATTGCGATGAATATGAGATGATATCAATGGTAAACAGATATCTGGTAAACAGGATCATAGCCTGATTTGGGTCAACCAATATGTGATGAAAATCAGGTGTGCCAGTTTATTGGTGGACCAAGTGAAATTCGGTGGTGCCATAAATTCTCTTGTGAGAATCTGTCGACACTGCAGTCACTGCTCTTCATCATTCCGTGTTGTCCGTGCGGAATTGTGATTCCGAAATCTGCACACGAGATCTGTGTTTTCAGGTGCGCCTGAACTTCCAAGTGTGATTCCAATTATTTGTTGTTTGTCTATTTCAGGCGCACCGGATACTAGAGTCATGGAAGAATTCTCGATATTCGATGAATCAACAATGTTGAATAATTCACTGTCGATTGCACAAGAGAATTGCTGTCAACTTCTCGACTCTCCTGAGACAGTTCCATCACAGTATATCTCTAATCATCCAGGGATAGACAGAGTGTCTAAGCGATATTGAGTTGATGCATCGTATCCTGAGACATGGCTCGCGGACTCCAGGCTTACCTGAACAATCCAGCCGAGTATTTCCTCTCTCGGGAATGAAGTTCAGGCACACTTCAAATCCACTCTCCTGTCGAGGTTGATGGTCTCAGATTTGACACCGCAGGCATATTCTATTCACTGGCCTATTCTGACAAGCCGCCACTCATTATTAACATAGGATCCCACTCCAGGCACTCCTCTGAACCATGTATACCCACTTCGCATTACCTTTGAACGATTCATTTTGCTCCATTCCAGGCATATTTTTTTCCTTGCTGAATGCTTTGAATCTGTGGCTGCCAGCACACACAGAGGGTCATCTTTCAAACACTAAACGTTGAGGTGCAGGTGCAGATCATCCCACTTGGCCTGAGCTAATATCTGAACCTCAGCTTGCTCGGTATGTGAGGGCCACCGCTTAAATGCCATTACTGCCACGCTCCGTGTCAACTTATCCTTTGGAGGAAGGTCTCCACCACACGCTTACCATAGATGCACAGCCCTGGGCGATAAGTAACAACACGTAACTGGATGTTGACTAAGAAGTATGTTCGGACCTTACATTTCCAAGATCGTAAAATAGCATCAGTCGTTAGGGCTCCATAATCGGGCTGCAGCTTGAGCGAGTGAACCTCAATAGACAGCTTTCGCTCAGCGACTCTGCACAAGACCGGCAAATCCCACTTACTTGGATACCACACTTTCTAGAATAGTCTTAAATTCACAATGCTTGTAATGCAGACTGAACTGCATTTTGACTAACATGTATGTTTGGGCCGCCAAAAACTGTGTCTTAAAATAGACTATGAACCGATTTCTATCAAGAGAGGCCAAAGAGACAGAATCTGAATTCCAGTCTGTTCTCAGCGGCTCGATTGGTGACCGGCAAGCTCCCGCCCACCGCATATCTTGACCGCCTGAAGTTCATGACACATCATAAACAGACGATATCTGATTTCCGCCAATGTCCAATCCCAAGAGTGCATGAAGAACAAATCATGATGAAAGCTCGAGTTAAGAAAAGACAGTTTCTGAGAGTACAAGTGACTGTCAAAGTAAGGCCAGCGTACAATCCCAGCCATTACATTTGATTGATTGAATCATGCATGCCAATTCAATGCTCACTGCACCTCAATTGGCAGAAACTGCATGCTGTTATTGGTGGTTCCGCTGTCTGATGAAGCCTCATGACACATTCATATCGTTCTTACAAGATATTATGCGCAACATCTTGATGTGAGTGACAATTTATGACCGATTCACTAGCAATCTTGGCATTGACGACAACTGGAATCGATTAGATTACGGCTGAATCTTCATTGTACCTTCACCGTTCTTCCTGTATGTTCAATCTCTCCTTTGTAAACCCAAATCCTTCATCTTCTCTTACACTGACAGCATACATATTGTGATTCAGCAGACTCAGACCGCTGAAAGTGAGGTTCTGCACACATCATTGCCTAATCGACCACTAACTTTGCTGCAGAATCCTAATCCAACAGAATATCATGAAAATAGGGTGTCCGTCCGACTGGTATAATGCATTCGCAGATTCATATTTATCCACTATCAGCAACAAACTCAGTTTGAACCGATGTAACGTCAACTGTTGCCACTATCCAAGGTCCCAACTCTATCCTCCGTCCAAGTTCTGCAAGATTATTCAACACACCGACAATTCTGTTGCACGCGGTCACCACTCAAATGCTCGAACTAGAGGCATAATGGACTACCTTCGGCGGGGTCATATGCACGGGCAATCATGATTAACCCATTGTGCAGTATCCAAGTCCGGTCCTGAAAGTTAGTTAGCGTTACAACCATGTTCATGTCTCGAGTTCTTCAGGTGCGTCTGGTATAATTCCAGGTATGTTGGCTTGAACCGACCTCCAATTCTTGCACCAATAGCGTACCTGGATACGAGGGCTAACATTTGGGAATTGGGGGCATGAAGAATCCATCTAATCTGGTGCACCTGACGCTTTCTAAATCACACCAAAGAACTAGCAATAACAATATAAATATGAGCCGCCGACATGTCTTCCAGACTCTTTCCAAGCAAGCCTCGAATTGAATGCACCGCAGCCAAGCGTTATTTTTTCCACCAACTCCTCGAATTACATCCTGCTTGATCGCGTGTTACTTCATTGCCCTGTTTTCCTCTCATTCTACTAAACTTCATACTATATTTCCCCTTTTATACTTCTCTCTACATTCCCAACTTCATTCACTTCATCAAACATGGAACCTACGGCCAGCCAGGTGAGGAATCACTATTCCCAGAAGAATCAAGAAGCACACCTTGAGAGAGCCCTTGCACGTGCATTGCAGAAGAGAGCCAATCTTCATTGCTAATCAAATGTTTGAACTTCCAACTCAGCTTTCGACTATAGTGTTGGAGATAGCTAATGTGTGTGCGATGATTCTGATGGAGCAGGATGATGATGATACCGATTGGCAGATCAGCAATGATGGATGGGAAGACCCTGGAGAGTCCACATTGTCATTCAATATTGAAGAAGACCATTTGGATATCCGGCTGGATGTCCTACATCTAGACCAGGCATGCCGTGCTTAGACAATACGAACTACAAGGGTTCCACTGGCAAAGAAATGGAGCCGAGCCAATATTGTCATTGCCCGCACTCCACTTCCAAATCTATGACATCCAGTCAGGGCCATAGCACCACCATTGCTCAAACACCAAAAGTCAACCATCAACATATCACGCAAGTCTGACGTTTTACAGGCGCTCCTACTTCCCAAGACTGGTGGGGACCAGAATGTTTTGCAACCAAAGGCCGGTGGGGATCACAACATTCCTCAACACAAAAAGGCTACTTTTGAAGTAGCGAAATGGTTCATGGAGGAACTCGTATTTATAAAGACCCCCTGGCCGATCATTTCCGATGAGAAGTACTCGATTGTTGACGAAGCTTGGAAACTAGCCATTGAACCCCAGGGTCATCAGCGGGCATTAGCAGGTGCTCCTGTAGGTATACCATCTGTGTGTCAATTGGCTGGTGGTCAATCTCTTAAAATTGATCCGCAAACCCGAGAAGCTGTAAGTGTATATTCTGTTTTCTGCTTCTCGATTAGACTTGTGATGATACTAAACCCCCAAAAATACATAGTTGAAACTCAAGATTAGTACCAGTCGAGGGAGTTTGGCAGATGCAGCTTGTCGAACAATTGTCCGTAGTTACCGGTTGGATTCAGGATCAGAGACTGAGCTTTGACTTCAGGTTAAGGAGCTCCAGTTTGACGATGCTTATCTCTCGAAGGTCATCAATCATAAGAAATCATCGTTCACGCGGATGGAAGTGCTTGACTTAATCTACCATCAGTTATTCTTCACCACCAATAGCTTGGGGCGATAACCAACCACATCGCAGTTCTTTCAACCTCTAACACCACAGACATTAGCCCATGTGGCTGCAGCTATTCATTGTGCGCTGTCTGAGTATGCCACTAGAAAAAAGGTTACGGTTATGTTTTCTCAAGATGAATATCAAGGTAAATTTTGCCCTTCCATGGTGATAGATTGTGCTACTGCAGAAGCCATTGCACTCATCAATTACACATGGTGGGACTGCTTCATACCCTCCCCCCCCCCCAAAAGGTGCTCCTGCGCTATAATAGGCGCTCCTGAATCCCCGTCGGAGCTCCTCAGTCTGAATTGGTGCTTCGATATTCCATTCTGCGCTCCATACTGCCATTCCTCTCCATGCTCCTCCTCTAGGATGGGCGCTACTCAATCCCCTCCTCAACCTCGATCAGGAGCGCCTCTATTTTATTCCAGACTGTTTACCTTCCTCCACTTTCGGCGCTGCTCAGCCTAGATAGGCTGCTCTGCTGGATAGGTGCTCTTCAATCCCCATCGGCGCTCCTTGGCCTGGATTTGCTCCCCTCAATTTCATTCTCCACTCATCCATCAGCACTCCCCTTAGCCACCTCGCACACCACATCAGGCACTTCTCCTTTCGTGGAGGTGCACCTCTGTTTCCCCTGAATTCATCATATTGCCTCTCAAACTCCATTTTGATTCACTGCAAGCTAACCTCAATTCGAAACCGTTTAGATATCACAAATCGAGCCAAACCACATTGGAATTCAATTTCACCCACTCGCCATGCCCGAAGCTTTCAGTAATAGAAGGAGTGCGTCCAGCTTCTTTGCACTGTTGATGAATTGTGTGTTCCTGTGGTTGTCAGCCCTGATGAAATGGGAGATTAGGTGGATGGCATTGAGACTATTGTTGATTGATATCATTCGATAGCTTGGTGGGGATATTGTTGTGGTTGTATCTACTTTCATTTTTGAATCAATCGCCATTTTCTTTGGTTCTCCTTGATTTAGCGATGCAAAGAATAGAATGTTGCTAAGATGCTGGGTACTATTGTATGATTTAGAAGTTGATAATGAACGATAATCTATGCATCATATGTGGAGGGTATTCTTATTGCTCGTGTACATCCGGAGAATCTCAGATAACGCCTGCAGTCCTTCGAATGAATACCCATAAGAACCTGGCATCACACAGAAGTAGTTTGGGATTCCCGCATTGGTCGGGCAATAGTCCCAGGTGCTCCCAAACTTCTCACAACCGCTGCCATGGTGCTCCCATACCAGTCATCAGAGATCCCAGTCACTCCGATGGCCGGCCGGAATGCCCTCCTAGGGTCTGGTTCTCTCCTGACATTGACGCTTCTAAGTTTACACTGCGCCTCCTCTCACACACTCCTGGAGGCTCCCAGTGACTAAAATACATTTTGCTGATGAGAGCTTATTTTTGGCCATATCTCAATGTATCCAGAAAGATTATAGTTGAAACAATTTCGGATATTACCTTTAGGAATTGCTAACACAGATAGTCCTAACCTGATCATGATGCAGAATGCACTTTCCGAGTTTGCAAAGGCTGTCCCAGTAATATTAGACTAATTAGCACTGGCAGAAATGATCAAGAGTTGCTGTATATTTTAATCAAGGATGCATAGTAGTGTGAGGCTCCAAAATGCATTAAGCCAAAACCATATCTCCAAACCCCTGGAAAGCAAAAGGTAATTGTAAGGGGGGACTTCTGTGGGTATATTGGCCAAATACTCAGTGACTCATTAAACTGATTAGTGGTCCTTTCCCCTTTCCACTATCTGCCACTGATGTCAACTTCAATATTTGTCACCGATGTTTAAATCTGACATTGACTTGTTATATAACACTGATACTAACTGCGCACAGCACTGCCCACTCATAGACTATAATTTTTGACTATCAATAGCATAGTACTTGGCAACATACATGCCTCTGAGAAGAGGTTATTTACCAACCACCTCTAGGAAAGAAACTTCAGCCTACCCTATCCAATAATCAATGAGGACTAGAATCTATAATACAATTTCGAAATTTCAATTATCATATAACATTCCTTAAATTACAAAATTCAATGTCAGGCAGGGTGATATGTCTAGTGGATTGGTAAGCAGTATATGCAACACACAACTGGATTAGTTTACCTCACCAGAATTAATCTGTTAATTGAATACACCAAGCCAATAAATTAATGTTCTATGTTGTATATACGGAGGGTTGTCCATAATACTGCCAGTGTGGATTGTAATTCTGATGCTAATCAAGGATATAATATCACAATTTGAAAGATATCCCCCCAAGAACTTTAGTCAGCTGTGATTAGTCAAGGTAATGTTTTGATGAATCTTAGTTAATTTGTGATCATTCTGGATTTGGCACTTGTTGGTCTGTACTATCTTTCTATCTGCATTGGGTTGTGGGTTTGGGGTCTTACTTCTAGATTCACAGTTTTCGTATCTTTATTTAGGATTTATTATAGTTTGTTTGAATTGCCAGATTTGTGTGGGTTTCTGAGTTGGCACTGTTTGGTATCTGGATGTGTTTAGGTTTCTCATTTTACTATTCTAGATTGTAGGACACATTTGGATTATCTTTTACAAATTCAACTGAGTGGAAGATATCACACTGTTTAGATAAACAGTAATGCAGCATAGAGTATATTAGTCACTGACTGTGACTGCCAACTACCCTGCCTGACTTCAACCTCATTGACAATGACAGCAGTCACTCTCTCAGCAGCCACTCTGATGGCGGCCACTCTAATAGCAGCCACTCTGACAGCAGCTACTCAGATAGCAGCCCTCTGACAACAACTCTGACAGCAGCCACTCTAATAGCAGCCACTCTGACAGCAGCCACACTGACAGCAGCTACTCTGACAGCAGCTACTCTGACAGCAGCCACTCTAACAGCAGCCACTCAGATAGCAGCCCACTGACAACAACTCTGACAGCAGCCACTGAGATACCAGCCCTCTGACAACCACTCTGACAACATTTCTGACAACCACTTTGACAGAGACACTTTACAGAGTTTTCCATAACCACGCACTTTGCACAAACAGTCTTCATTATTTAAATATGCCAAGTTTCAACTAATTTGTACTGTTCCAGTATATTGCTCAGTAAGGACTCCATATTCAATGTGATGATAAACAATAGTTTCAGTACTTGCTAAAACCATATTGATGGGACACTTTATATTAAATCAAACAAAAATCCCTTAACACCAATCAAAGCTAAGAGTAACCCTCCATAACCTGCAGAAGAGATCAATATGAGTAGACAGTCTGAAAGCACAATGTTCGGCTATTCTATCAGATCTCCATGCCACACTGTTGTAGGCTATACTGTATTCTTAGAGTATATTGAGATTGTAAATATGAGACACTCAGAGTTCCAAAACAGGATACTATAATACATTTAGATCCAGATTTATTGTTGCACATATTTGACAGATGATGATGTAGAGCTGAAATGTGGACTACCAGCCATCATATTCATTATGTTACATCCACAAAATTGCAAATTGACTATAGACTGTGCTATGCACTCATGTGTATACAAGCAGCTCATAGCCAGCTTCCCGTGGACTTCTGTGCAATGCACAGCCTATAGCCATTCATAGTCGGTTCATAGACATCTGGGAATGGGACTATGGAACTATAATTGGCTGGCAGTTAATTCAGTTTAGCCAGTCTTGACTGTGGATAGGCTCTGCGGATCCTGACATACTCATTGAGAATATCTGGCATGGTTACTTTTGAGCCTGCTTTAGAGCCTCACATCAGAGCCTAATTGAGAACCTACTTGACAAAGCAAACCTTCAGCAGGAGTAGCATTTCCAGAGGAATCATTGGGCCAATCAAACTCTGAGTTTGTGAAAGCTTTGACCAATGGAAGAGTTAAGTCTGTGGATGCTTTGACAATGACATTGACATAGCCAACCTACTTGACTAAGTGCTTTGGACACCATCACCATCACCATCACCAGCACGAGCTCCTTTACCATCATCACCATCACCACCGGAATGCATGCATACGCATATGCCCACAATTGACAGGATGCTGGCTGCAGATTCAGCTGAGAAATCTGAGTTACAGATCAGCTCTGCCCGAGATCCAATGCTGTACCATTCCGTCTCAACAAATGGCTCCAACTGTCAACACTGTGCCCATGGGGTATTGTGAGATCTTGTCATGCTGGTCGTGTTAAAGATACAGTTCAGACTACCATATTGACTGACATCATTATGTTGGCCAATATATACCACCTGCCACTTGCCACATACCACACAGCACATACTGCCCAATGCCCCCCAGACACTGCCCACCATCCACCACCAGCCTCATGCCTCCTGGTACCTGACCTCTACAACTCAGCAAGTCTCTGAATCGAGCCACAGGAGCATAGGTGGGAGCATATGGTCAACTGAATTTGGGAGTGTCTTGCTGCATAAGAGTATACTTGGGAGTGTGGAGCCAAGTAGGCTGGGAGTATGTCATCAAGTGCAATTGGGAGTGTACATTATAGTGTTCTTGGGAGTGTGCTTCAGAGCTCCTTGACCACTTACTTGGGGGCATACTGTCAAACAAGCTGGGAGTGTACCACCAACTGTATTTGGGAGGGTCCTTGAGAGTATGCCCGGGAGTGTACTTCAGAGCATCTTCACCGCTTCCTGGGAACCATATAGTTAACTAGGCTGGGAGTGTGCTATCCAGTTTAATTGGAAGTGTGGTTGGGAGTACCCTTGAGAGCATACTTGGGAATGATCTCAGAGGTGTCCTTGGGAGGGTACAGTTATGCAGGTGGGCAGTGTGCCATTGAGTGCAATTGGGAGTGTCCTTCAGAGCATGCTCATAAGTGTACTTGAGAATGTACTCAGAGGTGTACTTGGAAGCATACTTGGAGTGTACTTGGGAAAGTCTTCTCAGCTTACTTGGAAGCGTATAATAAAACAGGCTGGGAGCGATTCATCCAGTGCAATTGCGAGGGTCCTTAAGTGCATGCTTGGAAATGTTCTTGAGAATGTACTTGGAGGTGTACTTGGGAGCCTACAGTTAAGCAGGCTGGGAGTGTTCCATTGAGTGCAAGTAGGAGTGTCCTTGAGTGCATGCTCAGGAGTGTACATGAGTATATACTTGGAGTGTACTTGGAAGCATCTTGAGGGCTTACTTGGGAGTGTCAGTCAAGCAGGCTGGTAGTGTACAATTCAATGCAATTAGAAGTGTACTTCAGAGCATACTTGAGAGCTTACTATGACTTGGGAGTACACAATGAAGTGTATTGTGTAGTTTGGTTTTAAGTTTGTTGAATGCAGTGTGATGTATAGTGTCAAGTGTACATAATCACATGTGTATTAAACTAATCTATTCAATGCACAGCACCACAGGACCATATAGTGCCATAGGTTAAATATGTTATGGATTATGATTCCCAATGCAGCTTCTCTATGAGTTACATGTCATGTAAGGTCATTTTTCCTGGGGGAATTGATTTTTTATCATGAACCTGTACCATGTAAGGCTTAGAGATGAGTGAATCACTGTGATAGGCATTGTGGGGTAGTTAGGTAGAGAACATGGTGGGTAGAGAATATGGTTGGTAGAGAATGGAAATCTACACTGTAGAAGAGTACAAATTCTAGTGTCTTTGATGATACTATCATACTTCACCATGACTGATATATATACCACACATTCTGGACATAAAGTCACCAAGATCAGGAGATGAAACACCCAATCTCTGGGCCACCCAGTATACTACAATAGGTCTGAGACATTGGCTTATTCATTTCAATCACACCAATATCTTAGTTGTAAGCATAATAAGCCAATGGAGCACAACTTGGCTCTGACAAAGTTGCACTGACAGTTTCCTCTGACAGGTCATTCTCACATGGTCACTCTGACAAGGTCACTCTGACAAGGTTGCTCAAACAGGTCACTCTGAACAGCTTGCTCTGACAAGGTCACTCTGACAGGAAGCAAATATACTTAGACTCCCATGTAGCGTACGACAACAAGTGTAGGGAGATCACTACTCGTGAGTATACGGTACATACAAAAATCTACCAAAATGCAATCCACACATTTTTATACATTAACCCCGAGTTTGGCGTTCTCTCCCACGAAGTGATCCCTTAGGTTCCCTCGACTCCATTCTCTGACATGCACCTTTGCCAAGCTCTCACTCAGTTTGGCTACCAGTCTCTTCAAAGTAAAATCTTCCTCTTGAGATACACCAAGTTGCTGTTCAACCCACGCCACTACACCATTCCTCGTAATCAACGTTGTTCCACCGCCCTCTATGGCGGCTGCATTCCACAGTAACTCCAGCACCTTCTCCTTAACCCGTTCACTGCAGTTCGGCGATGTATACAGATTCAAAATATTGTCGAATACGTTACACTTCCAGTAGAGCACAAGGTCCTGGTCGGTTTTCAGGCCTGCACTGAGGATATTCAGGATCCAAGAGACTTCTTTATGGTGTTCCTCGCCGACTTGGAGGATACTCAGTATCAACGAGAGATCGTGAAGTTGCAGGAGAGGTTGGCGGAGAAGGAGTTCTACAATATTTTTGTACACAAAGTGTGTAGGATTGGCAAGAACCTGCGTAGCCTGAGCAAGAAAGATTCCCGTCGCTGAGGGCAGTGGTTGATCCATTGTCTGCGCATTTTGTGAAGACAAGGAAGCAAGAAGACCGAAAATCAGGTGGCGGATTTGTGTTTTCCCATGATAAGGTGAGTCTTCCAGCTTTGATATTGCAGTACTAAGAAAGCCAACAGCCATTTGTCTGGTAGTTTTATCATTCGATGAGAGACATACAATTGCGAATCCAAAGCAATGTCTGTCGATAGCAGTTTGCGCCTCTAGGACGTGCGATTTAGAAATGAAACAAAATGTAAGAGCTGGAAGTATAAACATCGGATTATACGCCTTTCCAACTGGAATTGGATTGTCCTTGATGGAATCCAGGTAGGTGTCCAAACAGTGAAGTACGAAATTAGGGCTATTGGGGACGGTGTCGAATACACTCGTTGCAAGCATTTTTGCGTCAATGGATACTTCCAAGTGACCGCGCACCCGAGAGATTAGCGGTTTATTCGTGCATTCCAAAACGGACCAGGATGAAATACGGCTAGCACAGCTCTGTTCTAGGTGACCCTCGATATATTGAATCGCTTTGAGAAGTATGCAGTCAATCGGGTGGTTAGTTCCACGATACAGCACCATGAGACTGTCCAAAGTAGCGATGGTGTAAAGCGAAGTTTTGCCGGCCTCGAATAACTTTGATATAAGGAAGGCGATATAGTGATGAATTTCGTTTGCCTGGTGAATAGCGCCTCGCAAAGAAAGCGGGTTTTCGGTATGCCTCAGGACTAAATGCAAAAGCTTTGCAAGGTCTAGTGACCTAAGAGACGAGAATGACACCACATTAACAACAAAGTAAACGACTACTGGAATGTTAATATGCCTCTGCAAGCCCGCTTCCAGCACAGCATTTAGTGTTGTTCGTGGAATAACGTTCTCGAGTTTAACCTTCTTTCGAGCAAGAAATTTACCTTCGCTATTGTCAGTAGAAATAATAGATAATTACAGGAATTGACAAACCCAATGCCATTGCGATTGCAATCACCTTATCCGAAAGCACAGCATCTTCGGCAAAACGTCTCGTTAGGTGGTCGAATACCATCAAGAACCAACCCTTCATCTCAGAAATGTAGGCATCGTCAGATTTTTCAACTAATGCGTCAACCAAAGCTACCGTACTATCTGTCAACGCGCTTCGCATCCTGTTGGTTGCAATGCGTTTCAAAAAGTCCTTGCGGTTCAGCGAAGGAAACAACGAAATTGCTCTTTGAAGAACGTTCACCTGGTGAGTATTCGGTGCTGTTTGAAGCAGTTCCTTCTGTGTAACATTAAAGGCGATCTGGAGTTTGGTCTTGATAGTACCATTGGCACAAGTTGCCCAGTCAAAGTTTGTAGAGTCTGCGATGGCCACAGAGTATACCTCCAGGAGGGCCGATACGCGCTCAGTAAGTAATAATGTGCTCCCAGCCTGAATCTCCTCATTCAGCCTATTCAATGCTACGTCACGTATTGTCTTCAACTTCGGAATTAGCGAATATACTACAGCCATTTGCTCCGGTACTGTTGTCTCAAAACAATTTATCCCTTGGAGATCTTCTATTTTCGTTCCTGAAATATAAGCAACAAGAGCAGATGAGACACGAGGTGTGATGATGTCAGGCTTCAGAAGGCGGCTAATAAGGTTAACATCAATCACGTGTCCCCGCTCTACGGATAGATGCAGGATGAACTCTAAGAGTTGAGGCAAAGTCCCCTCTTTATAGCGTGATGGTTCAGAACAGAAACGTGCGAGTAAACAATTAACATCTGCTGAAGTGTAAAGAAGTGAGATCATGGAGCGATAGATGAGGAGCAGCTATAAATGTAAGCGCAGGACGAAATCCGCTTATACTGGGGGATTTACCGTTGGCACGTCATCGTCGGGCAACGTTTGAAATACATTAATGAACTTTAGCATGAAACTTGACAGCCTTTCCTTGGCAGTTTCGAGGATCGGATTATTCTTCTCAAAGATTGTAGACAGGAGTTCGGCATAACCTATGATACGGTAAGAACTCGAATCTGTGCTGGGGAGGATAGATAGTGTCCACAAACCACGAGATACTTCCACAATCATAAGAATCCTACCAATGAAACTAGAAGTACTGCAGAACAGTTCGAGACAAGAACTCTCCTTGGAAATGAACCGCTTTGTATTTTCCATGACCTTTCCACCCTGACTGATTAATTGAGAAGCGATATATTTCATCAACTCATTCAGTTTGACCACGGCAGCAGTAGCATCTGCACTGACAATTTTCTCGCTCCTTACAATTCCCGTAATTGCCCTCTGTACAACTGCAAGATCAAATACTGATGTTTCGATTGCATTATTCAAAATGCCCTTCGAGAGAACAGGCACTATGTGTAGGTCTATACCTGGTTTCGGCAATGCTACAAACAGATCCCGGATTCCAACACGACTAGTACCATCATGCATAGCTTTAGATGCCAGTTCTAAACTTTGATCCTTCTGCATGCAATTCTTTAGATCAATGAAACCTTCCGGGATAGACCCAGAATCCGCTGTTAGTCTGACGATAAGTGCCAGCAGGACGTATCTGTTCTCGCCCAGCAATACGCAAGATTCGAGGAATCGTAATAACCACTTCACGGCACAAACTTTTTGCTCGTTGGAGTAGTTCAATGACTCCATAAAGAATTTCCACTGTTCTGCCAGCGTCATGATAATGGGGCTGACAGGAGGCAGTCCACTCGCTTCGGGGTTCTGTTTCTGAATTTCGACTACGGCCTTGGCATACTCATCCAGGTATTTGAACGGCCCACGGATACAGCGAGCCACGGCTTCATCCAGAAGTGAGAGTATGGCCTCCAAATTCTCATTATCCCCGACCGTGGATAGACTTTCTAGCAGAGCATCCAAAGGTGATGCTGTTGTTTCAGCCTGGAAGAGGTAGCTGGTGGATGCTAAGGAGTGTAACAGTCCCCGAAACTGCTGTTGGGGAGCATTAGAGGTGTATTTGCAGCCAAGCCTCAAAATAGCGACAAATGGCGAATGCTCCATCGCATCTAGATACAAAAATCAGTGTTGTGCACGATTAGTGCCATATATCAAGGATTGCGCCCTTACAAGTTTTATTCCACCACTTGAAATCAGGAACATCTTTTGCAATATGTAACAAGTGCCCTATCTCCAATATTCTTATTCCGCTCGGGTCACCACTATCACCTCTTAGAAAAGTAGTTAGAGCAATGTTGACATCGAATTTCCCCAATGAAGCCATCTCAGGGATAATAGCGTAATAATTCACGAGCAACCTCATCTTTGTCTCCATCTGTAGAATACCATTTGCGTCAATCTTTGTGCTACCCGAGCTTACCACCGATGCGTCAGGTATTCTCTTGCAGAAGTATTCAACAACCTCAAATTTACACTTCTTCCAAGATTCCGTGCGATCATGCACAGATGCGGATGCCTTATCAAGACCATTCAGAACACTTCGGAGCTTCTGGAACGCCGTTATCAGAAGTCTGGTAGAAAGGAACCTGATAAGGCTATTTTCATGTGTCAAACACTTTGTCATGACAACCTTGCCCAGCGGTTTTGGTAGTATATTTTCGGCGATAACATTGGTAGGTGGCGGCAGAGCCACTGGTTCGGGGGCGCCGAAATTTCTTGGTATTGGAAGTGCAATAACAGATAACAAGAAAGCACAATATCCCATCCAAGTTGATGTCAATTTAGGGTCGAAACTGAAATTTAGGTTTGACAGAAAGTGGACTGCAACAAGTTCTGGAGATGTCTCGAATATTGCTAATATTAAATCGAGTTGCGTTTTATCCGCGAAAGGGCGAATACTGGTCACAAATGAGGATAGTATTCGATTGTAAACCTTTGGAGCGGGCTTTCGCTTGTCCTCTTTCTCAGAATATCCAGGCGGATACCAGCCATGTTCCGGGTAACATATTCCGGAACCTCGTCTGGTGCAGGCACTCATCAAAAACTCATGCGCAATGCCCGCAAGTCGTTTCTCCTCCTCTTTCCCAGATTTAGTGAATTTTACGGTTTCTTCGCGGGTGTATAGCCTAAGTATGTGCGACAGAACCCACTCGTTGAAAGTGTTCGTTTTAGTTGCTCTCGGGATTTCCTCCTCCGCGAGAACCTTTATTGTCAAGCATTCCAGCACGTCATATATGATTGAGGGTGTATCTGTCTTCAAGTGCTTAAACAACGGCGTAACCCAATTCCTCAATTCCAACATCTTAATCCTAATGCTCGGTTCTCCATTTTGCAAGAATGAAAGGAAGAATCTGACACAGAGTGTGCGGACTGATGGTCTTGCTGGATCCTCCACTACGATCTTAGCCGAACATTTCACTTCCATATTCCGCGGCAAGTCCTTGATTGTAAAGTCGAATGCCAAATGAACGAAACCGCACATTGCTCCAAAGTTAAATCGATTCATTTCTGTCAACATCCGTAGACATGGCGAAATAATTTGGTCATTGCTGCCGGTTAGACCGCGGTAGATGACCTTTAGGCTAGAAGGTTGAAGCAGATTATGGATGAGTGTAGTGCCATAGATATTGAATTCTTCGTGATATGAACATAATCGGATGAGTATCGCCAATGAGGAAGGTACCAGAGATAGCAACGATATTGAATTGTTCTACCAAGCGCTGTCAGCGTTACGCAGAGAAGCACTGCATTAAAGTACCAACCTGATTTGCATATCCCCAAACTTTGGTGATGTCATTGAACGGACGCAACTCCATCTCCCCATCTTCCTCTTTCAGGGCGTATCGGCATTGCGCCTCCAGGTACTCCTTCAGAATTGAATAGTTCGTAGCTGCTTCCTCCTCTTCTATCTCGGTGCCCATCGTACAGCGGTTCAAAAAGTTTTTAAAACTCTTAATTCCTGTCCTCTACGGTTAGTTATCGCAAAGTCGAGAGTGTGAGGTCATACCTGCTCCACTATAGTCTGCCATGAGACTGAAGAGGTCTCGGCCACTAGAGATTAGCATTGTGCTTTCGACATCGCTCTTGTTCAGACCGTCCGTCCGTCTCTTTTTCACGAATCTGGGAGGCATGATCGTTCCTGGTTTTATGTGAGGGTACGCAACGTTAATGAGAACTTCTTTTTTGCAAGTCACAAGCGCTTACATAGCGTTTCAGCCACGTGCATCACGGCAGAGAGTGCCGCCGCTCACCCTTTCACACATCAACCGTAGTCTCCGACTGATTACTGCCATAGCTAGTTTCGGAACGTGTGGTACATTCGCGCCCAATAAGTCTTGGCACCCTTCACAAACTCCTGCAATAATGCTAAACCCAGTATTTGTCAACAGCGATAGCGAATAGGTACTTAGGACTGGTGCATATAAAGAGGACATGCTAAGAGATATGCTAGTGCCCAATATATTGACTATCTATATCTATCAGAGTATACAACATATAGAGTATCCACTTTATCTAATATCAATATGTAACAGGCCTTGGTTTTCTATAATTCGGGGCATTGTGGAAATACTCCTCTGCTAGCCAAAAATACTTCCTCACTGGTAGTCTACAGCCTCTGTTATTTTAGTTTTGAATAGCATATTTAGTTACAGTATAGCTTGATATACTATACAATAATCTGAAAATTCCATATAATACTAGTAATACTTACATAATCCAGTTTGGTTTTTATGAGAAGGACTACTACAGATTCTGTGAATGTGTATTTTGAGATATTCTGATGATTTCTGAACTTGAAAGAATTATTCATTCTTATGTAAATGTCATTTATGGTAAAAATAAACAGTTGTATACACCTATCAGTAATATTAATTTTGATAATATGGATTTAACTATATTAGCTACAATTTAAGTATCTCCTAATATATTCTATACTTATCATCATTAGGTTGTATTATTAAGGGCTTTCAGTATTATCTACTGACGGAAAGGAGGTAAAAATGTACTAAGTTACCAGGCTAAATTGAATCTTACTGTACATATTTCATATATTATTTAGGTTTTAAGTTCAGTTGTATTGCACAGGTTGCTGTAGTCAATTCTAATGCCCAAGATTTAGTATAGTTATTTTAGGAGAAAAATAACAAATACTTTTCAGAAAGGATAAATATATAAGTAAAGCTAATTCTTATAGTATACAGTATTGTTTCGGGTATACATATTCACTTTCTTAATCAACTGGTGAACAATTCATTCGATATATATTCAAAGAGCAAGAACTGATTTTGTTTTCCTGGTAGGGATAGTTATGATATGTGTAATCAGTTAATCTACAATATATATACTACATTAGCAAAAACTGAATTTCCTTCATTAAATTCATTTAGTTTCTTGTACCCACTAACTCAAAAAAATAAAATCGAGGTTTCCCTGAAATATGGCATTGATTCAATGTTCCCCAGTGTGCTTTGAGTCGTCACAATGCTGTTTTCAAGTGGCACGACCAGTGTACCCACTTTTGCGAATGTGACAACGAGCACTTGACAAATGGTTTACACTTCCTTTGGCAATAACACAAATGATCGCTCGGCAGACTCCTACGTCGCCCAATTCAATTTGTTCTCATGATGACGATAGTACTCGCTCCATATGTTCAATGAAAAGTGTAGTTCGTGTTGTTAAAGACCCTCATGGCTTAATTTGACCAATGGTAGTTACCCTGCAGAAATGGTTCACAATATTTAATATGTTGATACAAAATCGTTCAGTCCCTTGCAGTTGTTCAACTGTCACAGGAGGGTTATGCATCATCATGATTATGATTTCACCCATTTGAGATCAGACTTCAGCAAACAATCAGTTCAATTACATGTACTACTATTATGATATGTCAACGAAACCTAGAATAAAATAGTACACAAAAGAAAACATAAATCCAGTCACTGACACCATTCCTAACCTCCAAGCGACATCGCACCGTCTACAATTGTACTTCCATTGACTAATCCCATATTCTCAACGCTGGTGATGTTGCTGATGTTGTTGCTGTTGCTGTTGCTGTCACTGCAGGGGACAGGTTGGCTGCTGCTGGCAATGGCAGACCTGCCTGAAGGCAGAACAGCTGAGAATCGCATGCTAGCTTCAGTAGCAGCAACAACACTGCTGAGACAATCGAAAGAAGTGTCAGGCTGCTCTATCAGCTCCTCCGGGACAGAATCATGGAAGTCCTCAGCACAGGTGCCCAGATCATTGTGAGATTGTACCATCACTCCGTCTGTACCAGTGGAGTTGATCCTTCAGCAAATCACCCTGTGGATATTGTCCATCTTGTTGGCTTGAACCTCTGGCGAGGAAGAATGAAAATCCGCATCGAGACGACGAAATACATCTGTGCATGCATTCTTCACAGTGTGATTAATATTTCTTGTTTCGCACTGGCGTTGTGCTCCACCTCCTGGACCAAACTCTGGCGGGACCGTAAACTGGCCGGATTTCCAGGCCGACAGTCGATGGTGGATGGTGGCTCCGGTGAGGGTAATGAATGTCTGGTTGATATTATCAATCAATGATCTATCGTTCATTCCCATTCGTCGTATGCCATAGAAGTATGTTCAGTGAATAGGATCCACAATGTCGGTCGCTGCAAATCGAAACTTGCACTGCATAATCGAATGTCAAGACAATGATAAAACAAGAAGGGAACTTTGAACTTACCTCACGAATGTTTGTGGGGTATGTAAACCTCTCCTTGCCCACTACCCAGGCCACCATTTTCCGGAGCTCTGGAGGCGGCTTTGTTCAAAATCCATCAATAGTCTCAATTGAAGTCTTGCAGTGGTATACCATACCATTGCTGCACGGGAGGAACAAATCTGTGTGAGAGCCTGATGCACAATGTCAGTGATAAACACAATCATTGAGATGATTCATTTACCACTGAAATATAGGCATGTGGAGGGTCCGAGGTACTGTGGGCTTGATTAATCCTGGCGATTTCCTCATACCATCAACCATGAATTGGGGCGGTTTTCGCCGCATTCGTGGCAAAGGGATTCACAAACATCGCATATTTGATACCTCCAGGCCTCACACATGCCATGACCATTGCCGGAATGCCTCAAAGAGTTGTCTGGGGGTTGTATTCTGCGCCAACAATGAGGCCTGTCACGTCCTCAACACAAGGCTTATATCACCACAGATTACGAGCTTTCCATGCTAACAATTGTTCACCGGCTTCGTTTGAATGCTTCCTCTAGTCAATATATACATCAGCAGGCGAATTCAATTGTCAAAACGCTCAATCAAATACCTTCTTGGATGCCAGCGGCACAGGCTTATATTCATCCTCCTCCTCTGAGACAATATTGACCTCCTGGTGCTCGAGATGTATGGGTTGCACTGAGGTAGCAGTTAGTTGAGTTGCCATGACTTCTTATCCATGTGTTGACTAAAGGAATGTTTTGATAGCTGCTTACCGATTATTTTCCTGGATGGTCACCAAAGAGGCTCCTCAGTGGAATCTGAATTGCCATCTCGATGATCATTCTAATTCTTGGGTATCGTGCTGAGATTGTCCTCCAGATCCTTGTTGTGGATAGATCGTTGGCTGCTCCTGGTGCTGGAAGGAGGTGGAGGAGGAGGAGAAGTGCAGCGCTGTCGTGTGATGATTCAAAAAGGTGGCAAGTGAAAAGTACGAAACTATTAACTGAGTGACTAGAGGAAATGTCAATGAATGCATAGTGAATGAATTCAAGTGTTGTGTAAAGGAAAGAAAGCATTGATATGATTGAAATCATCGTGGCGATTTGTCTGTTTATCCTGTCGACGATTCTTGGATCCAATCACCTCCTGCCACCCATGCTTCCAACTCCTTGGATGGAAGAGAACTCGGAACTAAGAATGGCAGGTGACAAGCATGCTGCGGGGTTGTTGATTGGCTTTCTCTGACGAAAATCATTATCGCAACGAGGTAAAGAGTGTTTGCAGTTCACTAATCATTTGGGCTAACTTCTGATATGGAAAGATAACAAACTACCAATTACATGATAGTCATACACGGAGTGCGATTGCTGCCACTATGCGTTACCCATAGACAATCGTGTTAATGATTAGTCACAACATCGTGAATTCTCAACACAGCCCTTCAAGCATGACCATGACCGATGTAATACCAAAATGAACAAAACACCAAAATGAGACCCAAAACCTCACCAACAAACTCCAAATTATCACCCATCTGTCCACCCTCCAAATTGCCAGCAAAATACCCACCCACAACGCAAATCTTTGAACGACCGTCCAGACAGTGCATTGCATTCTCAAAATGACTAATTTGCAGCTGGGCGGCTGCTTGTACACTTCCTATTGGCAGAAGAGCCCGCAGCGGGAGGATACACAATGTGATCGTGCTCGGGGAGCCAAGCCATAACCTCATCAGCAAGAACCCATTGCTCGTAATTGGCAAAGAGACCAATACCATTGTTTCGCATGACTTCAAGGTATCGCTGCTGTCTGATAATCCTCCGTTGAAGATGATTTCCGAACTGTCACAAGCCTGTTGTTGTCGTCGGGAATCTTTTTCGATTCGGGTGCCACATCTCAGCATCATCATCCAATTCTCCGCAGATATTGTCGATCATATTCTTAGCTGGAGGTGGGAGGATATCATCCAGAGGAAGATAGCTGCGGCCACCACGCATAGGTGTCTGGGTACCAGATGTGCCGTCGGCTTGTTGGCCACAAACATGATGCAAAACCATGTTGGGTTGCATCATTTCATCGCCACCTTTACCCAACCATCAGCAGTATAGTTATCAAAGATTGGGGTAATATTATGGGGGTGTGCACCACGATCTCCATTAGACTTCTCCCGGGAGCCCCAGAACTTTCGGAATTTCTGGCTGGGGTCTGGCAGACATACGATTGCAGGATTCACAATTGACCCCATGGTCGTATCTACGATTGATGTAACTGTCGGAAGTATCGATTCATCATCCCCAGGCCATTGCCATGAGAGTAGCCTAGTATTATGTTCTCCCACCCTCTTCCCAGCAATTTCGGGATCCACATAGGCGATGGTAAACCGAAGAAGCTCAAACAGGTAATCAGTCACGGCATCGCAACGCTTCTTCATTGGTGAAGACTGGTGATGAGTGATTTCTTCCTCATTGTCTTCTGTATCTACACATCATCAGGAAGAGCAAAAGAAGCATCAGGGGGATGAAATGCATACCAATGTGCACGAAATCCCTCATCTTAGTCAGGGTTTTGTGGATCATATTCATTGTTCCGCGAAGTCCAACCTCAGAAAGCTCGTTCAGTGCTGGCTTGAGTTTCTGACAATCGAGGATAGTCTTGTCTGCCATGTACCATTTCCAAAGCGGTTTTTCATACGGCAGATCACTGGTTCGAGTAACGCGATCATCGATTAGGAGATCCCATTGCTCGGGGCCGGTGCCTTGCATGTTCATCAGCCACAACTCTAGTTTCCATCAGAATCACCCGGGTGTTCCGGATGGCTCTGACGACTCTGACAGAACCTCGTACCCTCTGACAGAGAATTTCACGCCACCCGTCGCCCAGGTGACGGGTCGTGTTGCATAGCATCAGCGAAATGTATTTTAGCCACTGGAAGCCTCCAGGAGGGTCTGAGAGAATGTGGAGTGTAAACTTAGATGCATCAATTTCAGGAGAGTATCAGACCCTAGGAGGGCATTGCTGCCGGCCTTCAGAGTAAGTGGGAGCGCCGACGACACACCTGGGAGCACCTGGGAATGCCGGCAAGAAACCTGGGAGCGCCGGCGACATGTCTGGGAGCACCTCGAATCACAGTCATGTATTCAGTTTGTATTCTCATCTATGTATCTATGTATCTATATAGCTACCCATCTACACACCCTATATCTGCACTGGCTGCAGGCAGTGCTTGAGAGCAATTTGAGGTGCGCCGGAAAATGACGATCGAGTGAACTCAGAGACATACTCCGAGCCCTTGATCAAGCGGGTTTGCAGACTCCCTTGGAGGCCGTGATCGAGCGAGTTTGGACATGCACTTGGAGGCCATGATCATGCTCACTTGGAGGCAGTCATCGAGCGAGTTTGGAGATGCACTTGGAGGCCATGATGGTGCGAACTTGCAGGCTTTAATCAAGGGAGTTTGGAGATACACTTCGAGGCCGTGATCAAACTAGTTGGGAGATGCACTTGGAGGCCATGATCCAGCGAGATTGGACGAGTACTTGGAGGCGGTCGATGGAGGGCGCACCGGGTGATGAGACTCTATTCATCAGTTAGATAACTCGCAACCGTGGGAATGTGACAATGTGACTTTACCTTTGAGCTCTGATGGAGGGCTGGCTGATGGCGGTCGATCGTTTAGGGAGGTACGCCAGAAGCTGAAGCTACATTCAGGGGTCAACTCGTAATCATGAGAATGAAGGGAAGACAAACAGTCTTGGGTGGATGCTGTACCCGGTGTATGCTGTACTCGGTGTCAACTCATGATCATGTAATGGAGAGATAGAGAGGTATAACATAACTTTGTGTGCTGCGATGATGGTTGAGTTGTGGATGAGACAGAGGGAGATGGGGCATGGAGATGAGAATGATATCGAGGATACGAGCGGATATGAGGAATCAGGGGTACGACTTGCCTAATTGGGTTCGGAAGACCTGTTATAGGTGTTGGTTCTCGCCGGATCGGGACTTGTACCTGCCGTATCGGGGATGGTCAATTGACTCACACATTAAATTCTCTAAGTCCCAGTTTCTCATGATGATTTCCCACATCTCCTGTGATCACTCTCTTTCTTGTGCTCAACTCTACCATCACCTAAGAACACGGAGTTAAATCATCCCTCTCTATCTGTCCATGCCATAATCATGAGTCAACACAGAGTACAGCATACACCAAGTACAGCATCATCCCAAGATCGACAGTCTCCCACTCCCAGCCAGTTGCTCATCTCCCGGCGGATGTTGTACACAACTCTCTACATTCCCACAATTACAAGTTAACCATTGAATAGAGTCTCAGCTGCCGTCATGCCTCCCTCCAAATCGACCGCCTCCAAGTGCTCTTTCAATCTCAGTCGATCATAGCCTGCAAGTGCATCTACAAAGTCGCTCGATCACAGCCTCAGTGTGCATCTCCAAACTCGATCAAACACGGCCTCCAATTGCATCTTCTGAGTTCACTCGATCTCGGCCTCCAAGTGCATCTCCAAACTCGCTCGATAACGGCCTGTAAGTGTATCTCCAGACTCGCTAGATTACAGCCTGCAAGTTCGCATAATCATGGCATTCAAGTGCATCTCCAAACTCGCTCGATCCCAGCCTCCAAGTGCATCACCGAGTTGCTTCGATCTCCGTCTCGAAGTGCATCTCAAACAGGCTCGATCAAGTACATCTACAAGGCGCGACAGCGGTTGTACGATGATACAGGGGTAACGGAGGTGGACAGAGTGACGGGGAGTATGTAATCAGCAGACCCCGTAGTAGATAGACACCATCCCATTTCCATCTCCTCCTATCATACAATGAATATTCACACTCTATCTTTCCCAACTTTTGATCTCACTCGCTCTGTCCGAGATTTCGTGGATCCTCACGGCCGGGTAGTCTCATATCTTCTCATCTTCCTACTTGCCTCGAGCTTGATGTAGAAGGAATGCGAGGAGAGATTTTCGCAGCATCACCCATTGCATTGCAATCCCGATGCAAGCGTGTACCCAATGGACCCATTCCAACGTATGGTCACAGTTGGCCACAACGCAAGAGTGTTTGTTCAAAATCGAAGACTGACAGAGCGAGAAGAAACGGCGAAACGGCGATCAGCGGGCGATATGCAAAGTGACGCGTGGAATTGACACCGGCTGTCTCTTACTGCTCTGATGGAGCGGGTCCACTGTGACGCAGCTATTCTGCCCAGACGGAGATGTTTTTCGCTGATGTTGCTGATGCTCATGGACTGGTTAATCTCCCAGATAGGCTCCCTCACTTTATCATCTTTCCATTGTGTTGTCAAGCCACCCTTCTCCTGCCAAATCCCCATGGTTTCTGCTGCCCATTGGCTGACTCCAACACCAGCATCCTCGGCCCAGATGCAGACACTTATAGTTGGCATCTGGATTGTATTAGCATCTGCGACGACTGATCTTGGCAACCAGATGGCATCACATTACATGTCAGGTTCTCAACGGTGGTCAATGATTGAGTGGTGGATATTAACTGCTAGTCACTCCAAGCAAGCGTCAGGAGTGTTGAATATATCCTCAAGGGAGATGCGATGTGGTAGCAGAAGTGAGGAGGGTGTGTCGGAGGGTTTGGAGATTGTCAGTAAGGTGGGCAGGCAAGGCGAATATATATATGGGATTGGAGGGGTATTCTTGATCCGGCGACATCATCTTGGCTGCTATTTAGCTGGAAAACAATTTGCTTAGCATCATCTAAGCACCCTGATTCGTTGACTGAACACTCAAGTTCATCACAAAGACAACTAAAAGCATGCTCTGCAGTCATATCTCGTTTGGTTGTCCTTGCTCTAGTTCTTGTACCCCACGATGACGTTGCTGGGTTGTTATCACAGGAGAATGCACAGTTCATGTAAGGTATGAATTTAACAAAAAGTAACAACTATCAATCAGGCAATGGGCATATCATGGTCTTGTGAGGGTGGAAAACAATCGCCACGACAAGCTGAATGCCGATGCTGTATGTTTTTCGTGATCCAAGGGATGTTGAAAATGAGAGAGCGATTATACACTTTCCAAATGTGTGAAGGTGGATGAGAGGAGTACAAAAAGAGTGGTAGGACACCGTTGTGGAAACAGTAAATTGAGGTGCAGCTCTTTCCGAGGACCAGCGAGCTTCCAATGGTATGAGTAGCTAATGAACTGTCAAGATGCTTCTTAACATTGTTGCGACATTTCATTTTGCTAACACAACATGGATATTTGCCAGCAGTGTATTTACTGCTTGATGACGTACTTCTACATCTGTGCTTACATCACTCACCTCTGTCGCGACCACACAGAAAAGCTAGTATATGTACAGCCGAACAGCTACCAGATGATGGTTTTGCAATCTAGCACAATAGTATTCCAACTCCATTCGGTCATGAAATGCATCGCGACACTTTTCTTCACCCTTCTGACCATTGTTCCAGCGATACAGAAGCGCATAGAGAATAGAAGGGTATCAATCCAGAGCAACCTCCATCTCGGACACGTATTTATGGTACTCCATACCTCGAAAACCATTCAGCTGGCAAGTCTATTAGTAACGAATATTTTGATAACTTTGACGATGAAATGAATTGATGGTCACCGTTTTCTTGCGAGGAGGAGTATCGCTTAGCATACTGGTGGGTCAAGCACAACTTGATCATAGCTGCTGTCAACGAGCTTTTTAGGAACCCTACAATGGCAACCATCAGCATCTTCACTTCATCCCACACTATATTCAAAATGTTGAATGCAATGTCCTACACAATGGGCATCGACTCCTGGAAATCAGGCAAAGTGTGTTAAAATCATTTAGCCAAACCCAAAAACCTTCGCGATGATGATTACACACGTTTCTTCTGCTGCAATCCTGTTCAATGTATTGCGTTCCACATGCAACAGCTTGCATTCAGGGAACATATGTTATATGTTCCAGCAAAGGAATTCAATGATGCTGAGGAATGTATCTACTCAGAGGTGATATCAAGCGACTGGTGGTGGAATGAACAGGTATGTTGGTTGAATTTTGTGATAGCTACGATGATTTTGACCGCTTCCATAGCTGCCATGGCCGCTTGGAGCGACCATCGTCCGCTTATTTGGCAGGTCGGACCAGACACATCATATATACTATTCGGGCGACAAGAAGGAATGGCCAGTATCTTTTGCTCTCGGAAATATCAACTCGACAATTAGATCAAAGCCTTCGAATCTTGCAAGTGTCGTTGTTGCCCTTCTTCCCAATCCTTCGAAATATCACTTTAAATGACATGTATAAACAACTGCCATGAAGGAACAACAAATCCACAATCGAGAGGTTTTAAGGAAGGTCTTCTAGCGTATTTTTCGCTCTCTCAAACCGCTTTTGAACATTGGAAATCTCATGCTTTGCGCCAACAGTCGGATACGGTGATGTTATCCTGTCATCTGTGCCTGGACGGCTGACTACTTCGAAAACATTCACTTTCACTTGATCAAGGAGCCCTATTGCCCTGTGTGCGAAGCACTGCAATCATCGTCTGGAGAAGGGAATTCATCGTTGTGGCAATTGAGAGACGATTGGCTATCTTTCCAAAAGACGATACTTGCCACTCAGGGAGATGGGATGGAGAGACGGAAAGCAAGACAATATATGGAAGATCGAGCAGTTAGAACCTTAGAAGACATCTTCTGGATCATGGAATGCATCTCCCAAACGACTATTGTCATACCTGATATCCTTCATACCCTCTATCACGGTATGCTTCAGCTTTTGATGGACTGGGTAATATCCTTCCTCGAACAAAATCCCCTGATCAACAAATTGTACCAGCTCTGGGCGATGATGGCTCTATATCCTGGCTTCGCTGGATTCAACAAGCCATATAGCATGGTGATGCAATGGAGTGGTACGGAGATGAAACCACTCGGGGATGTGATTGTTCCCGATTTTGAGGGTACTCCATTTCACCCTTTGTCGAGTCACCGGGTGCTCTTCACAGAGTCCCTGTCGTCCATCAAGAACTCGGTGTATTTCCACCCTCTGGCACAGTACCGGTACCATACTGAAGCCACGATCAAGTACATGGAGAAACTTCTGGAGGAGGTTCATTGTCACGAGGATGATTTCATATGATTCCGTGCCAGTCAATCTACACAGAAGGTCTCGGAAGCCATGAAAATGCAGCTAACTCTGGACGAACAGGAGGAATGGCGGAGTGACCGCGCTTGGAACAATCTTTCGGTGTCTGCAAAGTGTCGTCGTGTTGATGAGGAATCAACCCAGATCGAGTCAGAAATTGCATAACATCCATTCGACAAATCGCATTTCAACTGTGTGATCATGCATCTCCTGAACCACTTCTCAGACCATATCCGCCAACTTGGCAACCTCTGAAATGCAAGCTCTGAAATGCTAGAAAGAACGATGATGGATCTGAAACAAGCGTACCGACAAATGAATGTTCAGGAGGCCACCTTCCAGACTTTGTGAATGAAAGCCCGAAAGGAGGTGTTTCTGTATGCAGAGCTGAACATACATGCTGCAAAGAATGTAACCACGATGCAATGCGTCTAACCACAGTGCCTATCAAGCGAATGATGAAAACCATGCTACCAGAAATTAAGACCCTTGATGACTTGGTCGAGTGGTGTGCAATGCCAAAAGGGGAGCTACAAAATCACATTTCTTGGTGTTTCAAGAGATTTGCCAACTTAACAGATTACGTTGATCAGGTTTAGTATTTCAGTCATCTCACCCGTGCAAAATACATTCTGTGCAAAACAGTAGCAATTCCTGTGAGGTCATTTCAATGAGACGAGCAGGCAGTTCATATGGTTTGTTGCACTGGGTCCACAAGGTGGAGATAGCATAAACCACGAAGACATGATAGAGTGGTTCTCTGGATGGGGACGAGTCCAAATAGCCACTTTAAGTCGACTGCTGTCCACATTACTGTATGGTCAAAATGGCTTTTCGTCATCGATGATGCAAAATTGAGTGTTCAAGGGCTTCCCGCCATGATTGAGACGTTTGCACCATGGCGGATACATCTGACTGCTGGTATGGTGATGGTCGAGGGGAGACATCAACCTCCAATGCAACGTTTGAATGATGGAAGCAACCAACGTAAGCCTCTTTTCGGTGTCAGAACCACCGATACTGTCTTTTATCCGTGATCCAAGGGGCTGTACACCATCTTCCGCTGATGCCGCAACTAGATAGCACGTGGTTGTGCTTGAGAAAGACCATTGACTTGAAAGCTTTCAATTTGTTTTACATGTAGATTGTTCGATTCGATGCTTGAACTAGTTGTTGCAGCAATACTTAGAAATTTGATGAGTGTCTACTCGAAATTTTTGTTATGGGAGTTGTGCAAGCTTGTGTATAATCGATGTCTCAAGGGATTAAATAGTTGAGAATCTTCTTGAAATCAATGTAACAGTTCAAAGAACCATTGAAACGATTAAAATCTAGAGGACCAATTCGAAATAGGCGCAGTAGATTGACTGAACTGCATAAAGAAGGTTTTGAAACGTCGTGACGATGCGATCACATCATTGAACGCTTCGAAGCCTGGTGGATGATTGCAAACACATCGCACTGATTCCTTGTGGAGGATGTGGAGAAGAATCAGTTAGTGGGGTCCATTCTTGGAAATGAATTTCGCTTTTTGCTGATGTATATCTCGAAGTAATTCAACAACATTGTCTATATCTTGTTAACTAAATATAGGCTGTGCCATATACTATATTATTTGAAGTTAGTATAATAATGTTATTTTCCATATATAAATTGCTGAATACAGACTATATCACACCTTACAATAAATGAATACAGTAGAATCTCAATATACTAAGTTCACTATAAGCTATTTTCCTTCTGATTTTCGAAAGATTATTAGTGGATGAATCAATTATTCACGTAGGGTAATAAGCCAGAAGGTTTTCAAACATTGTTAGTATCATTATCTCAAAAACAACTATCAGATTGTAGTCGTAATCAAATATATATGTGTCTTATGTAATTGGGTATTTGTACAATTCAAAATTAAACAGAATAAACATAAAGTATATTTACCACTGCAAATGTTGTCATCATATTGTGGGAGAGAATATTGACAATATTACGATTTTAAAATAAACAACAAAACGTTATACATGGGAAATATATTGGAATTGTGGTTACTAGGAGTAAGTTCACTAATTGGAAAGTAGTCGTTTATATACCAATGTCAGAAGTAATATTTATGTATATTCAGTGGGAATAATGACTTTATGTACCATTTAACTCATAGAACAGATGTTTTTAAAGGGTAATATATTGAGTATTTGACATGTGGCACAATAAGGTCTTATAGAGCTGCAGCTGAACTTGATTAATATGATAAGCATGGAATTATGTGTACTGGATACTATACCTCTTGCTGCATTTAACAAAGATGAAACAGACCCGCCAAATGCAGTTCATTGCATGCCACCATGTATGTTCTGATCTGCACTCCCCCTTGCTGTCCATCATATACTCCCAATCCACTTGCCTTACACTGTCCAGCAAGCTCTCAAAGTGCTCCCAAGTACACTCCAGGTATCATTCTAAGTACACTGCCAATTACATTTGAACACCAGCAAAAATAACCTTTCACAACTTGCACCTCATAGAGCAGCTCTTTTGGAATGGTAATCCATACTATATTTAACCCAGGGCACAATGAGATTCTGTCGATCTGTGTATTGACTAAATTGCAATGATATGCATGTGATTATGTGCAGTTGATAGTATACATTATGCGACATTCAACAAACTTGAATGCAAACTACCAAATGCACTACATTGTATGCTGAAAAGTCATTGTACGCTTCCAAGCACACACTGAAGTACACTCCTGATTGCATGCGACTGTACATGCCCAGCCTGCTTCATTTATGCTTGCGACTAAGCCCACAAGACACTCCCATGTACACTCTGAGTACATTCGCACTTGCACTTCCGAATATACTCTCAACATCACTCCCAAGTCGACTTGATGGCACACTGCTAGTCTGATTGACTGTGTGCTCCAAAGTAAGCTCTCAAGACACTTTGAAGCACACTTGTAACAATACTCTCAAGTAAACTTCCAATGGCACTCGATGATGCACTCCCAGCCTACTTGGCTCTATGTTCTCAAGTACACTTCCAAGTGGCAAGATCCACCCAAACTCACTTGACTAGATGCTTTCATGTATGCTCCTGCATGTTCAACCCAGAGACTTGCTGAGTTGAAGACGCCAGGTACGAGAAGGTATAGGGCCGGTGGCATATTGCAGGAAGTGTTTGGCGGGCAGCAGGCTGCATGTAGCATGTGGCAGGTGGAAGAAAGTGTCTGGTGGTCGAAATCATAATGTCGGTGAATATAGCTGATTGAACGTAATCGTCAGCGCGGCCACTATGACAAGATCACAGTATGCCTGATGGTCATAATGTTAGCAATTGTAGCCTCAGATACTGCAGAAATAGTAGACAATTTAATCTTGGCAAGAGCAGATGTCCAGCTCAGTCTTTACCACAGAATCTGAGATCAGCTTGCTGTCAATGTGGAATGTATGCATACCAAAGTAGGTCTGTGGCTGATGATGATAATCGTGACAGTGATGATGGTGTTGGTACTGTTGATGGTGATGGTGATGGTACTGAATGCACTTTGTCAAGTAGGTTGGATATGTCAGTGTCAATCTCAAAAGTTCAACAGACGTAAGCCTTCTATTGACCAAAGCTTCCACAAACTCAGAGTTCAATCGGTCCAAAAATTCCTTGGGAAAAGCTACTGCTGCTGAGGATCAGTTCTCTCATGCATCGCTCTGGAGCAGGCTCTGAAGCCTGCTTCCAGGTAGGATTTCAATTAAGCTCTCAAGCCGACTGTCAATCAGGCTCCCAAGTGGGCTCAGGAGTGGCCACATAAGATTTTCTCAATGAGTGTCAGCAGCAGCGAAGCCTATTGGGAGTTAAAACTCACTAAGGTTTGTCTACTGCCAGCAGTATATAGTTCCATACTTCTAGGTGTAGATGTCTAAGGAGTGACTTGGATGGCTTGAGACTGCATGTCATGCAGGGGTCCACCGGGAGTTTGCTTGATGCAGTGTATGTGTATATAGTGCAGTCTATAGTTGATTTGCACGTTTGCCAATGTACGTTCACTCCCAAGCTAGCTCTCTCTGATGCTTCGAATTCTACTTGATGGTTCACTTCCCGCCTGCTTGACTGTATGCTTTGAAGTCAGCTTTCAGAAAACTCTGAAATATACTTCTGAGCTTGATTTCTAGGCTGCTTCTAATTGTACTGGATGGCACACTCCTTGCCTGCTTTGACCTTATGCATGCAAATAAACACTCAAGATGCTCTCAAGATTGCACCAATTGCACTGGAAAACACACTTCCAGCCAGCTTGACAATTTGCAACCAAGCAAGCTCTCAAGATGCTTTCTAGTACATTGTTGAGTGAGCTTTGGAGTACACCCCCAATTGCACTTGACAACATGCTTTGAGTCTACTTCACTCTATGCTTTCAATGATACTCTCCAGATGCAAAACTCTTCCCCTCCAACTTGACAATATACTTCCATGTATGCTCCTGAATGCTTCATCCAGATACTTGCTGATTTGCAAGCAATGGGCAGAACAGGGTGTAAGGCAGATGGTGGGTAGTAGTTGGCAGGTACTATCGGGTGGCCAAAATCATGACATCAGTCAATATTACAGTCTGAACATGACCTTGAGTACGGTCTCCATTTTGAGATTTCGTGTTGCCTCATGGTAATGGAGAGAAATATTCAACGGTAAAACTGGCAGGACAGTTAGAAAATTGAATCTTCGGGACAAGAAGATCTGCAACTCGAATTGCCAAGTGGAATCTGCTGCAAGCAACCCATTGATTTCGAGAGTCTGTGGACACAGTCAGTTGAAGGCTGATGCCAACAATGGCCGTGGAGAAAATGGCTATGATCATAACTGCGATGGGGAGGATATGCCTTAGGAACGAATGTCATGGTGATAATGGTGATGGTGATAATGGCAATGGTGCTGATGGTGATAGTGCTAATGGCAATGGTGCTGATGGCAGTGGTGATGATGGCAATCGTGATGATGGTGATGTTGATGATGCCGATGGTGATGATGGTGATGGTGATGATGGCAATGGTGATGATGGTAATGGTGATGATGGCAATGGTGATGATGGCAATGGTGATGATGGCAATGGTGATGATGGCAATGGTGATGATGGCAATGGTGATGATAGCAATCGCAATAATGGCAATAGTGATGATGGTGACAGGTAACGAACACAATGGTGATCATATTGCCGATGGTAATCATACTAATAGAAACACTTATCCAAGCAGGTTGGCTATTTCAATATCAGCATCAAAGCTTCCACACATTTAGAAACTGCTATTTACCAAAGCTTCCACAAATTAAGAATTTTCCATCGGCCAAAAACGTCAAGTTGAAACCTTGACTGCTTCCAAAACATGGCTATATTAATACGGCTCGCTCAATGATGCTCTCCCAGTGTGGTTCATCTGATGTGGGTCTTTCAACATAGCTCTCGCAATGTGGCTCTCTCAATACAGCTTTCCCAAATATGCTTGCAAACTGGCTCTCTAACAGGGTATTAAACAAGCTTTCAAGTGCCAGAGGACTCTCATGTGAACATGCAGCAATTGTGTATACAGTACAAGTACAACAGCACAGACTGTAGTAAGTAAAGACAGATGAAGGTCCATCTCTGGTTGGTAGCCATGTATAGTTTCATGGGTGTATCAAAACATAGTTATTTATTGACTTCACATGTCCATTACCTGCGTGACACACAGGGGTCCATGGGAAGAGTATCATGAGCTGCACTTGTACTCTTGTGCATGTCACACAGTCTATAGTCATTTTGCACCTTTCTGGATCTATATTACTGAAGTCAAATATGGATAATATATTTATAGTATGGATAAAATTACAATATTTATCACATTTTCCAGCTGGAATTGATAGACTAACCAAAATATCTAGTAGCTGCAATTGCATTCAAACTATTACAGTTGTTGTTGACACATCTAGTACTGCAGTGTACGAGACTTCTGTCTATTAACTTCAATTTCTACCACTGGACTTGTACAAGTTTGTAGATACTATAGTTTACTTTTGATTCTTACTAATATTACTTCCTTTTATCTTAATCAACTTCAACTTACAGCTGCAGCTTTTGTACTTATATGAAACAAAGTTTTAAGCATCCAGTTCTTTTGGTACTTATAGTAGTGTGGTGAATGTGAAAACAGTGAATTGAAGAAATTAGGATCATATAGTACTATAGGCATCGATCAGGTAGAAACCCCAGATACATCAGTATATTGCTGCTAACATTACTGCTGCAGTGGATTTAATGCAGCTTTTTGTAATTACCGTTTTCTGCAATTCAGTAACTGTAATAGTTTCTGTAAAATCACAATACTACTGGATAAGTATTACAATGGGTTCACATATCGACTTGCTAACCTGAATTAGCTTGCGATAACTATTGTTAGATATAACTCTATCTGAAGCCAAATGAGTATGTTTGAAAGGATATATCATAACCTATATTGGACCATATTCCATTACAGTAGAACACATAGTATTTCGAGATTTTGATAAATCTTATACCAGATATCTGATATCTGATATTCTTTAAATGTATCTACAACTGGGTACTCCTGCAGATTGTATTGTTAGCTAAAGTGCATTGAATATCCTCTTAGATATTAATTGTATCCAATTATTCACAGTCTGGAATCCAATGCATGTCAGCAACTCTACAACCAACGTGAACAGCGATATTGTCAATAATAGAGCTGAAATATATTAACAACGTACTGCTCAGTATTGGAAATAGAAAACTCTATAGAGTGTATTGGTATCTGGTCCAGATTGTTAACTCTGGTCTGAGAGGATAAGTTTGTAATCGTCAGTTCAGAAAGTATTTATATTGATCATTACATGCATTACAATTGAAGGATTATACAATTATATCAATTCTATCAATTATACAAAATACCAATCAAATAACACCAGATGCACGTTCTTTCACAACTGGCTGATGAATATTTGAAGATGTGAACATATGTGCACTTTCTTTTACAACAAGGTTAATTTTTCTGTCCAACTACATCAAGAATATGCAATCAACTATTCAGGTGACTCAATGAGTATCTGGGAGTGAAAAGAACATATTCATATAATTAACACAGTTCAAAGTCAATTGGAATGCTGCTGTTGCTTCCATTGATATTTAGAAGGTACTGCAACCACTTGGGAATGTTATCAATGTACTTGTAAGTATGAATAACAGGTCTGAGAGTTCTTGTAAGTGCCATCAAAAGGCCTAGGAGTATATTGAGCCATGATAGCGGTAACCAGATATATGACTACATGATTTGTGTACCCTGCTGCTTCAACTAGAATGTGGACAAACACGAGAACTAATTTATTACCAGGTGCTGAAACTCCGTGTTGAAAATGTATTGTTATTGACTTATCGAGATATTAATGTATCAATATATATACAATCACTTTGATCTGTGTGCAGATGGAATGCATGCATTCGCAGAGAGAAACCTGCCGGATATTATGGCATAGTAAATACACCTGTATCTGAATATAGCGCTTGCAGTAATTTGATATAGGGCTCAATAATATGTCAAGATGGAGATTGAGCGATCAAAGAGATGCATATGGAGAGATTAATTGAGTAACCATGAATGTCTATATGGATAGAATGCTGGCGGGTTATTGAGCTGCTGATAGAGCAAATATACCAAGTGTAGATGTGTACATTATTACAGTACTGGCTTTAATTGGAGATGACGATTATACACACTCAGAGATAAGCTTCCATTAACAAAAGGTATAGCATTCCAGAAGCCTTATGCTAACCTCCGAAACACTCCCATTAACCTCTCTGCCACACCCAGGTTCTTTCACATGCTCCCAGCTGCTGGAAGAGAATTATCAGATGCTTCTTAAGGCACCTGTAGTGGTGGATGTTTATTGAAGATGGTAAAAAATTTGAATTATAGGATATTCAAATATTGATGCAGCTGAGACCTTCTGGGTAAATCTGCAGAAGCACCTGAAACTGGTATTCTCACAGCAGTGTTGTTTTGGATCTCACAAGCCATTTCGTCTATCATATTCCTCTTGGTTTAGCCATGTGTTTTGAAATCACAAGAAGATTCACTAGTTCATAATACGATATGGATGCCCTATCCTAATCTACATATATATGTACATACACTTGATATGGAAGCAGAGGATACTTGAGCGCTCTCAGAGGAGGACCAGGAGATGGCGATTGAGTGAACTGAGAGATAGACTGGGAGGCTGTGGTCATGCAAGTTGGGAAATTTACGTGGAGGCTGTGATTGAGTGAGTTTGGAGATGCACATGGAGGCAGAGATCAAGTAAACTCACAGATGCACTTGGTGGTCATGATTGTGTAAGCTTAGATATGCAATTGGGGACTATGATCAAGCAAGATGGAAAATGTGCTTGGAGGCCATTATCATATGGATATGGAGTAGGACTTGACAGTTAAAATCAAGCGACTTCACAGATACACCGGAGGCTGATATCATGTGAACATAGTGATGTACACCAATACTGTGATTGAGCAAGGTTGGACCTGTACTAGGAGGCTGAGATAGAGCAATCTCACAGATATGGTAGGATGCTGTGATTGAATGAACTTAGAGATACACTCCAAGGCAGTAATCAAACAAGATTATGGATGCACTTGGTGGTCGGGATCAAGCTTAATTGGAGGTATACTAACAGACATCGAATCTGGAGATTGTAGAATGGGAGAGAGGCATGATGGAAGACCAGACTCTATTCATTCATTTGCTTGTACACATGGGAATGTAGTCAGTAGAGGACAATTTGGTCTGCAGAGAGTTAAGAGAAGATAGACTGGCTGGGTGCAGAAGACAGTTGAATCGTGGGTTGATGCTGTACTCAGTGTATAATGTGGTCAGGATATGATGTACTTGGTGGATGATGTCCTTGGTGTATAATGTACTTAATATATTCTGTACTCGGTGTATGCTGCACTTGGTATTAGCTCATGATCATGGCAGGGAGAGATAGAGAGAGGTGACTTAACTTAGTTTTCTCAGGTGATGGTAGAGTTGAGGACAAGAAAGAGACAAATGAGAGGATATGGGGGAAATCATAATAAGTAACTAGGACCAAAGAGACATCTGTGTGTGAGTCAATTTACCAGTCATGATATGGCAGGTTCCACACATGATTTGCCATGTATAGTGTTAGCAACTGTTCCGGACTGTCGCTTCGGGTAACGGAGTGGGTCAGAACCGAACCATTGCCAAATCAGCTGTCCGGGCCGTCAACATACCCGATCCATTGCAATTTGGCCGGTTTCACAACTAAAAATGCACTATTTCAACCTCACAACATCAGCTCCAATTAAGTATCTGATTTCTGATCGTATCGTGATATGATCAATATGTAGATTATCGAGGTTTAGCCGCTTGATCACCACGTGCTGTCCGATTTGCGATCCGACCAATATTCGTTGAGTCGCCATCGAATACAGGCAAATTTCGCATATAATATGGCATTAGACCATGGCGATTCAACAAATAATGGTCGGATCGCAAATCCGATAGCGGGAGGTGAAAGAGCTGCTAAACCTGCACAATCTATGTATTGATCATGTCACGATAGAATCAGAACTCCAAAACTTAATTCCAGCCAAAGTTGTAGGAACTGTAGAATGGAACCGTGGTGCAGATACAACCCAGCCCCAAACCTGCAGTTTTATGTCCGGTCAGCGTTTCAACTCAGCACTGGTAACCAGGCAATGTTCTTTGTCGGTTCGTGACCATGACTGGGGCCTCCAGTTTGGTACCAACCTGGACCCCATCCGGGTAACCGCGAACTGTTGGAAACACCAACTACCTACCCTCACCGATATGAGGTATTCGAAAGCCATCCAGGTTGATTACACCCTCGATTTCTTACATTCTCTTCAATTCTCCATATCATTTGTATCTTCATATTCCATCTCTCAGTCTTATCCACAACTCCAACATTATTGCAGCAGAGAAAGTTAAGTTATCCCTCTCTATGTCTCGATGCAATGATTACGAGTTGATACCTTATACAGCAGATACTTAGTCAAGCGTATACTGAGTACAGTGTATACCGAGTACAGTATACGCCAAGTACAGTAAAGACAGAGTACAGTATATACGCAGTACTGTTTATATCGAGGACAGTATTTACTGAGTAGAGTTTATACTGAGTAGAGTTTTTACCAAGTACAGTATACACCAAGTACAGTATATACTGAGTACAGTGTATATGGAGTACAGAAGAAACCCAGCACAGCATATACCGAGTATGGCAGGTCCCGAGTTCAGCATATACCGAATGCAGCTTATACCAGGTACAGCATAGACAGAGTACAGTATGTACTGAGTACAGCATATACCAAGTACAGCATATACCAAGTACAGCAGATACCAAGTACAGCATAGAGTGAGTTGAACATACACTGAGTATGGCATCCACTGAGTGCAGCATATGTCGAGTACCAAATACAGGGTGTGTACCATGCACTCAGTACAGTGTACACTGAGTATAGCGTCCACACAAGATTGGCTGCCTCCCTTCAATCTCTCAATTAAAAGTTGACCCTGAAGGTAGCTTCAGCTTCCAGTACACCTCCCTACAGATTGACTGCCACCAGCCAGCTTTACATGTGAGCTCTAAGGTAGAGACTACATGGTACATTCCCACTGATGGGAGTTAACTATATGATCAATACAGTGACTATACCCATCATACCTTCCAATCAACTGACTCTAGATCGACCACCTTCAAGTACTCCCCCAACTTCTGGTGATCATGGTCTACAAGTGCATCTGCAAACTCACCCAATTACTGCCTCCAAGAGCATTTCTAAGTCCATACAATCACAGTGTTGAAGTTCATCGCCAAGTCCACTTGATCTCAGTCTCCAAATACAGCACCAAATTCGCATTATCAAGGCCTTGAAGTGCCTCTCCACACTTTCTCCATCAATTCCCCAAAGTGTATCACTGAATTCAGCCAGTCTCAGGCTCATGGTGTATGTTCAAACTAGCTTCAATTACGGCCTCCTAATGCATCTCTCAGTTCACTTTGTTACCATCATCTGCTGCACTTCCAATTGCTCAATCACTACATGCTGCCTTTCCAGATATACGGTGTGTAGATGGATGGCTGTATAGATACATAGTTCCTGTGATACATAGATGAGAATACAAACTGGATACATGAGTGATAAAAATTGTTTAACAATAAGTAGTAACATCAAAATTGCAGGTGCACCTATAGCATTCCCAAAGACTATATCATTTTTCCAAGATTGCTCTACAGCAATTTCTATACCTAGGCTTGTTGCTGGCTTTCCCAGGTGCTCCTGCGGTTGTCACCAGCCCTCTTATATCTTTGCAGATTTCTCGCCAGCTCTCCCAGGTGCACCAAAGGCCACCACACTGGTCTAGTCAACTGAGGGATGTGATCACCCTGAGATTCTGGTCCAACAACTTCCAAACACTTCCAGAGACTCCTTGTGAGAACAATATATCTTACTGAGGTGGGGGCCAAGATAGAGTGAACATGATTGTGTACATTAACACAGTGCTGGCAGTTAATGGAAATAAAGACCCTATAAAGTAGAATATACATTCAGAAGTCACTGTAGTGTACACTCTGAGGTATACATTGAGATGGTGCTTGGCAGATCTTGGAGATGAAGAGTGTATGAACTTAGAGATGCACTTGAAGACAGAGATAGAGTGAAATTGATGGTACTGGAAGATGGTACTAGTTGAAATTGAGGGTTATTAAAATTGCCTAGCTTCAATATAGTATTTCAATCAAATTCTAGATGGACACTTTTGACATCACACTATGTAGGTTAACATGTAATGTCAAAGTTTAGAGTAAGTACACTCAAAAGTGACTACTAGTTACTGGTGTACACTGTGAAAATCTAATGACTGTAGTAAATAGCATGATAGCTTGACTATAAACAGCAGCTGAAATAAATAGCACCAATGTTTTGAATATACTGAATTAAGTATGGATTATATCTCCTATTTCCAAGCACCTTATTTGCTTAAGATATTGTGCTAATATCCACGCTTTTCAACTTTCCACCTCATTAATTCAGCAGTTACCCTAATGCTGCTATGGTAAGTCTGAGACTGTTGAAAACAAATACTTATATTGGAATATCAATGACATATCACTGTATATTGATAACTAACAATATATTCTAGCAACTAAGTAAAGCTATAGAACTGGTAGCTAACCAGTAATAGAGTATACACAAACAGAGTAATCGGCACACTGGAATTACCTAATTTTGATAATTAATTTCAGCTGATAACTGTTTCGAATTATTATAAAGAACATGAATTACTTTCGAACAGATATTATATAGTGATTTGGCTTCAAAAGTTGAATCTATATGTGGTTTGAAGCAATTATACAGCGATCGATTAATAGCATACTGCAGGAGAGATGATCTACTTCAATTACGAATATTCAGGTATATTGTTGGCTGAAGAGTACTGTATTGAAACAAGTCACCTAGTACTGGAATAGATTGTTTTGATTACAGTCTGTATAGATTAAAAGGTTTCCTATCAAGGTAAGATTCCAGATTATGATTTGTTAGATAGTTGTATTTACAAAATAATACTTATTTTATAGCTTACTTGAAGACAAGAATAGATTCTGAATATATAGTCTACTGCATAAGCAATTCAGATAGGCTGCACTTATTACAAATAACAGTCAACAGGCTCAATTTCTCTCTATTAAAAAATACGTTATAATCTTCTCTCACATCAACAATGCTTTTGGTTACTCTCAATACCCCCTATATTTAAATGTTGTAATAGCAAGTGCAATTGAAATAAAACTAGAAATATCATGCAAAAAATGAAATGTAAGTTTATGTAGAATGAACCTAGTGAGTGACAATAATCCTGAATATCTCAGTACTATTGTAGGTATCATAGTTAGTATACTGTGAAATATGCATTTTATGTGCCCTAATGAGAGTAGATAATAAGTTCAATTTCAAGATATTTGAAACTTACTACTTTCTATTAATCTCAAATACCCCACTGTGGTTGATGCTCTGTTATCTCTACACTTTGGCACATGTAGTGTAAACTTCTATATGAGGAGATGAAAGATTATTTTACTTATTTGCTGGATGGTAACTGATTAGCAGTCAAGCAGGGCCATTTAGGGAAATATGTTGCCAGTCATCCAATCATGGTTATCGTAGGTGTTGCTTTTCATCCACACTGCTTCTGTAGCAAACATAACTTCTTATCCCACATCGGCAAAATGTAAAATGGTTCGGAAGTCATAACACAATGACTCCGCAATTCTGAGCAGTCACACTGATCCTTCCAGAACCTCTGAGATGCTCATGGACAGGCTGAATTCACAACAATGTGCTTTCATGTGCTGTGAGTGTACTTTCAGATGCTCCTCAATGGTTTCTGAAGTAGCAGAATATGATTGATGAATATTCTAAAGAGTATGAAGTTGTCTTCAGAATTCTACAAAATCAAACCATTTAGTTGTTACAATATCAGAGCTGCTGAGACTATGACACTTATCTGCAAGATGATGCCAGTACGCCTGCCGACAGACTCTCCTGGAGGGATATTATATAATGTCTATATCGAATAGTACAATTTGATAAACTATCTCACAGCTACACACCTGGATCAGGCATTCAAATCTAATTAATATACCATCCAGTAGGTATCTAAATACACAGGATTATTTACAAGCCATATGCTTTTGATGCTGCCCAATGCAGCATTCTCCTGAACCAAATGTGCTGGTCCAACAATTGTGCCAACAGGTACAATATGCATCTTATTTGTCTGTTTGACAACCTGGATGAACCTGTCAACACAATCTGCCCAACTCTGCAGATCTTTGTACTACATTGGAATCACCACCGCATATTCTTGAGCTTGAGGACGTAATACCCCTTGTTGAGTCATCTTCCACCTGTTAGAAAAGGTCAACATTGCTTTCCTGGCAGGCAGGCACTCTTGAAATTGGAGGATCTGATTCGGTGGCGTCCAGCAGAACAAAACTGCATGAAAAGAAGGGATTTGTCCTTGGAATGTGTTATTGAGGTCATTCTCTTCACATTGTATATACTGGACCCAGATGATATGAGCTTCTGTCATGATTCCTTGGGTGACATTCATATATTCTACCTTGAAATCTAGTCCCAGACACTCAACAGAAGTTGGGCTGTGAAATGGTTGATAGTACAACAACCCATTCTGGAGTTTACCAAATATACTGTCTATGAGTATATTCTGATCATATCCAAGCACCACTCCACTAACTTTGTGTCCTGAGCCTTCTTCTTTTTGTGCATGGAATAACTGTTCAATGTAGGGAGTTCCGAAATCTTCTGATGCATCTCTGAGTGACGTTAATACATCACTTCTGCACACTGAGCAGACATGCGTTTCTCACAATGGATATACGTGGTGCAATACTGGGCAGATAGAGGGCTCGACCTGAATTGACACAAGATGCGTGAGATGGGCTCTGTGTGTACTTTGCCATTTATCAGTTGTGGTCGCTAAGTTAAAAACATTTGAATAGTCAATATCGTATCAGCCATGGAGTGCAAGATATGACAGAATCTCCTCCAGATTGGCAAGACTGGTACTCCGGCCATTATGCTTAAGCATTTGTCAAATGCAATTGACTTTGATGGTCGATTGGTATGTCTCTTTCATGTTGCCACTATCAAGTAATTCAGAAATATCAGTGGTAAAATGGTCACCAGAACTCATTTGCCAAATTGACAATGAAATATGTCTCACATGATACATCTTGGAATATCTGAAATGTATGATCTGTTGTTTGAAAGTTGTCAAGAGCACCTGAATGCCTATAGTCTCCCACCAAGCGTCAAACTCAATTACGCAGATGGATACATCAGCAAAAAGTGGAAATGGTATTCTGAGCATTCTGAGCGTTTTGAAGGTTTTTGAAAGTCAAGTTCGCATTTAGTCGATTTGTGGGGTCCAGTTATACGAATCATACTCAGCGATATTGCATCCACAATATAATGGGATTTTCAAACTTGGTATAGTGTTCCAAAATAGGTATAGCCTAGTTGGATACATTTCTTAATTGATTAAAGTCAGCTACTTTTATTTTTGAAAAATGTAATGAACATAGAATACTTT
>Ga0307515_10001004_pt1 | contig 64536 bp, 64 predicted proteins | sample 17_EM_MG_FD_194513 | JGI IMG/M metagenome (GOLD analysis project Ga0307515, IMG submission 194513) | Populus trichocarpa ectomycorrhiza microbial communities from riparian zone in the Pacific Northwest, United States - 17_EM | ecosystem: Host-associated > Plants > Roots > Unclassified | place... | reverse complement strand
ACAGACAATCTTAGGTGTATGCTGTACTCAGTGTTAACTCATGATCATGGCATGGAGAAATAGAGAGGGATGAATTAACTTTGTGTTCTGCGATGATGGTAGAGTTGTGGACGAGAAAGAGAGAGATGGGGGATGAAGATGAGAGCGATATGGAGGATACAAGCTGCTATGAGAAATCAGGGGTACAACTTGCCTGATTGGGTTTAGAAGACCTCGTATCGGTGTTATTACCCGCCGGATCGGGACTCGAACCTGCCATATCAGTGATGGTAAATTGACTCGCACACAAAATTCTCTTAAGTCCCAGTTTCTCATGATGATTTCCCCCATCTCCTCTGATCTCTCTCTTTCTTTTGCTCAACTCTACCATCACCTAAGAATACGAAGTTAAGTCATCCCTCTCTATCTCTCCATGCCGTGATCATGACTTAACACCGAGTACAGCATACATCAAGTACAGCATCATCCCAAGATTGACAGTCTCCCGCTCCCAGCCAGTCTCCCGCTCCCAGCCAGTTTCCCGCTCCCAGCCAGTTTCCCATCTCTCGGCGGATGTTGTTGTACTCAACTCTCTACGTTCCCACAATTACAAGTTAACCGATGAATAGAGTCTCAGCTGCCATCGTGCCTCCCTCCAAATCGACCGCTTCCAAGTACTCCTCCAATCTCGCTCGATCATAGCCTGCAAGTGCATCTCCAAACTCGCTCAATCACGGCCTCCCAGTGCATCTCTGAGTTCACAATCACGGCCTCCAAGTGCATCTCCAAACTCGCTCGATTACAGCATCCAAGTTCGCATGATCACGGCCTCCAATTGCATCTCCAAACTCGCTCGATCAGGGCCTCAAAGTGCATCTCCAAACTCGCTCGATCACTGCCTCCAAGTGCATCTCTCAACTCGCTCGATCATGGCCTCCAAGTACATCGTTAATCAGCGACGGCGGGTGTACGGAGATACAGGGGAAACGGAGGTGGACTGAGCGACGGGGTGTACATATTTGGGAGACCCCAGGGTAGATAGACATCATATCATTTTCATCTCATCCGGATCCACGGAATTGCGTGGATTCTCACGACCGGGTAGTATCATATCTTCTCACTTTATTCCTTGGCTCCTCGAGCTAGATTGGTTCTTTCTCACGAATTCCATCGTGGCCAGATTGACCGTATGTATATATATAGAGATACTTAAATAATGCATGCCATATTATGAGGTAGCGAATCTTGTGACTGTAACAAAGACGAATATGATAGACGAAATGCCTTGTGCTTATGGAACCCTAAGAACCACTGCTTTGAGAATACGGCACCAAGTCTCCCGCAGAGCTCCAGAATTTGACTATCCTAATAGTCAAATCTTGTAGCATCCTGAATGCACCTCCATAACTGCAGGTGCTTTCAGGAGCATCTGAGAATGCTCTTGCAGAGTCTGAGGAAGAAACGGCGAAACTGCGATCGGAGGGCAATGTGCAATGCGACGCGTGGTATTGATGCCGGGCGCGGAGTAATCTGCCACCGGGGTGTCTCTGACGGCTCTGACAGAGCGCGTCCACTCTGACGGAGCCCTTCCGCCCGGACGGAAATGTTTTTTGCTGATGGTTTCAGCCTATTTCATAATTTTGGGAAACCTAGCTAATGTCAGTGCGTAGAGTCTGGTTTTGGAAAGTAATTTCGCTTTTTGCTGATGGATCCACACAATTTGTGTGGTTCATCACTGCCGGGTATCCCTTCATGTCTTCTCACCGTCTTCTTACACTCATCGAGTCAGAACAGCCGTGTCTGAAGAATTCTCATCGGATGCTATGTGAGGTGCACTGGAGTCTTGATGATTGGCTGTCTGCCTTCGAGCTCCACCGTTTCACCACACCCTGATGGAGTGAACTTAGTGATGCACTCCAAGGCCATCACCGTACGAACTTGGAGGCCGCAATCGAGCGACTTTGGAGATACACTTGGAGGTTGTGATTGTCACAGTGCGGGTTACGAGTGATGAATTGAACGGTACTTAGGAATAGTATCGGGTGGATGGAAGGAATTAGTATTAAGGAAAGATGGAGATGTTGAGAGATGCGGGGATGGTATGAGGATGCTGTGAGATGGTGGCAGAATAATGTGTTATGATAAGGAAGTGGTCTGAGGTGTTGTGATGTTGGAGGATGTGGCATGGTTGTATCGATAAGAGTTGGGTTGGTGGTGTGTAAAATCATGGCTGGATATTCAGATGATACATCGGAGCATGAGGAATGAATTGAGGGTGGCAGACGTAGTGTATATAAAGAGAGGTTGTTTGGTGTTGGAGGATTTCCTTTTCTTCTCTCTTTACTCGTTCTCTTGTATAGCAAAGCAAGTATGACTTTGAACCAGCTCTGATTCTTGTCTTGTCCTGATTTCCACAAAGCAAACTTTGAGCCTTTGTCATGATTCCGATATCACATTCAAGTTACCAATATCACCTACGCCCGACCCTGCCCGTTATACCAATCTTGCTCTATCACGTCCTCCAAAGTGTATCACCAAACTCGCACGATTACGGCCTCCAAGTTTGCACGATCATGGCCTCTAAGTGCATCTCCAAACTCGCTCAATCACATCCTCCAAGTGAATCTCTGAGTTCACTCGATCTCTCAGTCTCCAAGTGCATCTCCAAACTCGCTCAATCACGATCTCGGAGTGCATCTCTGAGTTAACTCAATCACAGCCTCCAAGTGTATCTCCAAATACGCTCCCTTACCACCTCCAAGTGCATCACCAAACTTACTCCATCACGATCTCGGAGTACATCTCCCAGTTCACTCAATCACAGCCTCCAAGTGTATCTCCAAATACGCTCAATCACGGCCTCCAAGTGCATCTCCAAACTCACTCAAACATGTCCCCGGAGTGTGTCTCTGAACTCACTCAATCGTCATTTTCAGGCACACCTCGAATTGCTGACAAGCACTGCCAGCAGCCAGTCCTGATATACCGTGTGTAGATGGGTAGCTATATAGATAGATAGATGAGAATACAAACTGAATACATGAGTTTTAATAATCATTGAACAATAAGTAGTAGCTATGATTTCCAGTCCCACCAGCAACGTTCCCAAAGAAGATGTCGTTTTTCCAAGACTGCTTTAGAGTGATTCGAGGTGCTCCCAGGCTTGTTGCTGGTGCTCCCAGGTGCTCCCAGGCTTGTGGTCGGCGCTCCAAGGCTTGTCATCAGCGCTCCCAGGCTTCTCGTCAGTGCTCCCAGACTTGTTGTCAGCGCTCCCAGGCTTGTCGCCTGCGCTCCCAGGTGCTTCAAGGTGCACGCAAAGTTCTCTCCAGTGCTCCGAGGTGTTCTCAAACTTATCACAATCACTCCCATGGTACTCCTGAACCAGTCATCAGAGATTGCAGTTACTCTGAAGGCTGGCCAGAATGCCCTCCCATGGTCTGATACTCCCCTGAAATTGATGCATCTAAGTTTACACTCCACATCCTCTCAGGCACTCCTGGAGGCTTCCAGTGATTAAAATACATTTTGCTGATGATGCTGCACCTTAACATGACCAGAGCCATCCACCTAGTACAGTATATCCAAAATATTAAGAAATATTACAACAATAGCATTAAATTAAATACTATCAATGTTAATTACCAGTGTGACAATTACATATATATAAGTATTTATTATATATATAGTATTTTCAATTTATATATAATACTTTATTTGCTTGACTCTCCACCACTCACCACACTTCAAAACTACTACATTTTTGCATGTATACTAAATTAATTGTTTTGTCCACTGCCTTCCATACTATCCTGACAAGATATTACAAATAGTATTAATATTGTATTCAATTTCTTGTTTGCTGATATATTTGTACTTAATATCACTTTTCATGATTGATGATTGTGGTATGTTTGCAGTGTAATGAACAAACTCAATAACCTCAAATTGCTCTGATATTTGTGGTTTAAATATATTGTTTATCCATGGAACCAGTGATGTTTGTAACCTAGGGCTAGCCCAAGATAGCAGTCCTATTGTGTAGAGCCGCATTGTGCGAAAGACCATTCAACCGATTTCCTTACGAACTATCGAAGAACGCGACGACTAACGAACAACCACCCAGCCCAGTACACGACATTCTCCCGGCCTTACCGACAAATTCATCATGGTACTACTGCCTCCTCATCCTCCTCATCCTCCTCCTCCTCCTTCATTCGCTCTACGAGTTCGCGCGCCCGCAATATGAATGCGCCAGCACCCGTCGAAATCGCAACCGATCCAGTCTCTGGGTCGACGATGAACGACGTTTGTTTGAGATGATAGGTGGAATGTGATAAAATCTCTAAGATTTGGTCTACTTCCATCTGGATTCATTGCGCAGTTCATACCTTTATGGGTATGATGGAAGATACGCATTACAAATCTACCTGTATCCACAGAAATGTGTTCCGCAGTGTAGTAGGGCTGAAGTCTCTGTGCTGCTTGCATTCAAACTGCAATAATGCCGCGAGACTCTAGAGCTGGTTTTGTTTTCTGTTGAATATTCGCTGATTCAAAATCTCTCAATGACCATAGCCCGCAAAGAAGAAGGCTGCTCCCGCCCCTTTCCCTCAGAGCAGGGCTGGTGCTTCTAAGAAGAACAAGGTAAATGAAACTCCCATCCCCCCATCGTTCAGGCAATGCTGATATGATTTGCCTATAGAACCCTCTCCTTGAGAAGCGTCCCCGCAACTTCGGTATTGGTCAGGATATTCAGCCCAAGCGTAACCTATCGCGTTTCGTGAAATGGCCCGAATATGTCCGCCTTCAGCGCCAGAAGAAGATCCTCAACATGCGCTTGAAGGTTCCTCCGGCACTCGCCCAGTTCCAGCACACCGCCGATAAGAACTTGGCTACCCAGACCTTCCGTCTCCTCAACAAGTACCGCCCTGAGACCAAGGCCGAGAAGAAGGAGCGTTTGGTCAAGGAGGCTGAGGCCATCAAGGATGGCAAGAAGAAGGAGGATGTTTCCAAAAAGCCCTATGTTGTCAAGTACGGTCTCAACCACGTCGTTGCTTTGATTGAGAACAAAAAGGCTTCGTTGGTTCTTATACCTAACGATGTTGACCCCATTGAGTTGGTTGTCTACCTCCCTGCCTTGTGCCGCAAAATGGGTGTCCCCTATGTCATCATCAAGGGCAAGGCTCGCCTCGGAACAGTCGTCCACAAGAAGGTAATCCTTCATGCTTCTTTCGGTTATTCATTGTCCGGTTCTAACTTCGTTACAGACCGCCGCTGTCCTTGCCCTCACTGAGGTCCGCTCTGAGGACAAGTCTGAGCTCACCAAGCTCATCACCGCTTGCAAGGAGGGATACACTGAGAAGTACGAGGAGAACCGTAGACACTGGGGTGGTGGTATCATGGGTGCCAAGGCCAACGCAAGAATTGGTGAGTGGATTGTTCCCTTTGGACTATTATCTGTAAGCATCGATACTAATTTGATTTTCTCTTTACAGCCAAGAAGCAAAAGGCTTTGGATGCTGCCATCAAGATCTAAACGGTCACCCAATGGGTCGGCGGGGAGTGGGGATTAAAAATGCTTTTATGTACCTTAACGCATCTGGGAATGGAAAAAGCGATTTGTTTCAGTTCTTGGATGAACACCAACATACTGTCACGAATATGCGAATGGATGCAGAGAAGATTTTGTATTTGGGGCGTTTATGGTGTTATGGATTATCTTTAAGAAACCATGTTGTCAAGATGACAATTTGACGATTGGGTTTTCTATCATTGTTCAGTCCCTATATGAAATCTTCCTGCTGCAAATTATCTGTCACTGCTGGTGTTTTGACCTTATTTTTTCGTCTCCAGTCCCAATTGTCTTACGAGTGTGGAATTGTGTAGTAATCGCCTGCAGTTGTTTCTTTACATCTTTACCTCGTCTTTTGACAGACTATCTAGCTTAATGAAGGAGATCCTTTGAGATTCTTCCTGTGAGAACACAACAACCTGAGTTTAAAAGAATGGTGTCGGGTTGCACATCTTGAAAGATCAACGGAACAATGAATGAGAATATCTTGGATTCGAAAACCGGTGGTGGATCCCCCCCATTTTACTATCCATAATTCACTACCGCAAACTCACTCCACCCAACTTCCTCCCCCTACTCTTCGCTCACTCCCCACCTCTCCTGATATTCCACCATCCGTTCCTTCTCTCTCCCATCCACTTCCACAATCAAATCTGCCAATGTCAAAATCGGCACAACGGGCACTTTCAACTCCCTCCTCACAGCCATGATGGCACTCTCTTTCCCGCCATCCATCAATCTCTCCTGCCGATCCAACGCGACCACAATCCCCACTACCTCCCCTCCATTAGCCTCAATGATTCCCACCGCCTCTCGGATTGCGGTGCCAGCCGTAATCACATCGTCCACTACCAATACCCGCTTCCCCTGCAGCGATGCGCCGACAATCGTACCCCCTTCGCCATGGTCCTTGGCTTCTTTCCGGTTGAATGCGTAGCCGACGTTGCCGTATTTTTCGGGCGCGTGGGAGAAGAGTGCTGTTGCGGTGGTGGAGGCGAGAGGAATTCCTTTGTATGCAGGACCGAAGATGACGTCGAAGAAGGGCAACGAGGAGGTGAGGGAGATGGTAGACGCGTAGGCGTGTGAAAGAGTAGAGAGGAGGGAGGCGGTGTTGAAAGCCCCAGCTTGGAAGAAGTACGGACTCGTGCGGCCGGATTTTAGAGTATATGTGCCGAATTTGAGGATGGAGTTGTCGAGGCAGGTGGTGATTAGGGCGGTTTTGTGGGTGGGGAGAGGGGAGGGCATTGTTGCGGTAGTAGAGGTAGCGGTAGAGATTGATGAGAAATGGCGGGGCTTATTTTTGGTGGGGCTTATCGGATCATCGAGATAACGAAGCAAACGGACTTCTCCAGCGGAGTGCAAAATGCCAAAAATTCTTTGCCGGAATCACGATTCACAAGACATCCCCTCAATATACACACAATCAGCAAACCGTGTCCCTCCTTCAGCATCTTACACCAGTACCCGATTTAACCCTTTCCCCCATCTTTCTAATCATCCAAAGCAACCCCAAACAAAACGGCGGTTCTCCAGTCTCATGACTCCTATTCGTCAGTTCCCTCCCAACAACCTCCCCCACTCCATCTTCCCGCGAAGCTCCCCTTACAATGACTCCCAGACCCTCCTTCTCCTTCCCTGTGCCCTCGCAATGCCTTCTCTCTAGTATCCCCTCAATCTCATCCACCAGCTTCATCACCGCCTCAAATTCCTTTTTCACCGCGCCCTTAGCCACCCCTATCCACACATCTCTTTCCAGTTCTACCTCAATCCCACCGCTTAATGTGACCGAGGATCCCGTAGTAGAAGATATGGCTTTCAGCGCGTTCTCAATGTAGAGGAGTAGTAAGGGCAATAGGGTCCCAAGTAACATCATGCACACATAGGTGCTCTGGACTGAAGAGTGGCAGTAATGACATTGCATAGAAGTTGTTATTGCGCTGCGAGTGGTGCGGAGAGTTGTCAGTATGGTAGGGAGTGAGAAGCCCCCAGAGGCGGGTAGTGGCGTGCGGAGTATGGATATTGAGTTGAAAAAGGCGGGGAGGCAGGAGCATGGCTGTGCAGTGATACTAAGCCCAGTGCACGTAGTAGAAGGTGCTAGTGGGGAGTCGTCTGGCGGGCTCCAGGGAAACAATGGCTGTGGCGAGGATATCGAAGAGAATGATTTCGGCGTCGCGGGAGGCATAGAAGAAGTAGTAGCATTGAAGCTGGGAAAGTTGAAATTATTGCTTTGAAGTAACGATTCGTCAAATAGGTCGGCGCTGTTCCCAAATGGCAAACTTATTCATTATCAACTCTACCATCCATCCGACCGACCGACCGACCGTTTCCACGGAAGAAACAAACATACCCCATATTGAATTCCCCTTCTCCACCGCCATATATATTTCCAAAGTTAAACCCCCCTGAGAGTATTTGTTGAAATGGTTGTGGCACATCAACGCTTGTCCTGTCATCTTCCGCAACCTTCCGCACCTTCCTAGGTCTGCCCGGCGCCTTTGGCGCGGAATATGAACATCGAATGCCCGCTCGACGACAGCGGACACATCCCGCAAGGTCGCCGCTGCATTGGACTTTTCGGGCCCCTGCATACAGTGCTCAATTAGAATCCGATGCGTCCTGGGTTAAGTCGAAGGGGAGACATACGGCAATCGTCGCAGGCTGAACGGCGTTGTGGGGCTTTTGCCATGGCGGTGGGTGCGGTGGTGTCGTATAGGTTCGACAGAAGTTCCATCGTTTGTAGTTCGTCGGTCGTATTAGTAACGGCAGTAGCAACTTAATCAGAATTGTACTAATATCAGAGGGTTCTTCGGGGGAGCTAGGGTGATGTCAATGCTGACGGTGAGTGATGGCGGTGATTTAGCGGTGTGGTGGCGTGTAATGTTGTGGCGCTCAGAGCTCGTGTTTTCGTGTTCGTGCCACCATCATGTACGAGTACAACTAAGTATATTACCCGCAGCTTTACTCGAGAATTATTTCATAGCGAAATGATTGCAACAACACTGCCATACTTACGCCTCAAAGTACAATTTCACCATGAATATCTCTGAATTTGAGTCGCATTGTCTGCTGCTGGGTTCTCGGACAAATCTCGGGGCCTTTTTCTACTAAAATGAAAATAAGCTGAAATCAAATGGACAGTTAATTGAGTTTGTAAGAGTGATGATATATGCACGTACTCTCTGAATAGTGTATTTCCACTATAACTACCTATTCATTATCTATTTAGAGTAATGCTATGATATTGTTTCCTATTTTCTGATGTAGCCACTCGCTTGAATATAATCGCGGCTACGGCAGTTGCGGTAGTGTATCTGCTTAACGCCATACAACACGCAACACATTCACGCTGGGCGTGTTGCTCAAACATGAGCAAACCAAAGTCGGGAACTGGAACAATGTCATGGTTAGCAGACACAATACTGAGAAAAGAAGTCGAATCCAGAAATCGATGAATATTACGAAGCTGCCGCATCGTCAGAAGAAATAGTGATAAAACTCCGCAATATTTATAGTATTTTTGAAATCAAGAATACCAATCAGAGTTGACCAGCGTCGTACAAACTGTCCAGATACACGGCGGCCAAGCACGGCCGCCCCGCGCCAGTCAAACTCACAAAAATAACGGTCTCAAATAATTCACCACTGCACAAGCGGTCAGATCGACCGGCTGATTATCTATAAATCCATAGGTTGACCAGGCCCATTCACTACTAGGAAAGCTACCCTTGGCATAGACCAGCCTAGTCAAGACTTACAAAAGCCTATATATCTGTAAACATTCATAAATAGCTGCCTCGGCGCAGAGATCTGTGAATATCTCCAAATATCTGCAAATATCCACAAGTGCCTGGCACTTAGCTGAGAAATGGTGGATATAACTATCTACAGTTATTGGCGGATATCTTTGTGGGTGGGTAAAATTATCCTATAAGTTGGTGAGATATCCTGCCATTCTTGTCTCGGAAAGCTGGCAGAAGGGCCAGTATTGTCTGTAGATTGGCCAATAAACATCCATAGATCGAGACCGGTCAGATTGGGGGTTCAGACGCCGCTAGCGTAGACCGCCGCGGTCAAGGGTCATATTTGACCGATCTGACCGTTAACGAACACTGCCACTACTCGAGTACACCCCACCATTAAGTTTGCTTGAGGCCGTAGAGTTTTGTCTCCATGCTTGGAGCCGCATTTTCCAACGTATCAAGGGTGAAGCTCATTCCCATATCCGGGTAATCGCAAGATACGAAGCGTGACAGCGGTGGAGGCTAGAGGCTGGAGGGTTATCGGAGTCAGACAATGGCTAAAATATCCTGACCCGGAGAATCATGGGATGCAGCTTGAGGCTCCGAGACAATTGAGATATTGAAGTGGGTCTACATATGGAAGATAAACAGAAAGCGAGAGGAATTCGAATACGAGAGGAAGAAACATCGAAGTTTCGATGGTCACATAGAGACATTTGAATGACAGTCAAAACTGACTGATGTACTCTACATTGACCGCGTGAATTGTTCTATACGGAGACATCTCCTGTCCTGCCCCCACCTATCAGTCACATCTAGTTTCCGTGTTGGTTCAATGCATATCATCTTATATAACTCAATATTAATACTCGCTTCTTCATTTCTGATTAGTACAACATCCAATAACAATTATCAACAACAGTGCTGCTATTTACCCCATTCTTGGATCCTAGACGCGGATCCTCCAAGTTTCCCTTGCAGCTAAATAGGATATTAACTTTATGGACGAGGAAACAGGATCTATGCATCGCAATAAGTTTGATCGGGCTCTATAAATTGCATCTTTTGCCAGAGCGGAATCCCGCCAGGACCTAAGGTTTAAGCCCAGTATCCCATAACCCAGCCAATTCAACGGCCCTCACACGACCAACTTCCGCACACAGATTTCGGCCATGTCCGTACTAGAAACCCTGTTGCCATTCCGTCGTTGGTTCCGACATGACGAGGCTATAGTTATGCACTACAGCACGCCGCTGCACAGCACTACTGTCAACTTCAGGGAATCCCGGGAATAATATGTAACCCTGTACCCTGAGCTCATCCTAAATCCCAGAGGTGGACTTTCGTTTCTGATTGATTATTCCATCCTTCAGGCGGGTTGATCATACCTTCGGAAGGTTTCCGAGCACTATGGCGTGACCGAAAGCAAAAACCACTTGCGCGGTTTTACATAGTTCCTAATATCAAGAGTCCTCTACCTGGGGGTATGGAAGAATTGTGCATACACCAAGGAGAAACAAACGAAGATTTATGTGTCATGCACGTGAAAATCTCGTTTACCGAGACCATGGAGTATGGATCGAGTCTCTTTGCACATAATTTGATTCATATAGATCTCCAAAGGGAGATTGCACCATGCTTGGTCACTTAAACTCGGCCAGAGAACTGGATTGTTTGGTGTTCCAAGAGCTAATGGTTAGACTAAAAGCTCCATGATAATTGCGACAGAAGGTTGAAAATTCCACCCGTAAAGTTACCGTTCAGACCCCACCGTGGAATGTGCGGCCGTCTGATTATTTATTACAAATCCCACCACTTGAGACGGTGCAGTTCTGTGCAATTGACCTTAGCACTGCATGCATGATACCCCCATTGGAATACAGATGAGAGTTTGGAGTCTACATATGCTGCATGGACTTGCCTCAAATAGACTCGGATGTAGAATCACAGAGTATCGCTCGGATTCAACCTGTCCACAACTTTTTCTCAATGGCACTAAAATGTACCGATAAATTGCAAAAAGTTTTGGGGGCGGATTGAATGAAAGTTCAAACAAAATCACGCGGGTTTTACGGCCCCTTTAGATGAGGTTTTTATCATTCTAAAGAAGTACTAGTATGGTACAGCTGTCCGCCTTTCGCCTAAATCTCGAGGCTTAGGGGCGAGGTTACAAGCAACGAAGATTCTAGGATCGAACCTTAAACAAGAGCACCTAACTTATAGAGATAACGGGAAAAAAGATACATGAAAAAAAGAAACGCCGAAAACACCAGCATTAAGGACGACACCCACAGATATTGATCGTTGTACAAGTTTACTGGCACAATTTGATGGAATTTCTAGACAACGGTACAATACCCTGGGTTTGAACGGTAACGTTTATGGGTTAAATTTTTAAATTTATGAGAATTATTGACCCTCCAAGTTCGAGTAAACAAACATTGCGACCTTAACGAGCATCCACCACGCCACTTCTGCTAGTTGATTTCTCTGAGTTCCAATCCCTTCCAGCTAGGACACTGTTTGCTGCCGCACCCAAAATTCACCTGGGAATCATGCATGACATACTTCCGAGCAGCTGAGATTTGAAGCATACCCGGGTCTGGTAAGAGCGCGGGGTTTTTACGTAAAACGGCAATCTCGATAATTGAGCAAGAACAGCTACTGGCGTATACGCCAGTAAGCAGTCCGAGACTAGAGCAACAGAATCAAGTGCACTGAGCTGTCAACACCCTGCTCTCGCAGCCAAATTCATCCCTAGAACGAGAGCGTCTGATACTTTACTCCTAGATCCGAATACCCAAATAATGGCAATTACCAATTTCTTCATACATATGTAGCTATATCTGATCTGGACGGTTGCACAGATAAAAGCTTATTTGTCGCCATATGCATGCTGTAGCGGCTGCAGGACCGCCAGCTAATAAATCAACTGCAACCGCAACAGACGATCTGCGGTATGACAGACAGCATGCAATGTAGAGTACAACCGGTATTCGTACAGATTTACAGTCACAAATTTGAGTGGATAACAACCACCTTATGATCACCCATGAGAATTAATAAACGCTGAAAGTTTATTTTATAAGGGGAAGAGGGGTAGAAGGAGGGGAACTCCCCCACCTAGCCAGCCATCCGGAGGGGGGGGATAATTGGGTATTGTCATACTCTAGTTTGAGTGAATGCAGAGTGATTAAGACAACCAAAAAAAGTCTATTTTTATTCTAATGTTTTCACGGTTGCTTAGATATCGTTGATGATACACCTGTCTTCTTAGTTCGTTCGGCGCATATGCACTCTCTCTAGTATCCCAAAATACCCATGAGTTCAGGTTTTTATGTGCATGTGAAAAGAAAAAAGGGCTGGACAAACATGCATATGGGATATGGAAAGTGCTATATCTCAAGTAATGATATCGATGCTACTAGCTAGAGTATTGCTGCTAAAATTCTACTCTATCAAGGAGACTTCCGCTGGAAATGGGAAGCGAAAACGACTAAGATCTGAGGCAGAACTTTCGATCCAAGCGTCAATGCAAGGAAGAGCCACCGTGTGTATGCAATCTGTAAATCTTAGACAGGAAGAATAACTACACAAGGTTTTAAACGGAAGCCTAGTATACGAGAGCGACAAGTCGTTTCAACGCAAAAATGCGAGAACAAAAATATTATACCATCCCTATTGCATACCATCCTATTGCAAAACAATGCGAATGCCACGATAGCCTAAAATGTGCGTGCCTGCCTAGGCTTCTGACTGCAGAGAGGACCTAAATTGGATATAAGAATCAGAACAGAGCATAGTGAAACTAATACCCAGGCCCCGTTCCAGTACGATTTTTCAATTGTGGAGCGATGTCCTTTAGCTTTGCTCCTAGTCAAGGAATATCGGCATTCTCTATTACTTACTGCATTTACTCCGAGTATTCCATACCTGTCTCTGCCTCTTGACTCTATTCTAGGGTGTATTCTAGAGAAATGGTGTTAACTTACAACCCTTAACTGTACTCAACTGTTTAGGGCCCAGAAATTTCGTCCCCACCACACCCCTGGTAATGTTACCTAATCCCTAACCCTAACGGAGCCATCATCTACCTCCGGATACCATTCTTAATTGTGCGCAGCCTGGACCCGGACGAAATATGTCAAACGAATTATACATGCACCTGCATACGTACTTAAGTGCTTTTCTCGCGTCCAGCCTCCTGCAGCTGGGCACGACAAAACATACGTGCTCAGTATGTGCTTCCTCGAGTTATTTTTTATACCACCCTTAGCCTCGGAATTCGGAGTGTGATATACTCTATGTTCAAGGCTAATCCATCCTCCAACGGCCTTGGAATTCGGAAGACTTCGAATTTCCGTACTTGGATTCTCTCGTTCCCAGGGTTTTCTTGATGGAAATTATCTAGTAGTAGTAGTAGTAGTTCCTATTTCAGTTCCAACGGGAGTGACGGATTTGCTTTCAGATTTGGAGCTTCTGGAACTGATAAAAAACGCGTACATCGTTTCCAATTCCCATATGCAGCATTGCCTTGCCTGCGGCTACTCTACATTTTCATGACCAGAGCCGCCGTCGTCCTCCAATATGGCATCACCATCCAGTCAGGTGTCTGCGCAGCAGACAGCGGGAGCAGCCGATGTGGCACCAGTGCAGAGATTTATATCGGCACATCCCTGTGTCAATTGTATACTTCTCATTTTCGCATTTCTTAGGCCCCAACCGAATGCTCAAACCAGTTGCACACACGAAGAAAAACCACTAACGAAGAGTGAATAAATCATGTACTCGTTAAGAGTTGCTTGTCCGTAGTAGAGCCAGTCGACTTCCATTGCAACCTAGGTAAGAGCGAAAACGGAGTGGCTGATTGAGGAATTTAGACCATCACGATTCGCAACAAGTATCTACCTGCTTAGGTACGCTTAGACCGATTATTTTAAGGCCATTTACTCCATGCTGCCAATTAATGTTTCTATAAGTTTCTTTCTTGCACTGCTGACGAAAGTTGCAAATACCTATCCCCAGTCGGCGTTTAGGATTAACAGCTGAAATGATCCGGAGTGCTACGATAAACGCCGCAAAAGCAACATGAAGATAGAAAGAATCTCGAATAGACATCCTCACGGTTCATAACTAGGCGAGATACCGCATAGACACACAAGGATGAAATCTATTGACTGCTCTAATTGTAACTGTATAAGCAAACCATACTTTTTGGAATCACCGGCCGCGGGAATACCGGCCGCGGATACAATGCAAATCGGAAAAGTAAACACTCCAGACCTCTATAACAAAATCCCAGTCCCAAAACCAAGAACAATATACATCCGTCTATGTCGGTATATACTTCCCTGCCCCTCTCGCTGATCCTTCTTCCGAGTATTTCCCGCCTCATTGAAAAAAAAACCGCCCCACCTTCAAAATAAACGCCAAAAAGCAAAGACTGAGAGAAGAAAGAAATCAAAACTTATAGAATAGTGAAACCCATGCAACTTAGCGAGAGCTGCAGGGATCCGTTCCTTCCATGTAAGCTTCTATCACCCTTCTTTCAACGGTCGCTACCAAAAAAACCATTCCATATTGCTTTTCCTTGCTGTTCTTTCTTTCTTTTTCCTGTCTTCCCCTTCCTTTTTATTCGCTTCGTTTTCGCGTTGGCTCTCTCGTCATCATTGCCGGTAAGTAAGGCATTCGCCTATCGAGCCTCATACTCAGCTTTTGCAGGCTATACCCTCAAACCATTTCATGATGCCATCAGAGAGGAAAAAGGCAGCGACAGGACCAGGGGATAAAACGTACTGCCACATTTTACACCCCCTCTATTATCTTCGGCCACGACTTTAATGCCGCAGCGATTCGTGCCTTGGCTCTGGACGTATTGTGTGCACCAGGCGCGAACTAAAAGGCGATAATGTCCTAAAAAAAAGTGTCAGCGCCTTGCGCCTCTCGAGGCTGGACCACGTGGGGCCGGGGAAGAAGTGTGGTGGAGGTGTGGAGGTGGCGGCATGACATGAGATCCGAGATATATCCGTGGAAGCAGCGTCTGGATACCCCGAGTATCCGGTCATGCCAATTTCGGAGAGATAGGCACTGTTTTTCGGTCTAGACCTACCGCATTCATATGTAACTTTAGTGAAGTCACACATTATGATTAATACAAGCCTGTGTTTTTGGTAGTTGTGCAAGCTGTTGCGCGGCTACGTCTAATTGCAAATGAAGCAATTCTCTGGTGAAGCCTTGAATGAAGAATTCGAAATACAAGAAACAATACTCGGTGTAGAGCACAAAGGGTTGAAATAGAGAAGAGAAATTGCGATATATAGGTGGAAATGATTTGTCTGTCGGAGTTTTACTTAACAGTGATTCGAATGCGAGACGAGAAGAAGAGGGATGCTGAGTAGCCGTTGGGGGTGGAATCATGGACCTTATATCCTTCTCCCCAAACCTATATGAGGCTTACATATCCGCAAAAGACCCCACCTAGGAATTCTGTGTTGAGAAGTATGAGTATAAATACAGGAACGGAAAAAGGTAAAAAAATAAATATTACAAAGGAAGATGTTGTGTGGACTTCGGGGTGCCCACCTGTCAGGCCGCTGCAAGCTTGCTTAAGATCACTTCGCGCCAGGAAACCAATAGTTGATTGTTCTACAATCTCCTTGAATTTCCTTCCCATCCGTGAGCGTATACATGAATACAAATACTTAGCTTGTAACTTTGGCTGAGCAGGCATTGACGGCTGCTGGCTTCGGCTCTCTGAGCCAGGCGAGATCATGAGTGATAGATAATACGTACTCTAAGGACCGTTGGTGCACTTGTTGATAGATGTCTCACCCCGCTTTTCATGTGCCACCGTATTCATAATTAGCATAGTCCTCTCTGAGCGCAAACTATACGAATGAGTTCTAGGTCTTGGTGGACATTGGTCTTCTATTCGTTACATATACGTAGGGCGAGTGGTGGTTGTCTCACTACAACTACAACTAATGTCATATACTACGAGAGACTGTTTGGTCAATTGGGGTAATCACAATAATAGCCCCAGCAGCCCAGTATACGTAGCGGTAACCGGCGACCCGCACACACGCACACATACACACCAGACTGGTACGTGCCTCAAACGTACATACCTAGGCAAGTGAGTACTCTTCATCCCAAGGAGCCATCCTGGCCAGAACCGTCGAACGCGCCCCAAACAACGTTACAATTTTCTCCTTCCCCAGTCGTGGCAGGTGTTTCAATTGGAGTGACGCACGCCATTTCGAACTAATTCGACCGCAGTTTAGGGTACTTAATTCCGCGAGTAGGCATAGAGCACTAAATCCTCTCGTCCCTATAATGTTCAGTCATTCTTGCATTAGCTGGAGAGAAAAGCACACGGAGTAGTCTTGAGGGGCTCGGAACATGCAGCTTTTGCGTGACGATCGGACTGTGAGAGTTCACTCATTTGCATACACGTCTCTTCCGCCCTTGGTTCACCCTATCTGTCGGTGTGATGGCGGCCCATTGATAATTCCCGCGTTATCCTAGCTAGATACGGCCGCGAGGATGAGATGTGCGGTGAGAGTTGACATGATAGCTGATAGTGATCCCGTAGCAACCAACGCGTCTGAAATATGTCGGATGTACATGAAGGATGGATGGGGAGATTTTCAGTTAATTCATCAACCCTTTTCTTGTTCTCATGGCCGCTTTTGTTGGACTCCAGACTCCCCCGACCATCCACGATTCTAGCGTGTAAAACGGCTTTCTGTGAACGCAAGTACTGGATGAACAGGATTTGTACCAGGCCCTTGCGTTACTAGGAAAAAAAGCGAACGGAACAGGTATGCACGCAACCTCTCGCTACGACCTATCCGTACGTTATCCCATGCTTTGCCATGTACTGCCTGTTCCCGTTCCACGCATCGAAAATCCTGCGGCCTGATTCGAGATAAATCGATCGGATCGACGCAGGCGCGAGGGTATCTGCATAAGAATATTATACAAGCATTTAAAAGGCCGTTAAAAGACCTAATGTGCATTGACACCACACCACAACGCATCACAAATCACACGCAAAAGAGAAAATCTAAACAGAACAAGGGGCGAGGACAAAAGTTCACCCAAAAGGATCGTAAAACCGCGCGCCCGGGTATTTACTTCCAGATCTCTCAATTGATTCTGCTTTTCAGTTACACCGGATTTATGCAAATATTGGGAGACGAGTTTCAATCGCCACACTTCGTACCCCGTCAGCACTCAAGATGTCCTGGGCTCCATAGAAAGTCTCGAACAGCTAGCTAGTTTGGGGGACAATGCTTCGTAGTTAGTTGTGCACGAAAATAAGTGCATTGGCGCGATTTGATGGATATCTGCATGTTTTGCGAAATCAATATCGAATCGGACTTCAATAGTGAACTAGAGCTTGATACCTGGCTATCTATCTAGAGATATTTGCTCCTGCTGCTGCTTGCTGTCTTGCATTTCTCGAAACTGGATTAAGCTAACGAGTTAGCCCCCACGTCTCGGGAGTTGGAGAAGGAGGGATTGAGATAGACAGGAATCACAGGCTTTCAACTGAGACCTCAATCGAGTCTGAGGTGTGGTGCCTAGAAAGTGCAAATCCTCATGAACAGAAAGATTTTGATATGATTGGGAGATTAGAAGTTAACGCAGGACAAAGGGATCTGCACTTTTTCATATGGATGCATGTCAGTCACAAACTTAGCGGGGCTGATACCAGAAACGCACCTTCTAGTTGTACCACATGTGCACTGCAATGATGCCTCACGAAGCGGACCCCGAAGGCCAGAAGCCGAACGGGTGGACTCGTTTGGGTTGGGACCCTCTGTCAAAATCTTACTTGCCCCTGCATAGCCATCCCCCTCAGCTGCGGGATATAGTTACACATGTATTGGTTTTATATTGGCGAGACTTTGCTAGCTGGAGCACTGCACGTCCGTATTTCCGAACTTACCCCACTAAAGATATATTCGGTTGACTGGCGGGCGGGCACACGGCGAGATGCAGTTTTCGGGCCGTCCCTAATTTTCTGCATGCTGGGAATTGATAAGGCGTGGTCACCACACACCACCGGCGAATCTGTAGTCGTGTATGGTGTCTATGTCAGAGACGCTGCTCTGACGCTTGGGAGCGCCGGTTGAAATTGATCCAGACCGTGGCCGGACAGACAGCACTAGCTACTTACTTAAGTAAGCACCTACCTTTTGCATACTTGCTCAGGTGTATGATTACTGGCGAACCCGGCCAGATTTCTTTGGTTTCGCCTGAACCAGCATGCCAGCGAATCCAATCCGCGATAGCGGGGCCTCGATAACCTAACCCCGCAATCCGAACATTGTTTCTTCTTAACGGGATATACTCTACCCCTGCAGCGGTGGAAAGGAGCTGAGAACCCACAGGGTCGTGTCAGTAATGGTTTATTGACTGGTTAAACAGCAGAGTTGAATCATCATCTCATTTCCGTCCAATCATGATCCCTAGCGGCGCCGGCTTGCAGACGTCTTCGGCACTTTTTCACCACTGCTACGGGACATAATAATACTAGGGCGAACCACCCCTCCTGCGCTTCTGTTTACTGGGAAATGGAGAGTTTCATAGCTGACAGCTTTAACTACCTCACTCACTTCATGCAGGTTTTCATCAGACTGCACCGGTACCTGATCTCCATCCGATCCGCTGTTTACCAGATCGCCCGCTAGTTTTTTCGATCTCTTCGTACCACAACTGAACTACCAGAGTCCCTGCAGGATGGGATCCTCGCGTAGATATATTCGTAATATCTGTTTGGGACCAACCAGTGGTTCGAATGAAGGAGGTGGTGCAGATTAGGCCAACATAACAGCCACTGCGCGTACATACGTCCAAGATCCCCGGCTGATATCGGATCTGCGGATATGTCAGGACTCAGTCACAGCCAATGAATTCAGTCCCGTATGCTCACCCGGCTTTATGAGGCGGGCCCGAAAGCGACGATTCGGCAGCCACCGGCTCTGTTTTCGAGACCTTGGCAGCCCTCTTTCCGAGCGCGTATTTCAACACCAATGCCACTTTGCAATGTTTCACAAGAACTGGCTCCGTGCGAATCTAGAGGATCTCAACTATTTGTAATATGTTCTTTCATGTATTCGAAACTGGTTCGCGGAGATTTGAGGTGAACCCGAGTTAAGTCCACACCGAAACTGATCGCAACTATGAAGAGAAAGCCACCGGAACAGCGGCGGAAACGCATCGTCTTCAATTGGAGAGCACATGCAGTAGATTTGGGCTGAGCCCCTACATCAAGCAGAACTTCAAGATCCACCGCATAGTTCAATCCTGGTATTACCGAATATGTATACCGATGTTGTTGTGTTGATTCTATTAGCTGTGGAACCTCACCTCAAAGGACCCGTCAACCGGTCATACTGGTTAATAACATTATGTGTATTCAATACACGTATTAGCTGCAGGAGGACATGTGGAGGAATAGGGGTACGAATGTATGCGTACACACCGACACAAAACAATAAGATACGCATGAGCAAAGAATTGTCTACGCCTTCGCGGCTCCACTCTCCTCCACTCATATTTCCAACTCTCCAACTAGAGGCTGTTCTGGAGCAATATTCATGAGCTCTCGGTTCACGGAGGTTTCACGAACCATATGCCGATGGTATCCATATTTAAGAGTACCACACCATAGAATGCTTGGTTTTTGGTTAGATATCTCTGGTGCAGTATCTCAGTGTCGGTATTCCTCTTCGGGCAAAAATTTACATCGTACTACAGCAAAACAAGTTAACCAATAAGTTCTAAAAGAACAAACCCCACTACAACAGTTTAAAACCCTCTTCCATGACTGCTGTGCCCGAGGCTTCTAGGGTATCATATTTGATACATCTTAGGAGACGAGATGGTGATGATGTGTTTGCATTGGTGGCCTCAATAGGGCCTTTGTCGTGGCTGGATTGGGGCCGTATACGAGGATTCTGCGTGACAATATGCCGTTGGGCTTCAAGACCCTAGATGCCCTTCCCAAATCCCTTTGGCTGATGGATGTTAGCTGAACAGCGAGAACCTCAGGGTCGATAGATTTGAATTCCTATTGCATCTGTTGGATGCAAATGCTGGAGTTATAGCGTAACCATTCAGTGTGGGTAACACTGAGTGCTTAAGCTTGGTGATTTTGAGGGTAGCTAAGTCATGTTCCAGGATGGTGTAACTAAGTATCTAACAAAGAAATAGTGACAATTTGAAATATCCCGCTGGTTCAATCCGCACCTATCATGGCGTTTTCCCTTCGCAGCCTGTTTCATGAATAGATCAAGGATGATAGGTTTAGGGGGTATATACCCCTTCTATAGGGCAATTCTATTACGGAAGTGTTTGGATGGAGGTCAGCGTTGATCTTCTCGAGGTTGGAAAGAAAATGGAATAGTTCATGCATGGTAGAGTCTATGGAGGGTCGGCTGCTAGCCTTGGTGGTGAGGGCCTTGATAGAAAGGAATTCTTCTAGGCTTTCATTCGCGATGAGCAAGTTTTCCAATATATGTCTAGATATCAAACCTGGAGTCGAAAGTTAAACTGTGGGGGTGGGCCGATTTATTCTGGAGTCAACTGTACTTCATCACAGATCGTCTTTGTGGATGACATGTGCTTCAACCTAATAGATTCATGGGCGCCGGGTGGAGGAGAGGGTGGGACCGAGAGGCGCCGCTCTAGCTGTTGAAGATACCCATAAAAATTTAGCCTCAGGCGGCTGTACATATGGTGACGGAACTTTCGAAATGCTGTCAAGACCCCTCCATTGGAGGCTGCGTTTGCGCTTCGCCTTGTTTTGATCGATCAAGCAAGGCCGCGCCAATGTTGCCGCCGAAACTCTGGCCCATTAATGCACGGATTGCTGGCCGCCGGTGTTTCGCGAGTGGACGAGCAGCAAGCTCCGTGGCGAGATGGGCAATTGTCCCGTGGGAATATAGGAGGTATCAGGAGACCACAAGCTGTCTCCCCTCACAGCACCTACGTCCACGCAGTGCCGCGACCACCCGACCTGCATTCCATTGACCCAGTTCCACTTCCATTTCCACTTCCACACGATGCATGGTTAATATTCACGGAACGCTTGCCGCCCTAGCTTTGACTTCCACTAGGCTCAACGGTCTTAAGTTTACTTATGACTATAAGTATACTAGGAAGCTTTAGGTGGAGTGTGAAAACTCTTGGCGCCAAGTAAACAGGAGCACGTCAAGCCTTGCGGATCTTCAAGTGATAATTAGTGATTCCCCACATCTGGTCAATGGACCACCCAAGTTCTAGCCATGTTTGTATAGTGCCGCGCAAAAGAGTGACAGCTACTTTACCTGCAACTACATCTAACGATTGTGCCCAGGAGAGACAAACGCAAAGGTTTAGAGCTCAGTGCTAGGGTGGCAAGCGCAATGGGTTTTAGTACTACGGAGCCTTGTATCATAGGTAAAAACAGTTGCTTTGTCAACCGCAGTAAGGCCTTTGGGGTTTTTATTACACAGGAAATCTAGAGGCAAAGCCCGCAACAGATGAGTGAGAGGCAGAAACAGAGCGAGCACGCACGCACCCGGCTCTGCCCGTAGCTTCGAGCCTATCTGCTGTCCCCATATAAAAGATGCTAGTGATAAGACTCTAGCTAAGTTGGATAAACTAGCTTAGTAAAAGCTATGTGGTAGCCGGTCCTAATCGGTCAAGTACTCTCGTCTAACACATCTCGCATCCGTCGTCGCCTCCTTCATCTCAACCACCACCTCCTCCTCAAGAAGTCCACAATTCCCCCTCCCTCGCTCCCCCCTCCTCATTAGTGGTGGCAGGAGCCTTTTACTCTAAGAACATGGGAACACTCAACGTCACTCGGCACTATCTGCTTGGTATTTTAATCACTCCCCACCCGAAAGCCACCCTAATAGATGGAAAGCGAAGCTATAGTTATACTAAGGCTGTAGCTCGAGAAGTTTTGCATAACTTTCTCATTCATTCTCGGAGGCACGGAAAGGAAGAGGGCTGAGCCTGCGGCACCACTGGTGATCTTAAGCCTCACCCATTCATTCCCTCCAACCTGCATGGCTAGCCTCGAAGTGCAGTACCAGAATTCGAGCTCGTTGCAGGACCAAATCCCGAGAGAATGGAATTTGGGTACTTAAACCCTAACCCGATCACTTTGACCACCCGGCGATCAAAATACTGGTAAGACCCACCAATCCCCACTTTCACCAAATTCCAAGCAAAATGGATTCGTTTGAGATTCATACAAAATACGTGGCCCATTAACATGTAAGCTTGACTTGGTTAATACCAACTCCAACTAGCTAGTAGTCTCGCGGTTATCCAGCCGCCCAACGCCTCCTGCAGCTGTGTTAGTAGAAACGGCGTTTCAAAACAGCAAAACGGAGCGCCCGAAAACCCCATTGTGAGGATCCCTAATGGGAAGTGGTAGGGTGCATATGTATGTACATGCATATCAGATCATAAAAAATTAATTACATCACAGCCATATGGGCCAGCCCAAACTTCTGCTTACCGATAGCTAGATGCTCTCAGTACCAAAGTTCCTGTTTTCTCGCGACTCGCCTTGGAGCAATATACGCGAGGTTCAAATGGGTTTTCCCGAGTATCCATCCATGTCTTCCTTGACTACATTTTGTTACAGGATCGTAGCGCAACGCAACACCGTACCAGCGCTGTCGGCTGCTAGTTAGACATATCGTCGTATCACCGGCCTATCCCGAGCTGTTTCTTCCTATCCAATATCCTTGCTTCTTCGTTCCTGAGCCGTATCAGTTCCTCAGTGGCGCGAACCCGCTGTCTGATTAACCGTTCCTCCTCAGCCAGGAACTGGATTTCCCTCTGCCTCTCTGCAGGACCCAACGCCGCCGGCGGTGGTTTCGATGGTCCAGATTCAATAGCCTCTGGATATTCGGACTGGTAACCATATGGAAAGTTTGGTTTCGCATGCCTAGTGCTTGGATGCGAGATGACTGAAGCTGCGGCCGTAGATAACGAAGGTCCTACTGGGCTGAGCGGCGATAAAGGGCCTGCTGCTGCTGCTGCTGCTGTTGATCGGTAGAATGACGAATCGATTGGTTTGTGTCTAGATAGTTCGTTTGATGGTGCAACTGGAGTCAAGCAGCTGACAAGAGTATCGGGAGTGCACAGAATCTGGCTGAATTGTCTGCTGGTTCGGCGTGTGTTGACACGCTCAATCTTTAAACGAGGAAGTGGAGGAAGCGTGGAGCGCCGCTTTTGGGGGCGGTTATTGGACGTGATGGGGGTTAGCAGTTCGGCGATTGGAGTTCCAGTGTCAGATCGTTGAGGAATTTGCACGGGACTGGTTGTTCCTTCTGTAGCTCTTGCCCGGAGGTTTTCTTCTGGAGGCGATAGTCGTGTTGGCGGTGCATTTGGGAATCTGCTGTTGCTACGCAGAGAAGTGCTACTTCGTGATCGCTTGCTGGAATTGGTGAATGATTTCGGACCCAGTATAGGTGCGTTCGTACTAGCTGTGAGGCTGCGTTGCCGGGAACGGTATATATAGAATAGTAGGATGCTGAGAAGTAGGAGGACTGGTATCCCAATGCTCAGGGCCAGTATAAAACCGGTGGAAGGTGCTAGACATTGTACATTAGTACTGACTAGTCTCTTGTGTCATTAACAACTCACTTCCATCAGTCGCCACACTTACGGGCTCGGGCACTGACCAACGGATTAGCTTTAGAGATGGTTGCACGGTTTTTGGGGTGATCTTACCTCTAGTACCAAAATGTTGTTCATATTCAAACCGTGATGTAGCAGAAGACTGTGTAACCACCACAGCCTGCACCCGTACCTTATCTGTGACAAGTCCCGTATATTCATTATTTCTTCGTACGACCACCAGGAATGTGGTATGTTGTGTAAGTGTGTATTGCCGCTGTTGTTCAATGCCCTGCATTATAATCTGATCCGGTATACTCAGTCATATAGATTTTGAATGGAAGAGGACTGCCAGTATCTCGTGTTATTCATGGAGGCGTGATCTTTCGTGTCAGTAACACACGCAAACCATAGCAGCGCGTGGGAGAAGGAGGGCATTGTTATAAGTTATTTACTAGCTCCTGCGCGCCCAGTAGACCCCTTGGATTTCGTGATGTGAGGTATTCTAAAGTGTGGCGCTTAAGCACTTGATCCCAATAACAAACCTAGTGATTACTGTGCCTTCAGTTCTCCGCCTCTTTGCAGAGCTACTGGCCAACCGGGTCCTTGGAAAGGTAAGTCGTGAGACTCTAATTAGACGATACATTGGCATTGTGCCTTTCCGCACTGGGGTGTTTCTCAACCGGAAGCGCTAGAACTAGACTCTGCGTCTGCGTCTATTTCTAGTCGAGGCAGTTCCCCCTAGTTCTGCCTAGTTTTAATTCGGTCTCGTGAAACATCCACTTGAACAAAACGTCGCAAGGCAGATTGTAAGGGACCAAATATCGATATCCGCATAACAGAGTGCCGCTCGTTATGTTGGGTTTCTGTTACTGAATTATCTACTTGGGTACTCAACAACCACTGTTGGTCTCATTGCTTCTAGAGTTCATGGAAATAGCTCTTGTAATTTTTAATGTGTGCTTTAGCGGTTTTACTTATTTAGGGTTAGGGTTTCGGTGTCCGGCGAATTTTGATGTGGTCGAGTAGACAACCTTCTACAGCCTTCATACCTATTGTTGTGTGCGGGCGTGCACCTCTTCTCCTCAGTTAGGGCTTGATTAGGGTTTAATGTTGAGGGTTCATGGAGAGCCGGTCACAGGTGATTGTTTGCATAAGTGGTTGGAAGTTTTCCTTTTCGCTCACTTCAACACTTCCAAACCATTACACCACTCTTCCAAATACCGAAACACAGCTTCTTTTGCAGCACCAGGAGCGAACGAGACTATCAAACACAATATCTATACCTACACGCAATTGAAATTTCTTCCCACTTAGCGTTATATCGCAATTACCTTGGAGCCTTTCGAGGCCTACATCGAGCGGGGCCATGTTGGGGTGAAAGTGGAGAACGATGATGGGGTCTGCCTACGGAGTAAGCGAGTTCCCGTCACTGCAACAACAACCGAGAACGGTATCTGGGCGGCCGAAAACTGTTCCGAAGCGGTCAGTCTAGCCGGCGGTCGACCAACAGATTCGCAGACCGTCAGATGCAGACCTCCACATATGACGCTGCTGTTGGCATGGGTCAATCCAGACTATAGATACCTGTCAGACATGCAAATATTTGACTGTATAGTCCGGCCCAGGTCGGCTATCAGTAGTCTTGAGCCGACCCAACCTATTTACTGCAAGTCTGCTTTGGCACAGGGCTGCCTTGGTCAGGGTCAAATCTGGCCGTCTGCTCTCAACTCTTCCCCTTGAAATATCATACATGATAGCAGCCTAGTTGAATGGAAGAGATCTTTCCGCGTTAATGCAGATTAGATTGATATGAATCTTGCCTGGAGGTTTTGTTGGTGGAGCGGCTTGGTCTTGTGTCCTTGGGGACAATGTTTCACAGTTTGAACGGTCCCGGCCAGATATAGGGACCAGTACAGCCCAGTCCAGCGGAAAGTTTAGGCTGGACTGGACTACTGACTGCCAGTCTTGCACTGGACCGTCCTGGTCTGGACCAGTTCATTCCTGCTCATAACACTTATCCGGGTTCGGTAGGATTTCTCACAGTAAGAGTAAAATACGATTCACCTGCGTAGTGCCACGAATACTGATTCTAATGTCCAATTTTTGCAATTCTGTATGGATATCTGGCTCAATCTCGATATATTTCCTCTAATAGCAGCTTAATACAACTCAATAACAGCAAATATATACTTAACGTTGAATGCAGTCTAGAAATAGTCCAGACTAAGCCTAGAACAGCCCGATCCCAGTCCAAAAAAACTTGGACTGCACTGGACTAAACCGGACCGGACTGGTGAAAAAAATGGGGCCCATGTGCATGCGCATGTGTCTAGAAATCCTACCTGCATCCTTCACACCCTACTATTCATAAATCCGAATAGGTACATATGTAACAAGGTTCGAAACCTGTAATGCTCATTCTTTTGCTGGAAATCTGCTCGAAATACACAGAGAGAGAGACAGTGGTAGATAATAAAAAACTGTATTACTCCCAGTGTGTGCCATTTCCCTCTCGTTTGCCCAGTTACTTACAGCAAGGAATCTTCTAATACACAAGAGCAGACGTCTAGCTTAGCTGGATGTGCATGGTGTAATAATTGCCAGGGTGCTATAAGCACCAAGTACTGTAAATACCAAGGTTCGAAATCGTAACGGCTGATTTATTTTGCTCTCCTTTTTCCTCCGCGGCTGTACTGGTGAAACATAGTAGGAAAATTGAACGCCCAGGAAGACCCATGGAGAGGACCCAAAGCTGCAGATAAGATGGGGCAGAAGCGAGGGTGGTGTGCTAACACAACGTATTACATCCCTAGCACGCCACACCCGCAGTGTCTGTTTTGTGTGTCTGATGATTCGCTAGATTGGTAAGAGTTGTCGGGCGTGAACCTTGGATTTGACCGGGGGGCCACAGTCTCTATTAGAGAGATGTTATTGGGTTTCCAACTGATGACCTGCTCCCAATTTCAGCAGTTATGAAGTCCCAAGCTCGGAGTCCAGCTCCGTTGCGGAAAGTCTTGTGCCTACGGATGGGTGAAGTAGAGCAGAGGTAACAAGCTTCGAACGCTAGTATGTAAGCCACTCCGAGACTACTTAGTAGAGCTTAGGCCTTCATGACCGCTTACGCAGTGTGCAAAGCTAAGTCAGAGCTCTACCTATCAAGTGAGTACTCCATGGTTTCTTGAAAAAGAGTCGAAACTGTATATCGAGATAACCAATCCGATTCACCCTCGCTACGATCAAGGCCACCTCCACCTCCATGGGGCTGCGGCAGTGATATATACCATGCGGCCAGGAATGTTTTTGGCGTGCTGGGATGTCGATATTGTGTTTCGATGAACGCCCAGGATTGCAGCCTGAAGTTCAAGAAACAACGCAAGATATACTTTATCGTCAATCGGAGAAAGTATGCCAATATCTGAGACCGCAACGTAAGCTCCTTGTGGCACACGCTGGCGGCACGTATGATTGAAAAGCAATTCGTGGGGGATTGAGCGGCTAGTCCATGAGAGATATTCAAGGACTCGGAACAGATCGTCAGATGGTGAGGGAGCGTAGAGTTGGCCGGGATTGTAGGGTACAGCAAAACAGTTGGAGCGGGTGCAGCGCTACAAGACCTTTGTTGCTGGTGAGTAGTTGCGATAAAACCCAATTTTCGGAGGGAGAGGATATTCCTGCGAGAGTTGGAGGAAGATCTGATTAGTACGACACTCAATATATATAGGAACCCCCCGAAGGCTGTATTATGTGGTACCACGATTGGTCATAAATCGGATGCTCCGTGCCATCGCAGCCCACGGCTGAGTTGAGGTTTTTGCTTGATCTGGAGAGTTATCTACCTGAGAATTTCTATTCCAGCGAATTGCATCTTTTAATTGTTGGTTTCTAGACCCCGAGTTAGTAGCAGATCGTCGACGCGGAAACGCACATAGGCTTGAACAAATGCACATCTCTCGTACTCTACAAATACATACCCGAAAATACCGCTGTCCGCCAAATTCTCGATATCTTCTCGATGGTGTTGTTGTACTCATGCTTCAGATCGACCGATTGGATTAGGCTGCACGTTGGTAACGGGGGTATTGTAGGCCACATCTGCACGGGCAACGATGGGGGATAGTTCAATCTTTGATCAACCCACGTGGTGCCGCCCAGGCTTCCGGATTCAACAGTTTCAACCCTAGAAAGTAGTAATGTTAGAATCGTACGATGTTCCGCAGAGATCGTTATATTCTTCTAGTACCTGCGTACTCTGCTCTCTTAATGAGTGGTTCGCATCGATCGAGCCGAGCTCTTGTCTGTTCGTTTGAAGCTCCTCATGCTCATCCAGATCTTCAGCTTTAATATAGAAATGATCTTGGGTGTGATTGCTCCACCTCCCATTTCTGTCTCACAATGAGGGCAAGTTTCGCCGTTATCGGCTGTGTTGTTCGGCCCAGATTCTGGATACTTATACATTGTTACTATTCTTATTTTTCGCATGCTTTTTTTCCGGCACGGCTACAGCGCTCGTGGGCGAACCACCTCAGAAATCACAAAGCGGCATAACTATCCCATGCCATGTCCCGCCAACCTCGAGAGATAAGCATTTCCACCCCTGGTCTGGCAAGCGAATAATTGGCCTATGCAGTGGAACGAGACACCGTCCCAACGAAACGCTGGAACCCGCTGTAGCGATACCCTGGTGTCTACACTTCGATGAACCGGAATTCCTGATCTGGAACGAATCACCCTCCATTCCCGGGGAATTGTAGGGATCAAAAGAAAAGCAAAAGAAGAAAAAAAAGTTACTTACTTATCTCACCACCTTCGTTTCGTCTTCCATGGCCAACGTACAACTATGGTGGTATTAATTCACGCAAATCTCCCCGTATAAAAAAACAACATTCCTCATTCTCTTCTCCAGAATTACCAAACAATGCTACACCAAACCCCCCGCCACCGAGCATCGTGCGCAAAGAACCGCGCTGCCGATATCACTTCTCTCTTCTCGTCGCTACAGGACTCGGTCTCCGCCGGGATACTACCTTTGAATACGAAACGCATGCGAACAAATATGCGGAACTATTCCTCACCGTTTTCGTCTACGTCCTCATCTAGCAGTGCTGCGAGTACACCAGGCTTAGATGAATCTACATCTACATCGAGACCCTCGAACACGGGCCAGATATATTCAAACTGGGTTTTTGTTACGAGCGCTGAGGTACTTGCAAGAGCGGGTGAAGGAGAGGATGATGAGGGAGGTGGGGAGGGATATCATGATCATGTAGAAGGAGGAGTGGGAACTGGTGGTGAAGGAAGCGGAGGAGGTAGTACTACAACAGGTGCTACACCAGGAGGAGGCTGGACGAAGCGGCAGTATCGGGAAGAATCCGAGAAGCTGAGGGGGAAGGAATGGGTGTTTCGATGATGATGGTCATTGAGAGGTATTTTTCTTTAGGGTATCTAGATTACGGCCGGGTGTTCATCTTTATGGGAGACGTTTGTCAATTTCTCATCTCATGTCTGGGGAAAGTGTGCGGTGTGGTGTGCATTCGTAACTGCGGGTCCTGCGTCTGGAGTCATCCGATACCTGTGGCGTTAGGTCCGTTGGTGGAGCAGCAGGCAATTTTTTTGCACTTTTGCATGCAGTACTGAGCATGAAGCTTGTTGGGTCTCATCACCACTCCTGTAGTTTTAGTTTCCAGCGGTTGTCCCTGCGAGCTTGCTGTGTAGGGTCAAGTTTGGGACCGTGCACTTAAGTATCGAGATATATGATTCCTTAATTTATACAAACAAACGTAGCACGCAGGCGGGCGATGCGCGTATTACGAGTAATACCAGAGTGTTTCCCACCGCCTCTCCTCTTCTGGCTACCCTTTTGCGCACCTCTAAACAAAGCTAAACCCAGCTTTATCAGAGTCATTCGACTAAGTGCAATTCTTGTCTGCTGCAGGTTGCCGTTTTTTGCTTCTTCCTCTTCTGAAACCCTTTTTTGCATGGGCCCGGGAATACACAACGCAACGGCTTTACCAACTCGAGTCATGCTGGTGTAGTTTCAGTGCACCACGAGTCCGGGACCGACCGAATTACCACGGGAAACTCCGCTCACTCGCTACCGTTCTTATCACCGCCTCCAAGGCCATCAAACACCTTCTCCCTCCTCGCTCTCCCGGGCCGTCTCCCAAACCCGCCTCCACTCGCCCTCGTAATATTGAGCGCCTCCCACCCGCCATCCTCATCCTGTACCACTGCACTCGCACGCACAATATAGTCTTCGTGTTCCCTTCCACCCCAGCGGCCATAGTCTTCAACCACGCTCATCTCCATTGCATCTACGCGCAGTGGTGCTGCGGTTTTTACGGCTGTCACTGATTCTGGCGATGAGAACAGCACGTGTGTTGTGGGCGTGTAAGTTTGTAGTGAGCTCGGGAACTTCTTTGGGTTAGCCGAGGAGGAGAGGGAGGACCGGGAGGGTTACGCGGAGAGCTTTGAAGGCTGTTACTTGGCCGAATTTTTGTAGAGCTTTTAGAACCGAGCGCGAGTCGGAGATGTTTTTGGGGGGAGGGGAGAGGCGGAGGGTGATTGCGAGTTTTGAGAGTTCGGGGATTGTACGCGACATTTAGGTGGATGTTAAGATAAAAGTTTTAAGTGGGTAAGCTATTTACGGGAAGAAGCGAGAATCTGGGGAGAAGACCTACACGATGCTTTCTTGGCGTTGATGCGACTGGCGGGTTGATGCAAATTTTTTTCAGAAGCGCTTGAGGTGCGATTCTACGTGGACGCCGCATTGTATAATACGAATAGGTTTGATCTCAAAAATATGGCGGTGTAATTAGTAGTCAAAATACCATTCACGAAGTTGTACTTGGGTACAGGGGTAAGTCGGGCGCGGTGACACAGGGCAAAAGAGCGCCCGACTTTTTCCCCCATACAACGAGAAATGCCAAGATCCTCATCATTCACTACACAGCAAATATTTTTCTAAGAAAACTTCATAAAAGCATCTCAGGTGGCCTACTATCACTCCCTTCACTTTCAGAATCTCTCTCAATTGTTGTTGTGGAGGTGTAGGATTTCCGCATTTTATGGGGCACGCCCGACTTTTGGTATTTTCCTAGTACATGGAATTGACGGAATTGGGTAAATTCATGTGCACCAACACCCAATTCCACCAATTCCATGCACAACATTGTGAATTTAATGATATTGTAGCATGATGTCGTATATAGCTGACAATGGCATGCATAAACTTGTGGAATTTGGTGCATAAGCACTGAATCCCACTAGTTGGTACATGATGCTGTCAAATAATGAAGTTGTACCATGATGTTGTGGTGCTAAGCTAATGTGGTGTATAACTACTGAAATTGGGTGTTGGTGTGCATGAAGTTACCCAATTCCATTAATTTCATGCACGACATCGTTGAAATGGTATTTTGACCACTTTACCGCACCATACAAAAAACCCCGTACTGTAAACACATTATGCGAGAAACTCAGTTTCGGGCAAGAATGAAATGAGGCTCTCTAGTCCGACCTCATACGCAGGTGATTTACTTTCTTCGTTCATATGACGGTACCTACCCCGTTGCTGTGTCTGTTGCATATTAACCGTTGAGATTAAAGAGATAGATAGGTATATAATTTCTAAGATTTACTTTATCTGTAGGATTGTTTCCTGCTGCTCTTACAGTTTTACGTATGAGTGCGTATGTGTGCGCCGTGTCCGGCTTCTGAAGTATCAGTGATTGCTTCTAGGCACTATTATTAGCCAATACAGCTCCAAAAGAAAGAATTGGTAGGTAACTGTACTGTATCATTGTCGTGCCTATCAATAAGTGAAGATAATAGCTTTTAGATGGAATCAAGGATGTCCTTTATATACTGTATCCGAATATTGAACTCATCGCCGATATGCTCGTTCTATTCCGCTCTAAGCGATGCCCTCTTACACATAATATGATCAAAATCGCCCATCATTTCAATTGCCTCAGTCTCACTGGCCACAACGCGAAATAGGTGCCGACATTCTCGACAGAAAACCATCCGCTTCAGTACAAGCATCTCCACCGACTTGCAAACATCATCATGAAGATTACGAGCATTGTTGAATAATTCCGAGCACCTCTGATAGCTAATGACCTTCTTCACGATACTGGGGAATTCGAACTCCTGGAATCAGTGGTTATTGTTCTTCCACTGCTGCACATGCTTTACGTACGGGTCAGCATATACTTTCTATCAATCGATATTTTGCTGAGGGGTTCAATAGGATTCCCGTCCCAGAAAGGGCAGTTTTGAAGGATCTGATCGAAACAGCACAGCGTCTTGTGCCTCTACTTTCTGGATTCATTGCTGGTAACGGGCCCGAGTTGGTGCCGCAGCAGCTCGTTGCCAAACAATTAAATGATTCGCTCTACTATTTGATTCCTTATCTAGAAATTATTCTCGAACCGATTATCCCTGAACCCCAAGCAAGCGGCCGGAGAAGCCGAAGCAGACATTGCCATCAAATCCCGGGGAAATGTCGTACGAAAGGACCATCTTGGACAAATTTCCCCTCCTTGATGCAACGGTTGCAAAAAGCCTTGCTCATGTCAACTGGATATATCAGTACCAATTGTCGATCAAAAATGCAGCCATTGGGATTAAAAACAGTAGAAGTACCCAGTTTACCCTAAGTAGCCTTGTACCGTCGAGTCTATTGACCGGATTTAGAGCAGATATCTATATATCCATAGGCGGTCGGGGATTGAGCTGCCTCCATATTGGTTTTTGGCTCGCCAGCAGGTGGTGGTTTCGATTCTGCCGAGCTCTCCAGGTCCGCGCCACCGGATAGTTCGAAGGGAAGTAGTGCAACAGGCTGAGGGGCGCCAACTACTTGCACCAACTGTTCTACACAAACAACTCCGTTGTGGAGAAGTTATCTCGAGGGCCACCCGTTGTGCAATGCCTGTGGACTATTTTGAAGCCCCACGGAGTGATTCGTCCGCTCTCTCCGAAATCCGATGTGATTAAGAAATGAAACTGGAGAAGCGGAAGTTGCAGACACCTCGACTCATGCAGAAGGGATGCTTGGCAAGAATTTGGTTGCTGCCGATCTCTCCGGGTTAGCCTCACCGAATGATTCGAAAGGAAACAATGCAATGGGTGGGACAAGTGGAAACCAGACCCCCATGACTTGCACCAACTGTTCCAATAGTACGTTGTGGAGAAGGGGTTGCGAGAGCCACCTGTTGTGCATTGCATGTTGGTATAATTTGTCGGCTTTTGGGGTGGCTCGTCCGGTTCCGCTACACATGAGAAGAGGAAATTCTGTACATGGCGCAGATACCTCAACTGGTAGGGAAGGGTGATATAAGGAAGAATTCAATCGCACCGAACACTATAATAACGTCACCATTGACGGAGGCGGATAGTCCTCCAAGGACCGATGCGCCGCCATTCCAGTTACCCAATGATAGCACTCCAGCGAGTGAATATACGGGTTCCGTAGATCCGATTGCTGCCGTACCTCCGAAATGCTCTGGCATGAATCAACCACGAATTTCCAGGAGCCAGAATGAGGATATAGAAAGAGATGATGGAGATATGGACAATAGAATGCAGCAATCTACTTCCTCGATCGCGCATTAGACAACAGACCATACACTTATCGCTTCTGCAGTTATCTCAGAGGCGTCCAGCATGTCGGAATGGGAATGGCTCACTATGGATCTTTGAATTTGCATCTCTCCCACATGTGACATTGTTATAATAGTTCTTGTAGGTCATTTTGTAAATTCTTCAGCTGTCTTAAGGTTTATTTGTCATTCTGAGTTTTTTGTTCTTGGGTTGATGTCTTTAGGATTGATTTATATTTTCTACAACCGGCTTATTAATTTCAGGGGCACTTTTCTTTGAACCTTCGTCATCCTTTCCTACCTGAGGTGATGTGGGATCCAGTCTATCGCTTATTATTGCGGGTTTATCAGCCCAAAAGCTAGGGCTTGTTTAGTTTTCAGTGTTAACTATCTGCTAGTGTTGATTTCAATGAGGATTGGATTGACGGCTACCCGGTGCTCGGTGTTTCTTTTAGACTTTGTATTATTGTGGTGGAGGGTTACCTGTTGACATTGACATTCAGTAGTGTCCAGTTGCAAGAGTGCAAAAACGGTAGTGTGTTACGAGCGCGGCACGGGCCAATCTCTGCCACGTGCTTCCGTTAAACCTCACCTTATCGGCACGTCACTCAACATCCCCCCGCTTCTCCTACATTTCATCCCTCTCCAATGGTCAAGACCCTCCTCAAAACAAGCCCATCGTGAATTAAAGATCCAGGCTGGGCAGCCCTCAAGTCCTTAGGTCCCGCCTTGTTCAACATCCGCAGCTATGCATGTGTTCAATCTAGTATCACCATCACACGAGGGACAAAAGGGAGCAAAATAATAGGCCATTACAGGTTTCGAACTTTGGTGTTTATAGCACTATTCGCTGCTAGCTACTTAAGTAAGCTAGACGTATACTCTTGTCTATTAGAAGGCTTCCGCCCCAACTAACTGGGAAAGTAGCAAATGATGCTATAAATGAGAAGCGAGCGCTGTGAGTCAAGTCCAGAAGCAGTATAAGTTTTTTTCTTTCTATCTACCGCTCGCGTTGCGTGTGCGGGGTTGGCCGCTCTCTCTATATACCGGGCGTGGAGTCGAGCAGATTTCCAGAAAGAGTGAGCGTTACAGGTTTCGAACGTCAGTATTTACAGTACCAATGTTTACAGCACTTAGTGTTTACATCGCCTAGCGCCATGCGTTGCCATTCAGAAATCCGAAACCTTGTTGCATAAGTATTCGAATAATGATTAGCCGTATGAGATAGGTGGGTATGTATATTTACATGAGCTTCCCAGGCCAATACAGATGTATTCGGGCTAGGCAAAACCCCACAAGAAATGTCAAGTGCCCGCACATCGCATCCAACAGCTCTTCCCAGCTAGTGTGGCTGTGCTACGGGTCACTTTATATCTGAGTGCGGTGGGACCTCCCTCCCATACCTACTTACTCCCCCGCCGCCCTGTTATTTATCCTGGTTTAAGTCGCGCAGATTGATTGCAGCGTCGTCATCATATCTAATAGTGGTCTCGAGCATTAACAATGGCCGATGCCGATGGAAGCAATTGGGTTTTGGATGCGCACAGATGGTTAATTTGGCACCGTGGACTCCCAGGGGTGTCCAGGGGAAAGGCATTGCAAAACTAAATGAAGTGAAGCCTAGAAATGATCGATGGAACGTCGGGCCTGGGGTAGTTAAAGGAAAGCATTCAAGGACAGGGATCTAAATCTAATCTCATGAGCCTCACATTTTTAGGGCTCTCATTGACATGCTATGTTACTTGATCCCAGAGCTTGAACTCCCCTGTTTCTGGTCCTTGTTTACTACTTTTTTACATCGGTTGTATCCAGTTATTTTCGAATTTTTGGTAGTCAAACCAGTTTATGGATATCACGAAGTACAGCTGCCCAATTTCGGCCATCTTTTTCCACATAAATGTTTTATATTCTCCGTTGTCTCCTAGCCCTCTCCCCTTCCAACATATGATACACACCATTACTGCTATCTAGGACACAAAAAGATACAAGGCCATAAAAAACCAAGATATTAACAGATCTCCGTACCTTCAAAGCGCAGCAGCTCCCCTTTTAGTTACGGCACTCCTTGGTCTTTCCAATCTTCAACGGGGTGCAAACACAGTCCTTATGCAAAGCCTTCTTGTTACTGCTGCCGTTCCAGTAGAGCTGCCACGTGCCGTCCTGACCATCAACAGGGCACACAGCCCACTTTGCATTAGGGCCCTTGCCGTTGTCGTACAAGAAGTTGCTGTGCTCCTTGACGAAGCCAGTGGTGACAGCTCCCTTAGGAACCGCGGCGGAGTGAGGGGTGGTGAAGCCAACGGGCTTGGTCTCGTTGGGGAAGATGTAAAGGTTCTGCCATCCGGTAGGGCTCGAATGGAACGATGTGAAGGCGCACGCGCTGTCGACTGTATGAAAGTTAGCACAAGAAGGATATTGGGATCTGGGAAATACTGACGCAGCAGAGGCTCGCTGTACGTGTCGTACTTGACGTTTCCGATAAAGGCGGATCCTGATGTACCTGTTAGCATTTGGTGGGATACATAGAGAGTGTGGTGTTTTTTTTGGCATACCGTTGGCGTACATAAGCGTGCTGTAGATGACGTCGGGCAGCTTTTTGGTGCAGGTGAGGTCGAACAGCTTGGGGAGGTCGTCGCGGCGCTCGATGGATGCAGCGGAAGCGATGGCAGCGAGGCCGGCGGGGATGATGACGCTGAACTTCATGATTATGATTTGAGTAACGACGGTAGTCTGTTGGTTTGAATTAAGTATTGAAATGTTGAGCGAATGTGACGATTATTATTGTAGAACGAATGTTGCTGTGTGGATGGAGAGATCGAAAGTACCAGCTAGCTGAGGTCTTTATATACCATTCGAAGTACGGTTATGCCGGCAACATGTTCTGCCCCCGAACCGTTTGGCGGGAATAAGACGTGAATGGCACGACAGTCCACCTGCGCTCTACGGCTCCACAGGTTTGTCCCCAGTACCCTGCACCAGCATAACCGAAGCTCTATGTTGGTCACGCTAGGTCACTCGATATACCCGGGTGGAACGGCTTGAGGACCCGGCTCGGACCGGCCACCAGTCCAAAAAACAGCTGTGCACCTGGCGGAGAAATACACTTCATCCGGGCAAGGCCACTCCTGCTAACAACGCCTGTACACCGTCATACATAATCCCACTTATTCTTCAGCCACTATGGCAGAGGTTTCCCACTAGTTACTCAGTAGTCTGGACAAGCTTCTCACAACGCAGACTAATTTCTCACGCCCTAGGAGAAAACAGTGTCTCGGGGTCCGAGTGACAGCGGCGGGCGGTAGCTGGTCAAGGAGATTGGAGAGGTGCTTGCGGCGATTTGCGGTTGATGAGGTGACATCATGAGACCGGCATGCTGAGCGCTGTGGAACACGCGATCTCAAACGTTGGAGCCGCAGTCTTCCGCGCAGCCAGGTCAGGGTCGCTGTTAAGAGTAATTGTGTACGTAACTTGGGAGCCATGCCCGTTTGGTAGAGAAGCAATGCTGAATCAGGTGGGCACGATCTGACTGATTTCTCTTGAGTATGCTATAAGACTGAGTATTATAGGTAGTCCAGCTAGAGTTTGTGGTGGAGATAGACTTCATCTAGCAAATGCTTGTGTACAGCGAAATCGATCACGGATCCACCAACCTGACAGAACCTACCTATCGATCCACATCATTGAACGTTTCCGATTTCAGTATAGTGCTGGTACTGGGGGGGATCCCGGTTTGTAGGAGATTTGATGGCGCCTGAAGTCAATCAATCTTTTCTTGGTAGCAAAGGTACTATACATAGATTGAAGTAGCAACATTAAACCCCGCTCCCTTGCTAGCTGATTACAGCTAGTTTCTCTGTGGTCCGAACCTAGGTTTAAGATCTCCTGTCTCGGAGTCCTGCGTTTAAAGTTTATCAACTTCACACCCGAATGGTTAACGCCTTGCCCCGGTTTTGACGACAATACTGTTTGCTGCTGCTCCACTTAATGGTAACCTGCACAACTTCCGAGGTTACAGACCCAAGGAGGAGCTTCCATGATTATTTTCTAACATCCTTGACATTCGTACATCCCCGAGCCTGTCCGTTAGAGATACTAGTAGTAACTGAATCTAAACCTTCAAAACCCGTATGGAGTGCACTGAAATTTCTGTGTAGCGTATGTACTAAGAATACCCATCCTCCCAAATATCGGAGATAGACGGTGCTCCTTCGCGCTGGTACCACTCCGCAGGTTACCGCTGATTCATCTCTGGTATAGGCAGGACAATTTCGCAGACTGCTATCTCAGCTGATGGGCTATAATAACTTCATTTCATAGCTTCTCTCACAACTGTCATCCCTGAGAACCTACTTGAAAGCCTCAAAATAGCACTCTGACCAGACCTCGACTGAGGCCGGGAAAAGGAACTTTGGGTTGGGAGCATGAACCTTAATCTCTCGATTTTTCCATTTACCAACCTCAAGCCCAGACGCCTATTACCCCGTCCTACGGGTCTAATGTACTAGTAGAATGGAAACAGCAGCAACAGCAGTGTTCAGCCCTAAACGGCATGTTCATCCTCCCACCACTCCATCCCGTTAACCTCTGTCCACCGCGTTCCCCACGACCGCTGCAACAGACTAACTTTTGTATCCCTCTCCTGCTCGTTGTCATTGAAAACTTCCACCAACCTAACCTCCTTGTTCCGCCATAGTGCATAAGCCAGCCCAAAAGTCACTATACAAGTCACAGCAGTGTAAACACCCAGCCCCTTCCGTATTCCAATGCCCTCGACAATGTGAGTGCTAACCCCCACCGCCATTGCTGCAAACAGGAATGCGAGTCCATGGCAGATAGCTAAACCAGAACTAAGACATGGATGTGAGGTTGCAAAGCTTTCGTCGTCTGACGGGTGCAGACTCATCGGCCTTGGGGTTCCATGAGGAGCCCCCGTCAGGTTTGCACCCTGAGATATCGATCCGGATCCCGAGTTGAGGGATGGCTCCGGGAGATCTGATATATCAAAGTTATCCATTAATAGGATGTATGATTCTGCTACGACAAGGGCAGTAGAGAAAGATACGACCGCCGCGAAGAATACTGGCACCATAAAGTGAGTAGACCCTGACGCAGATATTGTCAAGAGTATGCTTGAAGTTGGCAGCATGATAGCACCAATCCGCAATGCCCAGCGATAGGGATGTTGTCCCACATTAGTATGGCCGTAGTTACTGTTATGCATGGCAACACTCGAACGGTGTCGAAAATTGGTCAAGTAAAACATTGAGAGCTGCGTGGGGATTACAAAAAGAGCGCCAAGCGGGAACGCAAACATTGCAAGGCCGATGTCTGTGGGTGCAAAGTTGTATTCGAAATCAATCAATGATGCTAGAAGCTATATCAAACCGTCAGATATATTTTCATTCTAGGCAAAAATACGAACCATCACGACCAAGACAAGGTGACCGAAAACCCATCCAAAGTACACCGCAAGTAGGAGAAACCCGTATTGATGCATCATTTTCCATGTAAGAAGAAAAGCTGCGGAAACCTCTTCCCACCACCATCGTGGCGAGCTTCCAAACATGATCATCTTGATCTCCCCTCGTTCCACAACCTCAGACCCAGCGATCCCAGCGATAGCAGGACGCTTCCCTCTCCTTGATGTCATCCGACATATTCGAATTGTTTTCCATGGTGGACGAACCTCCGGAGCAACCAGAATTAGAGTCAAAAGAAAAGCAGTCAGAATAGCTACTGTCCAGAACCCCCATGCAGGAGTGGTGGTCGCAATCGCGACCTTTCCAAAGAGGAACCCAAGCCCAGGAGATGCGACAAACATCCAAGTGAATATACCAACCCAAATTCCCGTCCTAACTCCGGCTTCCCCCCCTGTAACTGCATGGTACTGGTTTTGCCCTTCAAGGGGAACCTGGTTGTTGTAAACTACTCCACCTCGACAGCAAGCCCCCGTGTCTGGTCCAAAAAGGTCCAGGATTGTTGCAAAGCCATTCATGAAGGCGAATCCCAAAATAAGTCCCGAGACGGTCCGGAAGAAGAGCAGGCATGCCACATATGGTTGCATTGAACGATCCCAAGTATGAGAATCAGTTGTGTATGGCGGTAAGGAGAGTGCCTGGGGTAGCTGCAAAGGCAGCAGGAGCGAAATAGAGAGCAGAAGGTAGGGTTTTCGACCATGTAACAGTGGCAAAGGCCATAAAATTGAAGTTGGGATGGCAAGAGCGAGGAAAAACATCGAATTGCCCAAAGAAGCAACAGTTGGACTGATTTCCAAGTGCTCCTCAATCTGTGGTAGCTCAGCATAATAGCTTCTAACTATCCAACCAATCAAGCCCACCACTCCGCAGGCAATAGTGGCTGTAAACCGCTTACCCCATAAGCTCCATTCCCAACCACCCCTATATCTACGTGACATTGGATTACTGGTTTCTCCATCAGTAGGCAACGACCGCCTATGGTCGACCGACAACCTTTGAGGAGGAATTCGAATGAGAATAATCTCTCCATCCCTTCCGACTTCCATTCGAAATCTCTGCTCAGGCCCAGAGGCTATTTGGTTGAAGGAATTGTCTGGGCTGTAAGTTTTCCTAGCCACTGTCGAAACTTGTTCAGAAGAGACATCATGTAAATTATTTTGCCATGCCCGTTCCCTCTCCGACTCCTTAATATCGATGATTGGAAGAGGAGAACGACGAGTCCTTTTCCTTTTGTCATACTCCAAGTTACTTTGACTAGTAGGTTCTCCATCGTCGGAATACACTGCAGCTGAGCTACTCGTGTTGACATCGCGATGGATCTTATTGGACCTAGGTTGGGGATCAGGAGCATCTACTGCGGAATGACCGTTGAGATTGTTATTTTCCTCTGGATCGGCGAGAGACTCGGGAGCTGTAACTGCGCGCTCCGTGCCTTCAAACCCGCTACTTATCAGGCTTCCACGTGTGCTACTTTGCAAACTTCGAATACTAGCATCCCTTTGGTCTAAGGCTGAACTTGAATCTTTCACTGCGCGTCCGGCAATCTCGAGCGCATGATTCAGCATGTCCTCCAGGTCTGTGATTATTCTTGTGAAAGACTGGGTTGTGGCGGGGACCTTCCCGTCTTCTAATTGCATTGCGCTACGAGAAACACTATATAATTCCTCTGGTGTGCGTGCTCTGTTGCGGCTTGCCACCCTGGATCCTTTGGACGGTTCGGAACGAATATATTCATGGTACAGAGTGGATGATGGTGGTGGTCCTTTCATTACCGGCGGATCCGAGTCGTCATAGGATGATAGAGCTGCGAACGTATCCGTTGAATACTTGCTAAAATCTTGCGGAGTATCCCCCAGATCCGTATTCGACTGATTCTTTTGTAGTGTTTTAGATGTCGACGATACTACGGATATGCCTGGTGGTCCGTATTTCTCCTCTGCATATTCATCGTAATCGAATTCAGTCATGGTTCCCCGATTGACTGTTGCTGTACCGGGAGCGCCCTCCTCCTCGGGGGTTGTAGCACCAGTGTGTCCAACCATTGACTGGTCTGGGGGAGTGCACACTCCACCTGATGTCGATTGCCCATTCACTTTCACATTCCCCGTGGAGTCGATGGAAATGGAGGAGTTAGAAGAGTCTGTAGCAGGAATAATTCCAATAAGCGGCTGTGGACTGGCGATAGTATTTGTCGGAGTGCTTGGAGGGCGTTTTACAGGCGAACCGATGCGGAGCGGTCGAGAGAAAAGGTCGGGGGAATTTCGACATGATGCGGGAGAAGAGCTGTCATCATAAACAACTTTGATGCGCGGATCCATACGTTTGATGGGCTCAGGAGAAGACATAAACTTCTGTCGTATTCTCTCCGGATCTACTCCTCCGGCCAATACCTCCTCGCCCTCCTCTGAAGACGATGACCCCTCAGCTAAAGCACCGATGGTACTGACAGCAGAGGCCGCAGGAGAAGGTGTTATTTTCCCCAAACTTCGGTTCTTGGTCCTTTGCCGCAAACTAACCCGACCTATATCGGCGGGAATGGATGTGTGCGAGAAATGCGGACGCCCTAAAGTAACACCCGATTCTTTAACAATCGAGCTAGCAATAGACTTGTGTATAACATCTCCTATTCGAATAATTGAATCGAGGTTAGGGTCTGACAATTCGTAGCCAAGCTCATGCTTCTCTTTATCAAAAACTCTCTGAGGATCTATGTTTCTATTCTTTGGAGTCTCCTTTCCTGATTCAAAGGATCCAGAATCTCCGCTTTCTCCTTCGTCTCCATAGTATAATGAACTTGCAGCTGCTGGAGTTCTGGTCTGCAAATTCTCATCCAAACATTCTGCTTCCCGAGTAGCTGAACCGTTGTTATCGTCGTCATCGTTGTCGGAGGAAAGTAGGGCTCTAACGCGATGGAACAGAAAGGCTGCAGCCTCTTCAATGGAGTCTGGTGAGGATCCGCCAATAGAGGATTTTGCACGGCGCTAAAAGTGCGAGTCAGCTGCAAGAGATACGTGAAAATTTGGAAGATGAATACCCCAAGATCTCCGGTCTTGATTGATAGAGGCGTAGGGGAGACTCTCGGAGGGTGGGGAGGTGCTGACGATGGTCTTCCGTCCATAGCAGCTTAGGAACACGCTGCTTTAGACCATTTGCTGTGGGGATAATAATAACAATAATAATAATAAAACTGGCGATAAACGAGTGACGTTGGTTAGGTGGGGTTGAACGTGTGAGAATGGAGTTGGGTGGTTCAAAACACTAAAACTCGACTACCAATCACTCGACTGCAGACACTCGACGTCCACGTCACTAATTTGTCTTTTCCATCCAAATTTCTCGCTTTGTTTGATTTGTATATTCTGAATTGACAATGCCACGGCTGATAGCTATTCCAGTTATCTACTCTACGTGATTCCACCCCAGACAGCACGCAACTTGAGTACACCGAGCTGTATGTACAGTGTCAACACCGTCAACACGAATACCCCACCCCTTGATATATATATCTCCTCCCCTTCTATATTCCTCCATCCATCTACTTCCGTTCACAATGTACCCATTCTCCTCCTCCTCTGCCCATTCTCCGTGGAGTTTCTACTTCAATCCAAACCATACACAACACTTCTCCAGATACACCCCTCCCCTCACAATCAACCGCTCCTCACACAAAGCCATCAGCCATACACACTACTACCACTGCTACCATCCACTCCGCCGTCAGTTCCTTAATCAAAAAATGCGGCCTGCACTTGCAGCAATGGCGCCAGCGAGGTCGGTAGAGTTGGTGCGTACGCCGTTTTGGAGATGCGACACCTATGATCAGAATGAGGGGATAGTCGAGGAAAAAAATGATGGAAGTGAGTGAGTGATGAAGGGTTTTGTTTTTCTCGTGGGACTGGTTACGGTTCGCTGATCTTGCCGGAAATAAATGAAAACTATTGAAATGATTGATGGGTCATGAGTGGGTGCTTGTGTTAAGGACTCCTATTCCAAGGTTGGGTGATATCAAGACGGGACCGAAGAAATCGATGAAAGATCCGACAAACAAGAAACGATAGACAAGTCTATTGGTTACACGCCAAACTGCAGAACCCTGACATGCTAAAACCGCTCTATTACGCAAAATAAAAACACAAAAAAAAAGAAGCATAGAAAATCGCACGAGAAGGAGATCAATGGCAGATCTAGAACCATAGATTCTGCGCATCAAAATATATGACAGCCGCACACGGAAAATTGCGCGCAAACATTACATTCCTCTCCCCTGTCATTATAATGATATCCTACACTTTCTCTCCAGATTTTATTTAATTTTTTACAACTTTGAGGCAGACTTCTTCACGTTCTTCAATACCACCTCTACTTTAGTAGCCTTCATGACATCTCCCTTGACTTTGAGCCTTCCGCTCATAAACAATCTCTGTGCCTGGGCCTTTCCGTCGACAAGCTTCTGGAAATCAGTGTCTGTGAGGAGTAGCTGTACGTCTCTGTTCTCGTTGGCGCCCACAGTGACCGTGCCTTCGTTCTTGAGGTCGATGGTCCAGCTAGATGTCTCGCCCGCCTCGTTCTTGAGGGTGAAGACGAAGATACCGTTGGCCTTCTTAATGAAGTCTTTCTTAGCTTCTGGCGATTGGAGCTCTTCGTTGATGATGTCGAAGACTGCCGAAGATGGATAGGCAGCTGTAGTTGAGTTAGCGCGCAATATCACGAGGACGCTCAGAGGGAGACAAACAGTTAGCTAGAGACATGGTGAAGGCTTTTTTTTCGGGGGCGGTATAGTGTATGGTTGTGAGAGGTGCGAGGATGCCGTTGGTGCACAAAGGAAGGGTGAATGGGTGTTTAAATGAGGTCTCCAAGAACGGGAGGTTGAGAGCTTGTGTCTCGTGCCTGCCGGCGCGTAAAGGTGCCGGGTTTCACATGCAACCGACGAGAGGATTACATAGTGGAACCAACAATGTAATTGTTGGAAAATATGAGAGAGTATGCAAGTTGAGGGGAATATATGGGTCTCTTAATGTCTATGGATATATTGTGAACGAAATGCTGCAGGCGGCGGGGACACGTTTGTTTCTGGCGCGATATGCTAGTGCCAAGGCGGCGTTTGTCACAAGCACCTTCGCACCCTGACGACAGTCCAAGGCCACCTCACATGTCATGCAATCGGCCATCACCAAGATGCCCCACAGACAGGTACCCACATCCTTGACTCGGAACCCTCTCTACAAGGCAACTTCGGCCACATCCTCAATTCGCCGACCGCGGACTGCCTCTTGCTCGACAAGAAGTTGTTCCTTCTCGATAGTTTCACCAGATTAATGATCTTAGATACCCTCGACTGCGAACCGAGACGCTTCGCCGCTTGTATTCGTTCTTAGAACTACGCTGTGCGCTGTTCGGTGGACTGTGGGTGGAAGTGCGGGTGGGGATGTGCAGGGTGCCTACCATTTCGTCGACCTCCCCATAAATAGCGGAATCTACAATCCGGGTCGCGAGTGCGGGTTTGATTGTCTTCCTGTCACCCTGTACGCAATCGGCGTCAGTTTCCTATCCAGCCTGCCGGACGACCTCCCGAGGACGAAGCACTCTGGGTAACATTGGCTGGTCAGGTCTTCCGGCATGCTTCTGTCTCCAGTGACCAGTGGTTATGGGTATTGAGATACGGCAATATGATTTGGCACAACTTGTCGACGGTGAAGGATAACATGCAGCCTTAGTTGCTATATGGAGACTTGATGTGCGTTAATATATAAAATATAGGGCGAAGTTTTTACTCCTCGGAATGCAGTGGACCAAGGCCAATCAAGAATACCTAGAACCTAGGTTGATTGGTGCATTGCAATGTCACCTGTGTGGTTTGGTTTTTGTCTGGTAGCTGTATTTAGTACTGGGGGAATTCGACGCTGTACCGGTTGACAGCTACATAAAGATATTGAAAATCACTACGATGCCGAAGTGGATATGCTAGACCGCACAGTCTGCACACATCCGAAGGGGTGGGTACCCCTCAGGCGTGCGCTTCACCGTGGCAGAATGTAGTAGCCCTGACGGGTGTCGGCTCATCAGGCCGCTACCCCACGCCCCACCCTGCTATCATTTGCCCAGATAGTATCCTCGCCCTCATGGGGGGTGTTCGCATTGTTCGTTCGGCTTTCGCATGCGTTGTTTGCTCCGTAGGTCCGACTCTCTTGCATGTCATACTTCCAATAGATCTTATCCGCCATTCTTCAAGTGCAGCCTTGCTCTTCGCTAGTAATAGCCAACTTCGCCTCGGTTCATGAGTAACAGTACTGAGTTAAGTATAATTCTGGGCGGTTGCTGGGACGGAGCAAGCTGCTGTATTGTTGAAATGGCATTCCCGAAACTGTTTGAAAAAAGTGCATACTCTATCGGTGAGTGAGCCTTGGAAGAGAAGGTGAAATGGGGGGGATTGGGGTTTATATACTGATGGGAGGGTGTCACATCGTTGGCAGCCAAATCATGGAGGAAAGGTGAGCGCCGGCGAAACTGAAGACAAGAACAGTGCTATATAAGTACTTAGTAAGTAGGCGACCCCTTCCTCCAGTTCCAGTCTTCAGACTTCTCAACCTTCTCATCCGCCTTCAACACCAGGACACGTGCGGACTATCCATCCATCTAAGACTTTTAGCCACAAATAAAGCGTGGTTGTCTGCCTGACCGAATCCAAGTTTTGGAAACTATATACAGGTTGCGCATCCCATTGAGCAGAGTATTGATGGGATTTGGGTTGAGAGGATTCTTGCTACAGCCGTGCTGCCAGCCACAGGTAGAAGGGTATCCCAAAGATATTCACAATGGCCCCAGCATCCGCAAGTAGTCCGACCAGTTGGAGATCTCTGAGCGGCCAATTCAATCTTTATTACAGGCAAAGCACGCAGCAACACCACACAGCAGAACCACACAGCAGCACCACACAGCAGCACCACACAGCAGCACCACACAGCAGCACCAAATGCATTCACCATACTCTAAGACAGGCAGGCACTGCAGAGCATTACGATTGTGCCGACCTACCACCCCCCGAGAAGCGCGAGTCTGCAGTTATAATTACCTACGGAGTCCTACACCAGCACACATGTCCTGCACAAACTCGTGTTGACTGCTAATTTCAGCAATCGCGTTCAATTTCATTCCTTGAGCATAGTAGGTGTGCGGGTATTGTGGCAGAAAGTTTTGAATGGGCAGTCCGCGCGGGTCTTTACACTGTTAGGATGAAATGTGAGCGGTATACAGGTATTGATATCGGTTGTCGCTTAGTTACGCCGCTTCTGCAGCAATCGATACCCAAGATCACGACGAGAATGCACTACCTACTATCCCCTATACGCTCGATTTTGTAGATTGGTCACAATAGTCGAATAGTCGGGTGGTCAATTACACCCGATTTGGGAGTAATATAAGGCGTTTCACCAGTCACAAGCTCTACCACCCATTGATTAGTATTCCCCACTACTCCCAAATGACAATACCAGAACCTCTAGTTCTATTTGTTGAAAAACACCGTGGCGAGCCACATCCACATCCACCTCTCTCCCTCTAGCATTATCTCTGTCACATTTGTACAACCATTTACTCAAGCCCACTCCGCAAACTCTTCAACAACCCAGGCACAAAAGCGTTCCCACTCCCCTCTCCACAATTCCAACCGTTCCTTCCTAATTCCCTCCTCTACACCGACCTCAACCCCTTCGAACGCCGCATATCTGACCCCGGTCTCCGCTAAATCCCCCAATCCTTCAAGCCCAACATTATCATATGCTTGCAACACCTGCCAGAAGTCGTGCGTCATACTTCCCGTCGTCATCTGTCCTAGAATTCCGGGATCGTCGTTGTTAATGGACACTGGCACGCCATGGGCCAGGAGTGATGGGAGGGGATGAGACATGATGCTTGCAGTGAGTCTCAAGATCTCGTTCGAGATGGGACAAACTTCGAGGCAGATTCCCTTTTCCCGCGTCAATTGCATCAGGTGGGGGTGTTTATACATTGAGTAGCCGTGGCCAATTCGTTTAGCCCCGAGCAAAATAGCGTCGAAGAGATTGCTGTCTGTCTCCGTTCCATCGCCTACGGTTTCCCCTGCGTGCAGATACAATGGAATATCGACCCTGGCATCCGCACAAAGTCGACGGAATTGCAGCAACTCTGGAAGATGCGAGTAGAGGCTTCGGCCTTTATCTTCCTGTCCAACCAGGTCAAAGCCTGAGATGATGGACGGGTACTTAACTTTCGCATCAATGCATTCACGCATGGACTCCATTATCGTTTCCGGCTCGAAGGCTCTAATATGAGTCCAGATTATTCTGCTGCCCCAGAAGGCGCCAGAAGTTTCCTTGACATACGAATCCACCACTTCCCCAAAGATACGGATAACCTCGTGATGGGGTAGAAGCTCACCAGTTTCGGCGGCTCGAAACTGCATCAAGAAAGCGAGTCGGATATCGGCCCACAGGCAACCGTCAGCCAGTATGTTGTGCAAGATCTCGCGAAGAAATCTGCGGAAGATGGGCTCATAATAGATGATTCCACCGATTACTTGGAATATACTCTGGAACTTAGCCCAAATTAGGTTTATACCCTCGTGGTGTTTCATCGATTCGTCTGGGGTGATGGTAGTTCGGGTCTTGAACCATGCACGGAAAGCATCACGCGGAGGTTTGGAGCTGGGAAACGTATCTGCCGCGGTAGTGATGGATATTAGAGTCGAGGGATTGTAGGTGCTGCTGTAGATCGAGTCGGAGTTTTCAGGTGTAGTTGGAGAATATTGAAATTCGAAGCTAGCAGTGTCGAGATTTTCAGTGGTCAGGGGAACATCCGAGTAGATGTGCATCCCTTTCGTTTCCAGGGCACGGTCGAGAAGCCAGTCCACTGCTCCAGTCAGCCTGCAGGTCTTAAAAAAACCAAGGCGCCGTGCCACTCACTATCCACCATTGCTTCGAGATGAGCGTGCAGAAGAGCACCCTTAGGAAACTTCTTCACTATCTTCCACAGCATTGTGCTCTCCATCCGTTCCTTAGCAAGCGTGAAGCACATGCCTGGGAACACATCTCCATCCTCATCCTCAATTTTTTTCCACACCGTTTTGGTCTCATGGACACGGACTTTTGAGACTATAGCGGCAGCCTTTTTAGCGGTTTCAGAGAGACGTTGTCGGAATTCATAGTCTATATGTAGTGGTGGTCAGCATAAGGTGGCTAGGTAATGCAATCAATCGAGGGATCGGAGACCATGGCGTAGCCTCTTCTCATTCGCAATCAGCGCATTGCGTTCAGCTTCGTATTTAGCGATCTCGGCTTCCAAGCTGATGTTGCCGTTGGACATGATGTTGATGTTTCTGGTGTTTCTGGTGTTGGTGTTGATGTAGATATAGATGTGAACGAGGTGATTAGAAGGGCTACAAGAAAAGTTTTTGTATGTAGCTTCAAGACGGCCGAGAGCTATGTAACTGGAATATATAACTCCCAATGAATTCGATGCTGTCGTCAGGATCTGCGCTAGATTACTGATTTATATGAGTCAATGGATATGATGCCCTCTTTGATGAACCTGGTTGAGTTGCGTCAGAGAAAATGCCGAAAACTTATGGCGGCAGATGCCGTTACAGACCCCGCATTCATTGGAAGATGCAGTGGGATTGACCGATACAGGATCCAATCACCTCTTGCATCGATACTCGCGATCCTTTCTTTACAACTTCGTTTCGCCTGCCTTATCAGTGCTATCTCTTTACTCCTCCTTGGCCGTACCCATGCGCGAGTAACCGTCTCACCACGGCTACACACGGTCACCTTACTCGGGAAAACATGAGGGGAGAAGACTAAAGTAACGCTCCAGTGCTGCGACGCGGGTGCACTGTTGCGCTAGAATCTTTCCGCGCGCTTAGACGTCGCCCCAGTTGTATAGGAGCTTTCGCAACGCTTGTTATTGAGTACTAGGACGAGCCTACAGTGCTCCGACTAGTCTAGAGTTCCACAAGCAGTTGAACGGCTATAGCAATATTTTTCAGGCCTGGCCATGAAAAGTGCCTATTGTTGTTTAATCATAATATATTCGCTTTATCTACAGTGCCCGTTTGCCCCCATCCTCTTCTTTTCTTCCCTAAAAAGTGCCTATTTGAATTCGCGGCGGTATCAACTTTCGGACTTATATACAGGAGCAATAATTACTTGTTTTTACGTCGTCCGTGTTTTACTGCAGGATCAATATCGACGCGTGGAGGCCGTCCGTTGGAAGCCTCTAGAACTCTTATTTGATTCAGGAGAACTACAAGTACGACGCTATCACACACGTTGACCCGGGATTCTGTCACTCACAGACGAATTCGTCAGTGACTATTTCCACCATATTATGGGAAAGTTTGGACCCGACAGTGTTACCAATAATTCCACCCAGTCTTCATCAATTCACACACCTGCCGTAGCAGCTTCCCTTCCTTCACTTCTCATGCTTAAACCGCCAGCTGCCTTGACAAGAGGTTAGTTCCGGGGAAGCGGTCTGCAAGCCGGTTACGCCGTTTCGAAACTATATCCCCTGGTGGTGAAAGCTATGGTAACGGAGAGGTTGTATCTGCGTGCGAGAAGAGCCTCTCTATAGGAACGTCCTGCGCAGTTTATCTGGCGGTTTTAGATGATATATTCCTCGGAGACAATGCCTATCTCGTGCCAGATCTTTGCAGTCTGCTGGCAGCTAGAAACCTACGCACTTATGGGCTAGGGTACCGGCAGCATCACCTCGCTCGATCGACTGATGACATGATGAAGCGTAAACGCAGTGTCTTCAACAGCTAGCGCGGCGTCTCTTGGTCCGACTGTTCTCAAGAAACCTAATATACAAAATATTCAATGCGGAAGGGAAATGAAGTGGTCGAGTGTAGGGTTTGGTATTGTGCGAGGGGAGAGTGGATGAGATAAGTTGGTTTCTGGTTTACAGTCGGGTGATACTTTATGCTCGCATCTCCGCTCCCAACACCATATCATCGTCTTATAAATCATCCATGTTTTGTACAAAATAACTATACTAACTATATAATGTCATTTCTTCCCATTCACAATCTCCAAAATGAATAATCCTCCTCTCACTACCCCTGCAGTGGGAATGAAAAAAAGAAACACAACTCTAGAAGATGAATTCAAAGCAGCCGTTAGCGAAAACCTCCCGCAATGTCCCATTCACAAAGCCAAGCCAATCCCAAGCAAGTAATACAAACTCCACTCAAAGCACCTATAAAAGAAAGAAACCCAAAAAACCTTTCATGAAAAGAAACACCGCTGTCCCTGCTCCTTTCAATGTCGCTTATATTTGTCCTCCCTGGCCCTCTTCCTCTCAGGCTCCATCGCATTCCCCACTCCCATCAATGTACGTCCAACTGCCTCACTAACGCCAATAGCCGGTCTAATAACAGCCCTAGGTGCAGCTCTAGCGATAGCGATCGCTACACCTCTGGCATCTCCGCCCTCTGCCATTTCCGCCGGCAGTGTAAAAATTGCATCTTTAGCGTCTCTAAAATTACGTCTGAGACTTCTTGAGGCACCGTGTAGACCTACAGTAGTTAATACATGAGTGCGCGAGAGAGAATGGAAGCTAAATACCTTGAACAATCCCTTCCGGTTGATCTGCATAAAGCGAAACTATTCGTTCACTTTCTGGCGCATCATCGTCTTCAATCTCCACAACCATGTAATTCTCTCCCCCAGAGAGTGCACCCTCAGCGCTTTGCAGCAGCGCCTGGGTTCCTACCGCCACCTTCGCTCCAAGACGTACCAGCTCGCCAGTAGTGTTTCTAACGAAGCCGCCTACGCCTTTCTGGAGCGAGCGGATGATACGGCCGTCTTTTCTGTACTCTCTGACTGGTACCACCACCAGATCCCGCGCCCCTTTACCTAGGTTAACGAGCGACCTAACCGGGGCCACACCAGCAAGCACTCCCCCCAGCTGTGTCTTCTGAATATCTGGCATCCAAGTGTCATTAAGGACTTTGCTCATCCTTGGAAAACCCGATATTCCATGGAGAATAACATGTTTCAATATCATATCCGCTTCCTCCAAGATGAAGAAATTCATAAACTCCGTGGTGTGTCCGGAGCGAAGACCTGCATAATCTACGTATTTGGGTTTGTAATCGAGTTTAACGCGGACTGAGTTGACTTCGACACGTTGGAGAAAAGGTTCTTCCGGTTGCTTGTCGGGGGGAACAACACTGACTGAATCGTCTTTGAATTCAAAGAAGCGAGTGAGAAAGTCGAGAGTGTCCTGGTCGACGTGAAGACGGAGGGGTAGGATGTTTGCCTGTAGCCGATCAGCAAGAGTAATGTGAGTGGAAGAGGTGGGGTACCTTGAGCACAAGTTCGGTAGCTGCCAACTCAGGCACTGGCTTGACGACCAAACACTCGAGACGGAGCATGTCACTTCCGACTTGGCGTTCTCCAGAGTCTTGACAGTAGGTAACAAATTTCCTCCAAGTACTGGTTGGAACATTATCAAATATTTCCATATCCCGAACTTTGACGTCAACACTCGACTGAACCTCATCGGATCCAGGAGGGAAAAGCAAGGAATCCACATTAACGCCTTTGAGCTCAAACTGTATCTTATGGTTTCTACTTCGGCTGAGTTTCAGACCCTTCTTTCCTGAGCGTGAATTCCGGTGGTCTCCTGTGGTGGACTTTGACCGTGATGATAATGGCCTAGCAGATTCTGCTGTTGTCGTTGCATACGAAGTTTCGGACATTTGGTCATCAAAATGCTTGTTGATATCATTTGTAAGGTCTCCAGGGGCACGATTCGATGGAATGCCGATGTAAATGGAGTTGAATAAGAAGTCGTCAACAACGCTTTCTTCGTCGTCTTCAATGTCGAATGACACGCGCTTATTTCGGCGTTCTGCCGCCTTAGATTCAATTCTTCGGACAGCTTGAGATATTGTGTCACGCGTTCGTTGCCAATCGTAGCCATCATGAAGATTAAATATGACATGAACCTCCCGTAGGTGGATCCGGAGAGGGAAGTATTCGGCACTACATCCTGTTAGTTCCATGACCACCAACGCGGAGAAAATCATATATCATACTTCTCCATTGCTGTTTGATTTAGCGACCTCTTGCCTCTTCGCCTTGGAGTTGCCTTGCCAAAGTGATCATCCACATATGTCAACTCTTCATCCAGCACTACGGTATTCTCCTTGAAAACGCTGTTACTGGCGCTCCCTTCTCTACTCAAGCTTGGACTGCGAATCTCCGCTAGATCCTCTTCCAGCATGCTATCTGCCAGCTCTTCTGTAGGTTGTACTGGAGGCGTTTTATGACCATAATAGCTCTCAACGAATGTAAGATTGGTTGGAAGATCTTCGTCCCAGTGCAAAAGCTCCTCCTCATTGTCATTCTCCATGGCACCGGGCTTTTTGCGTCCAGGATGAGCAAATGCATCCTCAGTCAGACTTGCAAGCATATCTGCAGGTATGACTTCAGTGCGGTACCGAATCTCGTCGCTTTCAGTTGCGGGAGGCTTTAAGCCGTTAAAGATCGCCATCATAGTTTGGGTAGAGTCTGCACAGCTTTCGATGAGCAACAGATCATCCCTGATATCTAGATCCACAGCTTTGCCAGCTACGCGCACAGTGACCATAGCCGAAGAAATTGTTATCATCGGAACATAGCCCATAGAGACGAAGCCCGCCAGATGGTCAGAAAGCAACTCTCTCCTACCCCTCATCTGCCCGGGCTCGGCAACAAGGAGATGTTCGACATCATCAATAATCATGACACTTGCTTTCTTGATTTCCATCCCAGCGCTGACACTACCTCCAGTCGGGAGCGCCGCCTGTAGTCGGGAATCAGAAAGAATAATGAGACCGCGAGACTTGAGGTCTAGAGGATTCAGGGCAAGAACAGAGTCCTTGATGACGATGTCGAACCCCAGAACACTGTCACCACTAGAAGCCTCCTGTTTCGGGGGTAGAGCAATGAGTGAGTCCACCATTTCTTGGACCAGCTCCTCCCCTGTAGTGTCATTTGGAGATTCCATTATCGCCATCAAGGTGTTGACATTGTACTCGGCCCGAATATTCCAGAGTTTAATCTTTACTACTGGCTCCGGCTCTTCGCCGACCATCCGTACCATAATCATTGGACGTTCGTATTCTGAACCGGAGAAAATTCGACGATCTATTCCTTCGCCGAGAAGCTCTTCGTGATCATTTCGCCTCACACTGATTGTTCCAATGGCCATTGCAAACAGTGATGGGGCAGAGACGTGGGTAATGCCAACAGAGTCCATTTCAGCCTCCACCCTGCCCAATCCGCCACCGACCTCGGCATAAGCATAGACACCCTCAATGTTAACAAGTGTGAGAAGTCCAGGGCGCTCGTCACCCGCAACAAAGTCAGTAACAGTTAGAACCTGAATAACCTCGTCCCCGAGTCGTTTTAAAGGATCAAAGATGTTCATATCTAATAACTCGCCTCTCACTCCGGCGACGTTAATCCTCAGCACACTTCCTTGCTCTCTCTGCCGCAAAAGCGTATCGATAAGGATATCGTCATCATCAAATGAATCCTTGCTCGGCGTCAGAAGCTCCAGTAATTTTGACAGATCCTCCTGAGTAGGCCGACTGGCAAACTCCATTCTAGTCCCTTCAATCGCCAAGCTTGTATCATTTCTACCTAGTATAGGTCCAGATATGTTGATTTTGTCGATGCCTATGGTGACTCCCTTACCGGATTGAAACTTGATCTTGACTGGTGATGTTTCCAAGCTAACCGTCGCATTTGTACCAACAACATCAAAAAACAAACCCCCAACCCTACAATCCACCTTCATATCCATCCCAGACACTTCCGATTCGTGTTCAGGCCAGGGAGGCGGCTTTCCAGCTTTTCCGATTGTGGCTGTACTCGCCGTTGTACTTGCCAATACGCTTCCAACGCCTCCAAACGCGCTAAATGTTTCCTCCAATCTTTTCAAATCTCCCCTAATCTTTAGCGGTTGAGTGACAACATTCACCCTGATCTTCTTGGCGCTCTGCGAAAAGACTACAGTGATATCGTCTTCGTCTCCTGAACCGTTCCCGAGAAGTCTCCCAGTAACAGCGCTTGTACTAGAGCGTTTTCTGTGGTGCGACGTTGACATCTTAGCCGACGAATTCGGGGGCGGTGCGTTACGCAGGAAAGTGATTATACCCTCCTCTTCATCCTTCAAGGCAAATTTTTTGACCGACAATTTGCTTGTGGACGCTTCCTCGGGCAGGTCTTTGCGGAAAACTTTGACATCGTTCAAAAGACACTGCAGTAGAATTGTCTCGTCACCCACGTCTTCTTGTCCATTGTCTGTATAGAAACCGCCGAGATGTTTGATCATGCGCACATCGATTTCTTCGGCGACTAATTGAATCGTCTTTTTCTGAGCATGATTAGGCTGTGCTTTGTCTTTCTTTTTTTTCAGCGTTTCTTCGTGGTCTTCAGCGAAAATAGTCTGAACGGTTTCCAAAATATTTGCTAGCATCTTTTCGGTGTGGATATCGACTATCCCGTGAATACGGGATCCAATAATCTCAATATCGGCAACTTTGGTAGAGCCTGAATCACCAAGACTGTGCTCGAAGGACGGAGCTGCGGGTCGTGCGTCCATGGCGTCAACGATTTTGACTCGAGGCGACGACCGTTGCACTGGAATTGTGGGGGACGCAAACCGCGGTGGAGGTGGTGATCTCGGAGTATGCCTGGAAGCATACATAGAGAATGTGCCAGGCATATCTTGCTGTTGGTACCCGCGAGTCTCCTCCCGGGGCGGCGGCACCTGGACGTCTGCCACAACAGCAACTCCGTCGGATAGTGAAGGGTAGTAAATTGTGATGATGTCAACGTTAAGGCACTTCTTACGTATTTTTCTCCTATTTCTCGGAGATTTAGGGGGTTCCAGATGACTTTCCGCGTCTAGAGGAAGGGGAGATTTATTCGACAAAGGGGTTTCACCATTGATGAGCAAGTCCAGCCGCCGGTCCATCTCATCAGGATCAACTTCTTCCGTCTCGTCATCTCGGCCATCATGTTCCTGGTGTATCCTGAGTTCTGATTTGGATCGCAACATTCCACTCGTGGCAGACATGTACAAGCTGTCTGCTTCCTTCCGAGAGAATATTGTAGATTGACTGAGCATTCTACTAGCTTCCTGATCCATCTCATCCTCACTATCCGGATCGCTCAGAGATGATGACGAGTGGGGAATAATTGGCTGTGCTAGTTGGGGCATAGGTCGTTCGAAAAGCTGGGCTGAAGGAGGGCTAGAAGCTGGTGAGGAGAATGGGGATGATCCAGCTGATATAGCGGATGCAGAAGGTGACCGACGCTGTTGAGGTATCGAAGAGGAAAACATAGCGCCACCCTCGATATCATCCTCGCTGTCTTCGCTTTCTGCGTTGTCGTCAAAGTAGCTTTCTTGAAGGATGCGACTTGGATTCCTGATAAACGAGCGCCGTGCAGAGGCACGTATCGACGGTGGTGCGAAGGCAAGTTCTTCGTCATCAGAGTCGTCGAAATCGGCAAACCTGTCACTGTCGATTTCTACACTCCCCTGTAAATCAACGCCATCGCCATCGTCACTATCGGATGGTGCTATCGATGGTGGTCGTGGAGACCTCGATCCAAATGCCTGCACAAGCGGTGTAAGCGTGGGAGGGCTGCGCGCAGGAGAGAGATCCCGTATAGTGCTCTTTGATACCTCCATACTATCAACATGGTTTTGCGCTGTCTGGGCTGCGTCGTTGTTTTCCCTCTCAGTGGGCGCTTCTGAGGCGGCCCCAAAAACAGAGCTTTCCTCCTCCAGGCCCATCCCAAATATAGACTCTGGGGCAGTGATAAATCCCCGAATATTCTCCAAGGTGATCCGGCGTTTGCCTTCCTTCCGTGGCTTCTGGTGCGTCTCTGTCGGGGTAGACGGGCTAATGTTCCGTGAAACCCCCTCGATATCCACGTCGTCAACTTCCAAATCTATACGCACTCTTTCGCCCCCTCTATCCTCTGGAAGATTTGTTTCAAGTGACACTTTTGTACCCCGCACTCTCACTACCATCCTATCGGCAATACCCTTAAACATATTCGCTAACATTGTTGGTAAACCGATAGATGTTCCAACACCCAATTCAACGTCGTCTTCTTCCGAAACTGTGCTCGCCGATGACATCATACTAGCAGCCATCGGTGCTTCGGCGTAGAGTGACATTAGCTGTTGCTGCTCGGCTTGGGACTGAGAGTGCAAGAACGACTCGGCGAGGTCTTCGGCAGTTGAGGGAAATCCTTCTGGATCTAGAGCTGGAGCTCGGTCGCCTGGTCGTGGCGTGGGCGGTGGCGATGGTGTGGAGGCGGGGGCATTGTCGGCAGTCGGCGGGGAGATCTCCGCAGCTAAATTAACATCGTTTATGAGTATTTCAACTGCTCCGGATAGAAGCAGATTTGCAGGAAGGTTGATTTCAATCGTTCCAACCACAGCTTCTTTGAGCTCGAACTGGTGTGGTAGCTCCAATAAGCTTCGCAACCTCTGACAAATGTGACCACATAAGTTAGACATGGTACCAAGCGCAGGGTGTCTGTTCTCCTTACCTCGACTTTCAGACCGACATCCTTAACAGTGAAGACCGAATTCTTGCCTAGCGAACCTCCCAAATTGTCCAAATCCCCTAACGTCCGCTCTTCCAGTAGATCCAGCCGGTGCAAAAGGTATCGGACCAGTCGCTTCTCCCACTGCTGCGGAAGACCCGGGAACGAAAACATTGTGGGCGGAACCCAAGAGTTAGGGGAGGTATGGAACAGGAAGGGAGGGGAAGAGCGGTTGTAGACGACTCAAACAGGTATCAGCTAGCTAAGCTGAGGAGGCTCAAAGTCAGGTGAGTATCAATCCAGACCGAGGAGACTATCGAACAACAGTAGTGTTCAGCATTTGCGAAACTGTTAGGGTGCTTAGGGCTGAATGGGGGAGAGGAAGAGGAGAAGGTGGGTTGCTTTTGAGGTGATTGAGGTGGTTGAAGAGTCAAAACTTAGTATGTTAGATACTGTGTTGGTGTGGGCTGCCAGACGAATCAAGAACTCGAAAACCAGGGCTTGTGTAGGGTAGAGTGCATGTGCGTGCATATGTATGATATCTTTACGGGTGAACAGCAGACGCTCGACGAAAAGAAAGTTCACGCTCTAGAGCAGAGAAAATAAAAATAATCCTTTCTCTCAGGTGGAGTGATGAGGAGGGCGCCGCGGAGGATACCTTAGCTATCCAAGCAGCAGTAGTGGTATCATGCCGGCTGAACTAGGTCATGATGGTGTTGTCATTTGAAAGGGGAGCATGTGAGTTGCAAAAGCGACGCGATGAAGGGCAGCCAGTCTTCCCGCACTCAGTATCTCCATCCAGTGATAAATTACATGACAATATGCTCTTATTGAATACAATGAGGCCACTTAACTCTTGCAGGCAAACGAGAGTCGCAAACAACAGAAAAATCGGTGGATGGAGGACAAGATGCTCGTCTTTTCCGCCTTGAATCAGTACCAGCCACCATAGCCCGGAATCCAACTTCTCTTGAGCTTCACCGACATCAGGTGACATCGAATGCGGCTCTGCGCATTTACGCTGGACTCCTTTGGGGTCGCGTTCTTGGCAGGAGTGTAGGGATTCGCGAACAACATTACGACCAAAAAAACACAATCACCTTTCGCATAACCGCTCGCGCGCCATCTTCATCTCGCAGAACTCCGCCTTCGCCTTCACATACTCGTTTCTACAACTAACTGACCACCCCATCGCCACTACCAGCGACCTTTCTTGAACCTACCCCCCAGGACTAATCTTCCACCTTCGCGAACCGTAATGAGCTCGAATTCGCGATTACCTCTGTTCCAATTCAATGCGGATTCAAAGACTAAGCCGCCGCAATATTCTCCGCCAGCAACGAACATATCCAGCAACGGCCTCTTTTCCGCACAGTCAACCCCACAAGGTAACCGCTTTCAAGATTCCCCGACCGGTCACTCGCTCTTTGCCGGCGCAACCCCCGCTGCAAAGTCGTTATCTTCCAAGATTTGCGGTAGTCGTGCTGGCGGTAGTTTGTTTTCAGGAACCGGAAAGCCTGCCTTCAACCTCAACCCCTCGGGAACAACCACAACGTCAACTACCAACAAACAACCAATGTTCCCACCGAGTGCCTTCAGTTTATCGCCGCCTAAACCTACACATCCTAGTGCTGCGCCCGGGAGACATGCGAGTCCTCCGTCTGATGAGGATGAGTATACAGAAGGAGGCTCGCCAAAGATCTATGAGGATGATTCACGTGGGGAGCCGACTGCTCAGGATGAAGAGGATGAGGATACGGGAATGTACGGAGACGAGGAAGACTTTGCGGAAGATGACACAATGCAAGACGACTCACCACGAGCGACAGACAAGAGCACTGCATACAAGGAAGAGATTGGCGCGCCTGTGAAGGAACCAGGTACTCTGATCATCCGGACCGAAGAATTGATGGAGGAATTGGCGGGTCTGATTTCACCACCGCCTTTTGAGGATGTTGAGTACGATTATGACGATGATGTTGACATGGACATGGATCGACCGGCTCCTCCGTCTTTGGAGTGTCAGCAGGAAATCCTCGGAAAGATCTCAAAGTCCTTTTTGACGACGCTGAAGGAGCACGTTTCCAAACCCAAGAAAATAAAAGCTGACACTAACCTTCACAATGCCTACTATATCGCATCGTTAATCCTTCCGTTGCACCACTCTACCGCAAACACGACCGAGGTGCTGCGTAAATGGCTGTATACCCACCACGCTGAGCCAAGTCGCGCACATGTGACTGCCGTTCGAGGTACCCACCCCAACAGCGTTTTCTCGGTAGATTTCTGGGATGTTGTCTATCAGCTAGTTCTTCGCGGCGAAGTACGAGAGGCCGAAGAGGTGCTCCGTAGCGCCAACTGGGATTTGCCCTGCGAAGACGCCCCTCCCGTGACCAAGCCTGCCTTTGGTGCGCAACAGATCAATGATAAGCGGTATACGCGCCCAGAGATAGAGAGCATCAAGTCGGCAGTGGCAACAGCCGGAAACCTTCTCTTAAGGTGCCCCGGTCAAGGCCGCTCAGTATACCAACCACCATCCCAGTTCTTCCCCGCAATCCAACCATCTGTGGACTCACCCGGAAGTCCGGCAGACTGGCGTATCTGGAGGGGTGAGGTTCTCAAGGCTTCCGAGGAATTGAAGGGAATTTCGTCGGACCAAAACATCCTCGACGACGACACGGAAGATAGCTACTACGATGCATATCACCCTCTCGGCAACCGTGGCGGTAGTTTCGGCTTTACTCACGCCACAAAACCGAAGAAAGCCAAGGTCCCAAGCGAGATTTCGCGGGCCCTTCGTAACATGTATGAAGTAATGCGTGGAGACAAGGACGCCATCCTTACCAGCTCAAACATTTGGCATGAGGCGGTTGTTGGCTTAATGATGTGGACAAAAGATGTCGACTCTGACGCAGCCGATGAGGAGGAAGAGTTCGAGGACAGCATCGATATGAATCGTATGGGCCTTGGCGAGTACTATACAGTGCTGGTACACCGTAAACGAAGACAGTTAACACAACTCTCTTCTATAATGGAGCTGATTGCCGACGAGATGCCGCTCAACCCAACCGAGAGCCTGGAGATTGCTGCAGGCGGTGCCATGGCTGGTGATCCGACTTTCATCGTTGAGCTTGCTAAATATTCGCCCCTTGTCACGGCTGCAGTTGTCGAGATTGGTGGATGGGCCGGGTGGATCAAGCGCGAGAAAACAACTAAGGCTCCCTCGGGCGGAAGAGACATGGGTCTCGATGAAGATGACTTTGCGGTGCTGGGAATGGGAGAGAATAGTAACGACAAAATCGCCAAAACCGCGGAGGATGCGTTGCGTCGCTATGCCTCCTGTCTCTTTAGTACCACATGGATCAACGAGGGGGCGGAAATTGAGGGATGGGAAGTTGGAGTTGGCCTTCTCGCACGAATCAAAAACGGCAAGCAACTCGCCGGAAAGGTTTTTACCCCTTTATATCCTCCTTTAGATGAGCACTCATTAACATCAACAGCTCCTCACATCCCTTCCCCTCACCTCAACCCCTCGTGCGGAAAAGCTCCTCACACACGCCACCGAGGCCCGACTTCCTCAAGCCGCTTCAACAATCGCCTACAACTGGGCCCAGCACCTTCAATCTACAACCAACAACTATGGCGACATCCTCCACTTCCTTTCGCTCTCAGCACCTCTCAACCCTGCAGCCCGTAAGGCTCTCCATGAAACAGTTTCGTCTCTTTTGCAACGTTCTCTGCTCTCGTCGTCTCCCTTCCCTGCACCAGAAGACCTCGATCCAAGGCTGAAGCACCTTCTCTCTTCGCCGACTGAGTGTTCCTCTGAAATTTTGCGTTTCGAGCTATCGGGTTACGCCGCATTGAGGTCGTTTTATGCACTCCGTGAGACGGCACCGGAGACGGCGGTGAAGGCGCTCACGGCTGTTATCAGAGCGACTGGGGAACCGATTGATGGAGGAATCTGGGACAAAGAATGGGAGAGCCCCGTCGAACCGACAGTGCTGCCGGTAGTTTTGAGGGAGCTTTTGACATGTGTGGATGCGCTCGGAACACAGGATTCATTAGATGTGGCGAAGGTGCTGACAGATTGGGAGGCGTGTGGGGACGGATTGAGAAGGGCGTGTGTTGAGGTTGGAGAGGGGAGCTGGGTGGATGTAGGTAAAGGGGAGATGGAGGGCGTCGTGAGGAAAGTCAGAGAGGCGCTATGTAAAGTACTTGCGCGGGAATGGGTCAAGGGCGGGGATTAGGTGTCCCTGCGAATGCCACCCGTGAAAGACTGGGAGTGGGTTTAATGCCGGAATGTAATATGCGCTTTTCATTGCTATTTTGCTATTGGAAGTGTGGGGACGAATTGACTGTTTTTGTTCCTTTCTTTCTTCAGTTCATTCTTGTATTTTTGAAATATTTAGTGTTGAACTATTACACCAAATGGGAGCATGATAACCAGTTCTTGCCCGCTGGCGACGAGTGACCTCTCGTGCCCGCTACTTTGTCTCTTCAGGACTAAGTACTTACCTCCTGACCTGCTATAGGACTACTTAAGTAAGTAGTTATATGCTGAGTTTTTGCTTTTTGCGCATTCCGTTTTCCGGTGTGTTTGCTTCTTACTTTCTCCCATACCTATCAAACCTTCAACCAATACACAAACGACCATAGCCACACATCGCCACCTGTTACTCATTCGAAACCCCCTTTTCCGATTCGGTCCCCGCTTATCCCACTGCACGACATTACTCTACCCTCGTGGCGTTCTTCGACGAACACTGGACATGGGACAGCACTTGTCTTTCCCCCTTTCGTTGCCGTTGGGTGTTTATGATCATCTCTGGCTGTAATTAAGAAAAAGTACCTAGGTAATTAAGGGCCTACCTATCGATATATAAAACCTGTCATTGAGCCTGCAATATGAGACTATCGGGGAGGCCATCACGAACTATTGGCGACCGTCCGCTTAGGTGAACCTAATCCAACCAAACAAACAATCCTACTTGCGGATCCACCCACGAGATGCCTAGATCCCAAAAGCTGATTGGATGCCCAGATTCTAGTGATTGCCTTAGTGGAAGGGACTGATATCTACACTTCTTCCAGTCAACCTCAAATTTCAAATACGCGTATGGCCCTAATGAGAGTCTCAGCAACTGGTTCTCCAGCATTTCTCGTCGCCATCACCATGATGATGGAAATTGGTATCTGTGTTGTGAAGGGCGAATACTGGTGACTGGGGGCCCGAGATCCTTGCCGAGTGAAGCTTTCGAGTCTCTATATACACCCCAGAGGAGATGTTGAGGGCGATTTTTAGGAGACAGGGAAAGATTTCTGGACCCTTGCCCTGGCCTCTCCTCCATCGCCATCCTGTCGTTAGGATATGGCTTGAAACCCGTGCCCTGTCGAAGTAGTTAATTGTAACCTTCTTCGGCGCCTTGATTCGAATTTGGCTGCAATGCCAGTAGGCTTGTGCCGGCTATTAAGGCGTTGCAATCCGGTTCCGAGCCTTGATTGCATTGAGTGCGTATTTTGAGATAAGTGTAGACTTCTCATTGAAAGACAGAAAACTGCTGCAAATGGCGTTTGCGTTAGGTATTGCGCGGATAGATCGGACACAGTCCGTGAACGATTAAAGAACAATTACTCATAGAACACACGCTTTCTAGAACAATGTAGCTTGATTCACTCATCACAATCAGGTGTTCTGGAACCGTGTAAGTCAGCCGCTAGGCAACAAGTTATGAAGCTTCATGAGTTTGGCTACTTAAGTATTTATCATGCACGACAAATCCAACACCATACTTACCAATGCTGTTGAGTGGAATCTGTTCATCGATGACTCCGTTTTACTCCACCATTAAGGTCCGGAACTCCATTGACAATTTTATCTCCGACTGGCGTTTGCATCACCCCACTGTGCTCCTCATGGTTACAGTTGTTTCATGCAGGGAGCCTACCAACCGGCCATTTGTAGAGCAATTCACGGTTAGGGTTCCCCCCACGGTAAATCCAACATCAAGCTTTCGCGACGGCCGTTTTCAATCTCGGACATAGAAGCCCCGACCGATCCGATTTGGCACCCTGTGATAAGTAATTTGTGAGAAATTTTTATCGAACCCCGCACGTTATGTTCATTAATTGAAAATCAATTAGGTAGGTATATGACATCATTCGGTTCTGCACGCCTGCACGCGGAGGGAGGGATGTGACTGGATGGATCACTCAACTGCAGCCTGTTCGTAAATCGAGACAAGGGGAACGCTTTGTGCAGGTCACTCGAAATCGAATGGTGGAACAGGTGATCGGACCGGAGTAAAGTTCCACTCATCCTTCAGTTTGATGACGGCGCGGAAAATCGGCAGATGCCTTCTGTTTTCTACGTGTATACACAGCTTGGATTACGGCCGCTGAGTTATAGCCTAGCTGCCAAGGAGACGACATCTATCAGTGATGACATCGTGCAAGCTTTCATACACTTCGGGATACGTATATTCGAAATGAAAAGCATGTATTATGCGTGGCTTGATTCACCAGGTATATCCCGGATCAGGATTTACTCGACGTCGGGTGGAGGGATAGAGAGGGGGGTCTACCTTGTCCTTGTCTTCTCGATTTACGAACCCTAACCACCCACTTCAATGGCCTGATTGGTAGTGCAGCCAATATGCAGATGAGTATTCGCAATTGCTCGCGATTGATCATCAGACAATTTTCAATGGGCAAGGATTTGTGAGGCGAGAGTGACGGCAAGGCATAAGGTCACTGTAGTGACGTCGTATCGTTAGTTGGGAAAGTTATAGGCACTGTGGTCCTCGTATATAATTCATGGTGGCCGTCCACATCCCTCTGGTTCTTCCCAATACCGCCATTCATATCATCCTCATCGCACGACCCGTTCTCACCACAAGTCTCCCTTCGCCGAAGCATCTACCCACAGAAGTATCTCGAACCTCGGCAGTCACCCATTAACAACAACCACCACGATGGTGTCCGGGCTCGCTAAAACAGCCACTTGGCTCACTCGCCTATTGCAATGGTTCTTCGCCGTAATCCTCATGGGCATCTGCTCATACATGATCCACCAATACCGTAACGGCCACTTCGTAGTGCTTCGTGAAGTGATCGTGCCAGAAGTCGCCTCGGTCCTCGCCGTCTTCATCTGCACCTTCTCGATCCTCGCCATCTTCTTCCTCGGCTACACGCTGCAGATGGTTGCTGCGTTCCTCGACTTTGTCATCTTCGTTCTATACCTTACCTCAGCCGGTCTGTTGAGACACAACTACCACACCCACTCGGAAAGGAACCCATTGAGGAACAGCTTGATCTTTGTTAGAGTGCGGCAGGGAGAGGACGCGCATCCGAAGACTCAGGGTGGGCTTGTTAAATTGTTGGTGGCCTTGGTTGTCATTCAGATATTTTTGTTCTTCTTCACCACGATTATGGGCTTCATCGTTGCTTCCAAACACCCCGATCGCGCCAACCGCAGGACCCGCCACGCCGTGTAAGGGGTGTCGAAAAGAGGTGTCGAAAAGAGGTGTCGAAAGAGGTGGATTGGTGTTTGGCATGGGGATGTTGTGATGATTCTTATGGATATCTTTTGCTTCTTTGATATGATGAGTAATGAATGGAGCGATCTGTATTGGGAGGCTATTGTGCGTTCGAAATGTAGTGTCGTCACTGTACTTTAATTCCGCTTGATATCCTCTTCTGTACAATCTATAATTAATGATTGATCGCATTTTCTGTTCGTTTGGCGTTTAATGATTCGGGTTGCAAACGGTGTTGATCATTATCATCTTTTCCGGTGGCGTGGTTGACGTCATAGCCATTGGGGTAACTCAATTGAGTCCGTACCAATCGAACCCCGGCATTATTCCTCGTCAAGCCTCGTCCCTCTTCAAAGCCTTATCCCCAGCACCATTCCTCCCCACCGCCTCC
>Ga0307515_10001003_pt1 | contig 64550 bp, 78 predicted proteins | sample 17_EM_MG_FD_194513 | JGI IMG/M metagenome (GOLD analysis project Ga0307515, IMG submission 194513) | Populus trichocarpa ectomycorrhiza microbial communities from riparian zone in the Pacific Northwest, United States - 17_EM | ecosystem: Host-associated > Plants > Roots > Unclassified | place... | reverse complement strand
ATATGCTTTGTCTCAGTGCTCTGACATGCTCACTCTCACCTCTCTGACAATCTGGCTTCGCTGGGAGCAAGCTGGTAGCAGTGGATCTGGCTTCGCTGGGAGAAAGCTGGTAGCGGTGGAATGATCACTCTCACCTCTCTGACAATCTGGCTTCGCTGGTAGCAGTGGATCTGGCTTCGCTGGGAGCAAGCAGGTAGCGGTGGAATGCTCACTCTCACCTCTCTGACAATCTGGCTTCGCTGGGAGCAAGCTGTTAGCGGTGGATTGGGCTTTGCTGGGAGCAAGCTGGTAGCGGTGGATCTGGCTTCGCTGGTAGGGGTGAAAGTGGCTTCGCTGGGAGCAAGCTGGTAGCGGTGGATCAGACTTCGCTGGTAGGGGTGAAACTAGCTTCGCTGGTAGCTTCGCTGGTAGTGGTGGATCAGGCTTCGCTGGTAGGGGTGAAACTAGCTTCGCTGGTAGCAGTGGATCTGGCTTAGCTGGGAGCAAGCTGGTAGCGGTGGATCTGGCTTCACTGGTAGGGGTGAAAGTGGCTTCGCTGGGAGCAAGCTGGTAGCGGTGGATCAGGCTTCGCTGGTAGCAGTGGATAAGGCTTCGCTGGGAGCAGTGGATCTCTGGCTTCGCTGGGAGCAAGCTGGTAGCGGTGGATCGGGCTTCGCTGGTCGGGGTGAAAGTGGCTTCGCTGGGAGCAAGCTGGTTGCAAGCTGGTAGCAGTGGATTGGGTTTCACTGGTAGGGGGGTGTTACATAACGTTCATGGAAGAATAATCGAAGAGTAAAATACCCAATGCTGGTGATTGTGACGGTGGTGAAGGTGATGGTGGTGGAGATGACGATTGAAAAAAGGGGGTTGATGGAATGCATGCAGTATGAGATATTTGCTTCATTCTGTGATTCGATATTACATACGGTAACACTCGCATAACATTTCCCTAACTCCCCTCGCATGGGCAAAGTACATGGTAGGCAGTCATAATTCACAGGAAGCAACCATAACACAGTGGTAACAGGGATACTATATGTCGGTTACAGTTGCACCGAAGGTTTTCCTGACTCAGTTATTTCGCTGGGAGAGAAAAGGCAGGAGTTTCCAAGGTTCACCCTGAGTGGACAGGTTATGATTGCAAAGAGACCGGCTGTTACGCCAGCAGTACCGGAACAAAGAAAGAAGGAGGTTAAAAAACCGGAGGTTAAGGAGGTACTAAAGGGACCAAATGCTGGAGGAAAGAAGCCGGAGGTTAAGAAACCGAGAGAGAAAAATCCGGAAATGAAGCCGGAAGACAAGAAGAAGGATATGTGGGCGCTGAGAGCGGCAGCACCACCACCAAAGAGGCAACCTGAACAGAGACAACAACAACAACAATTGTCAGGGCACCAACAAAAGAAGCAGGGGGAAGGTTTTACCGAGGTAAAAAGACAGCAAAAGAAGGAGGAGGTAAAGCCGTTCTTCCAAGGCCAGAATTCGATGGAGAAGAGGAGGGTTACCTTGAAGAGGGATAATAGCCTCCCCCGTTCTCCGAAGAAGGATTTGGACATTTCGTCGGAAGTGAATAGAGCAATTTTCGAGGCAAAGGTCCCACATTTTATTCGCATCCAGGGAGTTACAAGGAACACCCGGGGATGCCTTTCAACAATTACGACTCCGGGAGTGATGGCAGAAATGTTAATTCGGTATAGGGAGATCGTGATTAAGGTGGCAAGGAAGGTGGATGCAGGAATTGTGGACATCGAGACAAATGAGCTCTGGGAGAAAGTGAAAATGCATGGCGTCAATTTTGATAGGTACTTGGGGAAAAAGACGGGAGGTGGACTTGAAAAAATGAGGCAAGAATTGCAGGCTGGGAACAAGGGGGTGGTGTTGCCCCTCGCCATCAACTGGATTGGAGGACCGAAAGATGTGCAGAAGAAGAAGGCGGAAGGAAAGGAAGCATCTTCGGTTGTGTTTGCGGTCAAAGGAAGTAAAATGGCCAAAAAAGTGTTGAAGGGAGGTTTGAGGGCGGCAGGAGCAAAATATGATGTGGAGAAGTTCATGAATGCCGGACTGGATTCCTTTTGTGAAGTGTGCAGCAGATGGGGACATGTTGATTCAAAGTGTGGGTTCTTGAAGATGCCAGCGTGCATGTTGTGCGTGGGGAGGCATTTGTCAAAGGATCATAAGTGCAACGTGGTAGGTTGCAAAGCTAACGCAGGACAGAACTGCACCCATAACGTTGACAAGTGCGTCAACTGCAACGGAAACCATATTGCGAAAGCCAATTGTTGTGTTAAGAAACAAGAGGCTATTAAGATGGCGAGAGAAGAGAGACGTACCTGGAAGGAGAGAGAAGGGGAACGTCGAAATATTACAACAGATCAACAAAAGAAACCGGATCATGCAGAGGATGGGGGACCATCGACTGCAGATGCGGAAAAGAAGTCTCAGAACGATGAGCAGACAGAAAAGGACCCGGAAGTCCAAGTTGTTGCGACAGAAGAGATGGAAGGAGAATCTTCTAACACAGGGACCAAAGAACCCCCCATGACGCAATGGTGAAGTGCATAATGCATAATTGTGGAAGGGGGTACGATGCGACTATGATGGCATTGGAGAAGGGAATTGTTTGGGGGGCTGATGTTGAGATGATGCAAGAACAGTATGTGGAGAGAGAGGGATACAACTGTTAAGGGTTCTCCCTTAACAGAGTATACGTAACTTGGGATAACCAATGATGGGTACTAGTCAGTGAAACAACCTTCGGGCCACCTGACTTACAAAACGACTACCCTAGGCATCCTCAAAACTTTCGGTCACGATTACCTTTAGCGGGGTATGAGTGGTACTCGTCTCGATTGAATAAGCTTAGGCTTAGCGGATTCATTGAAAGCAATTGCTGCGGCAGCTGATTTGATGATGCAATTACACTGCCAGATCGAAAGGGCTACAACCCTGCTGAGCGTGTAATTTTCAACCAGATTTACTCTTGACGATAGGGTGATTATGTCTGATCATACTGAGGAATACCTCGACCTGCAGACACAGCAATCGATAGTTGCAAGCTAGTACGTGGGATCTTAAGACTGTTGTCTCATGTGACTTCGGAGCCCTGGGCACTCCCCGGCCAAAGGGAATAGTCCCAGCCTAAGCAGTGACGTGATTGAAAGATTATGGCATGACTGTTGATATGAGGTCGAAGTATCCCCGCACATTGAATTGTGACAGAATGGCAACTGCAACGCTACGTGCGTGTCATTTAATCTATATCGGCATAGTAGTGGTTGTCCGCCACGTAAACCTATGATGCAATCATACAACAGTATTGATTAGCAAAAAGACGCTGAACACTATGTTGTCAGTCGATTCCCGATTACTGAACCATATGAGAGTGAGATGTCCAAGTTGAAGTTATGATCTAATATATGATATCTTGCGGGTGTGGCCTGATCAGAGTCAGGAGTGTAACGCGTTAATACCGCACCGGCATGAACACGATAACCTTGGGGATTCGTGGCAATCTCTACAAAGCGCATTACGAGCCGGCTTGCCATAGTATGCATGCGGACGATAATGAAATGTAAGACACAAAGCACGTTGCTATCAAAATCATAGAAAGGAAATATGGGTGTGCATGCGTAACATCCCGAGAACTTTCTATATAAGAGATCACATTGTCCCGGCAATGAGAAGAACAAGCTCTAGCAGCGAAACATCAGCAATACCTACCAGCGGAAGAAAACCGTTATTTATTATTAAGTTTTTATGATACCTATATCTACATCTATTATTATATATAGAATTTATTAGCTTTGTGTAGCGGCAGCCCCGCACCTTTGATAAGTATTATCCTATACGAATGACTATTACCTTTGAGCACGAAAACGATATTATAGTTTATGCGTTAGAGAAGATTATTTGCTACACTAGAGATAATCATTATATCTTTGTGGCGCAGAGCGTGTGGTGGATAGCTTCGATTATCGGACTGTCCGAAGGGCTAGCCACGCATATTGACAATTTGCGAATACGGTTCGAAGCAAGCCATTTCATATTGGACGAAGATCAATTATCCTCCAAAAAGAATTTGCCGAATAAATCACTGGAGCATTGCGATACCGAGATCCAAGAAGGTTATATCCATCCTGATAGGATATCTCAAGTTGGAAAGAATATCGAAGATCCAGAGGACGATAATAGACAACCCGAGTTGGACCGAGCTACATTGATTATTCCAAGAACCAATAAGTTTATTGGTCAGTCCACGAAGGAAAGGCAGGCTTTGAGGCAGAAGCCTTGTGTGTTGTCCCGTACAAGGTCGGGAAAGGTTCCAGTAAAACCTTTAACTAAGAAACAAAGGAATAGACTACAGGCCATTCCTAAAGATACGATTTCCGCCTATTTAGCCGGAAGGAAAGCTTAATAGGGAGATTACGCTTGAAGATGTAATATTGCCGATAATATCTGAACTCCAGTATTATCAAGGAAGAAATATAGATATCTATATTGTGTCACACCACGATACAATTTAATAGCTATTTATCTAATAGCTTCCGATACAACTATACATAATTATCCTTGTTGCGTATACGACTTATACAGACTACCAATACGTTTCGTCTGGAAATACGCCTAAGGATTTACAATAGGGTCATACAGCTGTGCACCCCGTATTTATTTATAAGTATCTATGGATATAAATAAGTATAGATATGTAAGGTGGAAGTACCCCTGTAACAACAACATTAGCCACCCAGAATATAGATTGGTCAGAGGAGGATGAGTTATGACCGCGATAAGAAGAGATACACACCTGGAGTTTTGAGAAGTGGATAAGGGGGGAGAAGTAGACGTACAGGTGTTTGATATAAAGTACCCATCGGGTAGAAAAATGAGATTGGTGAATGTGTATAATCAGCTAAGACAAGAGGGGGGAGTGAGAAGTCAAGGCAGACCGGCACAGACAGCAAGGTGGAGTGAAATTATGGAGCAGGAAAAGATCCTCTTGCGAGGAGATTGGAATGCTCACAGCGATAGATGGGACCCACAGTGCCCACCAAAACGAGATGCGATCTTTTTGGAAAATCTTATGGATCAGTACGATTTGATCGATGTTACGGACGGGGAAGAAACCCATTTGAATACAAGAAATGGCGAAACTTTGGGATCGCTTATTGACCTTTTTATTACTAAAACCTCGATGGCTGATAGATTAGAAACGTCAACAGATTTGGCAACTACTTCGGATCAGGCGATTGTGTGTGCCCAGTTGAGATGGGATGAAGGGGAAGGAGTCAAAGTGTCATGAAAAATTACAGGATGGGATATCGATCGGCTCAAGTCGAAGGAGGAGGAAGAAAATTATACAAAAGCCAAAAAAGAATGGGTGGATAAGAGCTCAAAGAGACCTGTGCTGGATGAGAATAGTAGTGGAGAAGATTTACAAATGGAAGCTGAGTGGATACAGCAAAATTTCGTTAATCATCTTAATAGGTGCTGCAAAATGGTTAAGGTTGGCGCGAGATCTAAGAGGTGGTGGATGGTGGAGATCGCGGAAAATGGAAAATTTTTGGGATCAATAAAAAGAGCTAGAAAGAAAGAGGAAGCGTTGCAGCAACACGTTAGGAGGCAGCGAAGCAACCTACGAAGAATGATCCAACAATCAAAAACAAACATGTGAAGGAAGTTTCTAACTTCAGCTACAAGAGATCAGGTCTGGCAGGCGTTGAGATATATGAAACCTGGAGGACAACAAACGACAAAGGCTTTGAGATCCAGGAATGGAGTGGTGGTGGAGTCCTGGGAGGAAAAACCGCAGTTGATAAAGGAAGAAGCATTTCCAAAACCTCTGAGGGGTGTGGAGAGAAAGGCTCAAGAAGAGGGAGGAGAGATGAGGAAAACGATAACTGATGAAGTCATCTGAGAGGCTCTGTTTGATCAGCCGGTTCAGAAGGCACCAGACCCGGATAAGTTGGGGTCTAAGGCGATAAGGTTATTGTGGGATTGGAATTCCCAAAGAATACTTAATGTCGTCAAATCGTCTTTTAGGTTAGGGATACACCCATGAGTTTGGAAGGAAGCGAAGGGGGTGGTTATACCGAAACCAAATAGGTCAGATTACGGAGTCGCCAAGGCATATAGGGTGATAACTCTGTTGAATTGTTTGGGAAAAGTGGTCGAGAAGGTAGCAGCTAATGTAATAGCAGAGGAGTGTGAGCGAAGGAGGCTACTTCACGACGGACAGTTTGGATGCAGGAAAAAAAGATCAGCAATAGATGCAGTTGGAAGGTTGATGAAGAGAGTTGGAGAAGCGTGGGGGAGGGGGAATACCGTGGCAGTGCTGTTGATGGATGTCAAGGGAGCTTTTCCACATGTGGCAAAGGGTAACTTGGTAAGAAGAATGGAAGAAATGGGGTTTGAAGCCGACCTGGTGAGGTGGGTGGAAAGCTAGATGGAAGATAGAAAGGTGATAATGTCAATGGACGGAAAGGAAGGAGATAGTATGGATGTGGAGATGGGGGTTCCACAGGGGTTGCCAGTATCGCCAGTACTTTTCGTCATATACCTTTTGGGGTTGTTCGGCCAAGTTGAGGATAACGAAGAACAGTGTGGAAGTGAGGGTATATCTTTTGTCGATGAAGTGGCATGGGTGGTGGAAGGCAAGGATGTGGGGGAATGCACACAATGACTGGAGAGATGCGCTGCGGAAACAACAAATTGGGCAAAGAAGAATGCCTGTCGGTTCGACATCGAAAGAACAGAAGCGATGTTATTTACTCAACGAAGACAGAATAAGGAACCGAAGATGAATGCCCTAGTAAGGGTTGGAGATCATGAGGTTCCATATAATAAAGAAGCGACAAGATGGTTGGGGGTATGGCTGGATGATATGCTTACCCTGCATGATCATACAAAAAAGACCTTAGTGAAAGCAAGGAGAGCGCAGAATAGGGTGAGATCCTTGATGACGAAGAAAGGATTAAGCTTGGAAGAGTGCAAAAGAATTCAAGTTGCGGCGGTTCAGGCAGTGGCGTTGTATGGGTCTGAATTGTGGTGGCATGGACAAGAAAATCGAGCTCAAGAGGTGCAAAAGTTGTTGAATGAACAGGGCAGAAGGGCAACCGGATGCATTAGGACAACACCTCAGGGAGCGTTGATGAATGATGTGGGTTTACGACCGGCAAAGGCTCTTCTTAATAATCTGGTACACCAATATAAGTTGAGACAGACAATGATGCCCGATGCTCAAGGCGGAGGGAAAATGTGAGAAATACGGAGGAATGTTCTACAAAGGGTGGAGGGGATGGATGTGTTGATCCCAGAGGATAAACCTTTTGAAAGAAGGAGATATGAAAGGACAACATTACCGACGGAAAGAAGACGCCTTAAGGGCAAAGTGATAATGCAGGATGAAGAACAAGCGATGAGAGAGGCAAAGTTAGAAAGGGATGGACTTGTTTTTTGGACTGATGGAGCGAGAAAAGAGGATGAGTGGGTTGGGTGTGCAGTGGTATGGGAAGAGGAGGGGGGATGGAAAAAGAGGAGGGTGCACCTAGGCCGACAGAAAGAAGCGTTCAACGCAGAAATGTATGCGATGTCGGTAGCGATCAAGATCGCAGATGAGATGGCAGAAGAAAGGGAGGTTACCAGTGTCATGGTTTTTACGGATTCCCAGGCAACTTTGAAATGAATACAATCTGACAAGCCAGGACCAGGTCAGGTGCTAGCGCTACGGACGATGAACTGGGTCAATGCATTAGCCAGAAAAAAAATCCAGGTAGAGTACCGGTGGGTACCTGCTCATAAAGAGATTGAAGGCAATGAAGAAGCAGACCAATAAGCAACAAAGGCAGCGTATAAGCATTGCAGAAGTTATACCGAAACGCAAAATCCGCTACCGTTTTTAGATTATGTTTCTTTCTCTCATATCAGCCAACGGTTGACAGAGTTGAAATGGGAAGAAAGTAAAGAAGAAATAATAAAGTTGGGGAAGAAGTCACAGCACAGTTATCGGCATGATTTGCTGAAGAGGGGAGGTAATAGTGCGGTGATGGGAGCCAAAAAGATGATTGCGGCGAGGTTTTATCAGCTTAAGTCGGGACACACACTGATAGCGAAATACCTATTGCGGATCGGAAAAAGATGCGATATGAAATGCTGGTGGTGTGGGCATGAATATCAGACAAGTGACCACCTTTTTAAGTGGTGCAAAAGAAGGAAATGAGAACAAAAAAGGCTTTGGGTTGATGGGCAAGAGGGGGAGGATGGGTATGAGGGTGTGGAAAAGGTGTGTAAAAAGCCAAAGATTTCATTGCCAATGTCTCTCGTTTTTGTAGAAGAAAAGTGTTCGCAGGTGCTGATGGATTTTTTATCTTGTACAGATGTCGGCGGATTTAGCGGAGTGGTGGAGAAGGCAGAGAACTCAGATCACGAGGAGTCGAGTGATGGGGGGGTGTAAAAGTTGATGTTGTTTTGTGGCGGTTTCTTTTGTTAGTGGGGAAGAGGACTTGCGACTTTGCTTTTGTTTCTTTATGTTACGGAAGAAGTGGGGAGGAAATATGTAGGGGATATATGCCATGGCCGCCAGCGGCCGAATGCAATATGATTACAAACAAACAAACAAAAAGCCCACTGTAAGTGAGCAGCAGCGTGATCCGGCGTCAGCTTTGGTCGTTTCTTTGCTAGTCACTTTTTTATATTGTATTTTTGAAATAGACGGTCAATAGTGTCCACAGAGACATAGGGTACATAGAGTCGGCGTATCTCCTCGCGTGTGTAATGGCGGTGTTTTCTGATAGCGGGTAAGATGCCTCGTTTTTCCCGACGGCTAAGCCTTTCTGGCCGCCCGGAACGTGGTAGATTGTTGGGAACTCCTCGCACATAGTACTGTACAAAAAAGCTTTTGACTGTCAATTGACCAGGGCAGGGAGACAATGGTGGCTGCAGTAGCAAGCACACCGTAGAAGGCAATAATCATGCTCTTTTTGGCATCTGTCATCCTGCGTCGCCTTTCACCGCCTTTTTTTTCTGCTAGCTACTAGTAGCTTTATTTTGGGGAGAGTTGAACTTCACTGGCTTTTGTTTAGTTTTTGCTATTATTACTTACACTAGTGGTAAAGATGAAATGAAAAGGAGATATAGTCTTTGTCTTTGTGAGGTCCGGGTCGTCCACCCTCCTTTTGTTTGTTTGTTTGTAATCATATTGCATTCAGCCGCCTATGGACTGTGTGTAAACTCCCCCAAACTACTAGGTGCTCTCACTCAAGATATTGGCAGAAAAGAAACTAACGAAATTTATCCCAACCACAGAATACCTATTTAAAAAAAAGCAAATACGGAAGATAGAAGAGCAATCGTATTAGATCCATGCGTAAAGACGTAGAAATGCCGAGAAGCAGATCCTATCCGAGCGCGGTGGATACCTGGTTGGCCTACTCTTAAAGGGTGTCTCCTTCCACACCGCAGTCGTAAAATTGGCGATCGAGGGCCGAGATATCGGAATGTATGTTTCCCCGGGTAGCCGGCCTGTAAGAGCACCACTGTGAGCGACTACCTTCCATGGATGGAGGGCTCCTTCTTGACTTATCTCGAATGTTCGAAATAAAGCACAACGCCATGGTCGGGCGTCACGATGAATTTGGGCCCTCTGATGTCTTGGTGGGCAAATCCATTCGAATACAACAATTTGAGACACTGGCGGCTCTCGTAATAGTATTCATATGCCATGCATTTCCAGCTGGGGCTGAGATAGAAGGAAATCATCTAAGTGCTGCCTGACGATACGTTTGAGTAGGAGTGCTACCCTATTGTTATTGATCTGGTACAAACTGTAACAGAAGGTAAGAGATTGGCTTTGATACGGTGTGAGAGTACTATATACTAAAGCTTTGTGATATGCGTGCAGCATCTTATTGTGGCTGAAGTGCTTGAGGACTAGATTCGATGAGGCTGAAGGAGTGAGGGGTCGGTCTGTTGAGTCAAGTGAGTACGAAGAATGAGTCGTGAAACATATAGGAGCCTACCTAGATAAACGACGAGAACATGACTTTTCCATCTGCTTTCTCTATCTCTAGCTCGAGGCGTGAAAAAACGTAGCTGGAGACAAAAAGGCCCTTGCGGTGCGTCGAGCGCGGTCGCCGACAATGCCAGAGTCAACGAGGTCCCGAGGAGGAGTGAAGTGGGCGGCACTGATGGCGCAGAATTGTATCTCGGGATGATTCATTGGATATATCACCACATTTCCCCAGTAAGAATCATCACTACCACCCGATACCCTCAAGCTCTTGCGATCCGCGCCAGATCGCTGTGGCTGCTTCTGCACTGGTGACTTCTAATCCGTCTTTCCGGGGTATATGTCTGAGTAATCAAGATCTGACTGCACTGTCGAACTTCAAGGTCCACTGTAGGGTCTAGCGAGGCTAGCTCCACGATATATAACAGCAACAGGTAGCATGTATAGAGCTTGCTTACCTCATGCCCCCAATACCTTCGAAGCCATCCCAAACTGAAAGCAAAAAAAGTTCTCGCAACGTCAGTTCGCCGACTTTTGTACCTGTTCCGAGCCATATGCCAAATTTTCCCGTTGGGCCAACCGGTCGATACACTAAAAAGTTAACCACTTGGCTAATCGGTCGACCTGTTGGGCAATGGGAAAATTTGGTGTACCGGTTAACCCATTGCTAAAGCGGTTGACCAGTGCATTAAGAGGGTGCATCAGTCAACTCACTGACTAAGAGGTCGACCAATTGACAAAGTTATGAAATCTCGCCAGACTATTACACCTCTTCCATTCGCTAATGTACATTTACTTATTCATCCTAATTCTGGGATACGATCTACTAATATAATTTCAGTATGAATTGTAAATGGTGATAGGTTTCTAGTCATGCTCATCTGCATGACAATAGATTCAACTCTGTATTTGGTATTTCATGCAGCGGCGGATGCAACAGCCGCAGCAGCAGCCAGTGTTCCTAAGCGGCCCGGCTGGCCGCCAGGCTTTTTAGCGGCCTGCAGATTAGGCCGGTTCGGCCGCAAAATCTGAGGCCTGCCTTGGCGCAGGCCTGCCCGGCCTCCATTTGAAAAGCCTACGCCGCAAAAGCCTGGCGGCCGGGCCTAGCCACTTAGGAACACTGCAGCAGCAGTGGCAGAACTGCTAGTGGAAGCAGACTCAAAGATAATAGCTGAAATGGTAGATATTGGATAATTATAGTGGCGAGAAACTGAAATAGTGATTGATAGTTGAGGGGAAACGTTGTGGCTCGAAGTGGACCTTTATGGGAATACCGTGATCCCAACCTCCTACTTGGCTCCTCGTCAGTTGGTGTATAGGTCGACCTATTCACCAAGACAATTTGATGTATGGGTCAACCTATTAACCAACCGGAAAACTTGGCGTATAGGTCAAAACATACCAATGTCGTTTCCTGTTGCTGCAACCGCATGCCAAACTAGCTCACCCGCAAACGCCGGTTCCTTGAACTTAAAGTATATTATCCATTCATCATCGGCGACAATGATCTGCTTGAAATTATGAGTATGGCATATTTTCTAATTTGCTTAGTGATAATACCCCAGTCACTCGCCGTGTCGGGGGCCTGTGGTCGAAGTGCTCCGTTATTGTCACAAATTCGTGCTAGCCTTGAATTCGTATCCTAATAATGCCTGATATACAAATCTTAGGTTCACAGACTTGCCACAGCCGACTAAGCGCAGAACAGAGATATCTGGGCGGGTAGCATTACCAATGGTAGCTGAGGATTTCTCGGACCAGAGAGCCATATCATAATGGTGCATCGAAGATGGATAAGCCATGGCTAGAACGCCCGGCCAGCATGTAACAATAACACCAGGTTCAAAGAATAGGCGAACATCTCCCTGATTCAAGCAGGCATCCTCGGTTGATTGCTAGAAATCTGCAAATTAAAACGGGACGGTGAACAGCCATACACGGAACGAAATGTAGTCGGTTTGAGTGAGTGGTTGCAGCGTATTAGCGTATATCACGTCGAAGTTATTGTTGGTTGCAGCCAACTGCGATGCGATATGAGCCACAGGATAGCTTGCGGGCGGGCTGAGAACAACAGCTGCGAGTTGGGAAATTCTAGGCATGTCTAGCAAAGAAAGCAGGTTTAGTGTCAGTCGATAACAATACGCATGTCAGGCGGTATGTATGATGGAGAAGAAGTGCGTGATGGTGGAAGATGGAAGCCGGCAAAAACAGAGAGTGGGAGGGTAGTGAAGGGAATTTACCAACCGATAAATTTGCCCTAATTTGTACTTTCAGAAAGCTTCGGATGGGGTGGAAGTAGCAGGTGAGAAGTGAAAAGCGAGAGGTGAGAGTAGCAGGTAAGCTATAGTTGTAATCAACGTTGGTACAAAACCTCGTACTGTACAAGCTCCGAAAGTCTAACGGAAACAAACGGTTCGAAGTTCAGAATCTTCAGGCCGAGTGATTGACAATGACTGTGGCTGTGCTGTTTGGATGCAAGTTTAGCCGCGTCATATTATCAGATGCCACTTGCGTCATCAGCCCCGCCAACCAGAGCTCAAGTGACCTCCAACCTTTCAACCTTATCGAGCTCGTTCTTCGTTTAACCTCCAACACAGAAAAGCAGTCGAAAGCGATCACAATAGCTAAACTCCCAGAGGATCTTGGACAGCTCTGCCTACATCTTGAGGTTCAATACCGACGGGCGCCCAACCACAGCTAGCTACTCGGTAGCCTAACAGTACGACCATATGGCCTCCTCATCCCGGAACCCCAAATACACCCCACCTGCTTCCCCCAGCGGCTCCTTCTACGACCTCTCCGACGATAATGAAGCCGACTACAACACCATCACTCACACTACCACCGGTCGGAGTGTCAAACTCTTGTTCTCAAAGTCCAAGGTGGGTAGACACTACTTTCCCAACGCCACCCCGCACCGCCTCTTTTCTAACCCGTCGCTGTGATAGGTTTATGTCCACCCCTCCGCATCTCAACGGGACAACATCCCGGGCTTCATGGCCCTCTTACAACAAAAAGCGCCCGCCGATACCGTGTCAAAGACCCCGCCAGCTTCTACAATTCTCCTCGCCTGGATCCCCGAATCCGCACTTGGGGACGCATACGATACATACGTGAAGGTGGATCTCATCGATGCCGAATCCCCGCCGCGACAGTCCTACCTCGTACCGCCGCCTCCTGCGGCATACGCACCTGGCAGCTCCTCGATGGGAAACTACGCCTTCGCCGTGCCAGTGTCTCAGATCTACTCTATGCTTATCCGTCCGCCAAACCTGGGGTGGTGGTGGGGCAGCCTCGTTATCAACTCGCGATCAGGCGACTCTTTCCCAGCGCTTTTCTTCCACGACTCCGAATGCGCGAGTACCATAGCACAGAGCAAGCGGAGGGCGAAAAAGAATTTCGATCCGTTTGGCGAGGAGGGCGGGTTATTTTGGGGCGGGGATGAGGTGCTGAGGTGGTTGCGACGGTATGTTAAGATTGAGAAGAGCCAGGTGGAGCCAATGCTCTACTTGGTAGATCCGACGAAAGAGGACTTGGTGTCGTTTATTACCAAGTCGGTTATAGACAACAGAGTGGGGGAAAGTTCGTCTTCGATTGGCGCCGGTATGGACCCAATCACAAAGGTATTAAAGGAGGCACGATGGAGTTTTCTCGAGAAGTTGACGAGAGTTACTCGATTTGCTCGGGGGACAGCAGAGGATATACTCGATTCACCCAAGGTGCCGCCGCAGGTTAAGAGGCTGTTGAAGAACCCCGACGTTGTGAATCTGCAAGACGAATTTGATTCGGCACGGCTGTATCTCGCGCGCTGGGCCATGGGGATCGCGGAGCAGGGCGAGCGAGAGCAGCAGAAGATACTTTGGACGAGCCGCGATATTATGGAGCTCGAAGACACCGATGTCGGCGAATTTGAGATTCTGGAGATGGAAACTAGCAACATGGGGTTCGGGGACAACCGGAAACCCGTCTCCCTCGAGGAATGGAATAAATGGTTTGAGAAAGACGGGCGCCTCGCCAAGCCGATTGACGAAGTGAAAGAACGTATTTTCCATGGTGGAATCGAAGAAGGCCCTGCTAGAAAGGAAATTTGGCTTTGGCTTCTAGAAGTGTATCCATGGGACTCGACCCGTGACGAACGTCAAGCCCTCATGAATAGTAAACGCGATGAGTATATCCGGCTCAAAGGGAAATGGTGGGACGATTTGGATCGCCGCAGTGGCGACGAGTACTGGAGAGACCAAAAGAACCGTATTGGTAATGATTGCTCCCATCATGCCACCCTCTTGTCAAAAACTAATACCCCTACCCATTACAGAAAAGGACGTCCACCGCACAGACAGAAACATGCCTATCTTTATGGGCGAAGACATCCCGCATCCGGATCAAGACTCGCCATTTTCAGAGGTCGGCACGAATGTCCACCTCGAACAAATGAAGGACATGCTCCTAACCTACAACGAATATAACACCACGCTCGGATACGTGCAGGGAATGTCGGACCTCCTCGCCCCCATCTACGCGGTGATGCAAGACGATGCGGTCGCGTTCTGGGCATTTGTCGGATTTATGGAGCGGACGGAACGCAACTTCCTCCGGGATCAGAGCGGAATGAGGGCACAATTGGTGGCACTGGATCATCTGGTGCAGCTGATGGACCCTAAGCTATATGCGCACCTGCAATCGGCCGACTCGACAAATTTTTTCTTCTTCTTTAGAATGCTGCTGGTGTGGTTTAAACGCGAGTTCAAATGGGATGATGTTTTGCGTCTATGGGAGGTGCTGTGGACAAACTATTATAGCAGCCAGTATCACCTCTTTATTGCATTGGCGATTTTAGAGAGACATAGAGGGGTAATTATGGATCGTAAGTTTCGCCCTCCCATCTCCAATTACCTGTCATACTGACATGTGGCGACTGGGTAGATCTGAGGCAGTTTGATGAAGTCCTCAAGTATGTCAACGAACTCAGCAATACTATTGATCTACAGAGCACTCGGGTGCGCGCAGAGTCGTTGTTTAGACGGTTCCAGCGAACGGTAGAGACTGTAGATGCGAAGAAATCAGGCCTTGGAAGTCCCAGCAAGGGGAAGGGGGTCACGAGGCGGCCGACAAGTGGTGGTGCCAGTGGAAGCGCAAACACGGTGGCTACTGGGAGTGGCGGGAGGGTAGTGGACGAGGGGCCGGAGATAAGTGATGACTTACGGAAGTTGCTGAGCAAGAAAATTGTTAGTGCAAAATAAGAGGTGGGTTTGGGACAGGGCAGGGGAGTTTTGAGGGTGGTTTTTTTTACCCGGGATGACAAATGTTGGGTTTTGATATTTTGTTTCTTGGGTTTGGCGAAGATGGGACATGAAATGCAATACATACTTGAATCAACCAAGATGGTCTCCTAGGGTTTGTTTCGTGGGCTCGATACCCGTGACTGGCTTCGACTTTGGATCCCGGACCCCGGCAAGACAGCGGCTATCTCCGCCCTAAACACGCGCGCCGCACTCAGGTTACAGCCAACCATGCACCTCCCCCTCCGACCGCCACGTCTCCCCCTCCGGCCACCACTTCACATCTCAACCCGCACCTTCGCCCGCCTCCGCATCCCCGTCCCCATCGTCCCCCTCTCTCCCGTCCCCATCCCGCAAACCCCACAATGCCCACCCCCCACCTTCCCACCCTGCGCCTGCGACCCGCCAGACCTCGACATCGACCGCACCACCCCACTCCTGGGCACAATGCCACGGTACTCCAAGCACGTCGTAATCAGCACCGGTAAACACGACTGGGCTTCACGGGTCGAACTTGATCCCAGCGACAACGGGTTGGCGGGGAGGCTTAAGGCGCTGCTAAAGAAACGTGGAAATGTTGGTCTCCTTGGGGCGTGCTGGTTGGAGGTTGCTGACGAGATAGCCCTTCGCACCAACACTCATCACCAACTCCTCCTTCCCCATCGAAGCCGCGGACGGAATGGCGGCGAGTGTACATGTATTCCCCGACAACCTGTACTTTCCTTCGCTCGCCACCGATGATGCGACGCTGTCGGGGTGGGTGGCTAAATACCTTCTCCAGCAATCTCCCATCCCCAACCCCGCCACGCCCCTGCCACACCCAAAGAAACTGAACACGGTGACGGTGCTGATTTGTTCCCACTCCTCGCGCGATCAGAGATGCGGGGCTTACTACCCCCCGCTGAGGGAGGAGTTTGAGAATGTGTTTAGGAGGAAGGGGTTAGGGGGGGAAGTGAAGATTGCGGCGACGAGTCATCTTTCGGGACATAAGTTTGCGGGGAATGTCGTGGTGTATCTACCGGAGGGGTGGGGGGTGTGGTATGGGCGGGTTGGGGTGGGGCAGGTGGAGGGGATTGTGGGGGAGACGATTGTGAAGGGACGGGTTGTGGGGGAGCTGGCGAGGGGGGTGGTGGGGAGGGAGTTGGAAGTGCTATGAGGACCTGGATTGCGTCAGTATTTGGGAGGCTAGGATCTGATGTTAAAGTCCTTGCTGGGTGGCCTATAGAATGCTGGGCGGAGGTTGCTGGCCTTGTTGATCTTGTTCAACGGGAGGTAACGCAGTGTTGCGATTTTAGATAGATGTAGGATAGCTGAACGAATGTACGATACTCTAAACACAGCATTGAAGGAATAATCGCGGCAGGGCTATAGAATCTGTAAGTATATAAAACCGTAGCTACACCGCTTTTTAATCACGGTTGGAATCTTTCAATAAACAAGAACCAAAGCCTAGCCTAGCTAGCAGACCATGGTGCTATAAACACTAGTGTTGTAAACACTAAGGTTCGAAACCCCAAGTTAGTGCTGCAAACACCAGCCCACAGGTGCTACAAACACGAGGTGTGAAACCTTTTGCCCATTTTGAAAATGCAGAATGTACTTTTTCTCCCTTAACATTACTTACTTAAGTATAGTGAGAACTATTACATTGCGAGCGGTAGATATGACATCTGAGGTGAGAGCAACTGTCTGGCACCGGCCAAGGTAAAAAGAAGAGTAACCGTAGATTTCTAGCCTGTGTCTAGGTGTTTATAGTACCACGGGTTTTGAACCTGTATGTGGTGTTTATAACACCTACCTCTTCAACACCGCAGGTTTCCAGCCTGGGGTATTGGCTAGGGGGTATTGCAGGTTTCAAACCTGCGACTGGTGTTTCTAACACCATACTCAGCCAGCAAAGCTAAGTTTTCTGTTCACATCACTCAATTGCTTCGTAGGATATTTACTCATTCAGAATCCGTCCCATCGGCATGGGATTCTTAGATAAAAAGATAGCCAACCAGATTGTGGGACTGGAAGCTTTCCGAAACGCTAACACCTGACACATGAAGAAATTCCAATGGTAATAGCCCCAAGTTTGAAGTCTGAGACCTTGATGTTTATAGCACAAAGTGACAGGTTTGAACCTGTTCCCGAACCTGTTCCTGGTGTTTCTATCACCAGCCTATTGAGTCCGGGCCCTTGGTGTTTATAGCCACTATTTAGTATTGCAGGTTTCGAACCTGCACCTGGTGATTCCAACACCATGCTCGGCCAGATATGTAAAGAGATCGCTTTTTGTTAAAACCATGGTCATGCAGAGTTCATGGGTGGATGGTGTAATGCGGAGGGTAGAAGTAGAACACGGGGTTTTCATTCGCCAGCTACTTCTTATTGGGTCATGAGCCGTCACTCGATGAATGGACTAGAGTCATTGTTACGATATGGAAGTTGGGGAGAACCGTGTGCGTGTATTCTATGGTACAGAGAAGAGAGAAGGAGAAAGACTCGAGATATATGGACGAGACATCAGCCCCTGCAGCAGTCACCGTGTATCAGATCTGTAACATATCTCCGGCACAAGTATACCTGTAACAGTCATCTTGTCCCCCGACGTACGTACGCATTCCCAACAAGTTTTGCAAATCAAAGCTGGGATTTTCTCTATACGACAATTGTTATAACAAATTGACGGCAGCCGCGGTGGCAAAACGCCACTTCTAGGATGATTCCGCCGCATCAGAAAGCAGGTTTAAACCGGAAAAGACCGGCAAATCCAGTTTTTAATCCATGTCAGGAATCTGAAAGAAACCCAAGCCTACTACCAGAATTCGAAAAGTAGCTCTGCAGTCAATCCGTGCGTGGCTTGAACCTCGCAACTTTGAGCTTGGAATTGCGAGTCAGCAAAGAATGCAGAGGTCTGCAGGTCCTCATCATGGGGGATGATTTTCGGGACAGCGAGGAATTCTTTTGAGTAGGCTCTTAACGCTCGTCGTAGCGTAGCATGCACTCGCTATAGATGTAGGAAGTAAGTTGCTAACAGCTACGGTCATTGAGTTATGAAAACGAGGCTTTCCATAAGATCAGAGCAAAAGCTAATATGACTTAATGGTGCCTTTCGGGACGGAGGCCATTTGTTGACGTGCACCCAAAGTGGCCACTGAATCCTTATGAGTGTAACAACAAACCACCTCTCAAGGTTAGAAGACTCATTTAATGTTGCTGTTTTCGGGCTGGAGCTGATTCTGGGCTGTAGCTGATTTCGGAGTCGGGGTGTAGTTGTTTATTGACCAGTACAGATCAAATGCTTCCTTCCCCCCCTTTCTCGCTCTTCTTCGAAGCAAGATTCTTCCAGCAAGAATTCCCCTTTTTTTTCCCCAGGCAACTTTCTCTTTTCCCTTACCTTCCAACAATGTCTCCACGATGCCCCATCTAGCTACTCAAACCAAGAAGTCGACTTACTCAGAGCAACTATGCGGAGCTTGCTCGCAAGTATTCCAAAGAATATCATGCGAGGCCCATCTGTAAACCCACCAAAGACAAGTATCGGTTCATCCTCAAAGAATGGAAAAATTTGTAATTACATTGCGAAACTCGCCGCAGCTTTCAAAGATCAGGCGAATTTCAGAAAGCACCCCGAACTTTCGCGGCTTTCATCACTTTCCTGACGCTAAACTGAGGTTTTCTCGAAAATCGCTTATATTTCCGAAAGCACCACGAACTTTCGCTGCGTCTCTCCTTCGCAGCCGTATGCAGCCTTTTCCAGCATTCCTCTGCTTTCGCAGCGATCCACTTTCGCGCCAGTCTTCTTGCTGCCGGCCTTCATTGCCGCCGGGCTTCTTAGTCTTTATCTATCTAACTATCTAACTATCGACGACTGCGGTAGCTGGCTGGAGACTGTATTCGAGAGCACTTGGAGAAGCACTTGGAGATTCTACCAGAGTGCGCTCGGAGGTGTACTTGGAAGTTCAACTCGGGCTCGCATGGAGGTACACTTGGAGACTGAATTCTGCTTCGCTTGGAGATGCGCTTGGAGACAACAGTTGAGCTCGCTCGGAGATGTATTTGGAGATGCACTTGGAGATGCACCTGGAGACAGTACTCGAGCTCGCTCAGAGGTGTACTTGGAAACTGAGTTCGGGTTCTCTTGGAGATGCGCCTGGAAATGCGGTTGGAGAGGGTCGATTCGAGCTGGCTGGAGGTGGTGCTCGAGAACAAGCTAGAGAATATCGCTCTGAGCTGAAGGGAACAGGCTTGAGATGGTAACTGCTCACTTAAGGTTCCGTTCGATGATTCCAGCCAGCGAACAGCCTAGCCTCCAAGATTACATTTAGGTTCCACTCGGTAGATTCAAGCTCTCAACTAGTTGCAGAGTCTCTGCGTATATATACCCAGAAGCAAATCCTCTATGCTGCGACTATCTCCATAATTGCATCTCCAGACAGATCCCATCTGCGAATGCATCCGAGTACTACCTCCAAGTGCACTGGATCATCGTCTCTAGCTAGCTCCCAGTGAATCCAGAGCTGCTGTCGATAGATAGATAGATGTTGAGACTGTTGAAGCTCGTGCGTTGATTGACTTGTATAGATACAGGTCCAAAGTGCGTGTATATATACAATCAGGAAACAAACTTTTACCAATCACTTTCACCGACGAGCAGTCACATTCGCCGACAGTGTGAACCTTAAGAGAAAGCTCAGGGAGGCGGTCACTTTTGCCGACGTTGAGAGCCTTCGGGCTAAACCTTGAGTCTAAGGACTACCGTCAACAATAGATAGATAGTTAGATAGTGAGATGGGGCAATTGAAATCGCGCAGTGTATACTCCCAGAGCTTCCTGCGCGCCCACAGCCTCATGCACAGTGTTCCTAAGCGTCCTGCAGATGAGGCCGGCCTAACCTGACCGCTTAGGAAGACTGCTTCTGCGGGCACATAGCTTCCTGCATGTTCACGCCACCTGAGTTTGAGTCCGAAGTGTGGCTAGAATCACAACCAAAGAACCTTGAGTTTACCGCGCCGGAAAATCTAGAGCTACTGTGCCGCATAACCTTGAGTTTACTGTGCCGGTAAATTTAATTGGTGAACCTATTACTGCCCAGCAGCCTTGTCAACTTGAAAGCTTCTCTGCGATATCCCACTGGAAAGCTAGAAATATCCGGGGGCTTTCAAAGTTACCACGAAGATATCAACTGATTTCAAGTTTTCGTGCTGGTGAAAGCTGGAAATCGCCATCTCAATTTTGACGATGTACGTCCATATTCTTCAACACCTGAAACGACAAAAAAGATGCCGTTGGTCCACATGTAGACAGAGGTTTGACTCTACAATTGATCTTCGGGTACATTGTAGTCAAGCGCGTAATATTTCACCATATAAACCCTACCAACCCAAGTTCTATTTTTACTGTGCCAGATGGTACCTGACCGAGGACACATGGAATGATCACTGTCTTTACCACCTCGATAGGTTGCCGGCACGCAGCCCACTACAGCTTATCAGAGGTGCAGTCGTGAACCCAATGCTTTGCATATTTTGTCTGGAAGAGAATGAAAAAAGCCAGCCAGAGATTCCGTACATTTTATGGCCAATCAACATTTTAGGCACAATCATGTGGACGAACAACTGACCGAAACTTCCATCATTCTGTGCTTTCATCCTGCTTGCGATAAGGTAGAGCTGGTAGGCTGGTACCTTTTTTGAGCTCACGCATACGAGGTCTATGGTGTAATATCCGCGATTACTAGTTGCAAGAGTGCAATAAACACTCGCAAAAGGCCCCTCGGGCCGTCCCCTCTGGCCAATGACGAAGAACTCACAGCTCAGAGGGACGACCTTTCCTTGCTCTTCGAGCTGTTTTTAGCAACGTTGAAGAAACAACAAGAGAAAGAGGTGGTGGTCGCGGCGCAAAAGATTCTAGAGGAAGAAGCGTATGATCTTAGGGCGATTTGTGAGATGAAAGTTCGGGATTGGAAGGAGATAAATATACTATCGGGACGTGGTTTGCAACTCGCTCGATTTGTTCAACAGGAAATGTCTGAAAGGATGGATCCAGACATGTAATTATAATCTTGGTAATTGTTTCCGGATCAGGTTCCAGGTGGCAAAATGTGATGATTTTTTGTTGTTTCTTTAGGTTTTTGGATTATCTATGGAATGGAATATACATCCGTTCGGCTATGGCATTTTTCCCACTGAGTGTAGAAAGAAGTGGAAGTGTTCCTGCATCATGTATGAGGATATGGCTTGCATCAGGATATGCATACGTAGATGCATAAGCATGCATAAGCACTCGAGGACTAGAATACATAATTTGTTACTTTGGATGCTAGAAAGACTTGTTGATTGGCTGATCTTCTCGAGGCCAGCAGAGCCGTATATATACAGACTTGATTCCTATATCCATATCCATATTCCTATCCATATCTATATCCGTTTGTATATCCGTTTGCACTGATATGAACCACTCTCCTAAGGCATATCCTCATACGAAACACAACTGCTTAAGAGCCAGCAAACGGACCTGAGACTGTAGACAGAGCTAAGGCTCACGATGCAGGTACTCATGCAACATAAGTATTACTTATATGGTATCTATTGAACTATCTAAGGGCAGAGCCTATGCCTTTATATACATGAGAATCCTGGAGGTTCTGCGGAGATAGCGGCGAGAGGCGGGCGACGAGTCGGCGCGGCCAGTGGCGAGTGACTCATTGTGTATATGTCTACCGACTAGCTGTGTATGAGTCTACTCGGTGGCTGTGTATCGGCAACCTCATTCTAGTCCTTACAGCAATACTCCCCCCTCTTGCTACGTACCGTAGCAAGAAACAAGCATTTATATAAACGAATGAAAAGAGAAAAACATGAAGCGTTCGTGCGCTGCTAGTAATTCTCATAGTAGCCTCCTTAAAACCCTGAGAAAAGACGGGTGAGCAGGGAAAGAGTACTACCGTAACCTGAGGATGGCCATCCATAAAGAAACAAAATAAAACCCTTAAAAGAAACCTTAAATCTAGTCTCGATTAGCCGCTCACCCAACATGTTGCTGCTTCCGCGTAGCGGGAAAAAAGCGTCCGACCGAGACTACCTTAAATCAACCTCCTCAATTTCCTCCGAAACGTTTGACAGTTGGTAACTGGCTTGGCGTCATTCAATTGTCCAATAATATTTGCTTGCATCCAGCCAAGTCTGGACGCAAGCAAAATAATTGGTTGATGGTGTATGTTCTGAGACATGATCTTTCGTTTTGTAGACTAGCACGTACAAATCCACTACAATGTTGGATCTATCTACTACCATTGACCCATGAACTTCTGGTGCTTTTCTCGCGCAAGGGCTTTTGTGAAGATGTCTGCAACATTCTTGTTTGTGTGTATGTAAGAGTAATCGACTATCTTGCGGGTGTGTAGATCTCGGCTGTTATAGTAGCTGGCACATGTACTCTCCACAGCAGAGATCAAGCCTATTGAGGTGGAGGATATCCGCAAACGCTATGCAGGAAAAAAAAGCGGTCAAAACGGACAGATGGGAAATCTCCAAAGCAAGAGTCATCACCCGTAAAGACCTTATCATGTTGAGGGACCAGCGAGAGGAGAAGAATTGATTGGAAGCCGAACAGGCAGCCCGAAATGCGGCCAAAAATGCGAAATCCAAACAGAGCCCTAGTGCAGATGTCAGTTGTGAAGATAAGTGGAACTAATTAGACAATGGTGGGGTAGATCGCGATCGTGACTCGATGTACTGTCCGACTGCCGGGTAACAAACGTAACTCTGTAGAGCGTCATTGCACTACAGGGCAATTACTTCGTTGCACAGCACAACATACGCAGCTCCCACCTGCCTGCCCCCTCTTCTCCAAGATGGAGTATGTAAAAAGCTTGTTCAGCCTCCAGCCTGTAGCTCCCACAGACCCAAGTCCACCCGACCCACTTCATGCACCCGCACCTCCGCCTCCGCCTCCGTCAACACTTGTACAGCCTAAATTATGCGTACGTCTGCCATCTTATTACTACAACATCTCCATCACGCTGACTGACTGCCCAAACAGCGGATCGCTTCCTCTGTCCCCGTACGGAAACCGTCCGAACGCTCGCGGAGATGCTTGACCAGTCCAATGTGGTGCATGTTCGCGGCACACCCGCATCTGGCAAAACAACTCTTGCCCAGCTACTTCACTCCTACTACTTGGAGCGAGGCCTTCCCGCCGTCTTCATCCCGTATTGGCCCATACAAGGCAGCATCCCAGCTAGTCCCTCTTCCTACCTTCATATCCTAGTGCAAGAATGCCACCTTGCAGGACACACCGACATCAACCAATCGACACTTCGCAATACGGATATAATTTTCATACTCGATGAGGGCCAAATGTCGTATGGAGACCAGGGTCTCTGGCTCAGATTCGTGAAAACGCAAAACGGCCGGAGGTCGGGCCCGAGGATCTGTGTATTCACTTTATACGGAAATCCATCAAGTGGCCCCGACGATTTTGCCCAAGGAACTCCCCTTTCGTTCCTAGGAGTAAAGCAGAGGGTTTCAATCACGGTTTCACCGATGGAAGATTCGCTGAGGATCAGTCTCTTTTACAGTCGGGATGAATTCGATGACGTTGTACGGCGTCTGTCTACCGATCCACGCCGCCCACTCCGCCTCCACACAGATGCTAAAGACTATGTATTTGAGCTGACCAGTGGTCACGCCGGTGCCGTTGAAGGCGTCATTGGCATGATTGAATAAGTGCTTCAACCATCCATTTGCATAATCGCACGCATTGCTCATTACTCATAGGAATACCACTCTGATCTCAAGCACTCGAGAATTGAAGAAGTCACGAAAGACCTGTTGAGAGCAAAAGGGAAAGAACGAAGAAGCTCAATTGTCTGTCGATCCAAAGAGAGGGAAAACTATAGACTTATATACGAAAGAGAGAGAAGAAAAACTCCATGCAGACTGCCAAAGCCGGAGCCCAAAGCCGAGTACCAGTGCCGAGCCCTCCTCCTCAGCATGGGGGCAGGCGAGGCAGATGGGGGCAGGCGAGGCAGATGGGGGCAGGCGAGGCCGATGGGGGCGGCCAGCCACCGGCCTCATGCCCGAGTCCACCAGCATCGAAGACTAAGGAAGCCACCGGGCCAAATCCCTAGTCAACAAGACCACATCGTGGACCTCTTGGACGATGAGGAGAAGTCGTTCAGATACCTCTCGAACAACTCTGTAAAATGATCTTTCGTCGATGTGAGGAGAGTCACTGTCGAAGCTGTTGCAGCGTTAAAGCAACGATTATCAAGGGAAGCATCCCGCGGGATCTCACGGATGCAGGCATAAGGACCTGTTACGAGAATGGTTGGTTACATTCGGAACCTCTCGATCGGGATGCCGCCAACCTGATCTGTGTATATCCCACGCGTCTTCACCTCAAGTAAGTGTTCCTTGTTTTCTCTTCTCCTGCAGTCTATTAATCTGAACAGGTTCGTTGAACGTTACTTTTACAATGAGACCCCCATCCCATTCCCTTTTGGAAGATTCCCAACTATCGAAAGCCTTGCCGAGGCAGCCCTCAAAAAACTCTCGTCCAGAAGTATTTGCAATACCACCCAACTGAGCACAGGAGCCGTTATACCACCGGTTGAAGCCGTGTATCAAGATGCCTTTTTCAAAGCCTTGAACGACGTCTTAGGATTCGCCACACGTGTGTTGAGCGAGTGGTCTCCAACTAGAAAAGGAAGAATTGACTTCCGTTTGCTAGACGTCCCTTGGGGTTTCGAGTTAGTTCGGGAGAATAATCACCTACCTGGGCATTGTGAAAGATTTACTGATGGAGGCTTATACAAGCGCTGGATAACCAATGGATGGCTGCAAGATTGGTTGATTATCAATTTTTGCACATCTCCTGCTAATACTTACAGTAAATCCTCAAGTCATTCATTTTCCGAATACTAATTCGTGTGTCAGATGTGCCTGACACGAAGCTGTGGCATGCTGTGCTTTCGGATGATTTCTCGTCTCTAGAGGTATTGGATGCATGTAATCGCGTTTTAATCCCGCGATTCCCGTTGACATCCTAGATTGCTTGATGAAGACTCGAGTTATAAAACGGTCATAAATTGTTTCTTGTGAGTATGCTTGTCCTTTCGTCACTGAAGATTTCTAACGAGGATTCGGGTTTTTTCTTCTTATGCTATTCTCAACCTCTAGATAGTGGGTGGAGTTAAATGAGGATTCGGGTTTTCTTTAGGTACTGGGGGGAGTATCAACGTTCATAGAGCAATATGTCATGAGCTCGCAACCATTTCCATGTTTTCGTTCCCGTGGGTGTTTTGTCAAGTTCTCGGAAGGAGTGAGGAAGAGTCCGAACAATTTGGAATGGGACTTATAAGGCTCGCTTGCTCGCTTTTTATATTACTAACGTAGGTCTCTAGTCATGTCGTTAACATGAATGCTTGCCTCTTGGAGCGAGTCTTCCCTTAAACTCGCTTAGAAATAGTACCGACGACCATCAGTATTTTTTCCCCGAACGATCCGACGATGCTGATTGGATATGCAGGTATACTTGTGGAGCTGCAAGGGATGCTATGGCTCGGCATCTCAAGAACCAAGAAGCCCACCCGCCTAGCGGTTTCTTTTTGTCACCGAGCTCTGGGTATTTCAGTGTTCCTTCAGCATATTATTCATATAAGGAGACGACATGTGTATTTTTCGATTCTTATTGGTCAGAATTCTGTGGCTGAGTGGCTGATAGTGGCAAGTATAAACCATACTAGGTATGGTGGCGGCTTCGCCGCCCCCTTCGGTAAAAAATAATCCTAAACCACAAAACCCATGATATCCAGCCAGCTCTCAGCCGGTTCACATTACGTCCAGCCAGCCGAGAGCCAGCCCATCACGATTGCGTCCAGCCAGCGCAGAGTTAGCCCGTACAGCCAGCCATGAGCTAGCCCCTCCAGATTGCGCCCAGCCAGCTGAGAGCTAGCCTGTGCAGATCGCATCCAGCTAGCCAAGAACCATCTCAGAGTGAGTATGTCAGGGTTGTCTAGATCGTCTCCAGCCGGCCAAAAGTTAGCCCGTCCAAATCATATTCAGTTGACCAAGAGTCAGCTCATCCAGATCATCTCAAGCTGGCCAACAGCCAGCCTATCTTGACCATGTCCAGCCAGGAGAGAGCTAGCTGGTTCAAATCGTATCCAGCGAGCCGAATGTCAGCCCATCTCAATTGTCTCTAGTCTGCTGATAGCCAGCCTATCCAGAGCATGCCCCCCGTCTCGATCGTCTCCAGAAATTCGAGAGCCAGCTCATCCAGATCACGTCCAGCCAGCCAAACCAATCCAAATTGTATCCAGCCAGTAGAGAGCAAGCCCGTCTTGATCGGCTCCAGACATTCGAGAGCCAGCCTGTCCAGATCACGTCCAACTACCAGAGGGCCAGCACGTCCAAATCGCATCCAGCCAACACGTCTAGATCGTTTGCAGCAAGTTGAGAGCCAGCCCACCCAGATTGTGTCTAGCCAGCTCGGATTGCTGACCAATAGCAGTTGTGAGAGCCACACTCAAGCAAAGCGCCACGGTTCACTAATCATGACCGAAAATGACCATCTCCCAACCAATGAGCATTCTGTAATTTGCCACAGTAAGATGGTACGTACCACCATCAACCAATGAGAATGCTTCGAGCCGACAAACCAAGTGTATATATATTAGATAGATGAACTCAGATCTAGAATGTTCCATTAATTTTAAGTCTGCAAGTTGGACTCTGACAACAAAGTGTCATATACACAAAATGTGTATAACTATACCTGCTTTCACATCCCAGGTTCAGATTCATGATATCTTTAATATTGGGTGAGCAGTTGTGGATTAATACCTTTATTGGAATGTTTTTGTTCAGTAGTACAAAGAGAATTAGCAATAGAGTAAATTGGCAACTAGAAAGTGAAATAGGACCTATTTATGGATGTTTCATCAATAGAACATGTTGTGATTAGAGCAAAATTGGGGACTTAATTGGACTTCAATTGATTCAAATAGCTGAGTAGAAAGCATCTTTCAGCTGAAAATATTTGCTCTGGTCATAGAAATGGTACAAACTCACAGAGACTTGGAGAGATACACTTGTGGGCTTGGGACCTGCACAGCAAGTATACTGTAGGGGCTGGAGTCGAGTGTACTTGGAAGCCAGGGGTGAGGTATACCTGGGAGTCGAGCTGGAGATGATCTATCTGGGTGCCTCCAAAGGGCGGCGAAGCCGCCACCGTAACTTGTAACTAGTAATCCTAAGCTTGCATTTGCTCAATACAGTCCTAGACTAGCCAAGATTGGCTCAGGCGAAGTGACTGTCAAATTGACTATTTGAAGTCATGATGTAGTTTCTTCTCGGGACTGGACGAGTCATATCGCATTCTCCAGTTGTTGAAAGCTTCAATCCTCGGGGATATGCGGGAATATTAGCCGCGGATCCTGGGGCCCGTTACATTTAGGGAGCCTAGCTGCAACCCCTTTAGTTATTTCTGCCTCACTTAGTACTGGCTTCACTTGAGGGGAAGAGAGTCCACACAACACATTTTGTGAATTAAATGGAGGATTAATTAACACCATGACGTACTCAAATACCCTCAACAATCTCTCAAGCAACAGATGGAGGGTATGGTACTTGGGTTGATAGTGCAGGGAGAAATATCTAATTCGATAGGGGGTGTTTGGGGAATACACAGTGTTCTCTAGTAGGGGTTCATGTAGTAGAAATTAACAGTCGTGGATTGGAGCCGGTTTGCAAACGCTCACAGGTTCGTGAACTGGACTGCAAATGTTGCGAACCGGTCTCTGCAGTTCGCGAACTGTTAGGGTCGCCGATGTTACAGAGCATGTGATATGAGTGCACCTGCATGCGTACTCTTCGTAGTATAAGACGCTCGCCTTTTTCCCTTTCTCCTCTTGTTCCCCGTGTCTCAATCGTTACTCAGGTTATAGTTAGTCTTGGGTGAGCGTGAGTCTACCTCGCCCCACGACTATCAATGGTCGATTAGGTGTGTCGACTAACACACTTCGCATGTGCAGAAGTCCTTCCCGGATCAGGATGCTCGGGTGATGCTGCTTGGGCATGGTGGTCCTCCTCTTTGATAGGTTGGAGGCTGGTGTTGCATATGAACCTCATCGTGAGTCTCAGCTCCGTTTGATGGCTCGGCTTGTATGAGGATATGCATGGTCTGCATCAGAATCAGGGAGAGCATCTCAAGATAGTGCAAACGCGTATGCAAATGGATATGGGAGCTTGTACATATACGGGCCTTCGGCCCTTGAGAGATCAGTCAAGTCAATCAAGAAGTCACCGAACCATCCAAAGTAACAACTGGGGTTCTGATTTGATGAGTGCTGATCCATGACTCATTGTTCTCTTAGCACTCAGTTGTACCATAGACTGTTGGTGCATATACTCTCACATATTTTAGAGTGTGACAGACCATGCTGAAAAGGAAGTTGATGCTGTTGTCGTACACCTCGATGTCCTTTCTGGCGACCATGGGCATGACTTTTGCGTTACCAGCGAAAGTCTTGGTCTAGTCATTGACGAGCCGTTCGGCTTCTTTTTCATCGAGACAGGGCTTGAAGTACTAGCTGCGCTTCTCGAAGGTGGGAAAGGTGAGGATGGGGGCGGCGAGGGTCGCGAAGAGGAGAGACGCTGTGACGAGGACTTCATTGTGAAAGCGAATAACTACTTGTCAAAAAAGAAGGTAGATTCTTGCAAGTAAACGATTACGATAAGTAAAGGTAAGTGGAGAGACCATGGTGAAGAGGTAAAGGTTCTAAGCAAGATTAGGACGGTAAGATTCACCGCCCATGAGCGGAATTAATGCAGAACTACACCGACGACTAAAGCAGCTGACAATTCGACGATTCCCACTGAAAGTTGCGGTCGCAGTCTGGGAAGTACGAGACAACCCGAAAGCGACCTGGCGAAACCCGCGATGTAACGTAGTACTCAATTGGAAGCCCATTCATCCAAGAGAGCATCACGGGCCTACTCAACCAAGTTGCAGCTGTGACCGAACCGAAATCTTCTACCATCATATGGAAGATGATACAGATGATATAGCAACCACCGCCATTTCTCTTTTGTCTGCCACCCACTAGTGTTGATTCACACCACCACCACCACCACCACCACCACCACCACCACCACTATAACCTTTAGAGAGACCTCACAACACCTTCAATTTAACACTATATTCAACTATCTTAACTATCCATTTATTGATTTTTATTATTATTCTTAGACTAGAACTTTTTCATTTGAATTTTTGTGTGGGAATATTTGCAGTTAGGAAGCTATAGGTTGCTGCCGTCTCTGTCAATTTATCCCCTACTATCTAGCTCCGATGGGATATGAAGAAGTTGATTGAATTGCTAGCTAAAGAGAACAAAAGGGACAAACAAAAGGCTCGATAATAAACAGCGGTAAACGGCAGAGTACGGGTGAGTAAATTAAATTGACCACCTCAGGTCGACGAAATGGAAAGAAGAGATAGGAAAAAAAAGACAAGCGCTAGCCTACGGGCTGGGGAAAAAAGACACGTTCGCATATACTATTAAAACCCTAACACAACATGACTGGAGGAACGAGGTTCAGAGTTCGGCAGCTACGTTAACTGTCCGCTTGTTGAATCTTTGATAGATTCCCACCACATCCATCAAATGTGAGACCTTCAATTTCTCCTTGTACGTATCTGCAAGAGCTTTTGCTGTTCGAACCGCATATGATATCACACGTCCGTTCAATTCTTCTTTTGCAAGTACCTCGAGGTCCTTCTCCACATCTATATCAACTTCGTGTTGCGGAAGCCGTTTGATAGAGTTGACCCAGATCTGCCGACGCATATCGGATTCGAGTTCGGGGTAGTGTAGTGCAAGGTGTATGCGAGAGGTAAAGGCAACGTCGAAATTGTCCACACGGTTCGTCGTCAGGAAGAGCATGCCCTCGAAATATTCCAACTGTCGCAGAAAGACTGCCGAAATGTTAGCCGATCTGGAGGAAAATGGATAATAGAGGGTGTTCAGTACCAGATACTAGACTGTTGCGTAGGATGTCACTTGCGCTTCTCTGTTCTAAAAAGACATCACTCTCATCAATGAGAATGATAGCTTTCCACAGGGCAGAGAGCTCTAATATATCTTTCAGAGCGGACTCCACAACATCCGGAGTCGATCCCAGTTCGCCACCACTAACAACATACAAGGGGCGCTTGAGATGCTCGCAGACGCATTCGGCCGTCAAAGTCTTTCCAGTTCCAGGCGTTCCGTGTAAAAGAACAACCAGGCCTTTCCCTTTTTCATCAAGGATGTCGGTGGACACCCCTTTCAGAAACATAGGCGATGTCACGAGACTGAGGATGACATTCTTCTGAACTTTGTCCATCACAAGGCTATCGATTGCATGTTCTGACCATCGGACTTCTGATAGATCGTCGATTCGGAGTGGGAGCCACCGCTTTTTGGCAAGCGAAAAGCCACATACAGATGAAGAGCATAAGAGTAACTCATCATCCGTCAATTCACGAAGTTCGTGGTCATAGTCTTGCGGCGTCTCAGGCACCAACTTTTGGCACACCTTGCATGAACAAGAACACTTGTCGTTCATTTTGATAGCAACTGAGCGGGTTTGAGATGTTTTGCAATCTACCATCACTCGGCCGTAGGTCTTCGCCAATCGTTGGTCAATATGTGATATAATCAATGGGAGGTGTCACTTACCGAATGGTGTTGGGCGTGTATACCGCGAAGCCCGAGGAACCTCTTTGCGCGCTCCTTTAACCTCGCTTTGAGGCCGTCGATGTCAGTAAGAAGCTCCAGTGGCACCAAACGCAGCGAAGTGAGTTCTCTAGCGGTTTCGAAGGATCCAATCGATAACGAATGCTCTTCTTTACCCACTTTCGTTCCATCGTAGTTGATGTTGGTGCATTTCAATTCCATTACTATGTCTCTCCCTATATTTTTGTATGTGCCGCTGTGGAAGTAATATAGCTGGTCCGTCTCGGACTCGTAAACAATGCAACCGGATCGGAAAATCATCCAGAGCCATTCAAATTTGATCAAACCCCGCGTAATATGATCATCATATCTTTTGATGTCGGATCCCATTTGGAGTTCTAGATATGTCAGAACATAATCGATGTGCAGTTTTGTTTCATCTGCTGTGCTCTCGGCTTGAGCATATGCTTCCAATTCTTTGCGGTAGTGGAAGATAAGTGCAGGAGGTTCTTCAACAGTGATAGTGTCTCCTACATCGACTGGGTTGTCGGGATAGTATTTGACAATTTCCCGAAGGGCCTTGATCAGATATGGCGATTGAATCTTTAAGATCGTTGATTTCAGCCGGTTCTCTTGGTCGAATTTGCGTGTTATGATCATACAGTACTCGTCGAAGATGGAATGAGAGCCCCTCTTTCTGACATGATCGAAAGGGCTCGTACTCTCCTTGAGTTCGTAGTCGCCTTTCCGAGTGTACCGCGCATCGAGCGTTTTGCATTCATTCCTTGTCCCACGCTCCAATCGATCTGTAGGACGATCCGCAGGAGGTAGAACTGCTGGGAGTGGAGGAATGACTAGGCCTTTTGGAAGAGAACGTACGGAGGAATGCGGACTCGGTTCGCCGGGCGCTGGTGTGGAATAGTTTTGGTTTACCTCCGAGCGTGGGAGACGAACTGGTTTTGGGAAGAGGTCGGCTGCTGTTTTTTGGGGGTTTTTTTTGGACAAGAATCTTCGCCGAAAAGCCTCGCCGGTTCTCAATCGAAGGCCGACCTTCATACTAGTTATGGATTCATCGTCTGACATGATTTTGGTGGTTGATTTTGTTCCGCGGTTACTGTCAGCGGGAGGCAGTCGTTATTAAGGGAATACCGTGGAAAAGAACTAGATAATAAACAAAAGACCGTAAAATCTGCGGCTATACATGCATAGGCCGGTCGTTACTCTCAGCTCAAGCTAGGCACACTTGGAAAGAGGTTCCATGTCTGGCGAGTTGAGCGAAATGAGAGCCAATGACATAGTCAAGTAAATTGTGCGTATTGCGTGGCGTTGACGTGCATGTGTGCTGGCGCTAGGATGGCTGCTGCAAGTTGGAATGTTGTAAAAGCACATGAGTTGGCCTTTGGATCTCGAGTTAAATGTTGAGAGCATGGCATACACTCGTACATCTATACCCTTCGGCGAGTAAGAGTGTGCCACAACCGACACACAATCACACAACAATGCACCATCTACCTAAGGCTTTATCATATCCAGGCTCATAGGCTCCTCCCATTTTAGTCCTCGCAGCTAAAGGATTGATTTGGCAATGCTTCAATGCAGATCAATTCTTAAGTTATGTGGTTGTGCACGAAGGACAGCGCTCTCATTTGCTTTTGCAACGATCCAGCCTTTCCTTCAGCTCAAGCATGCGCACTCGTACTGCGCACATTCCAATCGACTGTGTTTTACCGTTTGCATTTTGCCACCATTAGGCAGCTGAGTGGACTGTCGCCCATCCTCAAACATAGATTGGAACTTCTCTACGAATATTGCTCTACAAGGCTTACGACGGTTCACAGGAAAGCACATATAGGGTGCGTATACACTCACGGGCGACATCTTCCAGCATACTTCCCCTCTGTATACATACGAACGAATTCAAAGAGAAAACGACATGTTTTCTAGGTTGTTCCACACGAATAAGAATCCCGCGGTCGCAGAGCCCAGCGTGCTAGCTCCTGTTGAAAAAGCGGAAGAGCAGTAAGTGGAATTTATCGGTCACATTACAGAGCTTTTTGTCTCCGCTGACCACCGTTTACCCATAGGGTGGAGGATACTGATGGGCTTAGAGAGTGGAATGATGATAAAGGAGTAGAAAAAATCGTTGAGTCTGTTGCCCTAATCTTTCTAACTTCACAAGTAGACTGGTACTGATAACATTCAGCTTTGTCTTCGTCCATGGGTTGACAGGTGATGCTCTCGGGACGTGGTCAGCGAAGCCTGGGTCGTTTTGGCCCTTGAGATTACTACAGGAGGACATCCCGTCAGCTCGCGTCATGACATACGGATACAACTCCGCGATAGCAAAAATCAGGGGCGGGGTTAGCCAGAACACACTCACGAAACATGCAGAAGGATTGGCATATGAGCTAGCGTTATTTCGAAATGCTGACGACACAGTCTGCTACTCCTTAATCCACGCGTTTCTTTGCAGTTCAACTGACCTATCCTCAGGCTGATCGACCGTTGATATTCGTTTGCCACAGTCTGGGAGGGCTTCTGGTGGAAAGCGTTGGACACCTTCGTTGCAAACTGTGGAGCTATGCTAATAGAGGAAAAGGTTGTGAGCTTCCTGAGATCTGAAGAAGCATCCCAGGTTTCGAAAGCCACTTATGCTATTGCATTCTTCGGAACTCCCCATAGCGGAAGCTCAAAGGCAGAATACGCGCACGCTCTTCGTCTCCTGGTGAAGCCACTCAACAACAATCCCAGGCTACTAGAGGCCATGGCGCGTGATTCGGAGATTCTATTCAACATCGAGAACAATTTTCATCACTACCTTGAAACTGCCGTATCTCCACTGAGTGGCAGAGTGGAAGTCTGCAGTTACTTTGAAGAGTTCGAATACCACGGTATTATAGGGAAGGTACATTGTCATTCACGTTATTGCTCCTGAGAAATTGTCTAACTCCTGCTGCCCTTGTCAGATCGTTCCAGATGAATCCGCTATCATTAAAGGTCGCCCATTCAAGGGTATTGCTGCGGATCACGTGGGCATGACGAAGTTTTCAGATAAGTGGGAGCCAGGATATAGGGCTGTTTCGTTACAACTCAGTGCATGGGTTAGACAGGTTCAGAAAAAGAAAGGTTGTTAGCCATATGTACATGTTTTTCCAATTCACCCAAATTTAAACTATCTCTAACGAGATGTTGCCACAAAAAGAAGCCGCAAGCCAAGAGACGAATGAAAGAAGACGAAATGCCGAGGAAGAAACAAAGCAAGGTCTTCTAAAGTTTCTAGGGTATGCAACAACTCAACCTGATATGGAAAGTGAGCTGGACCGTGCTGTGAATAATTGCCATCCTAATACCTTAGAGTGGGTGTTTGCCGATGAGACGTACCAGCGATGGTTTAAAAAGTCTTGCTCCGTCCTGTGGATTAGTGGAAGCATTGGAGCTGGAAAATCCACGCTTTGTTCCAAGCTCATCACATCATGGCGTGAGAATCGTCGGAAAAAGGGTCAGCCCTGTAATGTAGCGTTTTTCTTCTGCAAACTTCAGAAGAACCCTTCGATACTCAGCAGCCTCGCAGGCCAATTATTGAAAATGCAACAATGTATTACCAGCGATGTTCTCCAAATCTACAAGGATTGGAGGCCAGCGGGAACACAACTGGACCCGGAAAGCCACAAGAAAGACTTATTAGATCTGATAAGAGTACTTCTAGGGAGCCTCGCTGAAGTTTTCATCGTCATTGATGGCTTGGACGAGTTATTAAAGCCGAAACGTGAGGATCTGCTCAATAATTTGAAGACTCTTTGTCAATATTCTCCCGGCTCGATTCGCAAAATCAAATGGGTCTTTAGTTGCAGAGAGGAAAAGGTGTTCAGCGACGCGTTCAGCAACCAAAAATGGTTTCCAGATATGGAGTTTTTCCGCCTCCGATCTGATCGCAGATCCTCAAAGATGGACGGCGATATCTATGCCTTTGTATCAGAGGAGCTCTCCAACTTTCTTTCCACTGCACGAAGCATTGATGTGAAAAAGTTTGTCGGCGAGATTGCGAGTAGGTCTGAGGGATGCTTTCTTTATGCCAGACTCCTGGTTGAAGAGATAAAGCGTAAAACGTCTCCGGCAGAGATTCTGGACGTCCTCGATCAAGACTGGGAAAGAGGCTATGAAGGTCTTACAAGCCTTTATGACGATGCCTACAATAAGCTGAAAGACACCCAGTCAGGAAATAAGTGTGTTGAGTAAGCTGCATTAAAATTTGAAAGAATTATCGTGCTACACTAACATCTTGCTATCATAGTTTTCTTCTTCTTCTAGTCGCGTTCGCTCAAAAGCCGCTCAAACTATCGGAGATCGAAGATGCGATTCAAACATACCATTCTCGCACGAGCAAGAACCCGACGTCTATCGTGCCTGCGCTGTACAGGCCAAACGTGGGAACGCTGAATTGTCTTTGCAGTCCTTTCGTAGAATCATTCTCCACAGGCGATGACCGCACGTTCTTCCTCGCCCACTCCAAGGTCAAAGACTACCTTACCACAAACCCAGACTTCTACACAGAAAAAACAGGGAACGCGAAGCTTGGGGAGATTTGCTTAACGTATCTTACCCAGCCCGCTTTTAAAACACCCAAGACTGCCGTGGAGTTGAAGGATGAGCGATTTCACAAAAAATACCCTTTCCTCAAATACGGAGCGATATTCTGGTATAAGCATCTGGAATATTTGGAGGAAGATCGGGACCGAGTTTTCGACGAGGTCTACGAATTTTGGAAATCCAAAAACTTCCGCATTTGCATCCAGATACAGAGTCTATACGCCCCGTACCATTTCGCGCAATTCATCTCGCTGTTCGACATTGATATTAGGTTTGGGGATCCTCTACCCGGATGGTTTGCAGATCACAACGATAATGGACGGTCTGCCGCATATACTTTCCATTGCTTTGTGAAGGAATGGGGCTACTATCTGCGAAGTCATCCTGGTCATCTTACTGGATGCATCTTTGGCGTCATTGGCGATCGCGAGTTCTGTGGTGGTATCGCCGGAGAAGAATCAGTCTCGGTCATGCTTGGGACGAAACTGCGAGAGATTGAGGGCATCAACGGTTTTGTGCCAGCGATGGGATCACCGCCTGTTCCTACGCGACGGATACTCTGCATGAGATCTGGAGAGGCGATTGGTATTGCAAGCTGTATACAAAAGCCTCGTGAAAAGTAAGTCTCGTACATGCATTACCCTCGAACCGGCAGAGAGGTACTGACAGCCTTTCAAGCTCCTCACCAGAAACCACCCTTTTAGTCACACGTTGGAATCTAAAGGATACTACTTCCCCTGAGGTCACATACCGGAAGGCTTTCCCTGTCAATTCCAGACACGCCACTTCGGTTGAACGATACATTCTGTGCCCAGAGCATGATTCGGGAATACAGATGCCTGGTTCCTCTCCACTCGTTTCGGGATGCTCTGGAGCGATATGTTTACTGATTGACGGTCGCATCTGTTGGTTCGGAATCGAATCGAAACTCTCTATCGGCCAGAGAATACGCAATTCAGCTCTTGCAGACTATATTCGCAAACTTCTCAACCCTTACACTCGCCCTTCCCATGTATCCTCAAGGCAACCAGTAGTTCGCCTCGCAAACTCAGGCCATATAGTTGCCGTTGGAAGCAGTTGGACTTGCGGGTCCGCGAGAGGCATTGCCGACTGCCCTAGCCACATGGCTGACCTTGCTGACAACCTCAGCATTTCGCTTGGCAGTGGCGATTCCGATGCCGAAGATTTGTACTTTCAGGTTACAGGGCGTAGAATGGGAGACACTGCCGATATAGATGATGAGGATGAGGATGAGGATGAGGATGATGAGGATGATGACGAGGAATCAACTCCAAATGAAGAGAGAGAAAAACGGAAGGGAAAGAAACACGAAGACTGGTTAAGTCGTCATCCGCCTATGTTCTGCCACAAGTTAGCCGTTTTCGATACCAAGAAGCTGAACACACGATGTCACGTCACCGAACCAATCCACGAGCAGCAGAATGGAGTATTACGTTCTACTGCCCCTGTTTTACACCAATCTCGACCATTGGTTGCATGGTATTGTGGTTCCGTGACGATCATTTTGATGGACTACAAAAGTCAGCTCATGGAGCGTTTGACACTTGCCTCAGAAGGAGAACAGATAATATCGTGCGGTGAGTTACGGCCGTGCACTTCAACCATGCATCCGTCCTAATTGAAGCACAACAGAGGTTCGTTTCTCGCCTTGCGGGGTGTATCTGCACTACGCAGCTGTCTACTGCAGTTCAGGGAACTGTTCCAGTGGAGCAGTACGTGTTGTGAGGCAAGAACTTGCTTCACAAAACAATCGCAATGAGCTACTACACGGAAAAGCTGCTTCATCATCTTCGTCAGTGGCCTGGATGCTATCACGACCCAAGCATGCGTCTGGCAATTCCCTCTCGCATACTTTCACCTGGACCAACGATGATGTTTTTGTAACCTTCAGTAACCTTCAGCTCAGCGTCATTCGAATACCGCTTGCGTCTTCTGTGGAGGTCACCTGTTGCAGGACCCTGCACTCAGACAATCGGATCTATCTACCAGCGTCATCAAGGGAGCGCCAGATCCACTTTTATCCTTACTTCGATGGTGATCGCAACGAATACGCATACATTCTCCCCTGGGATGACAACTTTGATCCGCCAACTCTTATTTTACTCACGGATCCTACATGGGTAGCTGTCGAAGACAATGTGGTTGACTTTACGATGAAAGAGGACAAAGAGGAGATCGAGTTTTACGAAGCCACCGAAGAATCATTTGTCATACCTGTCAGATCGGGACTTGAATGGACTGAGAGGGTAGTCTTGAATTGCCAAACATGAGAGCAGTTTCTGATCTCTTCTTTTCAATTGTTTTGTATTTTTTCTTGGTTTATTAGCAGTATATTCTGGCCCTATTCTTCATGGTTGAACTAAGTGAATCCCGATGGTGTTGACTCATTAAGGCCAAACGTAACCAAGATATTTGTAACGTACATTAGTGTTTCTTTCATGGGATTCGGGGTTTCACGCACACGCGCTGTTTGTCAACGGACTCTCTATCTCTTCTTGGATAATGTTAGCAAGGAACTCGATACAAGTGGGATTGGCCCAAAAAATCTGTACTGTACCGGTCATGGTGGTTGGGACGTCAGCAGTCAGCAGAGGGTGTCCGTCCCAGATTTTCATAATATCTGTCAGCGTCAGAAAGCCGCTGTCCCATACAGCCGTACTGTCAGCAAACTTCAATTGAACTAGGTACCACAAAGTGCAAATTCCATCCGAAGCTATTATCTTGCTTCCCTGCTAGGCCATATTTTGGACAAATTCAGCCCAGGGAATTCTACTACAGAAGGATTATACTATGTATACTGGATTGCATTTTGCTGGCTGCGAAACGAAAGCGAGATGGAATGGTGGTGAGACAAAGAAAATGGGCATGTAGATCAGATCTATAGGAACATCGTTATTTGGTTTTGTCAAAAATCGGCCCGAGCACAATATTGCCGGCTTCTATGTCCCATCTCGCCAAACCTGTCAGATACGGCCGTCCCATATGAAAATGCTCGTCAGCAGACTGTCGCGTCCCAACCACCATGACCGGTACAGTACTACAAGCCACTGTCAGGGAAGTGACTTTTGCTTTCTATCTTCATGGAGACCTTTTGGGTCCTACCTGTATACCGGGAGAGTGGGCATCTTTCGAAACCTTATTGAAGCACGTTCTTGATGCCAGAATCCAAAAAAAGGGACCGGTAACTCTAAGCCGATTTTGGACGATGGGATTTAGTTCCGGGGACCTTCGGGAGCAGATTCTGGGCGCCAGGCCGAAAAGTGAACCCCTGTCATTGCCGGCGGCACCAAGAAAATCTGGACGCTACGGTCTCAGAAGGAAGAATGCGTCCGGTCAGCCATATCTAAGCATAACATCACCAGGAGGTAGTACTGCAGTGGATGACTATGTGGATATCCCTGGCACTGTAGTTTTGCGCTTCCTTTGTCATCGAGCTCTGGGTATTTTAGTGACCTTCAGTATGTCCATTATTGGTAAAATTTAGGCTTGCATTTGCTCAATACTGTACTGGAATAGTCAAGATTAACTTGAGCAAAGTGACTATCCGGATTGATTGTCCGAAGTCATGATGTAGCTTCTTCTCAGGACTGGACGAGTCATATCGCATGCTCCAGTTGTTGAACGCTTCAATCCTCAGGGCACTTTCTTCTTCTCGATATGCGAGAATATTAACCGCAGATATATGATTTCCTATTGAAGTACCACCTATATGAATCTACTACTGCGATAAATGTTCGAACATCGAATCCCTCCCAACAATTTTACTAGTGATTATTAAAATTAACCATAAAGAGAATAGAATATTCATCTTCACATGCCACGAGTGGCGCCACACTTCCAATGGCAAACGGAGACCACAGAAGGCAAAATACGAAACAAAAATTGCGCTCCAAATTTACAATTTTTTATATTATACTTACTGAGGATATTCATACAGTGATCATCATCATAACAGAACCAATTAGACAACAAAGCCAAAAACGCCGCCGCACCTCTAAAGACTATTATGTATCTACATCCTACCACATCCCCTCTAAAACTCACTCCTGAGTCCCAAAATCTCAATCCCCAACCCAGCATGGCCATTAATATTAATAAAATTGCCTCTCGTCAGCTTCCCCGACGTCTTAATCGCGCTCGCAACCTCAAACGCAATCCTTCCCGGCGGAGGGCAGGGAAAAGTCGGGGACTCATCAACACCTGTCGACACTTCGCCGGGGCCAAAGACGAATCCATGGATATGTTTCCCGTTCCTAGTAGTGTAGCTCTCCCTATTCGGGTCGGTCGTAAACGTCGCCAACACCGTGTCCCTAGCCGGCTTATTAAAGAACGTACTCTCTTCGCCGACAACACCGGTTTGTCTCTTCAACTGCCACACGTTGAAATACCCCGCGGGAATCGTCGAGAGGTCGCCCCCGTCACGCTCGCCATCAGTCACGAACTGGAATTTGCATTGCTTGTTCTGTTGGCCGCGTGGGAAGTCGAAGATGGCGAGTGTGGACTCCTCGATGGCCCGGTTGTCCTGGAAGGTCCAGCCGACACGGAGCACGTTGGCAGAGAGTTTGCTAGCTCCCGTGAGCTCGTTGACTGCGATGTTGCGAGCGGTGAGGAGTGCATTGCCGGTTGAGAGTTTGGCGGGGCATATAATGGATTCAGAGCCGGAGGGGGTGCGGCAACTAGGAGGGATGGATAGGCCGGGGATAAAGTCGAGGCCGCCGGTCTTGCCGCTTGATTGAGGGGTGGGAATTGAAAGGGCTACAGAGGCAAGGCAAAGTATGATTGAAAAAGTGAACTGCATGGTGATGGTGTATTGAGAAAAACGAAGGAGCTCTAGGATATATGTGTGAAACTGGACTGAAGTGATGGATCCGTGGATCTGATGAAGCAGCATGAATGAGCGATTCAGTTGGATTTATATACTTCAGAATTGCACTTCGATTCTTTAGCCCATTCGGCACAGCCTAGACAGAACCCGTTTTGTTGGTTCCTTGGTGGTAGAACCGAACCAAGATAGCGTAGAATAAGCACATGGATCATAGGGCTGAGCGCCACAATAGTAAGCTTAAAATATTAATGATCTATTTTCACGTATGGCGGTGCAAATTAGTTTCGAACTTATGCATCCGAGTGGGTAGTGCGGCTCAGCAACGATGGAAAGTACCTATTTCAAATTGGAAGAGACAAATCTCTGCTTCAGGTATATTTCTGCTTTTCTTCGGGATTTCTCGTCTAACACCTGAAACACTTAAATACTAACAGAATCGCACTTCACGCAGCTATAATGATTTGGCTGTTGACGAAGTTCAAAGTAGATATCCTAGAGGGGGTTCTCGTTCGTGTGCCACAAAATCCCACAGTATGTCCGCTTAGCGGTAGCGAATCTCATATCTCATTCAGCTTCAAAAAGCAATATTAATTGCTAGATACTTTAATTCTCGGTCTAGATCTACGGCTGCTGATCTTGAAACCACAAAGGCTTCATTCGTTTCCTATGTGACAAAGGAGTTTCTTTGTTCATTAGAATGTATCTTGCGCTGTACGAAGGTTGCCGGAAGAGAGCAATCTGGAAACGGTATCATAAAGCGGGCTAATGTTCGCGCAAGGGATTTTGCACAAAGGCTTTGCAGCAGTTGATTACCTGGTAACATTCCGGACTAACGCCTGCAAGCCCGACAACTTGGAGTTTAGGTAGAGTTGCCTTAACGATAGCGATCTGCAATCCGGTAAGCTAATGTTTAGCGCTATTGGAAAACTCTATCAATACTGTCGCTCGCCCCGTGAAGCACGAAATTTAGAGGCGCCTCTAGCTCTTATAAGAGATCTCTTGGTGTATGAATATACATAATTCGGCATACTACAAGGGCCGAATCAGTTATAACTCGAGCTCCTGTGTTACCTAATTCACCAACTACTCTACCGGGAACTTTCTAACTAATATGTACACCGCAGCTTTCAGCTCACGACTCATGTTTCATCAGCTCGAGCTGACTAGCGGTTGTGGAGGTACCGGTGTCACACTGCTTTTCTGTGAGCACAGACCAGCGGATGGCGGTGTAGGCGCTCGCATGCCCATGTAAGCACTTAATAGTGAAGCCTACAATACGGGAATGGTTTAACTAAGAAGTGTGGCTTGGGATATTAGGGAAGCGAACTCGCCGACAAGGTGTCGTTAGTTACCGGTGCTTGCGGTTGATAAGTCACCTCACTAGAAAGATGTTTCGGGGGTGACTATAACTCGGGTTCTACTAGTGGCAAGACGAGTCTGTGATATTTTGTTTCCTTTCTTCAGCTTGCAATTGAAGTTTGCAATGTCATTCATCTACCCGAGATGAAATTTTGAGACCCAGAGTCCCCTCCAATAATCAGAAAGTTTTTTAGCATGATTCGATCAATAAGTAGAAATGTTACCCAATCCGGCTTTTGCAAGCATGCACAGCTCGAAAAAAGAAATTTTTATCCAGGGCCATCACCTGTCTCAAAATCTCCTCCCAGTACTATCACGGTCCAATTAACTATACAAGTAGAAGAATAGAAATTACATCGCCAGCTGCTCAGTCCATTCACGATTGAAACCCGAATCCTACCAGCCTTGCCATCCCAAACTTGTCCAGGATGGTGACGAGCAAAAGAATGGGTGAGATCTACTACAGGTTTTGAGCCAGCACAGTGGTGTTTACAGTACTAACCTTGGATTTCAAGGCCAAGTGTTTACAGCACTTCAACCTCGTTGTTTACAACACGGATCTTGGGTTTAGATCCCTTGGTGTTTACAGCACCGTCCTTGAGTTTCGAACCCAGGAGTTCTTGAGCACCTTTAGTTGGCGTTTATACCACCGGATAAGCTAGGCGTCTGTTCTTGTTCATTAGAATAATAATGGACATCCAAAACAAAGGTTCAATGATCCGGGATAGCCTGGTGGAGGGTACTCTAGTCACGTTGAACTATATTTTTGCTGACGCCGTATCCAAACCAATAGCCCCGGAGTATGATACACGGCGGGGAAAAAAAATGTACAACTGCAAAAGAATGAACGCTGCAGGTTTTGAGCCTTGGTGTACAACACCGGCCTTGGGTTTTGAACCCGAGTGTTTCCCGCACCCGAATCTGGCGTTTGTAGCACCATGCACTGCCAGATAAGCTAGGCGTCTGTCCTTGTTTATTGGGGCGGCGGTAACAGCGTTGACAGCTATATTTTGCTGACGCCGCACCCAACCGCTCAAGTAGCTATTGCCTCAGTGTATGATGCAGGCAGAGGGAAAAGTGTATAGAGCAAAGAATGAGCGTTACAGGTTTTCGCCTTTGTGTTTACAGCACGGACCTTAGGTTTCGAACAGAAGTGTTTACACCACCATATGCTGCCAGATGAGCTATACATCTGTCCTTATTTATTGGTTCTCCATGTCCGAGGCTAGTCAAGGTTCCAAAAATCCGTGGTAACAACCTGACGAAGGGTAGCCTGTAGCATACCACGGGGAAAAATTGCACAGACAAAAAGAAAGGTCATTACGTACTTCGAGCCTTGGAAGCCATGGTGTTACAGCACAAACCTTAGGTTTCGAACCTATGTGTCTACAGCACTTGAAGCTGGCGTTTATATCACCATACGAGCGAGTATCAATTCTTGTTTATCTGTTATAATAGCCATCCGGCGCAATTTTTAATAATGCGTGGTTACAACCCGGCCCCGGACCATAGACAGGCAATATTTCGTTGGCGCCATATCCAAGCCGTTTGACAGGCCCCGGAGTAAAGTGCGCCACGAAGGGAAAGGGCGTGCATACCTTCTGCAAAGAGGCTAAAAGAATAGACGTTATAGGTTAGGCCATGGTGTTTACAGCACCTGCCTTGGGTTTTGAACCCAAGTGTTTACAGCCTGACTATGGGTTTCGAACCCTTGAACCCTTGGTGTTTGCAGCACCAGCTAGGTAGGCTATGGATCAGTCCCTATTTACTGAAAAATTTAGGTCCTGATAGCCCGTCACATGACCGGTAACAACCCGGAATGAATAGTGTCAGAATTGTGCACCCTACGCAAGCGCACATTCACTTATGCACAATCTTAATCATAAGACTCAGCTTGCATTCAAACCTCTCGATCGAACATGAACATGCCTACAAGTACGCAAGGTATCCATCAACAAACCCAATCAACAAAAGAGAATCCCCCACAAAAGCGCGCGCTATTTACAATCCCCCCTTTGGAATTCCCTACTTCCTCAGCCCATACGACTTCGTCGCCCAATCACCCGCATACACGATCAAATCCTCGGGCTTGTAATCGTGGCGGCCACTCAGGTAGCTATCGATGATCTTCTTAGTGCCTTCCGCGTACCTCTTCTGCGCATCGATCGTAGTTCCGGACCTGTCTTGTATTAGCCAACCAATCCAAAACCCTCAGTATCGGGGAACTTGCATATGAGGAACCATGGCGTTACCGCCTCCATAGATGTTTCTCGCATATCTGAGAACATGGTCCTCGGGCGCGGGCTGGGGGAACCAAACATCGCCTCCATAACCGCGGAGGTGTCCGCTCTTGAGTGCAGCAGCAACATCCTCCTTCACCACGATTGCGCCACGAGCAGTGTTAACGAGCCACGACCCCTTCTTCATCTTCGAGATCAGCTCCTTGTTGAACAGACCCTTGGTGGACTCGTGAAGCGGGCAGTTAATAGTGACAACATCACACTGTCCGAGCATTTCCTCGAGCGAGTCAACGCGGCGACACCCGATCTCTGCCTCGACCTCGGGCTTAAGTGGCTGGTAGTCGTAGTATAGGAGTTCCTTGCAGTCGAAAGCTTTTAGACGGCGGAGCACACGCTCTCCGATTCGACCAACGGCGACAGTGCCGACGACTTTGTTCTCGAGGTCGTACGAGTCCTTGGCGACGGCGGCAACATTCCAGTCGCCGGCAATGATCTGTTCGTGTGCGGGGACGAAGTTGCGGACGAGGGTGAGGATCGTCATAACGACGTGTTCAGCAACAGAGACGACGTTAGAACCAGTAACTTCTGCGACGGTGATACCGCCGTTTGTCTTGTTAGCGGCATTGAGGTCAATGTGGTCCGAGCCGATTCCGGCGGTCACGGCGAGTTTAAGCTTCTTGGCTTTTGCGAGACGCTCGGCGGTGAGGTAGCCGGGGTGGAAGCTGTGGATGTCAGCGGGAGAGGGGGGAGGGAGAGGAGGGGTGGTACGGGGTGGTGATGATGATCTCGGCGTCGACGAGCTCTTGGTCGAATTTAGAGTTCTCGCCTTCTTTGTCGGAGGTGGTTACGAGGGTGTGGCCTTGCGACTCGAGCCATTCGCGGAGGCCGAGCTCGTTCTCGGTTGTGCCGAGGAGGCCGGGAACTTGTTCGGCGTGGACACCACCCTGTGAGAGCGGTTAGGATCGGTTATGTAGGGGAGGGGAGGAGAGCTTACGTCATAGAGAACTGCGAGGACTTTGACCTGCGGGTTGAAGGTTTACGTTAGTCTTTGGATGCCAGAAAGGCGGCCGGTCATCAACGAAGTGGTGCGGAGAGCGGGTGTGGCCCGCAGCGAGGAGCGGAGAAGGGAGGGCGCAAGTACCATGATTGCTATCTAGAGAGGAGATAATAGAAGAATAGGTGAGGTCTGTGCAGAGTTGGTTGGTTAGTAAGATCGAAGTGGGGAGTAATTGAGTCTGTGGAGATGCATGACGTATGACGGCATTGTCAATGCAGCCATGAAGCAGCAGCAGACGGGAGCAGAACAAACATGCGATGGCGAGAGGGTTTGGAGCAGGGCTTACTTACTCGACTTTGTCTGTGTTGAGGTGTTGGGACGTAGAGTCGGATCTCTGGAGGGAAGCTTCCCGCCTTATAAGACCTGTGGACTCTTCACCCCACCTGCCATCCCCACCCGTCGTACGTAGGCGTTGGCTGCGGCAATTGTCTTCTTGCGGATTTGGATCACGACACAGCTGCTGCCTCCCGCCGGGGAAGCGTCGGATGTGGATCAGAGACCAACCCAAACCCCATTCGGGCAAGGCGTGCGCAGGGATCGTCGGGTCCTCACAGACGCCACCACGCCTCCAATTGCCCTCGAACCGGCCTGGGGGTAGACATTGCATTGCAGTGTGCTTCAATGCGTCTTGTCTCATCGCAAACAATATATCCATCCGTCCGTAATGGAGAGCTCGAAGTGCTTCCTCGAATCAACCCCACCTCCCCTAGTTACCCCGCGATCTCCGGCTAAGTGGCGTGCATTAATTAAACGCCCAACAAGGCTTGCCAGGGTTCCTGGACTCCTGGTGTCCCCGCACATCTAGGAACGGCCGGCGGGACGATGCACGAGCACAGCGAGTCTGCAACCGCGCGGGGATGTCGGAAATCACCAGCCACCGCGTCAACATCCCACACCTGGGTACAGCGGCGAGTGGACGGATGGATAAGATTAGATTAATGCCTCCTCAAGGGTACAAAATATCACTCACTCAGGGTGTGTACCTGGGTGGAGCTTCCTAGCCTTACTGTTAGCTCGCGGGTCAGCCTTCTTAGTTTCACAGAGCGGTATCTCCCCGCGGCTACCGCAAGGCCCCATCTCGAGCTAGGACAACGAGAATAGTGCGTAGTGCAGCTTGTATGTAGCTCCCCGCGACCTTCGCCATAAGCGATCCCGCATGTGGCGGCATTATGTGCCGTACAATCTCTCGGGGAAGCGACGGGGCAGAGGCGAGAAGGTTCAAAGTTGCTTGATATCATGGCCGAGGTACTACCACGTGTTATTGCTTTTGTGGGTTGTCGCGTCGTCCCACCATCGCCGCGTCTACCGTTCAACCTTCTCACTTTCTTTCCATTCTTCCGAAAGCAACCTTCCCCCAATTCAACATACATGATCCCATAGCCCAGGTACTCGTTTTGAAAGTCCAACTTCCTCTATTCTTGTGGTGTCGAAACTCGTTTTGCCGGCATTGATAACACAAAAGCATCGGTGCGGAAACGACTATAACGAGTTGGCAAACTCGATCTTTTACATTCAACACTAGTTCTCTTCATCCGTCTCAGAGATCGTCACGGGAAATATTAACACAGCTAGTCGGCTCACTACGAGCCTTAGTTCTCTACACTCACACATATACTATCACTCGGACTCGGATCCTCGTGTGCAACCGTATCCTCCTAATTACCATCCCAGCGGTACGCGGTAGTACATGCCAGTACCAGCCTTTACAACTGTATCCGGTGATAGTGAGTGACGAACAATACAATCAATGGATCATATTCGTCGAACACTCTAGATATTTACGCAGTGAAGGGTAATTTGTTGCAGTACACCCGGATATTTCCAAGTCAGGCCAGTACTACTCCCATGGCCAAAGAATATACAAGTGAACCCAGGCACTCTTAGAGAATGTTAGTATTCCCGCACAAATTGGCCGACACTCCTAGCTGCTCCCAGGAGCTCTCAGACTTGGCACCAGCACTCCCAGGTGCTCCTGATGGCTACTGGAAGGGTCCGATTACCTCCCAAATTTGCCAATTGTAGGATTATTCACCGACAACTCTCAGACACTTCCAGAGACTTCCGGTGCTAGTTTGTCTGGCGGCTTGGCGGGATTTTGGCGGTAGCCCCAGCGACCAAAAGCCGGATGACAGACTATTCCGGTGGCTAAATTACATTTTACTGATGTGCCGATTACACTTTTTACTTTGTTCTTTTTATTATATCTGTTCAAAACCCGCTGTCAGCTAGCAATTATTCTTGGTTTTGGCTGTTGACAATACAAACTCTAGTGACTATCCAAATTACGGTGGCTTTAGCGATGGTTAATGGCCTAAGTAGTTGTCAACCCAACTTACGGTAATTAACCTGTAGGCGGCGCCTGCATTGCCACTCCAAAGGCCTGTGCCGAGTATGTGCGGAATATCCCTCGCATAGTATACTAGTATAGTTTCAGGATGCTGCAGATGCAAGGTAAGATACTGGACGCGATATGACTACAACTTGATGTTACCCTGATGCCTACCCTCATTACCAAAATATACCCCGCAAACTCCTCATCCAACCTCCTCCCCTCCTTTTCCTCCCTCCCCAATAATGTCAACCCCCAAAAAAACCCTCCAAGACATCTTCCCCAAAACAACCCACATTTTCTCTCCCCCGCACACCTCCCTCGACCTATTCCTCCCCCATTCCCCATCCCCACCTCACAAAACCTACGTCCACTTCCACGGCGGCGGTCTCGTAAGAGGAACCCGTGGCTTCTCCCTCCCAGAGCAGATCCTCACCGCCCTCCTTCAAAACTCCTGGGCGGTAGTATCCGCAGACTATAGCCTCCTCCCGCAAGGAACGGCCGCCGATATCCTCGCCGATCTTTTGGCGCTAGAAACATGGCTTCTCACAAACCCCGAAATCGATGTTAATAACATCGCGGTAGGCGGCCGTAGCGCGGGGGGGTATGTAGCATCCCTTGCGGCCGGGAATTGGACAAAGGTTAGGCCAAAAGCGGTGCTGGATTTGTTTGGGATGGTGGATTTGGCTGGGGAGTACTGGACGCAGAAGAAGAGTGGGGCGCCGATGATTCACGGGTGCGAGACGGAGGGGTTGAAGGAGGAACAGTTTGCAGAGTTGCTGGGGAGTGAGGAGGTGAAGAGTTTTGCAGAGATTGTGATAGGCCTAGGAGGAGAGAGAAGCTTGTTCTTTCTTTGGTCTATTAAAGAAGGTATCCCCTCTTAACCCCACCCAAACTGGAAGATGCGGCTACTGACAAGGGAGGCAATTTTTTGGACTTCCTATTAGGACGGCATGAGAGTCAGCGGGGACGGAATACTGTGCCTGAGGGGGAGGAGTGGAGGTATTTACCCGTGCAACTGGTGGAGAGGGGAGGGTTCCCGCCGACGTTTGTGGTGCATGGGGATGCGGATGATCTGGTACTGATTAAAGACTCGGAGGTGTTTGTGGAGGCGTTGAAGAGGAAGGGGGTGAAGGTGGAATTTAGGATTATTGTTGGGGGAGGACATGGGTCGTTTCCGCTTGATCAGCAGGAGGTGGTATATGCAGAGGCGGCGAAGTTTGTGATGAACACCGTGGGGTGAAGGGTGGACTTGTTCGGTCGGAGTAATCTAGAGCGGCCTTTCTCTAACGCTATATCGAGAGTGATAATGCGGTACTCGGTAGTAGCGGACTCCAGAGTCTCTTTTAGCATTGCCTCGTTCAAGTCGCTACAGTTCATCATGTTGCCGGAGTGAGTAGCGGTAGGTGGTGGTAGTGTGAAGGAGTAGGTCTATTTCGGGGATCTACGGAGGCCATTAAGGACCCACCCCGCCATGATATGGAGTGGCAAGCGTCGAGTGGGCGCTTAGCGAGTTAACAATCTCTCAGGCCACGAGTTAACTATTTCTCAGGCCACTGAGACTTATGCTAACAGCTAAGGTTATTAACCACCGTGCAGGCCACCGTACTAATTTTGTGTGGTACATCGCGAATTTGGCCAGGTCACTTTCCCGCTTTCACTGGCATGAACGCCTGGAATCAATTGTTATCTTCCAGACGCCTTTGAAATCACTGCGATATTTCCAGCTTTCAGGAGGATGATCAGCATCGTCGAACTCTGGGCCGCTTTCAAAGTTTGGGTGAACTTTCCAGCTTTCCTCCGCTCTCGTAGCGTATCTTCTTTCATCGCCGGTCTCCTTTTGCAGCCCTTTGCAGCCTTTTGCAGTGTATCGCCATTTGCATCCAGTCTCCTTTCGCACCGTATAATGTGCAATACTGTACCGAGCACGATGCTTCGGATGTCACGCGTCACAAATGCCCCGTCGAAAGAGATTTTATTCGAGTTTCCGCCCACTCTTGGGTATTCAGTATTGAATAAATCCGTCACAACCAAAAATCTCGTCCAAACCATCGTGCTCGCTACAGTAGGTCTCATTTCAAATCTACCCTGGGCGTGATTGCATATACAGCTGTAGCAAATTCACTATCTATCTATCTGTATATTGACAGCGAGTCTAGGTTCACCGGCAGCTGGCTGGAGACAGTTCTTAATTATAGGCAGGGGTCGCAAAAGCCCCAGACTATGATTTGTCGTCCTGGGGGTTTTAGACTGGGACTGTAGGAGCTGGCAGTCTTCTGAGTGATGAATACATGATGCGAGTGATGCAGTCGTGACCGAGTGATATCCGATATGCCTCCCAACCGTGTCTATGGTACATAATCCGCATTATAGCCTACTTAGTTGATGATCTATAGATTGGAGAGCCTAAATCACTATGTCTCAATTGAAATAACTGCGTAACTACAGGTGAACCAGTAACCTCGTGTTGCGAAAAAAGAAGTCTTCTGCCCCACACAGAATACATCTTTTCGACACGTCAGAAGTTTGCCGGAGAATGGACCTTGGGTTTTCTGGAGCCCGCTCCACACTACACCTAACTCCTGCTCTCTCCCTCAACCCTAACAATTTCACCAACGTTACCAATGTATTCTTCAACAGCGACAACAATAGTCAATCATCTTTCTCTTCTCTTTAGTAAGTGACTGCTGACTTATACCAGCTGCTAGGAGGTTAAAATCCCATAAGGTGCGGAGCTCAGAAATTATCCCCACACCTCACGCACCGATCTTCCACTTACTTTCATTCACATCGCCCCTCACTTTTACAGCCATAATATGCCTGCACCAGCTCGTTAATTCTGTGTCGTTGATGTTGGCCATTGAAGATGCCGATGATAACGACGAGACTCTATTCGGCCATGGCGTTAATTGCACCCATCGACGGTACACGGCCGAACAAAGCCGACAGATTGAGGCGGGACTCTCACCTACTTATCGAACAGCAAAATCAAATACAGGGGATGATGGGTGTGGCTCTAAAATTTCGATCTCGAAGACGATGTGGGGTACGGAGGCATTCCTAACCCCTGACTTTGATCAGGAAACGACCTAATGGAAGATGCCTCGGAAGAGGATGTGGTCGGCACTGCAGTTGCTATCTTGATCATAATCTAGAGAGGGTTACAAAGGTGAAAATCTACTAAGACCTCGAAGTAGCTGAGACTGCAGTACTCAGTGCTTTGATCACGAAGAACCCGGAGATGACTCTCGGGAAAGCCAGGTTTTATGGGTTGTAGCGAAGGCTCTTAGAGAAGTTATTGCAGCATGCCATGATTTGAGGGTCTGAAGTGTTGCTTGACAGGTGTTCCTTATATGACCCAAGTTGTTTAATGTGGTCCTTGATGAATACCATGGCCACTGTCGACTATTTAAGTCAGCTTAACGAGGTTTTCACCAGGAATGGCCTTCCCAATAGCCATACTTAATGCTTTTCTTCATTGAGATGGTATGGCATGTGTCACATCATAGTGGATAATTTTGTGTGTGAATGTGAGGCTGCAGGACCCGAGGAAGACCTGAATATGCTTATATAGACCGATACACAATCAGACATCCCCGACATATTGAATGTAATCAACAGTATGGTCATGAGCAAGGGAAAGGATGCTGCGCGGCGTAAGCTGGGGTGGGATGCGTTCAGAAAGATGAAGATGTGTCTCTCGGGATATCCCCGAATGATCACAGAGTGTCAGAAACAGTACGAAAACTGCGAGGAAAGCTGCAAGCAAATCTCCAATGACGTGTTTTTAGACGAAGATGAAATTTTCTAGTTTGACTGTTAAGATATTATTCCATGTCCAACACCGTCAAATAGAACTTCATTACTTGAATATGTCGTAATGCCATCCCGGCTTTGCGTTGATGGGGTTAGGATTTTGGTGAAGCCCAAGGTAAAGTCACTTCGAGCACTAACCCTCTTTACCTCACTTCCACCATCACCACGAATTGACGACTCTGACGACTACGACAACTACTACACACCACTGCTGCGAAATCTCTACTCTGAGAAATTGCAATGTCTCACGAAGGCGTTAATTTCGGTGTCGGCGGCGGAGGTGTGGGTGGTGCGGAGGGAGGCGGTCTTGGAAGTGTCAGTTCAAGCTTGGGGGAGGTTGGTAATTGCAGAGTCAGTTCGTTGCAGAAACTGGGACCATGGGGATTCTATGGACTCAGCACGGGGCTGGCTGGTGAGGAGCAGGAGGAGGACATGGAGTTGAAAGAGGTGGTAGGCTTTGGGGTGTTCGTTTGCATGCGCGTATGCGTTGATTCCGTGTGTAAGATGAAAACGGGTTGGGAATTCCTTCAAAACCTAGCTCCGTGTAGTGATTGCAAAGATAGATCTAAGTAACCACAGGTCTGGGATTGCACTAAGAAATCCTGTGATTTTCTCCAAAATTCAATATCACTGAACAACCAGTCTATAGAGAGAAGATTAAAAGTATAGAGTGATATATAACTCCAAGAGCTACATGCCAATAAAAAAGTCAACTCAATCGGACATGTTTGGGGAAGCTGCAAATGAGAGTGAGAGCCTGTAAATCACAGCTGGCGGATTTTTGACCATCTCATACCCTCCTGTTTCTCCACTAAGTGGGAATTGAATTGGCTGGGAACACTGTCAGGGTATCTAGTGCATACAAGCTGTGATTTTCAGCCAGTCTTGGCATATTTGGGCTAGTGATTGTCAAGGCAGGTAGTATCTCTAGATTCCGAGAGTTGTAGGCACTCTTTAAGTATACAACACTGGCAAAGTTCGTTCCATGAACATTCGACAACTCTCTAGAAACTGCCAAGCCACCCTCGAACAGTCTCTTAGCATGCTAAAGATACTTTGGCAGAATGGGCACTCAATTCTAACCAGAATTGGTGCAGAAATTGAGGAGGGCAGGTAGCATTCCTCCCTGCCCAACTTACACCCCCATAGCTTCACCAATTCACGGTCGAATTCGAAGCCCTTAGGCACAGAATAGCTCTACTATATTTACATGGATTTTGCGTTATCAATAGCTAGATATAGACACTGGCTGTAGACTGGTAGGGACTTCTCTTGTCAGATTTGTTCAAGAAATAATTTGACCTACACCAGATTGTTATTTTCTTGGTGTCTGGCGCCAAACTGTTGGCAAACACGGCAGGATTGACTGGTGGATCATCCGCATCGCAGATGCATCAATATGCAAGATAAAGATCAAAGACCTAAAGTGCACCATCAGCGACCTAGATAGAAGGGAACTCACCTTTAAAAACGAGGCCAGACTTGTAGCAAGGTACCTGCACCTCCATTACCCCGATCTTCAAGTCTTAATTTGGTCGATCCGGCCCTAAGTGCGGTCAATATCTCAACCAGAGTTACTTCCTATGGTTATTAGGTTGCGGGAGGACGGGCTGACAAAAGTAGATACCCGAGGATTACTATGTACTGGCCTGAGTCATGAAAAAGAGTCTTGAGTTGTACAATCTTATCGAATCTTATCTGTCCACCATGCAAAGGATAGAACACCTTCACCACAGAAGCTCCACATGGGAAAGAATGCTGATTGGCGAGCGTTTAAGTGTGCTCTTTGGTCACGAACTGCTACAATTGTATCATACCTAGACATGAGTTTTAGTGAATCGCGTTCTCAAATTATGAATGAATCACCCTAATGCATGCCCAGACCTAGTTTGCCTCACATGAAAGTATTGATTAGAAATTGTAACTGTGAAAGGTTTCCGGCTTCCGGATATACTAAGAGCTGGGCTGATCTGATACGAGATCAACCACAAGGAGAAATCCCACATCAACCGTTCTTTGCTATACGTTATCGCTACTGAGTCCACCGTCCTACAGGTCTGGGTGTCCATGGGACTGAGAGGAGTGACAGGGTGGATAACTGCTACATAGAAAGGATATTTTCAAGCCTTCAACTTTGGTCAATAGGACGGTTACACAACAACGTCTGGTTGGCTCAGTTGGTAGAGCGTCGGTCTCATAGATTCTCTCTGTGACCATCACATCAGTAGATGGATATCCGAAGATCGCGAGTTCGATCCTCGCACCGGACATTTTGTTCATTTTTGCTGTTTGGATGGCTATTTGGGATGTGGGGATGGCTGGTGGGAAGACAACATGAGAACGGAAGAGTAAGATGTTGGTATGGCGGTTATTGAGGCCATCGTGATGATGGATCGACCGTTCGGAACGAAATGCCAGATGACAATGACGACGGTGGATGGAGATATGAGGGATGCTTTTGCTGGTAATTGATTGGAATGGTAAATCCCAACTTGGGCTCTGGAGCCGTATTTACTGTACAACTGCGCTCGAAATCCAGCTGCTTCCTTTTGCCTCTGGCAAGCCGAGCTTGCAACGAGAAAATCTACGAACGAGAGCACTGTATAACGGCCTATTGCAATGACGGACATTGTATGTGACTTAGAGAGATTCTACGTGAGGGTGTGCATACTGTACTGACGTATGAGGTCGGAACATCTATGGAGGAAGGCTTACGGGAACAAGGTAAGTACTACGGAGGTCTAGAAGGTACTGGGGAGAATGGTGAAAAATGTTCACGTTAAATACCTATCACTTGTGTCATATCGATTTAGTTCATTCCCCTACACATCATTTCACTCGATTCATAAACATCGCCGATTGTTTTGAGGAGGGCCATTCTCATCTGTTGGTGCAGTAGAGTACACTGCGCAACTTCATAGATTATCACCCAGATGAAGGAAGTTCGTGCTGTTACTTTGGATGCTAGAAAGACTTTGTTGATTGACTGATCTATCTCGTATATGTACAATCTCCCATATGCGTACGCGTATACACTATCTGACATGAGACGCATCACCCTGATCCTGATGCATATCCTCATATAAGCCACCATCTTCATACAAGCCTTCATTCTCATACAGGCCATCAAACGGTGGCTGAGACTCACGATCCAAGTACACATGCAATACGTGCTTCCCATGGAACGTTGTTTCTATCAATGCTCTAATTCAGCACAGCTTTCACTTGCTCACGCAGTATTTATTCAGTGAGTTCTACGCAATTGTGACGGATCATACGCATATGCCAACATAACTGCAAAGCAGGATGTGGCACGACCGCCCCAACAGTCAGTAAGTGTCGGTTTAGTTCAGATATACCGTACGATACATGCACTCATTTGAGATCGCCAAAGCTCTTTTCGCATAAACAGGTCTATATTTGTAACCAGGTGATACCAAAGACGATAGTCACATCACCCGTGCTCTCCGTAACTACTACCTCAAGTCACCGCACTACCCCTAAGTTACCAGAGTGGCTTCCCCCGCAACTAAACAAACGCTGGCAGTCTCCCAATCTTGTCCCCGTTACCTCGCTCCGCAATAAGTACAGCCAATACCAGCAGGCCCGGCAGCAGCAGCAGCAAGCAGCGGAGCAAGCCTAAGCGACATCTGGGATGTCCCTGACAAGCACCTACACAACAGACCCGGCTTCGGAAGGATGCGAGAAACCCTAGCCCCCACCCACAGCTTTTCCCCAATCAGGGCGCTACGAGTGGAGGTGGTAATGCCGCCACAATATAGGATTAAGGAGAGGCTTTGGGGCGGCAGGAGAATGCTAGCCCGCCCCCACAGACTCAGCAGCAGCAACAGCATTATACACCTCCTCTGGGGAGTATTGAGATGCTAATGCGACCTAAGAGGGGCGCGAGCAGAGGCAGATCTCTATATATGGGTGCAGGAATGCCATAGGTTGATGGAGCGGAGGGTGAGTACGTCGCATCAGGAGGCAATGAGGCGCGACAGCGTTGGGATGCAAAATGGCCCGATGGGAAGACTACCTTATCAGTGATTTGGTGCATGCTACGTAATGGCGGGGGGGTGCGACGATGATTTTGAGCGAGCGCTGCTGTAGATTTGGGCAGTTATGAACTTGTTGTAGTGATATATTTGTTTTTCTTTCTGCGCAGCATTGGTGGGTACCAGTGTAACAAAGCAGGAATTATTGAGTGCTCCATGGGTTCCGTTTGCTGAGAAGCAGCGTTGACTGACGAAACACAGGGTAACTCCCCATCACTTGTAACCCTCACGTTTACCTGCCGCTCCGATCACCTCTCCGCTCTGGAAGCACTCCGCAACCACCAAAACCTACTCGAACGTCCCTGCAGTCTTTCACCATTTCTAATATAACACCAGAATCAGACCTCCCAATTCCGTCCGTCAATCTGCAACTGCCGGCCTCTGAACCGCCCGCCTCCGGCGATCCTCCCCCAAAGGGCAGGAGGCGAAGGTCATCTTCAGTGCGGCTCACAGAGAACCCCCTCTTCCTCCCTCACCCAGACCGCAGCAAGCCGATGGCGCAGGACTCGCGGAATATCGAGAATCAGGAGCGGGGCGGCAATGCAGCGGGTAGCAACCATGCCCCCCCTATGGGGATCTTGAGGATCGATACCAGCCGGATAAGGGAGAAAGAGGAGCCGGTGATTGCGTCACCGAACGGAGAGAGCGGTGGTGCGCAGGCGGGGCCTGGCAATGGCGGCGGCAGCCAAGGACAGAGTCCTGGGCTGTTGCCTCAGGATAGTTTGAGTCTGATGCAGCTGAAGAGGTTGGTCGGCGAAGGAGGGAGAATTGTGGTAAGTCTTGTGTGGGTATTTTCCTTGAGTGTTAATGCATGGTGGACGGCTTGAGTACGCGCAGTGCGTACGCTCTTCTCTGCATCGTACCGTTCATCGGCAAGAAACAGCATGAGGATTTGCTAACATGAATGCTACAGCAACCGGAATACGCATTCGAATACGCCCCGTCCGATTCTCTTGCCAATGAGCTCAGCGAATGGTTCTCATACTCTACCGCCGACCTTTCCCTCCTGATCGGTGGAGCTAAACAGACCTTCGAGTCGACCTACACCAAACTTTCTCTCGTGCCGCACCAGTCTGTTCCGCCACAGGGAAGGATATCACGATGGGTTACGAGCAAGGATGTTAAGCGCCGCCGATATATCGCCCGTTGCGTGGACTTACTTGACCAAGTCGACCAGGAGGAGAGGGTGAAGGGATTGGAGGGACTGAGCTTTATTGCGCAGGGTGTGTATGGAGAACTTCACGACCAGCATGAACAGGTGGTTTGGATTAAGCGCAACAACAAGCTTCTACGGAAAGTTGGGGTTGCGGAAGGCGTTTTTGGCTGTCTTCGAAAGTCACTTAGTCGGGAGTGGGAGTTTGTGCAACAAACAACTGCGGCATCAAATGGCCTCGCTAATGGTCACGATCCGGATGAGCTGCTCAATCAGAAGGCATGGAATCGTCGCGAACTCAAGCAGGCTATGATGGTGCTATACTTTTTAATCGAGGTGACGCGGATGGTGAGCGATGAGGAAACTGATCCCAAGGATATTGGCCTGGACAAGGAGCTGGAGTCGTTTCGAGACGAGATTGCGCAGCTGCCTGGGGAAGGCGGGCTTTTGGGTTTCTTGATCAAGAATATCGCACGCGTGAGATGGGAGGACAATGTCGACATTGCACTTACACATCTACTCATATTGACATGGAAGGCGACCTTACTACTGTTCGGATCTCCCCAAAAGCACCTTCCCAAAGTGAAGCAGTTCGCTAGATTGGCCGAAGGATTATCCCCCGAAGTCGACAAGTCCCAGATTACAGCCAACCCACTTGATTACTATCTCTTTCGCCAGGACTTGATCGCCAAGTATCCAGCATATAACCCGCCAAAGACTCTTTTTGCTTTCGATACGAATTCATATCTTCCGTCTTTGGCCGGACATGAAAATTTCACCCGACCTGGCGGGAATACGGATGTTCTTTTGGGCGGAAAAGGTGGTGGCGAAAACTTGGCGAGTATCCTGGAAAAGGCCGTCCATATAGCGACGCCAGCACCTTCACCTCCTCCAAGCCCTATCGGCATGGGAAAAGGGCAGAAGAAACAAAACTACCAGACAAACCAGAGCTTTCCGTTCATGTATCCACCGGCAGATGATGAAGGTGGTAATAAGCTTTGGGAAGATGACGGTGGAGGTGTGCCGAAGAGCATTAGAGAGTCCGGAGAGTTGTTCTCTCGAAGAACCAGAATAAGCTTGGCCATGAGACAGCTTTGGAGAGAACGAGAAGCATTCGAAAGGTATGGGAGAGGCTGGCAGGTTGAAGAGCCGAGTGAACGCAAACAGAGATGGGAGTTGGAGGATAGAATCCCGCGATGGGAGGAGAAGAGACTGACTACGGTAGAAGAGGTCTATGTTCGTTTTTCCGCCCCATGTTTGCGGTGTTTACTGACTGGAAGGCAATAGCAAGTCGCCCTTCCTCAACTGCAGTCGTTAGTGATTGTGCTTTTCAAGATGATGTTGCAAAGCATCACCTCACAGCCGGCTGCGCCACCCCCAGCACCACCTCCGCCGCAAAATACATTTGCCGACGAGGACGGTAAAGGTATGTTTAGCTATACCATCGACTGAGGGTTTCGCTGAAGTGGTCAAATTAGACTCTACAGGTTCAAAGCAAGTGATAGTAGATCCTGCTACAGGTGATGTCGACTTTGCACCTTTACTATCGCGAAACTCCTGGAATATTTTCGGCAAACGAAAGAACGGCGGTGAAAACGGCAGCAACCTCGGCGCGATCAGCGAAGACACTCCGGACCCAGTTGAATGGGAGAAACAACAAGAAAAGGAGCGCGCAGAACGAGAGGCTGCGGAAAAGAAACAATGGGAAGAACTCGACACCACCCGATTGCGCGAGATCTCATCAAAAGCTGTAACAGCGCTCTTCCTACTTCTTCTAAAATGGTTCCGGGTGTCTCGTTGGTTCCCTCCTACTCCGTTCCATTATTCATCGCTGACTTTTGCATAGACGTCTTGAAATTCGAATACTTCACCCAACTCCTCTGGGACTCCAACTACATACCCCTCGTCCTAAAGCTACTGAACCAGCAAGACATCGTCGCTTCTCTGACCGCAAAAACCGACCGCCCAGAGCGCGCCTACTTCCGCATCTGCAACCTCCACTCCCTCTCCCCGCAACCCCTCGCATCCTCATCAGCCGAGTCCTCAAGCCCCGACGAAGCTTGCCCACCTCCTATCCGCTTCGCGCGCCCAGACCAGCACCCGCAACCCACCACCTCCCCCCCCGAAGTCATCACCGACTTCTCATGGCGCAACTTCTTCACCAGCATAAACATCATGCGCATCCTCCAAAAAGTAGTCAAGGGCAAATCGCACCGCAACCTAGCACTTGTCCAATTTCGCAGTTCGGTCATCCTTCGCAAGCCACTAAAATGTCCACAGAAGGAACTGCGGCTGTACACCCTCAAGGTATTCAAGGGGCAAGTCCCGTACTGCGGCCGGAAGTGGCGACAGGGAAATATGCGTGTCATCACCAGTATCTATCTCCACTGCCGCCCAGAGCTGCGGGACGACTGGCTTGCGGGCGGAGATGTCGATGCGGATGTCGAGGAGGCTGGGCCACAGGAGGAGGCGCTGAGGGCGTTGACACTATTCTACAATGTTAGCTGGTTCCCGAAGAGCATGGGAGCAGATCTGGGGTTGCTGGAAGAGGAGCGGGATTTTTTCAAGAGGGAGCTGGTGAGGATGCAGGAGGGGGAGGAGGGAGACGAAGTACTGGGCGAAAGGGATTGGGGTGGTGAGGTCGGGTGGAGTTAGGTGAGATTGTGCTTTCTTTTCTTTTTCGATGGGATAGTCAAAGTGATGGGTTATATCATAGCTGCTTCTTTTTTTTCTTTGTGTGTACCTATGGACTGGTGGTGTTGGGGGCATGCTGCGTTTAGATAGGTGCAGGGATTTAATGAATGAATGGCAGTGCGGCTTGTGGTATCACTCGCGCAATTGGAAGGCGGATCAAACGTGACAGGTGTCTATTACGCTATGGTACCTATGTATATCGAACGAAGCCTTGTATTCGACGGCGGGCAATCGAATCTGGAACCGTTGTGCGACGATGTTCATCTTTGGAGGTGCACTTCTGTGTCTCGCGGCGCACTTATACGTTTACCTCGGAGGTGCGAGTTCGTACACGCCCGTACATGCTCGTACATGCTTGGAGGCGAGTGTACTTTTTTCTGGCCTTTTCTTCGGACAGCATAACGATGATGGAGATAATAATGACGTGGCTGGTGTGGGGGCGAAGACTATTGTTGACTTCTTGTCTGGATCCAACTTTGTGATCATGAAACTGAACGATTTTGACTAATCTAGTGCATGCCAACATATAGCCGAATTGGAAAATCGAGTGCAAGCACAAGTTCAAGAATGCACGGAGATGGTTACATGGTGATAATTTCAAATCTCTCCGAATGTATCTATAGACTAGCACTTAGCCTCGGAGTGTACTTCTCAGCGCTCGAGACTACTAACACTTTAAACCAATATATTGCTAGACGGGTTCAATTTGTGCTATCTTGAACTTATTGGGCTTGCATAACGTTAAATCACTCGCTCTTAAGTCCGCTCTAGTTTTCATCCAACTCCCCAAACTCTCATGAAGCAGACAACCAAAATGAAGTACTAGTTACTAAAAAACCAATAATCTACAGCTCCCTTTCCAGCAGTGTTTCCAAAAATACTCAAGCGAAAAACAGCAGACGCTAGCCATCATATATATGTTTCACCCAACAAATCATTAAATCATTGCCTACCACCTGATTAGAACACCATTTACCTGCTGGATTTCGGGAAGCACTTACAATAAAGCCAACGTCAAATCACCATGAATCCTCGCCTTGATAGTAACCTCCAACTCTATGTTGATATCTAACCGCAAACTAATGGGATCTGATTTCCCTTCCTTTTGCGGTTGCTGTTGTGGCTGCTGCTGCGGCTGTTGTTGCTGTACTTGACCCACTTGGTTCTGCCGCTGTCTCTGCCCCCGTTCCTGCCTCTGCCGCCGTTCTAGCCGCTTGTTCTCGTTCCCCACATTCTCTATTTCGTCATCGATGGGTTGCCCTCGTGGTCGTTCCTCTGTTCGCCGGCGCTCGGGTTGTACAGGTTGTTCGTCGTGCTCTGGCTCGGGGTAGTGCACCGCGTCGGAAGGCGTGGAGGAGGGTTCTCGAGAGGGCACGTCAGGATGAGAGGAGAGTTCAGGCGCTGGCTGACGCTCTGGTGAAGGGGATTCGAAACGGTCTTCCTGGTCGGACTCCATTTTCGTTTAGCGGTTGCGGTGTTGAAGCTATAGAGATTCTGATCAGTCGTGGTTTGGGACAGCAGTTTGGTTCGTTCTGGGATTCAGCTGCCGGTATACCTAGAGGTTATATTGCGCCCGCCACTTGAAGGGTTTCTTGTTTTGGGATGTTCGGATACGTCATGCATCGAATCTTGGAGGCTTTCAAGCATTGGGATCAGCATCCATGACCAAGGATTGGTTATGTCTCGTGTAACGTGGCATCCGACGTCATATGGCTACTGAAACATCAATATGATAAGGCGAGACGAAGGAACTAACTAGCTTCTCTGTAGAAAACCAATAGCGGGGATGCTAGGACATTCTCCTGGCAACCGCCACTCCTCTCTTTCAAGAAACCCATCGTAGGTGGCAGTACCGGACCACATCTGCCATTAAATCTCGATGAGAAGCAATCACCTAACAGGATCTGCGATGCGCAAGCGTCAGCGTGAAGTCAGAACTAAACAAAACCTGCCGATCACCGTCAACCCTAATCGCACTGCTCACCGCCACAACTTCATTCTGCTTCCCCAACTGCCCTTCTGAGTATTTTATCTTGATATTCTCGTAAAATGACGCGTAAAGAGCACTGGTGCCAAGTTTCAGTTTCCACAGTGCAAATTCCCGGACCTGAACCACTATAACCAGGCACCAGCAGTACGGAAAGGTATTTATATCGAGGAAATGTTTTATAATTTCAGATTCCGAAAAGGAATAACCACATCAGACGCTTCAACGCAAACCACAAAGCCCACAGAATTAACTGCGCAACCCGAAACCGCGGATTCGACATCAACTCCACCATCTACTTCAGAAGCAATAATGTCGGATCAAGAACAACAACATAACCTCGTGCCCGAGCAGGAGGCTCCAAAGGCTGAGCCCCTCAAGGGCGACGAACCCGATGTAGTGGTCGCCAAGAAGCTTTCTTCTATCATCGACAGCGCCAATGAGCGGATCAAACCAATGCTTGAGATGTTGAAACAGGTGTTTCCAACCCACATCGCTATTCTCTGTCACATCCCTAACGCTATCAGGCTCTCGACAAAGCCCAAAACGACAAGGAAAATGACTGCCTTGACGAAGAGGCGCTCGTGAAGCAAGTTCGGCCACTCATCGAGCAAGCAACCAGTATCCTCAAAGAAACGCACGGCGCCATCAAGGCTCTAGATCCTGATGGAACTATCGCCCACAATGCCACGCGCAAGGCGTCAGACCATGAGGCTTCCAAAGAGGAACAGCATCTTGCTGAGTCGCTGGGTCTGCTGACCGGCGATGTCACAAAGGCCGTCGAAAATGCGAAGGATAAGATCAGCAATATGCCTACTGCAAAGAAAGATCTCGGACCTCTCCTCGATATGCTTTGCGATCCGCTGTTCCAGATCGTCAGCGGTGTTGGACTGCTGCTGAACGGTGTGCTGAGTTTGTTAGGGAATATCGTAAGTGTATCGATGGTGATTGCTGATGCGTATGGTGCTAATTATTGGGTAGCTCGATGGAATTGGACTTGGAGGATTGGTCAGGAACCTTTTGTCGGGTTTGGGATTGGAGAAGGTGCTAAAGGGGTTGGGTCTGACAGGACTCTTCCCGGATAAGAAGAAGTAGTTTTGTTCAGGAGGATAATGTCTTTTCTTATCTGTATTTTTATTATATCATGATCATTCAGTTTGGCAGCAAAATTACATACAGCTGGAATTAAGCCGGTCTTCGTAAATGAGTTTAAGCATTTAACGGCTTCATATTTGATCATCGTGGCTGTAAAACCTCATAGAATGATTATTCCATGGTTCATCATTGTGCGTCAAGAGATTTCCATGACTATCACCACGTTCATGAGATTAAAGTAAACTGTGAATGTCTCGCCAAATCCCAGAAACCTAATTTCGATTAGACGTCCATCTAACATGTTGCTACCAGAAACCAAGAAACACCAACCATGAAATGAGATCCACCAGATTCTACTTCAGAACCGATGCACGGTTCGTGTTGAACTAGGAGGGTACCTATTCGACTTCGAGAAATATTGTTCCATGAAGGCTTATCTGTTCACAATCATCAATAGGGCATATTCAGCACTTACCTCAATACGCATGATACGCAATGTAGGCCAGCAATAGAGATCTTTGGAAAAAGCGATGCTTCCTGTTATACTACTTCGGAATCATCTTTCGACCGTTCCTTCTTTCTCCGAACAATTCGAATTAATATCCAAACAAACCCTTGCTGACTGTAAGAAAACATCCAAGTAACCTATTGGTCAAAATCGGGATGTAATAACTCTCGGAAGAGGCGCTGGAGCGCACTCACTCCACAAAATTTCTCAAAACAGGCCCATCATCCTCCACCGTTCCCTAACTTACTTATTTTCCCACCTTTCACCTCTCAGTCAGATTCGGAATCTGACTCACCGTTTGCACGATGAGCCTTCATCCTTCTCCTCTCGAGAAGACTCAAAGAATGCACCATCCTTGGGCACCGTGTCATTGTCCTGTACCCATTCGGATATCTAGAAGCAATGAACGCCTCCCTCTGAGCATCATTCATCTTCTCGCAGGGTTTATCGGTCGGCAAAGTTTGCGAGACCTCAACCCAACTGTCGTATAAAACCTTACGGGCCATTACAGCCGATCGTTCAGGTGATGCTTCAAGGCCCCTATCCAGATGTGCATTGCACAATCGGAAGTCCTTATCACACCTGCGACGAGAGGGACCTGACATGAGGACCTTCAAGGCAGAGATGATCTCGTGCTGCTTTCGCATGGCACAACCCACCTTCCAACCGAGAAAGCCCCGGTTTGCCCTTCCGAATTGCATTCCACGAACCTTCAGACGAATCCGAAGGTGAGAAGGTGGGATCCGACGTTCCCCAACTTTCTGAGGACCGCGGATTTTATAAGTACTAGTACATAGGATTAATACGTATTGATATATAGAGAGAGAAGAGAGAGGGAATACTGACAACTGGGAACGAAGCTTCATATTGGTTGTTTTCTGTTGTTGCTAAGAATACGCTGTTGAAATCCTCGATGTTATAGAGAAATGCGTATTCTGTATGATGAAGAAAGAAGCGAGAGGGAGAAGAAACCTAGTGGTTTTAAGGGAGCGGAGCGAGTGGGATGCGAAACATCGGCGTGGAAGAAGGCTGAATGGCCACTGGCAGAAAATATTGTACATTTGTGGTTGTTGCAGCGCGACTTGGGGGGGCTATTCAAGCTGGATGTTTTGCGATTGAGGGCAGCAGAAGGAATATTGAAAGCTCAGCAAAGAACCTTTCCCCCATCAAATAGAACGCAACTTAGTATATTCCTTCCTTTTTCTTGTAATATCCGGTCGAAAGGGTGTACCTGTCTCGATTGGACTCACCCACCGCATAGTTCCACGCAACGGAAAGAAGTGTCTGAATGATACTAGAGCATTTAATTAGATTATTGCATAGCAGGTGTGCCACATTCCGAGACTATACACATGTCACTTTGACTGTAGTGGAGACGCCTAGTAGAGTAGATTGCGATTGCTTGCACAAGTTCTCACTCGAATGGCGGTATTTCTTTACTATTGTATATGTTCTACCCCACCGGCCAAGTTTCTCACTTGGCCAAGAGGACGTCCTGTTGACCAAGAGGATATCCCCTTGACCAAGAGGGCAACTTGGTTGGGAGGGCGTCCTGCCAGTCAAGATTCTTGGCTAGTGGGTAGGATGTCTCCTGCCTGGCAAGTGATATACTTGGTGGGTTGGATGCTTCCTGACAGCAGTGGTGGAGTCTGAAACCACCGGCCCGTGAAAAAATTAATGATCGCCTTAAAAGTTCAACCACCTATGCCTTCACTTGTCATCTAATTTCCATTTTCCTATGTCCAAAAAAGGATTCTTAACCAACAGATTGCTTTCAGGCATCGAAACAATTCATCTACCACTCTACCTAGGCCTCAAGCTGGTTGGAAACTTCTTTTCTCTGAGTGATTC